>OJOH01000794.1_pt1 | contig 17568 bp, 15 predicted proteins | sample 1598201 | NCBI WGS metagenome assembly OJOH01 (sample SAMN03922462, study PRJEB24848) | human gut metagenome | isolation source: stool sample | host: Homo sapiens | place: Germany | collected 2009-11 | reverse complement strand
GAGCGGGGAAGCTGCGGCTGGCGACGCCGGCGCTCATGACCGGGTCCTCTCCCTGGTCTTCCCAGATATGCTGAATATAACTCTCTGGTGCATCTATGTGGCCGGTGGGGAAGGCATATACCGGAGTATTCTCCATCTGGGGCGCAAAGTCCACTGCCCCTAAGGAGGAGAGGAAGGGGAGCTGTATGGGAACCAGCAGCCGGATCAGCACCACCAACCACAGGGCATAGCGGTTTACAGAGGAGAGCCAGTTTTGGGTGAACTTCCGTACAACCAGCACCGCCAGGATCAGAAGAATTGAGGTAAAGGTCCAGGGGATCAGGGTGGGCATCAGACTGGGGAGTGCGGTCAGTCCGGTCATTTTGTTCCCTCCTCTGCCTGGCGTAAGATTTCATAGAGCTGATAGATCTCCTCCCGGCTCAGGGCCTCATCTTGGACCAGCGAGGAAACCATCAACCCCACACTGCCTTGATATACCCGGTCCAGGAAGGAGCGGGTCTCCCGCCGGGCGGCGCTCTGCCGCTCCACCGCCGGGGTGTAATGTTTGGCGCGGCCCTCCACCTGACAGTGGAGCAGGCCCTTGTCCTCCATCCGCCGCAGGGTAGTGATGGTGGTGCTCTTGGCCCAGCCCACCTTCTCATGGAGAGCGGACACCAGCTCCATCACCGTCATGGGGGAGCGCTCCCACAGGCAGTCCAGCACATACCACTCGCTGTTGGTCAGGGTCAGGGCTTCCATATCGTTCACCTCACAGATTGTTGGTCTACTTTGTAGACTTATTGTAGCAGAAAAGGTCTACAATGTCAACTAAAAGGGAGGAAACTCGCGCTCCTCTGAGATTGCTCACACATTGATTGAAACATAGAAATATAATAGAATTATGAAATTCCAAGATTATTGAGCGGTTTGCATAGAGAAACACCTCCATCAAAGTGACGGAGGTGTTTGCTGACTCGTTCAGTCCAAAGGATCATTGGGAAGGAGGCGGCCCTGTCGGGCCGCCTCCTTGATCATTTTTGTTATGATTATGCGGCGGGGATGGTGAGGACCTGGCCGATCTGGATCTGGTTGGGATTCTGGATCAGCTTCTGGTTGGCCTTATAGATGACCTCCCACTTGGTGCCGGTGCCCAGATGCTTCTGAGCGATGGACCACAGGGAATCGCCGGCCTTCACGGTGTAGGAACCGGAGGGCTGCTGGGGCTCAGCGGGCTTTTCGGGCTCCACAGGCTTCTCGGGCTCGGCGGGCTGCTCGGGAGTCTCAGGCTCCACAGGCTTCTCAGCGGCGTTGCTGACCAGAGTGGTCCGGGGGTCGTTGCCCTCATAGCGGTAGATGGGGAAATTCTTGGTGGTCTCGTCATAGGAGACTACGCCGTATTGCACCAGGGTGCCGTCGTAGCCGTTGGAGTCGTTGACGTCAGGCTCCATAATCATAGCGATGACGTTGCCGGAGACCTGATCCATGGGGATGACGTACGCGCCCTTTTCAAAGGTGACATTGGCGGCGTCCCGCAGATCAGCGGTGAAGCCAGCCTTCTTCTCATTGTAGGTGTACTCGCCCACATAGTAGTACTGCTTCAGCTGGGCAGTGGAGCCGGGCTCCAGCTCATAGTACTCCGCACCCTGATTCTGGAGGATGTACAGGATCTTTTCCGCGTTGGGGATGTCCTTGGGGATGACATAAGCGGTGGGACGGATGCGGCTGCGCACCACGGTGTCGTTCATGGACAGGGTAGCGGAGGAGGATTTGACATCGCTGCCGTCCATGCTGTACTGATAGGTGGTCAGAGCGGTGGGGGACTGGGTCTTGCCGGAGGCGACCTGCTGAAGGATCACGGTGTCCTCAGCATCAAAGACCTTGCCGTCTGCGGTGACCTGGGCGCGGGCGTCGGCCACAGCCTTATTGATGGCGTCATCATTGGCCACAGCGTAATCAATGATGGAGTGGGCGGCGTTCTGCTGGGAGTAGACCCGGCGGGCGAAGTTGGTGGAGCCGGCGCCGATGCCGCGGGTCTCCACCAGGATGGAGATGGAGTTATACAGGCCATAGTAGGCACGGCCGATGGGGTTGTTCACGGTGGTGCCGTAGTGATAGATCCGCAGGCCGGAGTCAACGGCGTTCTTGTGCAGACCGTCCACGGCCTCCTCAGCCAGCTGATTGACCAGAGGATCGTTGTTCAGGCTGCTGGCGGGGGTGGACTGCATATCATCGGCGTTCTTCATGTAGCCGTCTTTGGTGACGCCGTAGAAGGTGAACTCGTGGCCGTCCATGACCACCTCAGGCATGAAGTACCGGTAAGCGGTGTGCAGATAGGCCAGTTCCGGGGCCTTGAGGGCCATGTGGTCCCGGTTCATATCGAAGCCCTGATAGGTGGCGCGGGTGAACAGATAGGAGCCGTCGGGATTGATGCGGGGGATGACGATCACGTTGACATCATCCAGCACTTCCTCGCCATAGCTGCCGCACAGGTCGGAGACCATAACCAGCGCACCCTCGCCCGCGGCGGGCTCATTGGGATGGATCTGGGACTGGATCCAGACCGTGAGCTTGCCGTTGGCGCTGACCAGCTCGCCAGCCTCCTCCAGAGACTTGGCGGAGGACAGATCAGTCTCGGTGAACACGGCGATGGGCATATCATACTGATAGGCGGGGGTCTTGCCCAGGCTATACAGGTACATATCCTCTTCCGCCTTGTCCTTCGCCGTCAGATAGCTCATCATCTCGTCCTGGGTGGTGAACTGATGGTCGGCCCGGTCCTTGGTGAAGAAGGGGGTGTCATATTCCTTGAAATTCTTCAGCGTATCGGTGGAGAAGTACTTGTTCAGCACCTCGTCCGACCAGAGGATCAGCAGGGAGTCCCGGGCACCCTGGTCATAGTTTTCAGGCACATTCGCCAGGTTGGGAGAGGTGGGCTCATAGCCTGTATAGGCCATCTTTCCCGTCTCCACCTCCAGTTTCAGAGAGCCGGCGTCCAGATCCTTCTGTGTTACATTGAAAATCTTGCAGACGTTGTAGTAGCCGTCACCCCGGACCCAGTAGCTGTATGTGCCGGGTTCGTTGACCAGATAGTCGCCCTCTGCGTTTTTTTCTACTTCAGGCAGGGCCTTGACAGCGTCCTCGCCGCTGTCGGCGGGAACACCCTCATACACGGTAATCGTGACGTCCTCGGCCTTGACGTCTGAGGGATACTGGAATTCCAATTCTGCACCGCCTGCAGCCAGGGAGGGGGTGATCATCATGCCGGCTACGAGCGCTCCGGACAGCAGAAGGCTGGTCCATTGGTGGGTTCGGGTCGCTTTCATGTTAACACTCCTTTTCTTTTCAAGCTGAGAACAGAGCCGATGAGGAGTAGGAATGGACGGCCGACACAACATTTTTCCTCCTTTCCGGTGGTCCACAGGTCCCGCTCCAAATGGTTGAGCGTATTATAGCACAGAGTATTTTCTATTTCAATATGCACAGACTGATTTGTTTAAAAAAGAATAAAACTGGATGGAAGCGACAAAAAAGAGGGACGGCGGCCTACGAGGAAAAACAAAATCCCGCCCGGTATCAAAGACACCGGGCGGGTGGGCCGTCAGGGGCGGTGGGACCTGTATGACAGGAGGCGGAAGTTCAGAACAGCAGCTCCCGGGAGATCTCGGACAGGCTGTGAACGCCGCACATGGCCATGGTGTCCTCCAGTTCGCCCTTCAGCTTCTGGGTGAGCAGGCGGACGCCCTCGGCCCCGCCGCCGTAGACCGCAGTGACGTAGGGGCGGGCCAGCAGTACGCCGTCAGCGCCCAAAGCCAGGGCCTTGCACACATCCACGCCGGTGCGGATGCCGCCGTCCACCAGAATGGTCATCAGGCCCTTCACCGCGTCAGCGATGGCGGGCAGGACCTGGGCGGTGGCGGGGACGCCGTCCTGGACGCGGCCGCCGTGGTTGGAGACCACGATGCCGGAGGCTCCGGCCTCCAGGGCCTTTCTGGCCCCCGCGGCCGTCATGACGCCCTTGATGAGGAAGGGGACCTTGACATACTCGATGATCTCCCGCAGCTCCGCCACCGTCTTGGAGCCCGCGGGGGGCGTCAGCCCCTTGAGGAAGGGCAGGCCGGCGGCGTCGATGTCCATGGCGAACACCTTGGCCCCGGAGGCCTTCGCACTGTCCAGCTTGGCGAACAGGGTGTCCCGGTCCCAGGGCTTCACCGTGGGGATGCCCCGGCCCCCGGCGGCGCCGATGGCGGCGGAGGCGGCGGTGAATACGTCCGGATTGGTGCCGTCGCCGGTGAAGGCGGCGATGCCTGCGTCCGCACAGGCGGGGACCAGGATATTATTGTACTCCATGTCGTTGAACTTGTCCCCATAGTGGAGATTCACCGCGCCCACAGGACCGGCGAAGACGGGGAGCTGATAGGTCTCGCCAAAGAAAGAGAAGCGGGTGTCCACCGGCTTGTTCTCACAGATGGTATCCATGTTGAGACTAAGTGCCTGCCACGCCTCATAGTTGTGGACGGCCACGGTGCCGGTACCCTTGGAGCCCGGACCGGGCATCGTGCTGCCGCAGGCCCGGCCATTGCATACCGGGCAGGCTTTACAGTAGGGACCGCTGCAGGTGCGGGCGGCCGCCAGTACGTCTTGATAGGTCACAAAAACCCCTCCTTATACAATTCTTTTGTATTTTAGCTGTTCGGCGTCCCTCCGTCAAGAGGTTCAGCGGGCGGAAGACGGCCTTCCAGCCAGTCCAACAGATCGTTCCACACCTCCTGCCGGTTCTGCTCATGGAACAACTCGTGCCGGGCGCCGGGGTAGAGATGGACGGAGAGGTCCCGGCAGCCGGCGGACCGGAACATCCGGACCACCTTCTCCACGCCCCGGCCCATGCCGCCTACTGGGTCCTCACGACCGGAGAGAAAACAGACCGGGACGGAGGGATCCATCCGCTCCAGCTGGTCCCGCCGGGCGATCAGGTGGAGCCCGCCCATCATGTCCCGGAACAGGGAGACGGTGGGCCGGAACTGGCAGAGGGGGTCGGCGAGAAAGGCGTCCACCTCCGCCGGATCCCGGGAGAGCCAGTCGGAGGCAGTGCGGTTGGGGCGGAACCGCCTGTTGTACGCTCCAAGCGACAGGGAGTGTACCAGCGGACTGACCCCGCGGGGACCCAGGCGGCGGCACTCCAGGGCCGCGGCACGCCTGCCCAATGCGATCAGGGGGGCGGGCTCCTGCCCGGTGCCCATCAGCACCGCGCCGGACACGGTGCCCGGCCACAGGATCAGATAGGTCCGGGTGAGAAAGGAGCCCATGGAGTGCCCCAGGAGAAAATAGGGGAGGTCCGGGTGGCGCGCCCCCTCCAGCTCCCGCAGGGAGCGGACGTCCCGGGCCGCCAGGGACCAGCCGTTTTCCGGGGCGAAGAAGCCGTAGGAGCCATCGGCCGCCGTCTGTCCGTGGCCCAGATGGTCTCCGCCGCACACCAGAAGACCGTGCTCCGCCAAAAAACGGGCGGTCTCATCATAGCGGCCGATGTGCTCTGAGATCCCGTGGACCAGCTGGACGATCCCACGGGGCGGTCCCTCCGGGGCCCACTCCTGAGCGTGGATGGAACAGCCGTCCCGGGCGGAGGGATAGCGGAAGTGTGTGGTGCGGATCATGGCAGCAGCCCCTTTCCGGCGCGGGCTCCGTCCGGCGGAGGGCGCGTCTGTCCCCACTTTACCACAGGAGGCGGCCCGTGACCAGAGGAATTTTTACAGAAGCCCCTCCAGAAGAACCCGGATCTGGGCGGCATGGGACTGTGCCTCGTCCTGGATGTCCTCCAGCAGTCGGCTGAGACAGGGATCATCTGAGACGGTCCGGGCCAGACCGGCGGCCTGGGCGGCGCATTGCTGGGCCTGTCGAAACAGGGCGCGCAGGGCGGAGGACAGCGGTCCGGAGGAGCAAGTGCCCTGACCCTTGGGGGCGTAGCGCCGACCGGTGATGAGAAAATAGGCGGCGGCCAGGCGGCGGAGCTGCCGCTGCTGGTCGGTGGCGAGGGAGGCCAGCAGGCGGGCGGCCCGGCCTCCGCCCCGGCGGGCCAGCTGGCGGACTGAACTCAGAGCGGTGTGGAGCTGATCCATGAGCGCCTTCAGCTGTGGGGCATACCGGGCGGAGCCCTCCCCCAGGCAGGAGGGGGCGGGGGAGGGCTCCGGAGCGGAGGCGGCCAGCGCCGGGGAACGGAGCGCGGGGAGCGCGGGCTGGATGGGACTGAGGGCCTGGTCTGGCATGACCCGGCTCCAGACCCGGGCAAAGACCTCGGGGTCAAAGGGGCGCAGCGAAAGGCCGCGTTCCGACAGCTGCTGATCCATGTAACGGTACCTCCCAAATCAGTGTCATTCCCTCTATCCTATGACGGAAGCGGAAAAACGGGACCGCTTGAAAAAAGAAGGACCAGGCCCGGCGGCCTGGTCCTTCATTCGAGGGCAAGAGACAGGAAAGGTTCAGCCGGGTGAGATCAGAGAATATCGATGTGCTCCCCGTTGAGTGCCTTGTTCATGCTGCGTACGGCGCAGAACTTGCCGCACATGGAGCAGGAGTCATCATGCTCCGGGGCGCGGCCGGCCCGGATGGATTTGGCGGTCTCCGGATCAAGAGCGCAGGCCCACTGGCCCTCCCAGTCCAGGGCCCGGCGGGCGTCTCCCATTTTATCATCGATCTCCCGGGCGCCACGGACACCCTTGGCGATGTCGGCGGCATGGGCGGCGATTTTGCTGGCCATGATGCCTTGTTTCACATCATCCAGATTGGGGAGAGCCAGATGCTCGGCAGGGGTGACGTAGCATAGGAAGGCGGCCCCATGCATAGCGGCTACTGCTCCGCCGATGGCGGCAGTGATATGATCGTAACCGGGGGCGATGTCGGTGACCAGAGGGCCAAGTACATAGAAGGGGGCACCCATACAGATGGTCTGCTGGACCTTCATGTTGGCGGCGATCTGGTCCAGAGGCACATGGCCGGGGCCCTCCACCATGACCTGCACGTCCTTGTCCCAGGCACGGCGGGTCAGCTCGCCCAGCCGGACCAGCTCCTCGATCTGGCACACGTCGGTGGCATCGGCCAGACAGCCGGGGCGGCAGGCGTCCCCCAGGGAGATGGTCACATCGTACTCCCGGCAGATGTCCAGGATCTCATCATAATATTCGTAGAAGGGGTTCTCCTCCCCGGTCATGCACATCCAGGCGAACACCAGGGAGCCGCCCCGGGAGACGATATTCATTTTCCGCTTATGCTTCCGGATCTGGTCGATGGTCTTTCGGGTGATGCCGCAGTGGAGGGTGACGAAGTCCACACCGTCCTGGGCGTGGAGGCGGATCACATCGATAAAGTCCCGGGCGGAGAGGGTGTCCAGGTCCCGCTGATAGTGGATGACGCTGTCATAGATGGGAACGGTACCGATCATGGCGGGACACTCGGCGGTGAGCTTGCGGCGGAAGGGCTGGGTGTCGCCGTGACTGGACAGGTCCATGATGGCCTCCGCCCCCATGGACACCGCGGAGCGGACCTTTTCCATCTCCACATCGTAGTCCTTGCAGTCCCGGGAGACCCCCAGGTTCACATTGATCTTGGTGCGGAGCATGGAGCCGATCCCCTGGGCGTCCAGGCAGGTGTGCAGGCGGTTGGCGGGGATGGCGACCTTGCCCTCCGCCACCAGGGTCATGAGCTCCTCGGAGCGCATCCGCTCCTTCCGGGCAACGGTCTCCAGCTCGGGGGTGAGGATGCCGCGGCGGGCGGCGTCCATCTGTGTGGTGTAGTTTCGTTCCATGTGGCAGTCTCCTTTTTGTTTTTTACAGGGATTCAGCGCTCTGTCAGAGGATAGGCGTGGTTCAGAGGACCGGAGCCGGCGCCCAGATCCAGCATGGCGCGCAGAGCGCCGGAGAGGTAGTCCTTGGCCCGGGACACGGCCTCCTCCAGAGGGAGGCCCAGGGCCAGATTGGCGGCGATGGCGGAGGAGAGGGTGCAGCCAGTGCCGTGGGTGTTGGGATTATCGATCCGCTCACCCCGAAACCAGCGTAATTGTCCCCGGTTATAAAGCACATCGTCGGCGTCCTGGATGGCGTGCCCCCCTTTGCACAACACGGCGCAGCCGCAAGAGTCGCCGATGATCCGGGCTGCTTCCTCCATTCCCTGCTCATCCTGGATGCTCAGACCAGAGAGAACCTCCGCCTCTGGGATGTTGGGTGTGATGAGGATGGCCAGGGGGAGCAGCTGTCCCCGCAGCGCCTCCACCGCCTCCTCCTCCAGCAGGCGGGAGCCGCTGGTGGACACCATCACCGGGTCCACCACCAGATTCCGGGCCCGGTAGTGGGTCAGCCGGTCCGTGATGACCCGGATGAGGGGAGCGGAAGATACCATCCCTGTTTTCACAGCGTCCGGGACGATGTCAGAAAAGATACAGTCCAGCTGGAGGGCGAGAAATTCTGGGGAGCACTCCAGTACCCCCCGGACGCCGGTGGTGTTCTGCGCGGTGAGGGCGGTGACGGCGCTCATGGCGTACACCCCATGCATGGTCATGGTCTTGAGGTCTGCCTGGATGCCGGCCCCGCCGCTGGGGTCGCTGCCGGCAATGGACAGGGCTGTTTTCATAGCTGGCTCCTCTCTGCGCCGGGGGCGCGGTCCTGAAAGGACTGGAAATAGGCCCGGACGTCGGGACAGGTCATGGGGCCGCTCATCACACAGGCCCCCGCGGCCCCGGCCTGAAGCACGGCGGGGAACAGCTCCGGAGAGATCCCGCCGATGGCATACACCGGGAGAGGGACTGCCCGGCAGACCTGCCGGAGCAGCTCCACGCCCCGGGGCGGGACGCCCGGCTTGCAGCCGGTGGGGAAGATGTGTCCCAAAGTGATATATGTGCAGCCCAGGGCCTGAGCCTCCCGGGCCTCCTCCAGAGAGTGGCAGGAGGCTCCAAGTTGGGCAAAACGGGCCCGGACCGCTTCGTCCAGGCCCCGGAGGGCGGGCATGGGCAGATGGAGGGCGTCCGCACCCAGGGTCAGGGTGGCCTCCGGATGGTTATGGAGGATGCAGGGGATCCCGGCCTGACGGCACAGGGCTAAGACTGGACAGGCAAGGGAGGCATATTCCTCCGGTGTCAGGTCCTTCTCCCGGAGGAGAATGGCCCCGGCTCCGGCCCGGGCGATGGCCTCCAGACGGGGGAGAAAGGGGGAGGGGCACAAGGTGCGGCTGGTGACACAGATCAGCTTAGACATAGAGGTAGTCATTGAGGACGGGTTGGAGCCCCTCGGACTCCATATCCCGGTACATCTGGTCAAAGCTGCGGCTGTCATCGATCTCGAACTGCTCATCCCCCTGGGCTCCGTCCCCCTCCTTCCCGGTATATTTACTCTCGTGGTCCCCGATGCCGGTGGAGACGCCGGCGGACACCTTGGTGGCGGCGATCCGGACGATGCCGTTGCGGAAGCGATCGCTCTCCCGGGAGGAGACGGTGATCCCGGCGAAGGGGAGGAAGATACGGTAGGCGCACAGCACCTGGCACAGCTGGCGCTCCCCCACGTCCAGAGGGGAGATCTTGTCGTTGTTGACGATGGGGCGCAGGCGGGGGCAGGACAGGGACATCTCGGCGTGGGGATATTTGCGCTGGAGATAGTAGAGGTGCAGGGCGCTGGCCAGGGCGTCCTTCCGGAAGTCGGACAGCCCCAGCAGGGCAGAAAAGGCCACCCCGCGCATCCCGCCCCGAAGGGCGCGCTCCTGGGCGTCGAAGCGGTAGGGCCACACCCGCTTGTGGCCCATCAGGTGCAGGGTCTCGTACTTGTCGGCATCGTATGTCTCCTGAAAAACGGTGACATAGTCGGCCCCGCACTGGTGGAGATAGCGGTACTCGTCGGTGTTGACGGGGTAGATCTCCAGCCCCACCATGCGGAAGTACTTCCGGGCCAGCTTGCAGGCCTCGCCGATATATTCCACATCGCTCTGGGCGCGGCTCTCTCCGGTGAGGATCAGGATCTCCTCCATGCCGCTGTCGGCGATGACCTGCATCTCATGCTCGATCTGCGCCATATCCAGCTTCATCCGCTGGATGTGGTTGTAGCAGTTGAAGCCGCAGTAGACGCAGTAGTTTTCGCAGTAATTGGCGATGTACAGGGGGGTGAAGAGATAGACGGTATTGCCGAAGTGGCGGCTGGTTTCCAGACGGGCCCGGGCGGCCATCTCCTCCAGAAAGGGCTCTGCGGCAGGGGAGAGAAGGGCCTTAAAGTCCTCCACGGAGCAGGTCTCATGGTCCAGGGCGGCCCGCACATCCCGGGCGGTATAGCGGGCGGGGTCATAGGACTCCATCTGTCCGATCACCTTGTCCCGGATGTCAGACTGGAGCTGCTCCATGCCGGGCAGATACTCCATGTGGCTCTTCCGGGAGGAGGGGTCGGTCTCCAGCTGGTGCTTCCGGGCCAGGGCCTGGGGGGAGAGAAATTCAGAGTCCACCAGAAAATGGTTTTCCATGCTGTCCCGCCCCCTTAGTCCCGAAGAAAGCCGGTGAGGGGATCGGACGGGGCGGCCCCGCGGCTGAGCACCCGGCCGGGGCCGGACAGATAGGCCTTCCGGCCTGCCTCGATGGCCTGGCGGAAGGCGGAGGCCATGAGGGGAAGGTCCCCGGCGGTGGCCAGGGCGGTGTTGGCCATAATGGCCGCCGCCCCCATCTCCATGGCCTCACAGGCCTGGGAGGGGCGGCCGATGCCCGCGTCCACGATGACGGGCAGATCGATCTCATCAATGAGGATCTGGATGAAATCCCGGGTGGCCAGCCCCTTGTTGGAGCCAATAGGAGCGGCCAGGGGCATCACCGCCGCGGCGCCGGCGTCGGCCAGGGCCCGGGCGGCGTAGAGGTCGGGGTACATATAGGGCAGGACCACAAAGCCCTCCCGGGCCAGCAGCTCCGTGGCCCGGACGGTCTCGTTGTTGTCCGGCAGGAGGTATTTACTGTCCCGCATGATTTCTACTTTGACAAAGTCGCCGCAGCCCAGTTCCCGGGCCAGCCGGGCGATCCGGACGGCCTCCTCCGCGTTCCGGGCGCCTGAGGTGTTGGGCAGAAGGGTCACCCCCTTAGGGATGTAGTCCAGGATGTTCTCCTGTTCCCGGGTGTTGGCACGGCGGACCGCCAGGGTGATGAGCTCCGCCCCGGCGTCCCGGACAGCGGCCTCAATAAGCTTCAGGGAGTACTTCCCGGAGCCCAGGATAAAGCGGGAGTGGAACTCCCGTCCGCCAAGCATCAGTGTGTCGTTCATGGTATGTCCTTCTTTCTGTATTCATTGTGTTTTCAGCGTGATATTCAGACATCCGGCTCCTCCGCCAGAATACGGAGGACGGCGTGGGCCTGGTGGGCGGCACAGAGCATCACCCGGGAGGGGAGAAGCCCGCCGCCGGGGGTGAGCTGGCTGGTCCCGTCGCCGCACAGGTAGAAATGGGAGGTGATCCGGCGGGTGCGGATCTCGTTGGCCGGGCCCAGGCCCGCCATGCCGGAGGCGGCCACCACATACTTGTCGGGGAAGCGCTCCAGCACGGCGTTGACCAAAAGGGCCTTGTCCTCCGGGGTGTCGAAGGCCTCGCAGACGATCCGGCAGTCCGCCAGGAGGGCGTCCAGGTTGTCCTCAGTCACCCGGGCGGTGTGGATGACCACAGAGACGTCGGGGGCGGCGGCGGCCAGGATGTCCCGCAGGGCCTCTGTTTTGGGCCGCCCCAGCTGGGCGGTGAAGTACTGCTGGCGGTGGAGATTGGACAGGTCCACCCGGTCAAAGTCGATGAGATGGAGCCAGCCAACCCCGGCCCGTGCCAGGCAGAGGGCCAGGTTGGAGCCCAGTCCGCCCAGTCCGCATACGGCCACGGAGGCGGCGGAGAAGCGCCCTTGCAGCGCCGGTCCGTGCCGGGCCTCCCGGGCCAGCCGGAGATCCTCCCGGGAGGGGGATGCGTGCAAATTAACCACCCCCCACAAAGCGGACGATCTCCAGAACGTCCCCATCCTCCAGAACGGTCTCTCCGTACCGGGCCCGGGGGACGATGTCCCCGTTGCGCTCCACCGCCAGGCGGGCGGCGTCCCATCCGGCCTGGGCCAGATACTGGGCCACGGTCTGCCCGGCCAGGTCGGCTGCGGTTCCATTGATCTTTACCATAGTGGATCCCTCCTGAATATCAAACGCCGCAGGGGCTCCTGACTGGAGTTCCCCCGCGGCGCGGACTGTGATTCCTACGTTGGCATTATCCAAATCAGGTCAAAGGGTCGAAGCTTTCAGCTCCCTCTCAGCCTGTCCGGGCCAACAGCCCACAAGCTCCCCTGCTATGAAATTGTGAAAAAACGGAGACGCCTGGGACCGGCGTCTCCGTGACAGAGTGCAGTGCAGATCCCTACGGCGGCATTACCCGCATCAGGTGCTGGGCGGACCGGACTGCCTGGAAGGGCATCGCGGACACACCCGCCGGGTCGAAGTTGGATGACTTCCTCTCAGCCTGCCGATACAAGCTCCCCGGTGCTTTATGAAGTTGGGCTTATTATACAGCGTCCCGGCCGTTTGCGCAAGGGGGAAAAGAAAATTTTATACCGCCCTGTGGAACTGGAATTTTTTTAGGGAAATGGAGGAATCTTTTGGGGTTTTTGGTTGACTTTTCTGCCGGAAAACGCTATATTAAACAGCGGACTGGTTGTCTCGCACGACCGGTTCTTCCACACAAAAGGCGCCCGGTTCTCCCACCGGGCGCTTTTTTATGTCCGCGTTCGCCGGCGAAGCGCCGGGCTCCAGCTCACCGCTTCCCGTGCTGCCATGCCGCGCGGAGGGTGTTCTCCATCAGCATCGCCCGGGTCATGGGGCCCACGCCGCCGGGCACCGGGGTGATATAGGAGGCGCGCTCCGCCGCCTCGTCATAGACCACGTCGCCGCACAGCTTTCCGGCCTCGCTGCGGTTCATGGCCACGTCCACTACCACAGCCCCCTCCTTCACCATGTCGCCGGAGATCAGGCCCGCCCGCCCGGCGGCGGCCACCAGGATGTCCGCCTTGAGGCACTCGGCCTTCAGATCCCGTGTCCTGGTGTGGCACACCGTTACAGTGGCGTTCTCCTGCAGCATCAGCATGGCCTGGGGCTTGCCCACGATATTGGAGCGGCCTACGATGACGCAGTGCTTTCCCTCGGGATCGATCCCGTACTCCTTCAGCATCCGCATGATGCCAGCCGGGGTACAGGGCCGGAGGTATGCCTCGCCGATCATCAGCTGCCCCACGTTGAAGGGGTGGAAGCAGTCCACGTCCTTGTCCGGCCGGATGGCCAGCAGGACAGCCTTCTCGTCCAGGTGTCTGGGCAGAGGCAGCTGGACCAGGATCCCGTCAATGTCCTCCCGCCCGTTCAGGGTCTCCACCAGCTCCAGCAGCTCCTGCTGGCTGGTCTCCGCCGGGAGGGCGTACTCCTCGCTGTAAATGCCGCACGCTTCGCAGTCCCGCCTTTTTCCGTTGACGTAGACCCGGGAGGCGGGGTCATCCCCCACCAATACCACGGCCAGACCGGGCTTGTGCTCCATTTTGGACGTCTGTTCCCGGACCTCCTCCTTCACCTTGGCCGCCAGGGCCTTTCCATCCATGATCGTTGCCGCCATGGTCACTCCTCCTTCTTTGTCTCTTGTTTCTCTGTTTCCTGAGTGGCCGCTTGTATCCTGAGGCGGTTCACATACAGCTGTGCCGGGTCGTGGGGGCGGAAGCGCTGGTACAGAAGGAGCGCGCCCGCGGCCAGGAAGCATACCGCCGCCACCATCTGGGATACCCGGATGGGCATTCCAAACAGCTCCAGCCCAAAGAAATACAGGCTGTCGGTCCGCAGGCCCTCGATCCAGGCACGGCCCAGACCGTACCAGCACAGATAGAACAGAAAGCACTCCCCATCGTATTTTCTCCACCGCTTTCCAAGCTGATAGACCAGGAAAAGGCCTGCCAGGTTCCACATGGATTCATAGAAGAATGTGGGATGTACCCCCAGCGCTCCGCTGAGGACGGCCTCGTACCCGGCCTGATCCACATAGCCGGACTGGAGCAGGTACTCGGCGATGGACGGCCCGCACATCCTCCAGGGCAGCGTGGTGGTGCCGCCGAAGGCCTCTACATTCATAAAATTGCCCCACCGGCCGATGAACTGGCCGATGAACAGACCGTGTACCCCCAAATCAGCGAAGGCCAGGAAGCTGACCTTTCGGACCTTGCAGAAGATCAGAAGGACGATGACCGAGGAGATGATGGCCCCATAGATGGCAAGTCCGCCGTCGCTGTACCGCAGAATGGCCCCCCAGTCCAGCGAGCCATCTCCACACCGGTACAGATCCAGATTGAAAATCACATAATAGGCCCGGACCGATACCAGGGCTGCCGGGACAGCAAAAAACATCATGTCCAGAATGTGGTCGGGCACGATGCCGAAACGCGGCGCCCACCGGGAGCAGAGATAGACCGCCAGCAGCATCCCGGAGGCGATGATGATGCCATACCAGAAGATCGGCCGTCCAAACAGGTGGAAGGCCACCCGGTTCAGGGTAAACTCCAGCCCCAGGCCGGGAAACGTGACGACATGGATCATACCGGCGCCCCCTCTCCGGGCCGGACGACCGAGAGGGCAAGACGCTCCGGGACCACCCAGCGGGCGATCAGCGCCTCCACATCCTCACGGGTGATCTGGCGGAACACCTCCGGGAAGTGGAGCAGGCAGCTGCCGGCAAAGAAACTCTGGGCCTGTCCGATGCACAGGGTCTCAAAGGAGTTGAGGCTGCGCACCCGGCTGCCGTAGACCCCCTTCTTCACCCGCTCCCATAGAGCGGGGTCCACACCCTCCCGGGCGATGCGGGCAGCCTCCGCCGCCACCGCGTCCCGGACGGCCTCCGGGTCCCGGGATTCGCCCCCTGCGGCCAGAAAGGCCGCGCCGGGTACGCTGTCATAGCCATAGCTGAAGCCACGGTTCACCAGCCCCTCCCGATACAGCCGGGCGTACAGGGGGGTGGAGGTGCCCAGCAGGACCTCGCAGGCCAGGTCGCCCAGCAGCTCCTGCCGCAGTCCGGCCTCTCCCCGCTCTGGAGCGTCCCCCTTGCAGCCCAGCTGGAAGATGGGGCAGGACACCGCCATGCGCTCCTCTGCCAGGCTCCGGGCCGCCCTGGGGGGCTCTTCGGGGCCGTAGTCCTTTTCCGCGATGGGGCCTGCCTGGGCAGGGAGGACCTCCCGTGCCAGGCGGCACACCGCCTGGGGATCCAGATCCCCCGCCGCGCACAGCACCATGTTGGCCGGGTCATAGAACGCCTTGTGGCAGGCGTACAGGGTCTCCTCCGTGATGTGGGAGATGGACTCCACAGAGCCGGCCACACTGGTGCGGATGGGGTGGCGCTCATACAGGGCGCCCAGCAGGTTGACGAATACCTTCCAGTTGGGGTCATCCTCGATCATGCCGATCTCCTGGCCGATGATCCCCCGCTCCTTCTCCACGCTCTCCCGGGTGAAATAGGGGACGGAGACGAAGGAGAGCAGGGTCCGAAGGTTCTCCTCAAAATGCTCCGTGGACTCAAAATAGTAGCCGGTGATGGCGTTGCTGGTGAAGGCGTTGGGGGAGGCCCCGTTGGCCGTCAGCTGCTGGAGCGCGTTGCCCTCTCTGGTGTCGAACATTTTGTGCTCCAAGTAGTGGGCCACTCCGGCGGGGGTGTCGTGCCAGGTCCCGTCCAGCCGGAAGCGCAGGTCCATCCCGCCGTAATTGGTGGCAAAGAAGGCGTACTTCTTTTGAAATTCCGGCTTGGGAAAGACGAACACATTCAGCCCGTTGTCCAGGACCTGGTGGAACATCTCCTCCCCGATCCGCTCAAATCTGATCTGCTCCATGGCCTCAGTCCTCCTGTCCCTTCAGAAAATACACGGTGTCCAGCTCCAGCCTTTGGGCGGCGGCGGCCACCTGCTCCCGGGTGACGGCGGCCAGGCGTCCAGCCAGCTCCTCCACGCCGGCGTCCAGACCGGCGGCCGCCTGGCCCAGCCAGAATTCCTCCAGCCGCCCCTGGTCGTCCAGGGTGGACAGATGGCCGCTGATCAGGGTACGGCGGGCTCCCTCCAGCTCCCAGTCCTCGATCTCGCCCCGGCGGATGGCCTCCAGCTGAGCCAGGATCTCATCCTTGGCCTGCTGGTACTTGTCAAATTCAATACCGGAGGACACCAGCACCAGCCCCTTCATCTTCTCCAGCACGGAACTGGCGTAGTAGCAGAGGGACAGCTTCTCCCGCACATTCAAAAACAGCTTGGACAGGGGCGTCCCGCCAAAGATGGCGTTGCACAGCACCAGGGCGGGGTACTCCTCCTCCCAGCAGGTGATGCCGCCGGTGCGGAAGCCTAGGGCCAGCTTGCCCTGGGATACCTCCAGGCGCTCCTCCACCAGCTGGGGCTCCGGTCCGGCGTGGAGGCGAACCTCGCACTCGGGCTCCAGGCGTTCCTCCTCCCGGGGCAGTCCGGACAGGGCGGCGGTCAGCGCCCGGGCGGCCCGCTCCGGCTGGGCGGAGCCGCAGTAGTATACCTCGATCTCCGCTGTGCGGAGCAGCTGCTGATACCGGGCCCACAGGCCCTCCGGGGTGATGGCGGCGGCGTGGGCCTCATCCCCCAGCTTGTCCACACCGAAGGCCTCCTCCCGGCACATCAGCTGGCACAGCCGGGCGCTGGCATAGCGGCGCTTGTCGTTCACCTGGGCCCGGATCCGGTCGATCAGATTGTTTTGCTCCTGCCGGACATAGTCGGGCAGGAAGCCTTCTCCCTCGGTTCGGGGGGAGAGGAGCAGCTCGCCCAGCAGGGCTGCGGCGGGCTCCAGGATGGGTTCCCCCTCCAGGGCGTAGGCGTCGTCCAGGAAGCTGGCCACAAAGCCCACGCACTGGGTCTCGCCCTTCCTGCGGACAACCGGCTCGATGGCCCCGCCATACAGCTCGTCCAGGGCGGCGGAGAGGGCTTCCAGGTCCGGATGGGCGGCAGTGCCCCGGCGGAGCACCGCGGGGATCAGGGCGTTGGCCGCCGCGGTCTCCCGCTCCAGCGGCGTCAGCATGGTCAGCCCCAAATAGGAGCTTTTGAATTTATCGGTGTGGATGGCGCGCAGCCACACACCGGGCATCAGTTCCCGTCGTGTTACCTGAGTCATCGGCGTTTTCCTTTCTTCGGGGCGCTCCCCGTGTCGGCTCTTGCTCCTAGCATGGACCGGAGAAGGCGGTCTCATGCGCCCGGCCCTCCGGTGTGGCGCGGGCAGAACTTCTGATGGGCGCTCCGATCCGCGGGCCGGGACCGGACAGCAGGCCATCGCAGCCGCGATGGCAGATATTATACCATGTATTTCGGAAAAAGCAAAGACTTCAGCGGGACTCGCCGCCAGTCCCGGACTTTTTCAGGTTTCGGTTGTCAAATCCCTGTTTGCGTGGTACAATAACAAAAAATACCCGAGCAGGAATTGTAACGTATTATTAAGGAGCGTGACCATCCGTGAGTGAGAACAAGGACTATGTCTCCCGCTCTGACGAGCTGGGCAATATCCATATTTCTGAAGAAGTACTGGCCGGCATTGCCGCCGCCGCCACCCTGGAGGT
>OJOH01000788.1_pt1 | contig 17712 bp, 18 predicted proteins | sample 1598201 | NCBI WGS metagenome assembly OJOH01 (sample SAMN03922462, study PRJEB24848) | human gut metagenome | isolation source: stool sample | host: Homo sapiens | place: Germany | collected 2009-11 | reverse complement strand
TCGCAAAGCAGCTCACTGTCCACAACCGCCGCTCCAATAACTTCCCCATGAGACCTTTAGGATGGCTTTCTCCTCTGGAGTTCACCGTCCAAGATGTTTGACAAACCTACAAACCGGGGGCCGCGGTTTTGTGCGGCCCCCGGTTCGGAGCAAACGTATCTCTCGCGCGCTCAGTCTTTCAGCATCTCCGCCAGCGCCGCGGCCCGGTCCTCCGCCTCCCTCAGGATGGCCTCCGGGTCATTTTCCCGGATGTCCAGCCCCTCGGCGGACAGACAGTGGGCGGCAGGGATGCCGAACATCTGACCCAGCCCCCTCACATAGTCGAAGCCGAAGTTCTTCCCCTCCAGGGGGCCGCCTGCGGTGGTGATATAGACCAGCTCCTTCGCCCGGCACAGCCCCTCCTGCACCCCCGCCTGGGTGTAGTGGAAGGTAATCCCCAGAGTACAGGTCCACTCCAGGTAGATCTTCAGCGCCGCCGGGAATGTCATGTCCCAGTCCGGAGCGGCGATCACCACCAGGTCGGCCTGGGCCATCTCCCGGGCCGGCTCGAACATGGGGCCGCCGATGTCCGCCTCCGCCCGCCGGTCCCGCTCCTGGGCCAGCGCCCCGGTGAGCACCGGCAGCTCACACCCCGTCAGCTCCCGCTCCTTGACCGCCGCCTCCGGCCATCTGGACCGGCAGGCCGCCAGAAAGGCCTGGCTCAGACGCCAGGTGCGGGACTGCTCCGGCCCCCGCATACACGCGTTGACAAATAAGATCTGTTTCATTTCACCACTCCTCATTCCATTGTGCTCCCGGCACACAAAGCGCTCCGGGCCGTTTTCACCAGATACTCCATCGCCTGCACCGGATAGCGGCCCACCGCCGTCTCCCCGGTGAGCATCAGGGCGTCCGAGCCGTCCAGCACCGCGTTGTAGATGTCGCACACCTCCGCCCGGGTGGGCACCGCACGCTGCTCCATGGACCACAGCAGCTGGGTCACTACGAAAAAGGAGCGCCCTGCCGCCCGGCAGCGGTCCGCGATATGCTTCTGCGCGGCGGGCAGCTCCCACAATGGCATACTGTTCCCCAGATCACCCCGGGCAATACAAATCACGTCGGATGCATCCATGATCTCATCCAGCTTCTCCATGCCCTGCCGGTTCTCGATCTTGGCCATCACCCGCACCTGCTCCAGGCCGCGCTCCGCCAGAGCCCCACGCAGGACCGCCAGATCCTCCGCCCCCCGCACGAAGGGCTGGAGCACGTCGGTCACTCCGCACCGGGCCGCCCAGTCCATATTCCGCCGGTCCTCCTCCGTCAGGGCGGGGGTGTCCGGCTGGACGCCCAGGATGGCCAGGCTCTTCCGGCTCTTGAGCAGTCCGCCCCGTTCCACCCGGCACCGCAGGGCGTCTGTGCGCCGCTCGACCACTGTCAGCAGCAGGGCGCTGTCATCCAGAGAGATCTCATCCCCTGCCCGGGCGGCCGCCACCGCGGCGGCGGGCACGGGGATCCCTCCCGCACCCAGCAGGACCTCCGTCCCCTCATCCATTGTGACCGGCTCCTTCAGCGTCCCCACCCGCAGCTCCGGGCCCTGGAGATCCACGATCAGCCGGGCCTCCACCCCCGCCTGCCGGGCCGCGGGCCAAAACCGCTCCTCCAGCAGAGGGGCGCACGCCTCCAGCGTGGTGTGGGACAGGTTCAGCCGCGCGCCTGTCATCCCCGCCCGGAACAGCTTCTCCAGTGTCTCCCGCTCCCAGCAGGCGTCCCCCAGTGTACCGTAAAATTCCATGTGTCCTTCCTCCCGCCTGTTTGGCTTTTCTTCTATTATGGCCCACTTTCCAGCTGCCGTCAACGGTCACACAGACAGAACGGGCGGAGCCACCGGCTCCGCCCGTTTTACGATACCTTCCTCTTCAGGCCAGGACTGCCTCCAGAGCAGCCCAGCCGTTCCGCTCCCGCTTCTGGGTCACCCGCAGGCCGCTGCGGGCCAGGGCCTCCTCCACCTCGTGGGCCCGGCTGTCAATGATGCCGGAGCAGAGAAACACCCCCCCCTCGGCCAGCAGGCCGGGCACCTGGGGCGCCAGGGGGATGATGACGTCGGCCACGATGTTGGCCAGCACCAACTGGTAGCGCGCTTGGGCCAGTTCTGCCGCCAGAGCCCGGTCGGTGAGCACATCCCCCGCCCGGACGGTATAGCGGTCCTTCCCGATCCCATTGAGAGCGGCGTTCTCATAGGCCACATCCACCGCCTTGGGGTCGATGTCTACCGCAGAGGCCCGCTCTGCCCCCAGTACCAGGGCCGCGATGGACAGGATGCCGCTGCCGCAGCCCAGATCCAGCACCCGGTCTCCCTCCCGGGTATGGGCCTCCACCCCCTCCAGACACAGCTGGGTGGAGGCGTGGGACCCCGTCCCGAAGGTGAGCCCCGGGTTCAGATAGAAGGGGACCCGTCCCTGGGGGACCGGCTCCTCCCGCTCCCACTGGGGGACCACATAGAGGCGTTCCCCGATGGACAGCGGTTTATAGTACTTCTGCCAGCTGTACGCCCAGTCGTTGTCCACCAGGGTTCGGGTGGTGTACTCACACTCCAGGCCCCGGGTGTACCGCTCCAGCTGGGTCCGGCCGTCCGCGTCGTCCGTGACATAGAACTTCACCCGGGTGACCCCCCGCATCCGCTCCATCAGTTCCTGGTCCACATAGTCCCAATACTGCCGGTTCTGCTCCAGAAACTGCTGGAACTCTGCCTCGTCCTCAATGACCAGCCCTGTCATCCCCGCCGCGGTCAGCTTGGCCGTGATCTCATCCAGCCGCTCCGGAGTGGTGTTGATGGCCACCTCCAGCCATTTGATCTCATCCATAGTATGATTCCTTCCCCATGTCATGATAATGTCAGCCGGAGCCCCTCAGCGCTCCGACCCCAGATAGAACAGGGCCAGCGTTCCCGGCCCGGCGTGGGCTCCGATGACCGGCCCAATGTAGTTGATCTGAATATCCCGGGTCCCGAAGCGCTCCCGCACCATCTCCGCCACCTTGTCCGCATCCCCGCGGCAGTCCCCGTGGCTGATGAACACAGTCTCCCGGCCCTCGTCTGTCACCGTCTTTTCCATCCGGTCCACCAGAGCCTTCAGGGAGGCATGGCGCCCCCTGGCCTTCCCAACAGCGGTCAGTTTGCCCTCCTGGTCCACATGGAGCAGCGGCTTGATCTGGAGCATGGAGCCCAGCACAGCCGTGGTGGCCGTGATCCGCCCGCCCCGCTTCAAAAATTTCAGATCCTGTACAGTGAACTGGTGGCACACCGCCTGCTTGTGGGCCTCCGCCCAGTCCCGGACCTCCTCAATGGAGTGGCCCTTCTTCTGCTCCCGGGCGGCCAGCCAGACCAGCAGCCCCTGCCCCAGGGAGGCACACAGGGTATCCACCACATAGAGCTTCCGCTGGGGATACTGCTCCCGCAGCTCTTCCGCGGCCACCTCGGCAGAATTACAGGTCGTGGACAGCCCAGAGGAGAACGCCAGGATGAGCACATCCTTCCCCGCCCGGAGCAGGGGCTCCACCGCCTCGGTATAGGCCGCCACATTGACGGCGGAGGTGGTGGCCAGTTCCCCCGCCCGGAGCATATCGTAAAACAGCGCCGGGTCCATCTCCCGGTTGTCCGGCGTGTTCTGATAGGTCCCCCCCTGGATGGTAAAACTCAGGGGCAGGACGGTCACACCGGCCTCCCGGACCATTTCCGCGCTCAGGTCAGCGGAGGAGTCGGTCAGGATCACATAATCAGGCATTGCACAACCTCCTTGATCGTATCGGTCATCTCACAGGACACACGCTCCGCCGGGGCGGGGCGCTTCCCATCACTTCTTTCCCTTGGTCCGGTGCTCCCCCTCCGGCGGCTGGAGGATGTCCAGCAGACGGGCGCAGGCCAGCTGCGCGGCATAGCTGCGCAGGGCCAGATCCAGGGCCATCCGGGCCAGGTCCTCCCGCTGTGCGGCGGGATCAATGCCGGCCGCGGTGTCTGTGAGCGCCCGGTCCAGGGCCGCGCAGAAGTACTGGTACAGCTCCTCCGGCGTCTTTCCCCGCTCCTCTCCCGCCGCGATGAGGATCCCTGTGTCCCGGACAGACAGCACCTTTTTCAGGGCGCACACCGCCGTCAGATAGCCCAAATGGATGGGACCGTACCGCTTCCCGGACGCCCGGGGCACCAGTCCCTCCTTAATATAGTTGTTCACCATGGCAGAGGTCAGGGCCTCGCTGTCATCAAAGTGGATCAGCTGGCGGGGCAGATAGGAGATGATCTGATCCATATACAGGGCGATGTCCGGCAGCTCCCGCCAATTGGCCGGACGCTCCCGCTCCAGACGTTGTTTCAGGTCCAGCAGCTCTTCCATACCCTTCTCCCCTTCTCGTTGGTCTCTCCCGTCTCTGTCCGGATGCTCCGGGGCGCAGGCGGGATGATCTGATCTCTATTATGCTATCACGCCATAATCAAAAACACAACTCTCAGTTTCCGCGGCGCTCCAGCCGGCGGCGCAGACGCTCCAGGGCGGGCTGATGGGCAGTGGACCGCATCCCCGGGAAGGCCCGCAGCAGACGTCTCTGACCGAAGATGCGGCTCTGTCTGACCTCATCCAGCCGGGCCCGCAGAGCACGCAGCTCACGTTCACGCTGCTCCAGCCACTCTGCCTGGTCCATCTGGAGCTGGAACCTGCGCTGGGCCAGGGAGTCCCGCACCTCCTCCAAGCCATCCTGGAGCTCCGCTCTGTGGGCAGCCAGCACCTCCCGTAGATCATCCAGTTCCTCCTGGAGGTCCGCCCGCAGACCGTCCCCGATCTCCACGGCGTCCAGCACCCGGTCAGCCAAGTTCTCCCCCAGCTCGTTGGACATCTCTTTGATGCCGGCAGCCAGCTCGTCCAGCTGACTCAGCTGGCGGTTTATCCGGGCAATGGTGCGCACCGTGGCGGCCAGATCCACCGCCATAGTCACAGAAAAGAGGATCAGCAGCCCCACTCCCACGGGGTGTGGGATCGTCCGGATACACCACAGTACAGAAGGATGCACCAGCTTGACCACAAACAGACAGGCCAGCCCCCAGGCAGCGGAAAATCGCAGGCAGATATACCCACCCAAGTTAAAAGGCTCTTGTGAGTAGTCCCACCACCGCTGATGAAACAGCCGCTCGAGTGCAAAGCCAGTCAGCCATTCCAACAGAGACGTCAGAGCCACCGATCCAAGAAAGAGCAGCAGCAGATTCCCTCTCAGAGGCTCCAATACCCACAGCACAATGACCATACCGAAGCCGTAAACCGGACAAACCGGCCCGTTGAGGAACCCCCGGTTGACGAACCGCCCGGACTTGAGGGCGGCATAGCTCACCTCGGTGCACCAGCCCAGAAAGGCATAGATAAAAAAGAGCCAAAGCAACGGATACATAAGGGCCTCCCCGCCGCACCGGACGCATCCGGAGCCGTTCAATTCGTCATAGTATAACGCCAACCGGAAAAAAAGTCCAGTATTTTGTGACGAACGCCCGGAAGGAGCATGAAAAAAGACCGCTGTGGACACAGCAGTCTTTCTTCCCGCAAATCACTGGGCCTCAACCTGGCCGAAGGAACGGCCGTTGTAGGTCAGGCAATTTTTGCACATCCGGTGAGGCAGCCGATAGGCACCGCACTTGGGGCAGGTCACGATACCGGGAGTCTCCAGCTTCCAGTGGGAGCTGCGCCGCTTATCGCGCCGGGCCTTGGACACTTTTCTCTTAGGAACCGCCATTGGTGACACCTCCTTCGGTTAATGTGCTGTCATCAGCACGTTTGGACTACTCAGTTTCATCATCCAACAGCTGCGCAAGCGCCGCCAATCGTGGATCCACTTCAGGTCTGCACCCGCAGGGGCCGAGGTTCAAATCGGCACCGCACTTGGCGCACAGCCCTTTGCAGTCTTCTGAGCAAAGGTTCGTTGTATCCATTGCGAGGACGAAGGCCGTGGTGACCACCTCGTCCAGATCCAGCTCGTTTCCGTCCAACAGAAAAATCTCGTCCTCACTGTCCTCGTTCTCCAGCTCCTCAGCCAGCAGACTGTCCAGCGGGACGACCTTCTCCCGGGAAAATTCCTTCCCACAGCGGTCACAGACCAGATCCAACTCCGAGCGGGCCGTTCCGTTCAGCACCAAGGCGCCCGCGTGGTTAATCACGCTGCCCTCTGCCACAACAGGCCGGGTAATCGGCTTTCTCCCATAAAAGTCCAGCTTGGACAGGTCCAGCTGATACCGGAAGGGCTTCTCCGCGTCCGGCCTATGGATGACGTCTCGCAGATCCAGCCGCATCGGTTACCCTCCTCCGGGGATACAGACCCCTTACTCGCATAATGGTACGGAAGATATTATACTGATTCTCCACAGAAATGTCAAACCTTTTTTTATGGTTGACAAATATATTTTTTTATGCTGGAATTGCAGTAGAATGCTCAAATCAGACAAAGGATCGGTGCGCCATGAAAGAATTCACCATTGGAAAGAATGACGCCGGCCAGCGGCTGGACCGCTGGCTGGCCAAGACCCTCCCGCTGCTCCCCGCCCCTCTGGCCCAGAAGTACATCCGGCTCAAGCGGGTCAAGGTCAACGGAAAGGGGGCCAAGCGAGATGTGCGGCTGGCTGTGGGCGACCTCCTTCAATTATATATCAACGACGAGTTTTTTGAACGCCCCACACCAGAGAACGCCTTTCTCTCCCTCTATCAGCCCAAGCTGAATATTTTATATGAGGATGAGCACATCCTTCTGGTGGACAAGCGCCCCGGCCTGGTGGTCCATCCCGATGAGAACGAGCGGGTCAATACCCTCCTCACCCACATCCAGGCCTATCTCTATCAAAAAAAGGAGTGGTCCCCTTATTGGGAGAACTCCTTCGCCCCCGCCCTGTGCAACCGCATCGACCGGAACACCGGCGGGATCGTCATCGCCGCCAAAACCGCCGAGGGCCTGCGGGTCATGAACCAGAAGATCAAGGACCGGGAGTTGGAAAAGCGCTATCTCTGTGTGATCCACGGGACCATGCCCCAGCGGGAGGGAAAGCTGGAGGGCTATCTCTGGAAGGACGAGGTAAAAAAGCAGGTCTATGTCCGCTCCAAGCCCGTTCCAGGGGCCAAGACCGCCGTCACCCTCTACCGCACCCTGGCCGTCCGGAACAGCCTGTCCCTGGTGGAGTGCGAGCTGATCACCGGCCGCACCCATCAGATCCGCGCCCAGTTCTCCGCCGCCGGCCATCCCCTGCTGGGGGACGGCAAGTACGGCAGCGAGCGGGACAACCGGCGGTACGGCCGCCATGGGCAGGCTCTGTACTCCTACCGTCTCTCCTTCCGCTTCACCACCGGCGCCGGCCCCCTGGAGCCCCTCAACGGCCGCAGCTGGCAGGTGGAGGAGGTAGACTTTGTACAGGAGTATTTTCCCGGTTTCTCCCTGCCGCGGACAGAGGGATGACTCTTTGACGTTTTGTCCTGTCTCTCCATAAATTTTCTCCCGATTTTCCCCGTAAAATTTCCCCTATATTTTCGACAAAATCCATTGACATTTCTAAGGTAAACAGATATAGTTGATTGCGCTATCCGTGAATCCCCGCGCAGGCAGTCCTCTGTCCCTCCAGGGCGGACTCCGGCGGGAACTAAACCGAGGGAGCTGACATTTTTTATTGAACAGAAATGGGGGAGGATCTATGCCGAAAGAGCTGATCCGTCTGGCCAACTGCACCATGGCGTTTGACGGCGAGGTCGTGCTGGACAATATTAATCTATACATCAACGATCAGGAATTCCTCACACTGCTGGGTCCCAGTGGGTGCGGCAAAACCACCACACTTCGTATCATTGGCGGTTTTCAGACGCCCACACAGGGGGACGTTTTTTTTGACGGTGTGAGGATCAATGACGTTCCGCCCCATAAACGGGCCATCAACACGGTGTTCCAGCGGTACGCCCTCTTCCCCCATTTGAATGTGTTTGAAAACATCGCCTTCGGCCTGCGCATCCCAAAGACCGACCCGGAGAGCCGCCGGAAGGTCAAGCTTCCGGAGTCTGAGATCCAGGAGCGGGTGCTGGAGATGCTGCATGTGGTCAACCTGAAGGGCTTTGAGAAGCGGGCGGTCTCCTCTCTGTCCGGCGGCCAGCAGCAGCGCGTGGCCATCGCCCGGGCCCTGGTGAACCGGCCCAAGGTCCTTCTGCTGGACGAGCCTCTGGGCGCGCTGGACCTGCGCCTGCGCAAGGATATGCAGATCGAGCTCAAGCGCATCCAGCAGGCCATGGGCATCACCTTCATCTACGTCACCCACGACCAGGAGGAGGCTCTGGCCATGTCCGATACTGTCGTGGTCATGGACGAGGGAAAGATCCAGCAGATCGGCACCCCGGAGGACATCTACAACGAGCCTCAGAATGCCTTTGTGGCCGACTTCATCGGCGAGTCCAACATCATCGACGGCATTATGCGGGCGGACGGCGTGGTGGAGATCTTCAACCGCCGCTTCCAGTGTCTGGACAAGGGCTTTGCCAAGGACGAGCCGGTGGATGTGGTCATCCGCCCGGAGGATGTGGACATCGTCCCCGAGGGCCAGGGCCAGCTGAAGGGCACGGTCACCTCCGTCACTTTCAAGGGGATGCAGTACGACATTATCGTGGACTTCTATGGCTTCAAGTGGCTGATCCAAACCACCGACCTTTCCCCTGTTGGCTCCCGCATCGGGATCAAGATCGACCCCGACGGCATCCATGTCATGAAAAAGAGCCACTACTCTGGGATGTTTGGGGACTACTCCTCGTACAGTGAGGAGTATGAGGAGATCAGCGATGCCGACTTCGATCCCGAGGCGGAGGATCAGGAGGCGGAACATGAAGAAGAATAAGCTGGCCCTGTTCTCCGTGCCCTATGTGCTGTGGATGGCCGTCTTTGTGGTCATCCCCATTCTGATGATTGTTGTCTACGCCTTCTCCTCCGCGGAGGGCGGCTTTACTCTGGAGAATTTTGCCCGGATCGGCGACTATATGGTGGTGTTCACCCGCTCCTTTAAGCTGGCCTTCATCGCCACTGCCATCTGCCTGCTGCTGGGCTACCCCGTCTCCTGCTTTCTGGCCCGGGAGGGCCCCCGGTTCCAGCGCGTGGCCATGATGCTCATCATGCTGCCCATGTGGATGAACTTCCTGCTGCGGACCTATGCCTGGATGTCCCTTTTGGAGAATACAGGTCTGTTGAACCGTTTCTTCGAGGCCATTGGTCTGTTCAACCTGATCAACGGTATATTCGGCACAGAATTGGAATATTTTAAGATGATCAACACCCAAGGAGCTGTGGTGCTGGGCATGGTCTACAACTTCCTGCCCTTTATGATCCTGCCCATCTACTCGGTGATCGTCAAGCTGGACCACCGTCTCATCGAGGCCGCCCGGGATCTGGGCGCCGACTCGGCCACCGTGTTCCGGCGGGTCACCCTGCCCCTGTCTCTTCCCGGAGTGCTCTCCGGCATTACTATGGTGTTTGTCCCCGCAGTCTCCACCTTCGCCATCTCCCAGCTGCTGGGAGGCGGCAAGCAGCTCCTGCTGGGCAACCTCATCGAGATGCAGTTCAAGGGCGCGGCCTATAACCCCCAGCTGGGCTCCGCCGTCGCTCTGGTGATGATGCTGGTGGTAGTGGTCTGTATGACTGTGATGAATCGCTTTGGTGAGGGCGAAGAACAGGCGGTGATGCTATGAATCGGAAACCATCTCTGTTCAGCCGCCTGATGACCGGACTGATCTTTCTCTTCCTTTATGCCCCCATCTTCGTTCTGATTGTCTTTTCCTTCAACGACTCCAAAAGCCGCTCCGTATGGGCCGGCTTCACCCTGGATTGGTATGACAAGCTGTTCCACGATCAAATGATCCTGGACGCCCTGTATACCACCCTGGCTGTCTCGGTCCTGGCATCCGTCATCGCCACCATCGCGGGCACCTTTGCCGCCATCGGCTTCTACAACATGAGAAAGCGCTGGCGCACTCCGCTGATGACGGTGAATAACATCCCCATGGTCAACGCGGAGATCGTCACCGGCGTCTCCCTCTGCCTGTTCTTTGTGGCCTTCTTCAATCTGTGGGGTGACTTCGCCCACTGGGCCAACGAAGCGTTCGGGCTCCAGCTGCCGGAGCAGCTGTACCTGGGCTTCGGCACCATGCTGATCGCCCACATCACCTTCAACATCCCTTATGTGATCCTGTCCATCATGCCGAAGCTGCGCCAGATGGACAAGAACCTGGTGGACGCAGCCCAGGACCTGGGCTGTACCTGGATGCAGGCCTTCTGGAAGGTCGTTGTCCCGGAGATCAAGCCGGGCATCATCAACGGCCTGCTCATCGCCTTCACCATGTCGGTGGATGACTTTGTCATCAGCTACTTCACCGCCGGCTCCAGCACCGCAAACCTGGCCATGCGCATCTACGCCATGACCAAGAAGCGCATCAGCCCGGAGGTCAACGCGGTATCCACTCTGTTGTTTATCACCGTTTTGATCCTTCTTGTCATCATCAACGTGCGGGAGGCCCGCCAGGAGCGTGCCGCCGCAAAACAGCGTCTCTCTTGATTTTTGCGGTGGGACCACCGTAAAAATAAAATTTTCAACACCATTGGAGGAATGATCAATTGAAAAAAGCACTTTCCCTGACTCTGGCTCTGACCCTCTCCGCCGGCCTGCTGGCCGGCTGCGGCAGCAACAGCGGCGACGGCTCCGGCAGCGGCAGCGACGAGAAGCGCGTTGTCAACGTGTGCAGCTGGGGCGAATATATCGATGAGAGCCTGATCGACGAATTCGAGCACGAGACCGGGATCGAAGTCAACTACCAGACTGTCCCCAGCAATGAAGAGCTTTATTCCATGCTCAAGACCGGCGGCGCCAACTATGACGTGGTGGTCCCCTCCGACTACATGATCTCCCAGCTGATCGAGGAGGGGATGCTGGCCGAGCTGAACTATGACAATATTCCCAACTTCTCTCTGATCGACGACCGCTTCAAAAACCTGTCCTACGATCCGGAGAACAAGTACACCGTCCCCTATGCCTGGGGCACCCTGGGCATCATCTACAACAGCGCCATGGTGGAGGAGCCCATCACCAGCTGGGACGCCATGTTCGATCCCAAGTACGCCGACCAGGTCCTGATGATCAACAACTCCCGGGACGCTCTGGGCATCGCCCTGATGGATCTGAACTACTCCGTGAACACCGACAGCGAGGAGGAGCTGCGGGCCGCCTATGACCTCCTGGCCCAGGCCAAGGAGGCCGGCGTCTACCAGGCCTTCGTCATGGATGAGGTGTTTGACAAGATGGAGACCGGCGAGGCAGCCATCTCCGCCTACTATGCCGGCGACTATCTGACCATGCTGGAGACCAACCCCGACCTGAAGTATGTGGTCCCCGAGGAGGGCTCCAACTGGTTCGTGGACGCCATGTGCGTGCTGAAGGACGCGGAGAACAAAGATGAGGCCGAGGAGTGGATCAATTTCCTCTGCTCCACGGACGCTTCTCTGAAGAACATGGACTACATCTGGTACGCCTCCCCCAACAAGGAGGCCCTGGAACAGTACCCTGAGTACTATGAGGAGACCTATGGTGAGGAGCTGGACCCCGAGCTCTATGAGATCATGGCCGCCCCCCAGGAGGTCCTGAAGAACTGTGAAGCCTACCTGGTCCGCCCCGCGGCGACCCGCACCCTGTACAACGATCTGTGGACGGATCTCGGCATCCTGGCCTGATGGCTGTCTGATATAGTTCCAACAAAAATGCAGATCAGCAGCCCCGGTTCCCTCTGGAGCCGGGGCTGCGTTTTCTCTGCCCCGCGGCCCAGGGATTCGGATTTACAAATTGTTCACGCTTTAGCCGAAATTTCGTGATAACTTTTCCACCTGATGTGGTATTCTATTCTTGGATCAAGGATCCAAAATGTTTTCCCCCCTTTTCTGGTTGGAGATCTCCTCTAGATCCCCCATCGGGTCCCCGGTCCCGCACGCCGGGGCCCGCAGGTTCCGGTCTCATACTGGGGCCGGTCCACCTGACATTTTGCGCTTTGCGCTTCACTGCCACCCGGCCCGGACACCGGTCTGCTCCGGGTGGCAGACCAAAATTTTTCCGGCCTGAGCTTTCAGGCCGGTTTTTTGATGCAGAAACCGGCGTTCGGAGATCTTCTTCTCCGAACGCCGGTCTGTCTCTCTGCCATATTTTCACCTGTTCAGCGAAATAAAACACCCTGCTCCTGTGTTCAGGAGCAGGGTGTCATGTCCAACAGACGGGAACCCTTACTTGGCAGCCTTAGCAGCCTTGATGGCCTCGATCAGCATGGGGGTGACCTTGAACAGGTCGCCGCAGATGCCGTAGTCGGCGATCTCGAAGATAGGAGCGGTCTCGCTCTTGTTCACCGCGATGATGCACTCGGAATCCTGCATACCGGCCTTGTGCTGGATGGCGCCGGAGATGCCCAGAGCAACATAGATCTTGGGGTGAACGGTCTTGCCGGTCTGACCGACCTGATGGTCGGCGGACAGCCAGCCAGAGTCGATGGTAGCACGGGAGCCGCCAACGACGCCGCCCAGCTCAGCAGCCAGCTCCTCAGCCAGCTTGATGCCACCCTGGACGTCCTTGGAGATACCACGGCCCACGGAGACGACCACGTCAGCGCCGATCAGATCGACCAGCTTCTTGGCAGCCTTGACGACCTCGACCACCTGGGTCTCCATGTCGTTCTCAGTCAGCGCGATGGTGGGCTTGATCAGCTCACAGGCGTCGGCCTTGGCCTGATCGAACTCAGCCTTCTTCATCACGCCGGGGCGCACAGTGGCCATGGCGGGACGGAAGCGGGGGCAGATGATGGTGGCCATCAGGTGGCCGCCGAAGGCGGGACGGGTCATCTTCAGGTTGCGGTCCTCCTCGGGGATCCCGTCGATCATCGCAGGGGCCAGAGTGGAGGAGTCACGCAGGAACTGCTTGTACTTGGGCACATCGATGTCCAGGTGAGTACAGTCGGCGCACAGACCGGTGTGCAGACGGGCGGCGCAGCGGGGGCCCAAATCGCGGCCGATGTTGGTGGCGCCGATCAGCATGACCTCGGGCTTGTACTCCATAATGGTGTCACAGATCACCTTGGTGTAGCCATCGGTGGTGTAGTTCTCCAGCAGGGGGGGGTCGCAGACGTACACGCCGTCAGCGCCGTAGCCGCCCAGCTCCTTGGCGATGCCCTCAATGTTGTGGCCCAGCAGAATACCATACAGCTTGGTCCCCAGCTCGTCGGCCAGCTTGCGGCCCTCGGAGATCAGCTCGAAGGAGGTGGACATCATGGTGCCCTGGCGCTGCTCGCAGAATACCCAAACGCCGCCCTTGAACTCCTCAATCGCGGCACTGTTATAGCTAGACATATTCTTCAATCTCCCTTCTATCAGATCAGGTGCTTGGCGGCCAGAATGCCGGCCAGCTTGTCGCAGGTGGCCTTGTCGGCGCCCTCCAGCATCATGCCCACGCCCTTCTGAGGGGGAGTGAAGGACTTGAAGATGTTGGTGGGGGAGCCCTTCAGACCGATGGTGGTGGGGTCGATCAGGGGATCGTCCTTCAGGGTGTTGTAGTCAAAGACCTCATAGGGCTTCTCATAGCACTCGAAGATGCCGCCCACGCTCATGTAACGGGGAGCGTTCAGCTCCTTGATGCAGGTGATCAGGCAGGGAGTGTTGACCTTGATGGTCATGTAGCCGTCCTCCAGCATACGCTTGATGGTGAGGGTGCGGCCCTCCTTAGTGATCTCAGCGGCATAGGAGACCTGGGGCAGGCCCAGCTTCTCAGCGATCTGAGGACCGACCTGAGCGGTGTCGCCGTCGATAGCCTGACGGCCGCACATCACGATGTCCTCCTCGCCCACGCCGATCTTGTTGATGGCGGCAGCCAGGATCTGAGAGGTGGCATAGGTGTCGGAGCCGCCGAACTCACGGGCGGAGACCAGAACGGCACGGTCAGCGCCGCGGGCGATGACCTCACGCAGCATACCCTCGGCAGGAGGGGGGCCCATGGAGACGACCACGACCTCGGCGCCGGTCTGCTCCTTCAGGGTCAGAGCGGCCTCGACGGCGTTCAGGTCGTCGGGGTTGGTAATGGTAGCCATGGAGGCGCGGTTCAGAGTACCATCGGGATTCACGGCCACCTTACCGGAGGTATCGGGGACCTGCTTGACACAAACAATGATTTTCATTTCCATCTGCCTCCTATCTTATTTCACACCCAGAGCACGGGAGATGACCATGCGCTGGACCTCGGAAGTGCCCTCATAGATCTCGGTGATCTTGGCGTCACGCATCATGCGCTCCACGGGATACTCACGGGTGTAGCCGTAACCGCCGAACAGCTGAACGGCGCGGCGGGTCACGTCAGAGGCGGACTCAGCAGCGAACAGCTTCGCCATGGCGGCGTCCACGCTGTAAGGCTCGTGCTTCTCCTTCTTCATGGCAGCGGCATACACCAGGTACTGAGCGGCCTGCATCCGGGTGTGCATATCGGCCAGCTGGAACTGGGTGTTCTGGAACTGAGACAGACGCTTCTTGAACTGAACGCGCTCCTGGGTGTACTTGACGGCCTCGTCAATGGCGCCCTCGCCCAGGCCCAGAGCCTGCGCGGCAATGCCGATACGACCGCCGTCCAGGGTCTGCATGGCGATCTTGAAGCCCTGGCCCTCCTTGCCCAGCAGGTTCTCCTTGGGCACGACACAGTCCTCGAAGATCAGGTCGCAGGTGGAGGAGCCACGGATACCCATCTTCTTCTCCTTCTTGCCCACGGAGAAGCCGGGGAAGGAGCTCTCCACGATGAAGGCGGAGATGCCGTGGTTGCCGGCCTTCTGGTCGGTCATGGCGAACACAACGATGGTGCTGGCCACGGTGCCGTTGGTGATGAAGCACTTGGAGCCGTTGAGCACATAGTCGCCGTTCTCGTTCTTCACGGCGGTGGTCTGCTGGCCGGAAGCGTCGGTACCGGCGTTGGGCTCAGTCAGGCCGAAGGCGCCGATCTTCTTGCCGGACAGCAGGTCAGGCAGGTACTTCATTTTCTGCTCCTCGGTGCCGTGCTCATAGATGGGGGCGCAGCACAGAGAGGTGTGAGCGGAGACGATGACGCCGGTGGTGCCGCACACCTTGGACAGCTCCTCAACGCACATGGCGTAGGACAGCACATCGCCGCCGGCTCCGCCGTACTTCTTGGGGAAGTAAATGCCCATCATGCCCAGCTTGCCCATCTTTTCGACGGTCTCCATGGGGAAGCGCTCTTCCTCATCGAGTTCCTCGGCCAGAGGCTTGACCTCATTTTCCGCAAACTCACGGTACATTTTGCGGACCATCTCTTGCTCTCTAGTCAGATGAAAATCCATTTTCCAGTCCTCCTAAAATTTTTACTTCTTGGAATAATCGTAAAACCCCTTGCCGGATTTGACGCCCAGCAGACCACCGCGGACCATCTTCTTCAGCAGCAGGGCAGGACGATACTTAGAGTCGCCTGTCTCATCGTACAGGGTGTTCATAATGGCCAGGCAGATGTCCAGGCCGATAAAGTCGCCCAGAGCCAGGGGGCCCATGGGATGGTTGGCGCCCAGGCGCATAGACTTGTCGATGTCCTCCACAGAGGCGGTGCCGGACTCCACCAGGCCGATGGCGTCGTTGATCATGGGGATCAGCAGCTTGTTGACCACAAAGCCGGGGGCCTCAGCCACCTCAACGGGATCCTTGCCAATATCCTGAGCCAGCTTGTACACGAAGTCAAAGGTCTCCTGAGGCGTGTTCACACCCCGGATGACCTCAATGAGCTTCATACTGGGCACGGGGTTGAAGAAGTGCATCCCGATGAGGGCGTGCTTCAGCCCATGGCCCATCTCCGTAATGGACAGGGAGGAAGTGTTGGAAGCAAAAACCGTCTCCGGCTTGCACAGCTCATCCAGCCGGCGGAACAACTCCTTCTTGGGACCCATCTCCTCCGCGATGCACTCGATCACCAGATCGGCGTCCGCAGCGGCGGATTCCTCTTCCACCAAAACATTGGCCATCAGGGCATCCTTGGTACCCTGGGACATCTTGCCCTTGGCTACCCGCTTCTGCAGAGATGCGTCCAGCTGCTCTTTATGCCGCTGGGCGGAGGCGATGCTGCTGGCGTACATCAGGGCAGTGTGGCCGTTGGCGGCGAAGACCTGAGCAATGCCGCGGCCCATAGTGCCGGCGCCGAAAATTGCAACCTTCATTGTGTTTCCTCCTAAAAAGACGATTTGGGAGCGCCAAATCTCTACGATTTGACGGAACATAGACGGTTTCGTTAGAAAATTAACAAATGATGACCAGAAAAATCGCAACATAGGGGACGCCCCCTCTTGTTGCGGCGTATATTTCCAAACGAACTGTTTATGTACTTCTCAAAGTATATCGTTTTTCATGGCGAGAAGCAAGGGGTTGAACACCAGCAAAATAAACAGTTTTTACGCTCTTATTTTGTTCTCTTTTACAAAAGCATTGGAGCGTGCCGGCAGAAGCAGAAACATTTTCCACAGTCGATGCAAAAACGGAATCTTTAAAAGAAAACCTTGGAATCTTAAAGCCTGTCAAGGCATCCTCCTGCCCGCCTCCCTCCAAGGCCCGCACCGCCGCGCGCCCGCCCGGCCGTCTCTCTGAAAACAGGGAGCCCGGACCGGCCTCAGCCGGTTCGGGCTCCCCCTCGATCACATTCAGAATCACTTGTTGGCGGCGAGATACTGGAACATGACGTAGCCCTCGTCATAGACTCCGCCACCGGTGGCATACTTGATCTTGCACCAGCCGTTGCCCGCGTCCTCCAAAACGGTGACCACAGCTCCGTCAGCGGTGCTGGCCTTGGCCTCATAGTTAGTGCCCGGGCCGGAGCGGATGTTCAAGCCGCCGGAGGCGCCGGTGATCACGGCCTCTGTGTTGGGAGCCAGGGTCCCGGATGTACCAGCGCTCTGTCCGCCCTGTCCAGTTTCCTCCTGCCCGCTCCCGCTGGGCGCGATATTGGCGCCGGAGCCATCGCCGGTACACTGGACCATGCACTGGGCGGTCTGCCCGCCCGCTGCGGCGGTGATGGTGACGGAGACGGTATCGCTCCCCCGGTACACATTGGTCACATTGCCAAACTGGTCCACAGTGGCCACATCTGTGTCGCTGCTGGTCCACTCCACCGTGACCTGGGCGTCCGCTGGGTCTGTGGTCGCAATGAGCTGATAGGGCTCCCCCGCCTGAAGGGCCACTTCTGTCCGGCTCAGAGTCAGACCGTTCAGGGTGACCTCCGCCCCCTGGACGCCCTGACTGGAGGAGGACTGTCCGGAGCCCGAGGCGTCTCCGGACGGAGTTTTATGGAAGATCATAGGGGCCAGACTGGTAAAGACGATGACCACCGCAGTGATGATCAGAGCCAGTGAGATCACCAGCCCGGCGAGCTGCATGGGATTGGGCCTGCGGCTCCGGCCGCCGCCGGAAACCCGGCGCCCTCCCACCGGGGCGCGGCCTTGGCTGCCGGGGCGTTCGTCGCAGAATGGGCAGCGCTTATAGGTAGTGGAGTATTCCTCCCCACAGTTCTCACAGCGGATCACGTCGGTATTCCGACGGGGCGGTGCTTTCTTGGTCGCCATAATTTGGACTCCCTCCTAAAACAGGAAAATGGCCACAAAGCCGATGTGGTTTCAGCCTCCATTTTACAGGGAATCCCCCGCT
>OJOH01000777.1_pt1 | contig 18135 bp, 9 predicted proteins | sample 1598201 | NCBI WGS metagenome assembly OJOH01 (sample SAMN03922462, study PRJEB24848) | human gut metagenome | isolation source: stool sample | host: Homo sapiens | place: Germany | collected 2009-11 | reverse complement strand
ATCTACACTATCCTCTTCGTCGGCAGCGTCAGATGTGTATAAGAGACAGGGCAGTCGACGTAGACGGCGACACCGGCGGGACCGTAGCCCTCGTACACGATGTTCTCGTAGACGGCAGCGTCGGCACCCGAACCAAAAGCCTTGTCGATAGCGGACTTGATCTTGTCCTTAGGCATGGACTGAGCCTTGGCCTTGGCAACGGCAGCGGCGAGGCTGGCGTTGTTCTCGGGCAGCGGGTCACCGCCGAGACGGGCAGCAACGGTGATGTTGCGGCTGAGCTTGGAGAAGAGGGCGGAACGCTTGGCGTCCTGCGCGCCCTTACGATGCTTGGTTGTGGCCCACTTAGAGTGTCCGGACATACGTGTCTCCTATCGGTTTCGACCTAAAGCCCAGCGCAGATGCTCGGGCAATATAAACAAACGTCGTTATGATATACCTACTGGCCTGCGAGATAAACCCCAAAATGAAGGCGTCGTGATGATGTCCCCTTTGGTGCAAAGAAACCTGGCCCTCAATGCACCAAATTAGAACCAGAAGAAGTCGCTGCGGGTGACGGTGGCGCCGATGGCGAAGGGCATGCAGGCGATGACCGGATACAGGTAGCGCATGTAAGTCGAGCCGTTGCACGGGCCAATCAGGCACACAGCGAGCACGCCCAACAGCGGCACCCAGATCGCCAGCGCACGCCATGAATGACGACGCAGCAAGTAGACCACCACGGCGATCATGATCCACACATAGGTGGCCGAGCTCATGGTGAGCGAGATAAAGGGAACACGCTGCACCGCCACACGGTACAAATTGATCAGGTGGTCGCACCAGCGCACCACGTTGCTGTCAACCGGATGGAAGTCGAAGTACTTGAGGTTGTCGGGACGCGCCATGATCTCGGCACTACGCGCCGTGCTGTAGACCCAGGCATCGCGCGCGCTCGGATAAAAATAACCATAGTAGTTATTGATAAGCGCCGAAATATAGCACTTGGGATCCTTCTTAAACATCTGAGCCCATACCTCAAAATAGGCATCGATGTCCTCCTGCGAGGCGTACTCGTTAAAGCAGTTCTTGACGGCATCGGACTTGTCGGGGTTGTAGCGGCGGCCCAGGTTCTCGTACTTGAGTACGCGATCGATCACGGCACGCTCTTCGTCGGTCACCGAACCGTCGCAAGGAGCCTCCACAATGGTGCCGTCCTCCTTAACCGTGGGGTTGACGCCCGAGTTGAGGCCGTCGTGCTTTTGGACGAAACGAGCCGTCTGCTGGAACGGAATCGAGAGGATTTCGCGCTTGGAACCAGGCGTGATATCGTGCGCCGGCATAAAGACCTTGGTGAAGTACATATTAGAGGCAAGGCAGAGCGCGAGCACCGCGAGAACGCCAACCCAGCGGAAACGCGGGATGGTGCCCGAAGGCGCAGCACCAGTCTGCTTGGCTGCACGACGAGCCACATGCACGTCCCATACGCAAAACGCCGCCGCGATTACGCATGCCGCCAGGGGAAACACCAGGCCGCCGTTGCGCAGAAACGTGGAACCCATGGCGCCCAGAGCGAGCAGCAGCCAGTCGTGGCGCGCAAAGAGCATGGGGGCTTTCTCGCCCGCTCGCTCGACATTGGCATCACGACGGGGCAAGCCACATGCCACGAGCTTGACGGTCTGTACTAGCAGCACCAAGAACGCGTCGGCAAAGAGCACGTCTTTGGTGAGCAACGCCGCATAGTTAGAGAACATCGGCATAAACGCAAAGAACAGCAGGATCGCACCGCGAACCGGCAGGCTCACGCCCAGTTTGCGCAGCGACGAAATGGAATAGGCCATGCAGGCGGCCGTGATGACGAACTGAGCACAGGTATAGATGGCAAGACCCGCGTTAGCGCTGTTGAACAGCGAAAGCCCCAGCTGAACGCACGAGCCGATAATGGCCGTGTGCACTACGGGATGATGCCCGTTGAGCAGCACGTTGGGGTTGAGCAGACGCAGGTAGTCGCTCGTGCCGTTGGGATAGTTGAACCACTGGCGAATCTGCGCGCCCGTATCTCCCATAAAAAGGCCAGGCAGCGAAGCGATGAGCGTGGGCGCCCAGGCGATCATAAGCACCAGGAAGGGCCCGGCAAAGGGATGGACCGAGAGCACGGCGTGAGTCACACGCCATACGCGGCCAAAGTGCGCTTCGGAAAACGGGATGCGTCGGGAGCTCAGCCAATCTAGACACTCAAAGGCAAGGTAGAAGGCAACGACCGCCAAGAGCATCCAGCCCGCGCCGCCAATCCAGGCGCAGATGATGCGGGCTTTGTCGCCAAGGACAATCTCGGCCGAGTCGGTGAGATCGTAGCTGCGGCCGAACACCATGCAGATGGCAAAGAACAGCGACGGCAGAATGATCGATGGACGCCAGGTGTCGCCACGGCCAAAGAACACGTAGCGAAACGGCAAGGTGAGCAGGCAGGCAAGTGCAAGCAGCATGACCGCGTCGGTATGGCCGGCAAACGAGAGGAGCACCTCGTAGCACACGTACAGCATGCCCGAGGCTTTGGGGTCAATCGCCAAGACTGCGTTGCTCGACACCGGGGAGGGATCGATGGAAAACGCCGTGGTCGCCAACAGCGCGAGCAAAAATGCGATGAGCGTCTGCTTGGCGGGGTAGCGCTTAAACCAGACGATGCGGGCAGCGTCGCGCGCAGCCGTTGTGGAGAGATCGGAATCCTTCACAGTCCAAAGAGCCTTTCTAGAAACCTGCCAAAAAGGGACAGGTTTATTTTGGCAGGTTTTATCTGGGGAAACGTTACGGTTCTGTCATCGTTGCCCAGCGAATCACCACAAAGGTGCCTGTCCCCTTTGTGGTGGTTAGGCGTCGAGGTAGATGCGCTGGGGGCGATTGCGGTGTCGGGCGAAGATGATGAGCGCCAGGCCCGCGATAACGAGCGGCAAACTCAGCAGCTGGCCCATAGTGATGACGCCTCCCAGTAGATAACCCAACTGGGCATCGGGCACGCGCACGAACTCAACGAGAAAGCGGACGATGCCGTACCCCATCACGAACACGCCCATAAACGTACCCTGGGGCAGTAGCGGCTTTTTGCGACTGAGCACCTGCAAAATACAGAAGAGCACGATGCCCTCAAGAAATGCCTCGTAGAGCTGGGAGGGGTGACGCGGCATATCGCCCGCGGTGCCACCGAAGACCACGCCCCAGGGCAGATCGGTCGGCTTGCCCCACAGCTCACCATTGACAAAGTTGGCACAACGGCCCAGGCACAAGGCCAGCGGCGCGCCTATGACGGCAAGGTCTGCCAAAGTCCATGCGTCGAGCTTATACATGCGGCACACGATGATGCCGCCGATAATGCCGCCCACCAGGCCGCCATGGAAGCTCATGCCGCCCTCGTTGGTGGCAAAGATCTCGAGTGGGTGCGCCCAGTAGTAGCCGTCGCCGTAAAAGACGACGTAGAACAGGCGCGCACCGATAATGAGGCCAAAGACCACGCCGACCACGACACTCGTCAGGTCATCAATCGTGATGTTAAAGCCCCAGCGACGCTGCGTGCGGTACATGACGACCGCCGTGAGCAGAGCGCCGACCACGTAGGCCAGGCCGTACCAGTAGATGGTGATGGGGCCCGCCGAGATCGCGACAGGATCAAGCATATGGTAGAGGTCGTTGAGCATGTCGACCCTCCTACTCCCTACATACAAATGCGGCCGCGGGCCTTGCGCTCGCAGCCGCATATTTGGGCGTAACGTCTATGCGGAGTATGCCGTCCGCAGCTTTCGCATCTTAGAACGGCGCGTACTCGTCGTACAGGTCGTCGGTCTCGCCGGAAGCATTGACCTGCTCGACACGGGTAACGCCGGGCACATGCTCCTTCAGGATGCGCTCAATACCCATGGACAGGGTCAGCGAGCTCATGGGGCAGCCGGCGCAAGCGCCCTGCAGCTCCAGTTTGACGACGCCCTCGTCGTCAACGCCCACATACTCCATATCGCCGCCATCGGCCTGCAGGTTGGGGCGAATCTCTTCAAGAACCTTCTTAAGCAGCTCTTCGTTAACAGCCACAGGGGCTCCTTTCTCACAATAACGCGGGCGCGCCCGCGGACAGAAGCTATGTTACTACAGCCATGTACCCGCTCACGAGCCGTCCATGCGCGCAGACGCGACTTTCACGAGTAGTCAATTTGGGACGGGGCTCTTTGAGCTGCGTTCGTCGCCAGATAGCGACAACGCATATTACTGCTGAGCCTGTCCCCCGGTACCAATCTGGACATCGACGATGACCTGGCGGTAGCTGATGCCGCAGGAGTCGAGAATGCGGCGGCTGATACGGCTGTCATCGGTGTCGGCATACTTATTGTCCAGGTAGACGACCTCGCCCACGCCCACCTGCGCCAGGATCTTGGCGCAGTCGTGGCACGGGAACAGCGTGACGTAGACCGTGGAACCCTCGAGGTCTTTGAGCGAGCCGCGGTAGTTGAGCACGGCGTTTGCCTCGGCATGCACCACGTAGTTGTGCTTGTCCTGCAACGGGTCATCGCTCGTTCCCCACGGGAAAAAGTCATCGTTGAGTGCCGAGGGTGTGCCGTTGTAGCCCACCGAAAGGATGCGGTGGTTGGTGTTGGCGATGCACGCACCCACCTGCGTGTTGGGGTCCTTGCTGCGGCGCTGCGCGGCGATGGCCACGCTCATAAAGAACTCGTCCCAGCTAATGACGTCCAGGCGCTTGCCTGACGAAGTTTGATGAAGATCGTCCGACATGGCAGACACCTCCGTAATCGCAATAATTTGACCCATTGTAGCAGGTGAAAGGTGGAGGCGTTTGTCCCACCGGCGCCCTCACCTTTACACGCGGCGGGGCTTTTGGTTGATGCGGTAGAGCTCGGCCAGTCCTCGCAACGTCAGCGCATCGTCGACTGTCAGACTGTGACCGACCAGCGACGCAAGTGCCTCGGCATCGTCGCCGGTAATGACGATGGGCACGTCGCCCTCCCCCGCGGCCTTGGTCGCGCGCATCTCGGCGAGCACCATGTCAAGCATGCCGTCGATGCGGGCTACCTCGCCCAAGACCACGCCCGAGCGCATGGCCTCGCGCGTGTTGCGACCGATCACATGCGTTGGCGCCGAAGGCTCGACCTGAGGCAGGCGCGCCGCAGCAGCCGAGAGCGAACGGGCGCCGAGTGCCAGCCCCGGCGCGATAACGCCACCGACAAAGGTACCACGCGCGTCGATGACCTCGATATTGGTCGTGGTGCCTAGGTCGATCACGATGCACGGAGAGCCGTAGACGGCACGGGCCGCCACGGCGTCGGCGATGCGGTCGGGGCCGATCTCGGCCGGGTCGTCGTAGTGGACGGGCATGCCAGTCTTGAGGCCCGGACCCACGGTGAGCACGCGCCCCGTGCAGGTACGGGAAAGTGCCGCCTTCCATGGGCGTTCGAGCGCCGGCACCACGCAGCTCAGCACTGCGGCCGCGGGAACGAGTGCACCCGGCACGCCCGCATCGGCTGACAGCGCGCCCATGACTTGAACGAGACGCATACGCGCTTCGTCGGCCGTAATGATCGATGGCGTCGTGATCTCGCACGTCGCAAGCGGGCATTCCTGCGCCGCGACCGAATCCTCGGCAAACAGACCAAAGCGAATGAACGTGTTACCCACGTCGACCGTTAATATATATGCGCACCCATTAACCATCGTCGGCGCTCCTTTCGTCTGCCCAGCAGTATATCGCCTACCCGAACCAGCCATCCCAGGTAGTCATTTTGGGACGGGGCTATTTTAGCTACCCCAATATGTCGGTTGATATTTGCCCCAATCCCAAATAATTCGTCGACTGTCAAAGGGTAGCTAAAATAGCCCCGTCCCAAAATGACTACCTTGCCGCTATACTGGTGCGCGGTCGTTTGCGAGCTCACGCGACGGCCTTTGGTAACCCGACTTCCCGCGCCGTATCCGTAGCGGCGCTCCCGGGGGAAGCGGATATACGCAAAGGAGTTCTATATGAGCAATCCCTCGAACCGTGCTTCGATGCGCGGGCAACTCACGCTGCGTGGCGTCGTCATCGGCGTCCTTGGCTGCGTGATTATCACAGCAAGCTCGGCCTACACCGCCCTCAAGATGGGCGCACTCCCCTGGCCGATCATTTTCGCTGCCGTCATTTCGCTGTTCTTCCTGAAGCTCATGGGCAACGCCAGCCTCAACGAGGCCAACGTCACCCACACCATCATGTCCGCGGGCGCCATGGTCGCCGGCGGCCTGGCGTTTACCATCCCGGGCGCTTGGATGCTGGGCTATGCCGACCAGATCAGCTGGCTCGACATGTTTATCGTGGCACTCGCCGGCACCATCCTGGGCCTGCTGGCCACCGCGCTCATCCACCGTCACTTTATCGTGGACGCCGCGCTTGAGTTCCCCACCGGCAACGCCGCAGCTCAGACCCTGCGCGCAACCGAGGCCGGCGGCAAAACCGGCAAGCAGCTCTTTGGCTCCATGGCCATCGCCGGCATCTATAGCGTGCTGCGCGACGCCCTGGGCATTGTGCCCAGTATGCTATGCACGCTCAACATCCCCGGCGTGACCTTTGGTATCTACAACTCGCCCATGCTGCTGTCCATCGGCTTCCTCGTGGGCTTCGCCCCGGTCGCCTTCTGGTTTGCCGGCGCCCTGCTGGGCAACTTTGGCATCATCGTGGGCGGCACCGCTGCCGGTCTGTTCGACGTTGTGACCGCGCAGGGCATCGTCAAGTCCCTGGGCATGGGCCTCATGATGGGCTTTGGCGTCGCCGTCGTCCTCAAGGACATCCTGCCGCAGGTCGCCGGTATCGTCCGCGGTCTTGCCGCCGACAGCTCCACCGACACCGACGAGCAGTCGCTCATCTCGGGCTCCCTTAAGCTCGACGCCGGCATCATCGGCCTGGGCGCTGCCGCCATCGCCGTGATCATCGCCATCGTGCTTGACCTTGGCCCCGTTCCGGCCGTCATCGTGACGCTGTTCACCTTTGTCACCACCATCATGAGCGCACAGAGCTGCGGCCAGACGGGCATCGACCCCATGGAAATCTTTGGCCTCATCGTTATGCTCATCGTGGCTGCCTTCGCTCAGATCGCTCAGGTCAAGCTGTTCTTTATCGCTGGCATCGTAGCCGTGGCGTGCGGCCTTGCGGGCGACGTCATGAACGACTTTAAGGCCGGCGCCGTGCTGGGCACCAACCCGCGTGCGCAGTGGATCGGCCAGGCCATTGGCGGCATCGTGGGCGCCCTGGTCGCTGCCGCCGTCATGGTCGCGCTCGTTACCGCCTATGGTCCGGACGCCTTCGGCCCCGACAAGAGCTTTGTGGCCGCGCAGGCAAGCGTGGTCGCCACCATGGTCTCGGGCATCCCGAGCGTGCCGTGGTTCGCAGGCGGCTTTATCGCCGGCATCGTCATGTACTGGCTCGGCGTTCCGGCCATGATGATCGGCCTGGGTGTGTACCTGCCGTTCTACATGTCGCTCACGGCCTTCTTGGGCTCCTGCGTCAAGCTCGCCTACGACAAGTGGTCCGCCCACCGCGACGCCACCGCTGGTCTTTCTGACGAGGAGAGGGCTGCCAAGGACGCCGCCTTCCAGGAACAGGGCCTGGTTGTCGCCAGCGGCCTGCTCGGCGGCGAGTCCATCGTCGGCGTTATCCTAGCGTTTGTCTCCGTGGGCTTAAGCCTGCTGGGCTAAGTCGAGCAGCTGCTCGACAGCAACCATATTGCCTACGGCTTGCCCGGTCGGTAGCTTTTGCGGCTGCTGACCGGGCTTTTTGATATCGAAACAAAGAAAGGCCGGCGCGCTGCGTTTAACAGCGCGCCGGCCTTATCGTTTGGCTAACGAGACGGTCCCGTTATGAATTGAAGTTCGTTGCAGAAACTACGCTCGAAACGCTACATCTGCTTGCGACGACGATCGCTCAGCGTCACACCAGCGGCCACGAGGGTGATACCGCCGATGACGAACACCTCGCCCGCAAGAGCGGAATTGTCGCCAGTCTGGGCGAGCGCGGCCGACGTTGCCTTCTTCTTGGCGACAGGAGCCTTTGCAGCAACCTGCGCAACCTGAGGCTTGGCCTGCGGCTCAGCCTTGGGATGATACTTGTCGTACTCGGCCTGTGCGGCAGCCAGGGCATCCTTAGCATCGTTAAGCTCGGCAAGCGCGGCGGCATAGGCGTCGTTGGCATCGGACAGTTTGGCATCGGCATCGCTCAGAGCAGCCTTGAGACCAGCAGCGGCATCGACGGCGGCCTTATAGCGAGCGTAGGCAGCGTTCAGCTTGACCAGCTTCTCGTTACCCGTCGTGCCCGCGGCAAGAGAGGCCTTGTGGTCGACAGCCTCAAGATCGGCCTTGAGTGCCCCATCGCTGGCAAGCTCGGCCTTGGCCTTGACGATCTCGAAGTTCGCATCGACGACGGCTTCGTTGGCGGCCTCGAGCTGCTTCTGGGCATCGGCGACACCGGCGACGGCGGCGTCATAGGCGACCTTGGCGTCGTCGACCGCTTTCTGGGCTCCAGCGAAGCGCTCGAAGGCCTTGTTCGCGGTGGCCAGTTCGCCCTCGGCAGCCTTGGCCTTGGCCTGCGCGTCGGACACAGCCTGCGCCTTGGCGGCAACCGCCTGCTTGGCGTCCGAAAGAGCAGTCGCGGCCTGGACATCTGCGGCCTGGGCCTTGTCTACACCAGCCTGGGCGGCATCGTCGGCCTTCTTTGCCTCGTCAAGCGAGCCCTGCTTATTCGCAAGGTCCGCCTGGGCGGCATCGCGCTTGGCAGCAAGGTCCTTGACCGAAGCCGTGGCGTTGTCATACGCCTCATTGGCCTGTTCGGACTTTGCCTTGGCGGCATCGCGGGCGCTGCGAGCCTTCGCCTTGTGAGCAGCGGCCTCGGCTGCCTTCGTCTTGCTGTCAGCAAGCGTGGCGTTTGCCTTATCGAGAGCCGCCTGGGCAGTAGCGGCCTCGGCCTTGGCGGCATCGAGGTTCTGCTTGAGGGACTCGATGTCGATTCCGCCGAGTGCGTCCTTCGCGGCGTCGTATGCCGTCTTCGCGGCGGCGGTGCCGGACTTGGCCTTCTCGTACTCGCCCTTGGCGGTGTTCGCGTTCGTGTCGGCCGCGGTATAGGCGTCTTGCGCGTCCTTCTGGTTATTGAGAGCGGCGAGATATGCCGTATCGGCCGTGCCCATCGCCTTCTGCGCATCTGCCAGCTTGCTCTGAAGCTGCTTCAGCTGCTCCTTCTGCTCCTGCGTGCCGCCTGCATTGTAGGCGGAATCGATGTAGTCGTTGAGGAGCTTCTTGAACTCGGGGACAGTGAAATCAGCCTGAGTGCTATCAGCGCTGTAATCGAAGATGGTTACCTCGGAATCGGTGTTCTTACCGCTACCGGTCGCGATACCGATGGCTTCCGTGGCGGAATCGATGATGTTGAGATAGTGCCCGCACTCGTGATAGATGCTGTTGTAGTTCTGGTAGATGTAATAGGAATCATATCGGTGGCTGCCGAGTTCGTCGCCATACTGCGCGACGTACTTATCGAATGCCTCCTTCTCCTGTGTGTAGAGGCCGGTGTAGGGCCAACCGAGTGTATCCTCGGTCTCGCCGCCGGTATATGCGCCGCCTCCGCCGGCAAGATTCTCCCCGTTGTCGAAATAGCAGTTCGAGTGTCCCCAGATGTTCGATGAATATGATGTATTAAGGGCTGCCGCCACAGTCATGCGGAGGCTGACGCTGAGCGCCGACTGGCCGTTCGCCTTGCGGAGGTTGTTCTGGGTGTCGAGATATGTCAGGGCGTTGCGCATCTGCTCCAGGGAAAGCGGGTTGGTGTCGCGAGACATGTCCTGATCGACGTACTGGTCATACCATTCGGCCTTGTCATCGGCACCGGTCAGCATCGATACGGCATCTTGGGCGTTCTTCTTCTGCGTGGCTGTGAACTGGCTGCCGCCGATGATGTAGTTCATGAAGCCGAACATACCCTGACTGATGATTTCCTGGTCAACGGTCATGTTGGACTTTAGGTCTGCAATCTGCTGCTCAAGAGCCTCAACCTGGGCATTAGCAGCGTCATAAGCCTTTTCCGCAGCGTTCGAAGCGGCGCAGGCTGCCTCCCACTCGCTGCGCTTCTGCTTGCGAACTTCGACAAGCTTATCGTACGCGGTCTTCTTGTCTGCTTCGGTCTGCTGCGCCTTCTCGTATGCGGCCTTGGCGGCGTCGCGCTTGCTGGCGGCGGCGTTGTACTCCTTGTTTGCCGCACCGTATGCAGACTGGGCAGATGCCACAGCAGCGTTGGCGGCGTTGGCCTTCTCCTGCGCGGCAGCGACGGCAGCCTGGGCGGCCTGCAGATTTGTCTGTGCGGTGGCGTCGGCATCCGTCGCGGCATTGAGCTCCGCCTGTGCGGTCTTGAGCTCACCAGCAGCAGCGTTCTTGGCGGCCTCAAGCGCACTCAGGTCAACACCCGTACCCGAGACGGCAGCATCGAGCGCGGCCTGCGCCTGGTTGAACTTCTGCTGGGCGTTATCGCGCGCGGTGGTTGCGGCTGCGAGAGCAGCGGCAGTCTCCTGCTTCTTGGCCTGGGCAGTCGTCAAAGCTGTCTCGGTATTCTGCTTTTCCTGCTGGGCGCTGGCCTCGGCAGCCTTGGCCTGGTCCAGATTGTCCTGTGCAGTAGTAACGGCCTTATTGGCGTCATCGAGCTTTGCCTGCGCGTCCTCGACGGCCTTCTTGGCGGCCTCGTACTCGTCCATACCCATGGCCTCGAGCTTGGCCTGAGCATCATCGAGGGCCTTCTTGGCCTCATCCTGCTTTGCCTTGGCGTCCTTGAGCGCCTGGGTCTTATCCTCGACACTCTTGTTGGCCTGTTCGAGCTGATCGTTCAGGTCGCCCAGCTTCTTCTGCTGCTGCTCGGTCTTTTCGACGGCGGCTTTGAGCTCGTCAATCTTCTCCTGGAGCGCGGCGACTTCTGCTGCGTTCTGCTCGATTTCGTTGTCGCTTACTGCCTGCGAGGCCTGATCCTTTTGCTGCTGCGCCTGCTTTTGAGACTGGCCCGCCGCGTCGGCCTTCTTCTGGGCGGCATCGTAGGCGGCCTGAGCGTCCTTGAGCTGCTTTGCCGACTCCTCGGCCAGCTGGGCAGCCGTCTTTACGACCGCTTGGTTACCGGCGGCAACGGTATTCTCTACAGAACTACCCCCCCCCTGAACAGAATCGCCGTTATCGGTTGACGGTGCGGCGATTGCCGCCAGCGGCGACATGAGCGGCTGAGCGATGAGGCCCGCCGTCAAAACGGTTGCGACGGCGCGGTTGGCAACGCCCTTGACGTTGACGGCCTTGGCCCTAGGCTCAAAGTGTTGTGGACTGTAGTTTGCCATGGCTTTCTCCCTTTGACACGGATGTATCCATACGTATCAAACGGTAGCTGTCGATTTTTGAATTCTGTTGCGCAACATTGGTCACCGGCGGATTTTTTGAAATTCACGCTCTCGTGCTTCACAATTTCGTCACATATGTAGGAGCTGGTGCATCATATTTTCGCGGGATGGAATTGAGCCTGTGATTTGCATTTGCTCCCGCGTCATCCGTCCTATCGGATCCCGCGTCCAACAGGCGCCCCGCCCGCCACGGTGTAGAGTTAGAACAACGGGTGCGTTGCGCGGACCGCCCTGGAACGAGGTGGACATGGAACTCGACAAACAACAGATCAAGCGACTACGCGAACGCCATCACCGGCGCCACGGCATCCGCCCTGCCCATAGCGAGGCCATGGAAAACATCACCCGCTTCCTCAAGCGCGCATTCAACATTCGCGAGGGTCGCGCGCCCTACCACGTGATTCGCAAGCGTTTTGTAAACGGCGCGCGTCTGACTGGCTCTCACCTGTGTATCCTCATCATCGCCATGCTCATCGCAAGCATCGGCCTCGATATCGATTCGGACATCGCCATCGTGGGCGCTATGCTCATCTGCCCGCTTATGGGATCGGTCCTTGCCATGGCATATGGCATCGCCACGCTCGACCGCGAGATTACCGTCGAAGCCGTCGCCAGCCTTGCGCTGCAAATGGCCTTTTGCCTGGTCACATCCACGTTGTACTTTAAGCTCTCGCCCCTCGGCACCACCACGGCCGCCATTATCGACAACTCGACGCCCACCGTGTGGGACCTTGCCGTCGCGCTCGCGGGCGGCTTTGCGGGTGGCCTGGGCAACTCGCGCGACCAGGAACCCGCCACGCTCATCGCCGGCGTGGCCGTGGCAACCGCGCTCATGCCGCCCCTGTGCGCGGCGGGTTATGGCATTGCCATCGCGAGCGGCTCGCTGTTCCTCTCAGCCCTCTACGAGTTTGGCATCAACGTCGTCTTTATCGCGCTGGCGGCCGAAGCCGTATTGCTTCTTTTACGTGTACCGCTCAAGCGTGATCTCAACGGCGACGGCATTGTGACCGCCGAGGAAAACGCCGAGGTCGACGAGCTGTCACGCAAGGTGCGCCGCCGCATTATTGTGGGCACGGTGATTTTTGCCATCCCCTGCATCGTTATGACCGCGGGTTCCATTGGCTCGGCGCAGGCCGGCGTGCAGGACGGCTACGGCGTCACCGAAACCACGCGCGAGCTTGCGGCGGTGCTGCCGGGCTTTAAAGATTACACCGTCGCCGTCGAGACCTCGGCTACCGAAGGCGAGGAGGAGGGCATCGTCGAGCGTGAGATTGTCGCCCACGTGACGACAAGCGTGGCGCTCGGGGCGCACGACCGCCACGTCGCCCGCAAGCTCATAGACCTCAACGTACCCGAACTCGATCGCGTGGAGTTTGATGTGGAGTAATGCGGAGCATGGGATGGCTCCCGCGCACAGGCGCAAGTCGCGGCGAGGCTCAGACGCGACGCAGGCACATGCAAAAAGCGGGACGTAGTTCACGTCCGCGCCCCGCTCGCTGTTTTATTGCCGTGAATCAGACGTCCGCATCGACATCGCCAGACTCCACCGTAAACGCCGGATCGGTGCTCACCAGATAAAATCGGGTCACCTTAGTATTTCTAATTAGGTAAATCTGCCCTTGATTGCGTCGGCGCGATATATATGCAACGTGAACCGTGCCGAATTCTTCGCCGTTTTCCTTCTTTAATACCAGGATATTGGGATCGTCCGTACGCTTAAACTGCCCGTCAACGCAGCTGCCGTCTTTGTCGACCAGTTGCCACCGATGGTTATCCTCTTCAAGAAAGGCCAGGGTTTCCAGACTCGTCTTGTCGTCCCGATAGTAACCGTCAATGGCAAACCCTTCGGAAGCGCATTCCTGCATATAGGACGTTTCTCGACTTATAGCAAACAGCCCTGTAGCGCCCAGGAGCACAGCCAGGCAGACCACTGCAAGGGTTATCGAAATAGCACGGCGACCCATGTTAGCCCAACCGATAGTTGTTTAACGGAGCGTGAAACATACCTGGAACCTCCGATATCAGGGGGAACGTCGCCAGCAGGCTGGCGACAACTATATGTTTCTGACATCAAACCATATGGCTGCCACTCGCGGAGGGGGCATCGGCGAACGGCGTGTTTTCATACTCCATTGGTCAAACCTAAGCGCAACGCTACAGCTCGTACTTGTACACGCGGTAGATGTACTTTTCGGCTTCCATCTCGTAGGTGGCGATGGGTAGACCGTAGCGGTCGTCTCGTCGTTTGGCAGATAGGTCACGCTGTGCCGGCCTGCATTGAGCGAGAAATCGCCCTGGGCCTGCAATAACTTGTCTTCAAAGCCCGAGCCAGCCCAGAAATCGGGCGAGCCCACGGAAGGCTGTAGCAAGGTCATTTGCGCAACATATGTCCAGCAAAAAACGGGTAGTAGCCGGTATGGCTACCACCCGTTTGCCTCATATCTAGCCCATAGCAGGCCAGCTACTTCTTAATGCCGCGTCCCAGGCGCTCAGCGACCGACGCCACGGCGCTCTCATCGACCGAACCGCAGCTCACGCAGCCGTCGTGGGCACGCATCTGGCCGGTGACCTCGTCCATCGCGAGCGGCGCCACCTTCTCAAGCTTAAAGCCCTTGCCGGCGCGCATGTTTTCCTTGGCCACGCTGATCATGAGCTTAATACGGTTGAGCTGGTTGACCTCGGACGCACCAGGATCATAGTCCACCGCAACGATGTTGCTCTCGGGATGCTGGCGGCGCAGCTCCTTAATCACGGCCTTGCCCACCACGTGATTGGGCAGGCACGCGAAGGGCTGCGTGCAGATGATATTGGGTGCGCCATGATCGATCAGGTCGAGCATCTCGGCCGTGAGCAGCCAGCCCTCGCCCATGTTGTTGCACACCGAAAGCACCGTGCGGGCCTTGTCGGCCATGGTGCCGATGCGCTCGGGCGCCTCGAAGCGGCGGGACTTCTCGAGCATCTCCTCCACCGGCGTGCGCATCCAGTCCACGAGCTTGATGAGCGCCTGCATACCAGCGCGCGTGGTAGCGGAGCTTCCCAACTCGTCCTTCTGCAGCTCGGCGTTGCTCATGGAGTACAGGAAAAAGTCGAGCAGACCCGGCACCACGGCCTCGCAGCCCTCGCGCTCGATAACGTCGACCACGTGGTTGTTGGCTGTGGGGTGGAACTTGACCAAGATCTCACCGACCACGCCCACGCGCGGCTTGGTACCCTCGCCCACGAGCGGCATGGTGTCGAACGCGCGGATGGCCTCGCGGCACAGCTTGGTGTAGTTGTGGCGGTTAAACTTGGGCGCCAGCTTGCGAGCGCGCGCCATGTACTCCTCGTAGAGCGCGTTGGCGGCACCGGGCGTAGCCTCGTACGGGCGGCAGCGATAGAGCATCTGCATCATCACGTCGCCAAAGAGCACCGCGTAGACTGCCTGCTTAAGCAGCGCCGGCGTAATCTTAAAGCCAGGGTTGTCCTCGCCCAGCGCCACGGCCGAAAGCGAGATCACCGGGATCTCGGGGTGGCCGCTCTCGCGCAGGGCCTTGCGGATGAGTGCGATGTAGTTGGTGGCACGGCAGCCGCCGCCGGTCTGGCTGATAACCACGGCCGTCTTGGACAGGTCGTACCGACCGCTCTCGATGGCCTCCATAATCTGGCCCGTCACCAGGATCGACGGGTAACAAATGTCATTGTTCACATAGCGCAGGCCAGCCTCGACGGCATCGTGGTCAGTCGAGGGCAGCAGCTCCAAGTTGTAGCCAGCACCACGGAACACCTCTTTGACCAGGTCAAAGTGGATCGGCGCCATTTGCGGGCACAGGATGGTGTAGCCTTCCTCGCGCATCTGCTCGGTGAAGGGCACCTTGGGCCACGCGGTCGAAGCGCTCTCACGCTGCGCCTCGAACGTGTACTTGCGGCTCGCGAACGCGGGGGCATCCGTGGAGGGCGCCACCGGCGCAGCATCGCCCTGCTCGTAGGCCTCACCCGCGGCCGTGGCCTCGGCCAGGCGCTCGGCCTCCTGGTCCTTGAGCGCTGCCATGAGCGAGCGGATGCGGATGCGCGCGGCGCCCAGGTTGGATACCTCGTCGATCTTGAGCACGGTATAGATCTTGCCGCTGGCTTCCAGAATCTCCTGCACCTGGTCGGTGGTCAGGGCGTCCAAGCCGCAGCCGAAGGAGTTGAGCTGAATCAGGTCCAGGTCGTTGCGCATCGTCACAAAACGGGCGACGGCGTACAGGCGGCTGTGGTACATCCACTGGTCGACGACGCGGATGGGACGCTCGGGCTTCACCAGGTGCGCAAGCGAATCCTCGGTAAAGACCGCAAAGCCAAAGCTCGAGATAAGCTCGGGCAGGGCGTGGTTGATCTCGGGGTCGTTATGGTAGGGGCGGCCGGCGAGTACGATGCCGTGGCCGCCGTGGTCCTCGACCCACTTAAGAGCCTCCTCGCCCATGGTCTGGATATCCTCGTGGAAGCGCGCATCGGCCTCAAAGGCAGCGTTGACGGCGGCATCGACCTCGGAGCGCGTGATCTTGGGTCCACGCACGCGACCGCGACCGGCCTCAGCATCGGCCACACGGTCGACGGCGAGCACCTGATACAAGCGGCGCTTGAGCTCGGTCTTGTCGTGATAGGGCACAAACGGGTACAGGAACTCGATGTTCTGCTCGCGAATCTCGTCGATGTTGAGCGCCAGCGCCGTGGGGTAGCTCATGACGATGGGGCAGTTGTAGCAGTTACCGGCGGTCGGATCCTCCTTGCGCTCCCAGCGTACGCACGGCATCCAGATAAAGTCGACGTCACGGTCGATGAGGTTCATCACGTGGCCGTGGCTCATCTTGGCCGGATAGCACACGCTCTCGGACGGCATGGACTCGATGCCCGCCTGGTAGGTCTTTTTGCTCGACTGGTCGGACAGCTGCACGCTAAAGCCCAGGCGCGTAAAGAACGCATGCCAGAAGGGGTAGTTCTCGTACATGTTGAGTGCGCGCGGGATGCCGACGGTGCCGCGCGGGGCCTCGTCGGGGCTCAGCACCTCGCGGTTAAACAGCAGATCGTTTTTCTTTTTGAAGAGGTTGGGGGCCTCGGTCTTCTGCTTTTTGTGGCCGGCGCCCTTCTCGCAGCGGTTACCGGTAATGAAGCGCCTGCCGCCGCCAAAGTCGTTGACGGTGAGCTGGCAGTTGTTAGAGCAACGGCCGCAGCGGACATGCTTTTGCGTCACGGTGAGGTGCGCGATGTCCTCGGCCGAAAGGATGGTCGAAGTGCCGTCGGCGCCGGCGCGATCGCGGGCGAGCAGGGCCGCACCATAGGCGCCCATGCAGCCGGCGATGTCGGGACGCACGGCATGAACGCCGGTGAGCTGCTCAAACGCGCGCAGCGTGGCATCGGACATAAAGGTGCCGCCCTGGACGATCACCTGGCTGCCGATCTCCTTGGGGTCGCGCAGCTTAATGACCTTGAACAGGGCATTCTTGATGACGGAATAAGACAGACCTGCCGCGATATCGCCCACCGTGGCGCCTTCCTTTTGCGCCTGCTTGACGCGCGAGTTCATAAAGACCGTGCAGCGACTTCCCAGGTCGACCGGGGCTTTGGCATGGATAGCGGCGTTGGCGAACGCGCGCACGTCCATGTTCATAGAGACGGCGAAGCTCTCGATAAAGCTACCGCAACCCGACGAGCAGGCCTCGTTGAGCATGATGTGCTCGATGACGCCGTCCTTGACGCGCAGGCACTTCATGTCCTGGCCGCCAATGTCCAGAATGAACTCGACGCCGGGCAGGAACGCCTTGGCGCCGCGCAGGTGCGCGACGGTCTCGATCTCGCCGGAATCGGCCTTGAGGGCCTCGATGAGCAGCGCCTCGCCGTAGCCCGTGGTGGTCACGTGGCCTATGGTGCAGCCGGCGGGGATGTGGTTGTAGAAATCGGCCATGATGACCTTGGCCGTGCCCAGGATGTCGCCGTTGTTGTTGCCGTACCAGGTGTGCAACAGCTGGCCGTCCTCGCCCACAAGCGCAGCCTTCATGGTGGTGGAACCGGCGTCGATGCCGATGAACACGCGGCCGGTGTAGCCTTCGAGTTTGCCCTTGGGGACGACTTCCTGGTCGTGGCGGGTCTTGAACTCGGCGAAGTCCTCGTCGGTGGCAAAGAGCGGATCCAGGCGCTCGACCTCGGCACCCTGTGTGTCACCCAGGGCATCGATGGCCTCGATGAGCTGCGGGAACGTGCTGAGCTTGTTGGACTCGTGCGCCATGGCGGCGCCGCTCGCCACAAACAGGTGGGCGTTTTGGGGCACAATGCGGTGCTCCTCGTCCAGGTTGAGCGTGAGGTAGAAGCGGTGGCGCAGCTCGGAGAGGTACTGCAGCGGGCCGCCCAGGAAGGCAACGTTGCCGCGGATGGGACGGCCACACGCCAGGCCCGAAATGGTCTGGGTCACGACAGCCTGGAAGATGGAGGCGGCCACGTCCTCGGGGCGGGCGCCCTCGTTGAGCAGCGGCTGGACGTCGGTCTTGGCAAAGACACCGCAGCGGCTAGCGATGGGATAGATGGTGGTGGCGTTGGCCGCGAGTTCGTTAAGGCCGCTGGCGTCAGTGTGCAGCAGGGTTGCCATCTGGTCGATGAACGCGCCCGTGCCGCCGGCGCAGGTGCCGTTCATGCGCTGCTCGATGCCGTTGTCGAAGTAGATGATCTTGGCGTCCTCGCCCCCCAGCTCAATGACGGCGTCCGTTTTGGGGAT
>OJOH01000769.1_pt1 | contig 18282 bp, 18 predicted proteins | sample 1598201 | NCBI WGS metagenome assembly OJOH01 (sample SAMN03922462, study PRJEB24848) | human gut metagenome | isolation source: stool sample | host: Homo sapiens | place: Germany | collected 2009-11 | reverse complement strand
GCAGAAAATCGAGCGAAAGGAGAAAACAGAAAATGAGTTACTCGTCAGGAGAAGCAGCCGAGCAGGTCGTGAGGATGACGCTCAACGGCGTTGAGGTGGCTGCAAAAATCAGCGGGAAGGCCGCTGAGCGTTTGGCAGTTCTGCTTTATGCGGTGCTGAAGGACCAGAAAAAGACACGCGGGAAAACAAGGCTCAACAGTATGCTCCGCAGCGGAAAGGAACTCAAGGTCTTTGCCATTGGCGACAGAGACCTTGAGAAGTTCTGCCGTGAGGCAAAGAAGTACGGCATCCTGTATTGCGTTTTGAAGGACAAAACGGCAAACGATGGCCACACCGATGTGTTTGTCCGCGCAGAGGACGCAAGCAAGATCAACCGCATTTTTGACCGCTTCGGCATTGCTACCGCAGACATCGGCTCGGCGCGCACCGAAATCGTCAAGGCAAAGGAGGAACAGAAGGACGCGGACATTCCTGTTCCCGACCGCAGCACCACGGAAAAGGACAAGGAGGAAGCCTTCCTGGATGCGCTTCTTGCCCCTGCGCCCAATAAGGAGGAGGCGCAAACGCAAAACCCCACGCAAGGCCCGGCTGCGAAATCCCGTCCGTCCGAGCCTACATCAAATCAGCGCGAGAAAACCGTCAGGGGTATCTCTGATCCTATGGAACGCTCCCGCCCGTCTGTCCGGCAGGAAATGAAGGAGATCCGGGAGGAGCAGAGACAGAGGACGAGCTCCGCGCAGAAAACCAAGGACGAACCCAACAGAACCTCTGAGCACAGGCCCGTGCCGAAAAAGAAAAAAGACAAGGAGAGATGACCATGGCAAACTATGATGATATTTTCAATGCCTCCGCGCAGAAGGATATGGAGGATAAGAGCTTCGTTTCCTTTAACAAGGAGGAGTGGGCTGCACAGAAGAAGCAGGAGCGTGAGAGCGCTTTTGCCATGATTGATGAGACTGCACAGCGCATGGCAAATGACGGCGGCCTCTTCCAATCCTATTTGGATGTGCAGGCGCGATTCGACCGCTACTCTGTGGGCAATGCGGTTCTGATCACCGCCCAGAAAGCCGACGCCACCCAGCTTTCGGATTTTAAGGGCTGGAAGAATAACGGCGTGTTCATCAAAAAGGGCGAAAGCGGAATCGTATTGCTGGAACCCGGCGAGGAATACACCAAGGAGGACGGAACCGTGGGTGTCAGCTACAACTCCAAAAAGGTGTTCGACATTTCCCAGACGACCGCAAAGGTCAAGGACCGGCCCGCGATGAAGCGGGACGAACGGCTGCTTCTGAAAGCCATCATCCACAATGCACCTTGCCCCATCGAGATCAGCCAAAAGCTGCCGGAGAACATCAACGCGGTATATCGTGCCGACGACAAGAAAATCTATGTTAGGCCTGGACTGGAGGCCGGAGACATTTTCCGCGGCATTTCCCAGGAGCTTGCCCATGCACATCTGGACGACGGCGCATATAAGCGCAGCGACCATGCCTTTACCGCCTACTGCGTGTCGTATGTGCTCTGCAGCCGGTACAATGTGCCGAAGGATATGTTCCGCTTTGACAGACTTCCCGAAGGCTTCTCTACGATGGATGCCCGCAGTGTGAGAAACGAGCTGTCCAAGATCAGAGATGTGGCCAATGAGATCTCGTCCGACATGGCGAAGGTGCTGGACAAGAGCATGAAGCCCAAGGAACGCAGGGATGAAGCAAGATAAGGAGGTACCCCAATATGGCTGAGGAAAAGAAAGTCGTCACGCTGGACGATTTTGAGCAGCGTCTGATGGTCAGCGGCCTGATGGATTTTCGGAACGATCTTCTCCGGGACGAAAAGCCCACAGAAGACATTAACGATTTGATCCTGAAGGTCATTGATGCCCCAACAAAGAAAGAAAAACGGAGAGCCGACCGTGAGGCAAGATAAGCTCTCCAAGCAGAATGTGATCCTTTATCTTTGCGGCATAATTCCGGTTGTGTGGCTCGGCCTGTTGATTGCTCCCTGCTTAAAGGATGGATTGCCCGGACTGGTTCAGCAGTTCGGATCGGTGATGCAAAACCCATTCCAGATACAGCTTTGTGAGGACAGTGTAAAAACTGTCCTCACTTTGCTTTTGGTGTACGGGATCGCCATCGGCGTCTATCTCTCCACAGAGCTCAATTACAGACGGCGAGAAGAGCACGGATCGGCCAAATGGGGCGCGGCTGGTTCGGTCAACAAGAAATATGCCAACAAGGATAAGACGGAAAACAAGCTGCTGACGCAAAATGTGGCCATCGGCCTGGACGGAAGAAAGCACCGCAGAAATCTGAATGTACTGGTCTGCGGCGGTTCCGGTGCAGGTAAAACACGCTTCTACGCCAAGCCCAACATTATGAACGCCAACACAAGCTTCGTGGTGCTTGACCCCAAGGGCGAGCTGCTCCGGGACACCGGTCATCTGCTGGAGGAGAATGGCTATGAGATAAAAGTGCTTGACCTCATTGATATGGAGAAAAGCCATTGCTACAACCCATTCGTGTATATCAGCAGCGATGACGACATTCAGCGGCTTACCACAAACCTCTTCAAAAACACAACGCCCAAAGGTTCGCAGACACAGGACCCGTTCTGGGATCAGACGGCAGCCATGCTGCTCAAGGCCCTTGTTTGCTATCTCCATTATGAGGCTCCGCCCGATGAACAGAACTTCTCTATGGTCATGGAGATGATCAGAGCCGGCGATGTAAAGGAGGACAACGAGGAGTATCAGTCGGTTCTCGATGAGCTGTTTGAAAGATTGGAGGAAAGGAACCCGGAGCATATCGCCCTCAAGTATTATCGGGCGTATCACTCCGGCAGCGCTAAGACGCTGAAATCCATCCAGATTTCCCTTGTCTCCCGTTTGGAAAAGTTCAATCTGGATTCGCTGGCCGGCATTACCCAATACGATGAAATGGATTTGGGGCAAATCGGCGAAAAGAAAACGGCGGTATTCGCCGTGATCCCCGATAACGACAGCTCCTTCAATTTCATCGTGGGTATGCTTTATACCCAGCTGTTTCAGCAGCTCTACTATCAGGCCGACTCCGTTCACGGCGGCAGACTGCCCGTGCATGTGCATTTCGTCATGGACGAGTTTGCCAATGTCGCTCTGCCGGATGAGTTTGATAAGCTCCTGTCCACCATGCGAAGCCGTGAGATTTCCGTCTCCATCATCATTCAGAACCTTGCACAGCTGAAGGCTCTGTTTGAGAAGCAATGGGAGAGCATTGTGGGCAACTGCGACGAGTTTCTGTACCTGGGCGGCAACGAACAGAGTACCCACGAGTATGTTTCCAAACTGCTGGGCAAGGAGACCATCGATACGAATACCTACGGACGGTCTCGCGGCAGAAACGGAAGCTATTCCACCAACTATCAGCTTGCCGGACGAGAGCTGATGACACCTGACGAAGTGCGTATGCTGGACAACCGGTACGCACTTCTTTTTATACGCGGGGAGCGCCCCATCCGGGATCTCAAGTATGACATCCTTCATCATCCCAATGTGGCGCTTACGACGGACGGTTCCGCACCGGCCTATACCCACGGCGAGGATACCAGAAGCATTGCTTCCATGGCGTTCAGCTTCGACAAGAAGGCTGTCAAAAACGCCGAAAAGCTGGAGGCAGAAAAACACGAATTCTTGCTCTACTCGGAAGAGGAGCTGGAAGAACTACTTGACGAAAAGGAGAAAAAAGACAATGAAGAAGCTTAATGCGAAGAAGAACACCAACAAGCCGGAGATTCCCGGCAAGGTCAAGAAGGGCTACCGCATTTATGTGATGGCCGTCCTTGCCCTTACGCTTACCATGAGCATGGGCGTGACCGCCTTTGCCGCAGGCGACCCCATTACCGTCGTCAACAACCTCAGCGACTTTATCTTCGGCCTGATCCGTGCGGTCGGCCTGATTCTGCTTGGCTGGGGCATTGTGCAGGTCGGTCTCAGCTTCCAGTCCCACGATCCCAGCCAGCGCTCCAACGGTTTCCTGACACTGGCCGGCGGTGTCGTCATCACCTTTGCAAAGGAAATCCTCAACCTCATCGTCGGCTGATCCGGTTTCCGAAAAAGGGGCGGTCGCAAAGACCGCCCCGAAGGGAGGTGTAACGAATGTCGGATAACTGGATCGTGCAGAATCTGGAAAATGCACTGGAAGTCTGGAACGACAAGCTGTCGGAGATATGGCAGCTGATCACGCAGTCACCGCAGACATTCAAAGGTGGCTCGATTTGGTCGATTATTTGCAGCATCCACGGAGCGCTGCAGGCCATCGGCTATGCTCTGCTGGTTCTGTTCTTTGTGGTGGGAGTTGTGAAAACCTGCGGCTCCTTTGCCGAGCTGAAAAAGCCGGAGCACGCAGTGAAGCTGTTCGTTCGCTTTGCGATTGCTAAGGGCCTGATTACCTACGGCATGGAGCTGATGATGGCGATTTTGGAGATTATCCAGGGCGTGGTCAGTGCGATCATGAACTCTGCCGGCTTTGGAAGCCCGCAGGCAACGGTGCTGCCGCAGGAGATCATCACAGCGGTGGAGGACTGCGGATTCTTTGAGTCTATACCCTTGTGGGCGGTGACACTGATCGGCGGCCTGTTCATTTGGGTGCTGTCCTTCGTGATGATTCTGAGCGTCTATGGCCGCTTTTTCAAAATGTACAGTGCGCCCGGAAGGGCTGCGGCGTAAGCCAAAGCAGCTCGCGGGAAATTTGGGATTCTGCCAGTAGCGCGGCAGTAGGAAAAGGTATTCCGAAGGGAGGTGCAAATTACCCTATCACCAACCGATTTATCCGGCGGGGAAATCCAATGGGGAGTGTAGCATATCGGTAACGTCGTAAGTTGGGAAACTATCGAACCACTACTGAACGGCAAGGTGAAACGTTGTGAATGAGGAATAAAGCTGGATTGCTTGAAGGGCAGTCCAAGGCGGCATACTTGAGCCGGCGGCGCAGGATAGTTGTATTCGCCGCATGCCGTGGCAATCGGTGACAGGTACACGCCGATTGCGAAATACCCACGACAGCCAACCGCAGTAAGCGGATAACGGACGAAAACCCATTCCGACATCACAACACGCTGTCCCAAACTGCCTAACCGGGGATTGCCTAACCCGGAACGCCCCTATAGGCTATGGCTTTCAGAGCCTGAAAATCCGGTATGGCAACGGAGCCGCCGTAGTAGTCCGAGCAAGGGAAAGCCTTGCACATGGCGAAGGGCGGCAGGATATCAACCAAACTATCAATGGAAAGGTGCGTGAGGCACTATGAGAAATCCAAAGAACGTTTTGGAAAGTCTAACATCAAAAGCAGCAAGCAAAGATTACCACTATCAAAGGCTCTATCGGAACCTGTACAATCCGGCATTTTATCTGCTGGCGTATGAGCGTATCCAAGCAAAACCCGGCAACATGACAGCCGGAAGCGATGGGAAAACAATCGATGGCATGAGTATGAAGCGAATTGAAGCCCTCATTCAAAAACTGAGGGATTTCAGTTATCAGCCAAAACCTGCCAGAAGAACGTATATCCCAAAAGCAAACGGCAAAACACGTCCTCTTGGTATCCCGTCTTTTGACGACAAGCTGGTGCAGGAGGTGGTGCGCATGATACTGGAAAGCATCTATGAACCCACCTTTCACGTTACTTCCCATGGATTCCGCCCAAAGCGGAGCTGTCATACGGCTCTGCAATATATCAAGCGGAACTACACGGGGGTCAAATGGTTTGTTGAGGGTGATATCAAAGGATGTTTTGACAACGTTGACCATCATGTGCTGGTACAGATACTGCGCAGGCGCATAGCGGATGAGCATTTTATCGGCCTGATTTGGAAATTCCTGAAAGCAGGATATATGGAAAATTGGGTGTACTACAACACCTATTCCGGCACCCCGCAAGGGTCACTGATTAGCCCAATTCTGGCGAATATCTACCTCAATGAACTGGATGTGTTCATGGCGGAGTATTCCAAATCCTTTAACTGCGGTACAAAACGGAAAATCAACCCGGCCTACAAAAAGCCGTTGGATGTCCGGCGCGGAAAACAGGAATGGCTGAAACGCAATGAAGCAAAAATCAGCGAGGAAAAACGCCGTGAGGTCATGGCGCAGATACAGGGACTTAATAGCCAACTGCGCTCTATCCCTTACAGCGACCCCATGGATACGGAATACAGACGGGTTGTTTATGTCCGTTACGCTGATGATTTCCTGATTGGTGTAATTGGGAGTAAAGAGGATGCGAGGCAGGTCAAATCCGATGTGGGAGCGTTCATCAAGGAACATCTTCACTTGGAGATGTCCCCGGAAAAAACGCTCATTACCCACGGAAGTGACTTTGCCCACTTCCTCGGATATCTGATTACAGTCAGCCGGGAACAAAACAGTACCCGGACAAAGACGGGTTTTACACGCCGAACCTATGTAGGAAAAGTCAAGCTGTATGTGCCCAAAGAGAAATGGCTGAACCGCCTTCTCTCCTATGGCGCGCTGAAAATCAGCTATGACAAAACCCATGGGAACAAAGAGGTATGGGAACCGGTACGGCGTCCGGGGTTGATACGTCTGGATGATATTGAGATTCTGAACCAGTACAATGCAGAAGTACGGGGCATGTACAACTATTATCGGCTGGCAAACAATGCAACGGTGTTGAACGCCTTCCTCTATGTGATGAAGTTCAGCATGTACAAGACCTTCGCCGGAAAATATCGGACGAGCATGCGGAAAATTATTCGCAAATACTGCCACAACGGGGATTTTACCGTATCGTATCCAACAAAAAACGGGACAAAATCCGTGGTGTTTTACAATCAGGGCATGCGTCATAACGACAAAGTCGTTGTAACGGAAAACCCGGACATCATTGGCAGGGCTAACGAGAATCGCCGCTATACCCGGCTGACAGACCGGCTGCAAGGCCATATCTGCGAGTTCTGCGGAGCTGAAACAGAGGATATTGAAATCCATCATGTCCGAAAACTGAAAGATTTAAGTGGTAAGGCAGAATGGGAACGCCAAATGATTGCGCGCAAACGCAAGACAATGGCGCTGTGCCATTCCTGTCATGTAAAGCTGCACAATGGAAAGTTAGACTGATATCTGGAAAGCCGGATACATCGAGAGGTGTACGTCCGGTTTGGAGGGAAGCGTTTGGAAACCTACCGCAGCAATGCGGCAAGGCGCTGGGCGCTTACCCTACTGTACACCGCGCTTGCGCCTGTTCCGCTTTCCGCCTTTGCCGGAGAGCCTACGCAGAACATCGGCAAGAGCTTCTTGAAAAGCTATGCGTCGGTGTGTCTGGAGGGAGCGATCATCGTTCTGGCCTGCATCATCTTCTCGGTGTTTGCCTCCAGCCCTCCGGTTGTTGATCCGAATGCAGCAGCAGCTTCTATGGTGTGGAGCTACATCGGTGAGCTGATTTTCAACATGCTCATTCTGGTCGGTGCTGTAAAGATGGCAGACCGGCTTGTGAAGGAGATGATGGGTATCTAAGTATGGCAAAGCGTGTACTGAATCAATGGCGCGGATATACCGCGGCTGATTGCGATTGCAAATATTGTCTCTATTACGGCGGCAGAAAGAAAGGAGAAGTAAATTGCCTTGCAGAGGAATGTGTCTGCAAGGAGGAACTTCAGGAGGCTCTGCGCCGGGAAAAATGTAGAAGGGAAAATTATCATTATGACTGTTCAACTTTATAATATTCATCTCACTAACGGCGAGGTCCTGCAGGTAGGAGAGGACTACGACCTGCACGGAGCGCAGACAATCGTTAATCGCTTCTATAAGGCGGGAGACAACGATATTCTTGAATTCCAGACGCCGTTCACTTCTATGTATGTTCCTCGCAAGCACATTCTGTTTATTGCTACTGCTGATGTGTTGGGTTAAAGGAGGTACGATATGGAGGTCAAAATCAATAGAGAGATTCGGAACTATACCGAGTCCATGTTTTTCGGACTGTCCCTCAGACAGTTCGTTTTTTCTTTACTGGCTGTTGGCGTTGCAGTGCTTTTGTACTTTGTTTTGAAGCCCTATGTGGGAACGGAGACGGTTTCGTGGATGTGTATCCTTGGTGCTGCGCCCTTTGCGGCAATGGGCTTTGTGAACTACAACGGTATGACCGCAGAGCAATTTGTGTGGGCTTGGCTCCGGAGCGAAATGCTGGAGCCCAAGCAGATCAAGTTCGAGCCGGTGAATATCTACTACGAGGCGTTGAAGGACGCTATCGATGAACGCGAAAAGGAGGTTTCCAAGCACAATGATTAAGAGTATCAAAGCGATCCTTGCACAGGACAAGGAAAAGTTTAAGGTTCCGAGAAAAGTGCAGGACCTTATTCCGATCAAGAACATCTGGCCGGATGGCATTTTCAAGGTTGGGAATAAGTTCTCTAAGTCCTTCCGATTCTCGGACATCAACTATCTGGTGGCAAGCCGTGAGGATAAAGAGAGCATGTTTCTGACATACTCGGAGCTTCTGAACAGCTTGGACAGCGGAGCTACCACGAAGATCACCATCAACAATCACAGGCTGAACAGATCTGATTTTGAGGAATCCATCCTGATGCCCATGAAGCAGGACGGGCTGGATGAATACCGCAAAGAGTATAACGATATGCTCTTGGACAAAGCGACCGGAGCAAACGGAATCACGCAGGAAAAGTATATTACCATCACCGTGGCCAAGAAGGACATTGAGGAAGCACGGGCATATTTTGCGAGAATCGGAGCGGATTTGACCGCCCATTTCGCAAATCTGGGCTCTAAGTGTGTGCCCCTGAACGCCGTTGAGCGGCTGCGCATTCTCCACGACTTTTATCGCCCCGGTGATGAGGCGGCATTCTCGTTTGATATGAACCGGAAGGCGCGTCTGGGGCATGATTTCCGTGACTACATCTGCCCGGACAGCATAGAGCGCACGGCGGATCATATCAAGCTGGGCGAGAAATATGCCAGAGTGCTTTTCCTCAAGGACTACGCCAGCTATATCAAGGACAGCATGTTCTCGGAGCTGACCGAGCTAAACCGCAATCTCATGCTCTCCATTGATGTGATTCCCATTCCCACCGATGAAGCCGTCCGTGAGGTGGAGCGCCTCTTGCTGGGCGTGGAAACGAACATCACCGGCTGGCAGAGAAGGCAGAATCAGAACAACAATTTCTCCGCTGTGGTTCCCTACGACATGGAGCTTCAGCGCAAGGAATCCAAAGAGTTTTTGGACGATCTGACCACCCGTGACCAGCGCATGATGTTTGCGGTGGTCACAATGGTAATTACCGCAGACTCCAAGGAACAGCTGGACCTGGATACGGAAACGGTGCTGTCTACGGCGAGAAAGCACATGTGCCAGATGGCGACGCTGAAGTATCAGCAGACGGATGGACTGAATACGGTGCTCCCCATCGGTACGCGAAAAATCAATGCCTTCCGAACTCTCACCACGGAGAGCCTTGCGGTGCTGATGCCTTTCAAGGTGCAGGAGATCATGGATAAGGGCGGCATTTACTTCGGTGAAAACGCCATTTCCCACAATCTCATCATGTGCAACAAGGCAAATCTCCTGAACCAGTCCGCATTTCTGCTCGGTGTCCCCGGCTCCGGTAAGTCGTTCTCGGCAAAGGAGCTGATCACCTTCCTCATTCTGAACACCAACGATGATATTCTGATCTGTGACCCCGAGGGAGAATACGCGCCGCTTATTGAAGCCATGGGCGGTCTCGGCTCGGTGATCCGTGTGTCTGCCGGCGGCAGAGACAGATTGAACGCCATGTACATGGTGGACGGGTACGGCGAAAACAACCCCATTGTCGTAAAGTCTGAATTCATCATGTCTCTGATCGAGCAGATCGACAAGAAGGGCGTCGGCCCGCAGCACAAGTCTATCATCGACCGCTGCATCACCAATGTGTACCGCAATGCGGCGGACACCGGGACGATTCCCACTCTCTGCACCCTACGCGATATGCTGCTGGAGCAGCCTGAGCCCGAAGCGAAGCAGATCGCGCTGTCCCTTGAGCTCTATACCACCGGTTCTCTGGACATCTTCGGCAAGCAGTCCAATGTGGACCTCGACAAGCGTGTCGTGGTGTTCGACATTCACGGTCTCGGTTCCCAGCTCAAGCCCACCGGTCTGCTGGTGATCACGGACACCATGCTCAACCGCGTGACGCTGAACTGGAAGAAGGGCAAGCGCACCCATGTCTTTATTGACGAGTTCCATGTGGTGTTCGAGAACGAGTTCTCGGCGCAGTTCTTCAACTCTGCATGGCGACAGTTCCGTAAGCGCAACGCATACCCCACGGCGATCACGCAGAATGTGGAGTATCTGCTGGATTCCGTTCAGGCCAGCACCATGCTTTCCAACTCGGAATTTGTGGTTATGCTGAATCAGGCTGCCTCCGACAGAGGGCAGCTTGCCAAGCTGCTGAACATCTCCAATGAGCAGATGAGCTATATCACCAATGCCGACGCCGGCTGCGGACTGATCAAATACGGCTCTGCGCTGGTACCCTTTATCAATCGGTTCCCGCAGGATACCAAGCTCTATCAGCTTATGACCACACGCCCCGGCGAGGGCAAATTTGCAAGAGGACGGGATTAACCCCGTCCTCCATTCTTTTGGGAGGAATACAAAATGAAAAAGAAAACCCTTGGAATCGTCATCGTTTCCGTACTCGGCGCGGCAGCGATCTTTTGCAGCGCCATGTTTACGCATCAGTATCTGGATGCCCAGAACAGCAAGGTGGCATTTGACGATCTGACAAATCTGATTGCGGAAATCGACGAGCCGCAGAAGGACACCGAAGCGGAGGAATCCGGCCTGAGCGAAGAAGAATTGGCGGCGGCAGAGGCGGCGCTGGCCCACGAAAAGTATGATGCACTGTTTGCGCAGAACAATGACTTTATCGGCTGGATCAGGATCAATGGTACGAATGTCAATTACCCCGTCATGCAGACCCCGAACAAGCCGGACTTCTATCTGAAGCGCAGCTTTGATAAATCGTACAGCGACTACGGCGTTCCCTATATTGACGAGGCCTGCATGACCGGGATCAGCAACAATCTTGTGATTTACGGTCATCACATGAACGACGGCTCTATGTTTGCCGACCTCTGTAAATACACCGACGCCGATTTCTGCAAAGAACATCCAACGATTGCCTTTGACACGCTCTCCAGTCTCGGAAAATATGAGGTCATTGCCGCCTTCAAATTCAATACGAACCGCGAGACCTTCAAGTACAACGAATACACGCTGATGGATGAGGCGCAGTTTGCCGAGTTCATGGAGAATGTCCACGCAAGACAGCTCTATGACACGGGCGTTACTGCTGAATACGGAGATCAGCTTTTGACCCTTTCTACCTGCGAATATACCTATCCCAACGGTCGCTTCGTTGTTGTAGCGAAGAAAGCGTGACTTGTCTGCTCTGAAGGGAGGCGATGGCTTTGGGCAGGATAAAAACAAGGGAAAGCACAAAGGACATCAAGGTTCTTGACAAGGCAGCGGTTGCCTCCGAGCGCATGAAGACGGCGCTCGTCCGCTCCAAGGATCAGGCAGAAAACCTGATGGACGACGGGCAGATTTCCCCCTCCGAATACGCGGAGGACAAAATCCGCTATGCCGCTGAGGATGTGACCGATCAGGTTTGGCACGAGGTTTCCGGCCAAACGAAAAAAGCCATTGAAAAAGGCAAGGAGGCACACCGGGAGCGCCGCAATGAAAAGCGCATCCAAAAAAATGAAGAACGGGTTCGCCGCTATGAGGAGGATCTGCGTAGGGGTGCGCCAAGTAGAACACCGCGAGAGGAGGCTGCACGGCAGGCAGCGCGGCAAAATACGGAGGCCACGCGGACAAGCATCCGGCGCAGACGAAACCAGACCATCAAATCTGCGGAGCGTACCGAACGCACCATCAAGCAGTCTGCTCGCTCTGCCGGGAAACAGACCGTAAAAGCCGGTGCAAAGGGAACGGTAAAGTCAACAGAGAGGGTCGTAAAGACTGCGGAGAAAACCTCCAAGGCTGCTATCAAAACCGCAGAGGCAACAGCGAAGGCAACGCAAAAAGCAGCGGCTGCGGCTGCAAAGGCCGCACAGAAAGCGGCGGAGATTGCCCGCCAGACTGCCATAGCTGCCTACAAAGCGGCTGTTGCGGCGGCAAAAGCTATTGCTGCGGCGATCAAGGCGATTGCAGCAGCGATAAAAGCGCTGGTTGCGGCTATCGCTGCCGGTGGCTGGGTCGCGGTCGTGGTCGTCGTGGTTATCTGTCTTGTTGCCTTGATTGCTTGCTCCTGCTTTGGCATTTTCTTTTCAAGCGAGGATACCGGCTCAGAAAAGACGATGCGGCAGGTCATTCAGGAAATTAACCTGGATTACCAGAACGAGCTGGATGCCATCAAGGATTCCGTTGCATACGATGCGCTTGAAATGTCCGGTTCCCGTGCCGTGTGGCCGGAGGTGCTGTCGATCTATGCCGTCAAGACGACCTCTGATTCGGATGATCCCCAGGAGGTGGCAACGATCACTCCGGAAAAAGAACAGCTTCTGAAAGACCTGTTTTGGGAGATGAACGAGATCACCCACCGGACGGAAACGAGGACCGAGACGGTTATTGTGGAGACGGACGACGGCAACGGCAATATTCTTGAGGAAGAGGTACAGGAGACGATTACGACGCTCTATATTACTGTCAGCCACAAGACGGCGGATGAGATGGCTGCGCAGTACGGCTTCAATGAGGATCAAAAGCAGCAGCTTGCAGAACTGCTTGCGCAGGACAGCAGCATGTGGGCGGCGGTGCTTTACGGAATCTACGGAGTGGATGACCAAATCGTTGCCGTAGCGCTTTCTCAGGTGGGCAATGTGGGCGGCGAGCCCTATTGGTCATGGTACGGCTTCGGCAGCCGCGTGGAGTGGTGCGCCTGCTTCGTCAGCTGGTGTGCGAACGAATGCGGCTATATCGACACCGGTGTCATTCCTAAGTTCGCAGGCTGTGTCAACGGTGTCCAATGGTTCCGGGAGCGTGGGCAGTGGGCGGATAACTCTATGGAGCCCTCGCCCGGCATGATCATCTTCTTTGATTGGGATAACAAGGGCAGCTCCGGCCCACAGGACGGTCAGGCCGATCATGTGGGTATCGTCCAAAAAGTCGAAAACAGCATCGTCTTCACTATCGAGGGCAACTCCGGCGACAGCTGCCGCGTCAATCAGTACCCGGTTGGCTATTATGAAATTCTCGGATATGGCGTAGTCGCCTACTAAGCAGAACACGGTGTCACCCTTCGTCGGGTGGCACCGTGTTTTTTTATTGGTTTTTGTATTTGTCCATTTCCTGAAGCATTTTATAGAGTTGCTTCTGCTCTGCCTCGTTCTTAGAGGCAACCAAGTCATAGCATTTGGCCGCAATGTTGTTGCCGCCGCTCTTTCCCAACTTATCGAATAGCTCGGACAGTGAAATATCCATAGCTGATGCAATCTTCTCAACGCTTTCCAGAGTGGCGTTTTTCTCACCACGTTCCAATTGCCCGATATATGTGGGATGGCAGCCGGCAAGCTCGGCTAGTTTTTCCTGGCTGAGTCCTTTTTGCGTCCGGTAGTTTCTGATGCGTTGCCCAATGATCTTTGCGATATCACTCATTCCCCTCGCCTCCATATATAGTCTATAAATATCGCTTTGGCCAATCCATAGACTATTGATATTCAAAAGGCCAGGATATATACTATAGATATTATTTCTCAAATTTCGGCATTTATAGTATTCGAGAGGAGTGCGGAGTTTATGCGCTCAAAAACAGTTTGCTTCACCGGACATCGGGAATTGCCGGCAGATGATCTGCCCGAAATCTCCAAGCACTTGGAGGATACCTTGGCCACGCTGATTGAGCAGGGCTATCGCTATTTTGGCGCAGGCGGTGCCTTGGGGTTTGATACTCTGGCAGCGCAGGTTGTCCTCCGCTTGAGGGAGCGTTATCCGCGGATCCGGCTGATCCTTGTGCTGCCGTGCCTTAACCAGACTCGAGGCTGGCCGCAAGAGAATATCGACACTTACGAAGAGATCAAGCGCTGCGCAGATAAGGTGACTTATACCTCGGAGCACTATTTTCGGGGCTGTATGCAAAAACGCAATCGGCATCTTGTGGATAACAGCAACGTCTGCATTTGCTATCTGACGAAACCCACCGGCGGCACGGCCTATACCGTGAACTATGCCCGCCGCATGGGCCTGCGGATTATCAATATAGCAGGTCCAGATAGCTTGTAAGAGTATCCCATACACCCACAAGTCTCCCAAATTGTCTTCCCATAGGTGGACGGTTTGGGAGGCTTTTTTAGGTGACGCCCAAAATCGACACCATAGCTATTGTTTTTACAGAATTTGTTCGGATTCTGTTGTAATTTCGGAGACGTTATGGTAGAATATATTCTGTAAAGTTATAAGCACTTTTGGAGATTTTATTTTCAACAGGAGGAACCCCATGACGGTCCGTTATGACAAACTTTGGATTTTGCTAATCAAGAACAAAATGAAAAAAGGCGAGCTGGCCAAGGCTGCGCACCTGTCGTCCCATACCATGACCCAGTTGAACAATAACCGCCTCGTCTCCATGTCTGTCATGCTCCGATTGTGTAAGGTGTTCCATTGTGACATTGGAGACTTGATGGAAGTAGTAGAGGATGAAACAAACTAAGCAGTAATTCTACCATGTATGCGTGAGGTATAACCAATGGACAACAATGCAAAGCTCCGCCCGCTATATCTGGCGAAGATTCTATATGAGTGCACCGATGAAGACCACTATCTGACCACGATGCAGCTGGCGCAGATTCTTGAAGAGGAATACGGTATCCCGGCGCACCGGCAGACCATCAAGACGGACATTGAGCTTCTGCAGCAGTTCGGAATGGACATCCAAGAAGTAAAGTCCACTCAGAACCGTTATAACCTCATTAGTCGTCAATTTGAAATCGCTGAGCTGAAGCTGCTGATCGATGCTGTGCAGTCCTCCAAGTTCATCCCCAAAGAGCGTAGCGAGCAGATGGTCTCTAAGATCGTCGCGCTGGCCGGACAGCATAAGGCTGAGGAACTGAAGCGCAACGCTTCCGTGGAGGGACGTACAAAATCGGAAAACCGGCAGGATCTGTTGATCGTAGATGCAATCAACGAGGCAATCAATGCGGAGAAGAAAATTGCCTTCCAGTACTTTTCTTACAATGTCCGCAAGCAGAAGAAGCTGCGCCACGACGGCGAGCGATACGTCTTCAGCCCCTACCGCCTAATCTGGAACGGCGATTATTACTACGTACTGGGCTATTCGGACAAGCATCGAGCTATTGGCAGCTTCCGTGTGGACCGTATCAGCGCCCGTCCTGACATTCTTTCGGAGGAAGCCGTACCGGTCCCGGCGGACTTCGGTGTCGATGATTTTCTTGCGACCACCTTCCGGATGTACGGCAGCGAGTGTCAGAAGGTAGAACTGATCTGTGACAACTCCGTGATCGATGCAATCATCGACCGCTTCGGGACAGATGTGACCATCTACGCCTGCGATATGAGCACCTTCCGCGTGATCGTCCGGGTGGCCATCAGCCATATCTTCTTCAGCTGGATTTTCGGCTTCGGCGGGAAAGTAAGAATCAAAGGGCCTGAAAAGATAAAAACGGATTATAAAGAAATGGTCTCAAGGGCACTATCCAGTCTGTGACATAACAACATCGGGATAAGTAGGTCTAAAATACATACCAAAGAGGTGAAAACAATGCAGGAAAGAAATATGCCGCCATTTGCACCGGTGCTGATGCAATCGACGAGAGCAATCGGCTATAGTTTGGAAGCTGCAATTGCAGATATTATTGACAACAGTATTGCTGCAAAAGCTGGGAAAGTTCAGCTGTCATTCTTTCCGGTAGGCGATGCATATGTCTCAATTCTGGATAATGGTACCGGTATGGATGATGCTCAAATGAATATCGCTATGCAGTATGGAAGTAAGAGCCCGACTGAGACACGAGACTCGTCTGACTTGGGACGATATGGCTTAGGCCTGAAGACTGCATCTTTGTCTCAGTGCCGTGTTTTGACCGTAATCAGCAAACAGGGAGATCAGGTAATTGGACGGCGCTGGGATCTTGATTACGTCATTAAAACAGGTGCATGGTCACTGTTGATCCTTGATAAAGAAGACTTTGCCTCAGTTCCTCATATTTCTGATTTGTACGAGCAGGATAGCGGTACATTGGTTGTATGGCAGAACCTCGACCGTTTGCTGATGGGCGAAGTAGATTATGAAAAATCGCTTGGCCGAAAAATGGACGAGGTAAGGCAACACCTTGAACTGGTATTTCACAGGTACTTATCCGGGGAATCCGGAATAAAAAAGCTAGAAATACTTTTCAATGGAGTAAAGCTTAAAGCGGCAGATCCGTTTTTGATAAAGAAGAGCACGCAAGCCATGGACACAGAAACGCTGGTGATTCGAGGGAAACGCATTCTGGTAACGCCATATATTCTGCCTCATATTTCTAAAATGACTGAAGAGGAAAAGAACCAACTTGGCGGCAAAGATGGAATTCGCAAACGGCAGGGCTTTTATGTATATCGAAACAAGCGGCTTCTAATTTGGGGAACGTGGTTCCGTATGATGCGGCAGGGTGATCTTTCAAAGCTGGCTCGTGTTATGGTCGATATCCCAAATGACTTGGACGATTTGTGGACTTTGGATATTAAGAAATCTCATGCAATTCCACCTGCCGAGGTGAGGAATAGCCTTCAAACTGTGATTGACCGCATTGCAGATAAGAGCAAGCGCACATGGACGTTCAGAGGGAAAAAGGAAACTTCGGATTCGGTTGAGCATATGTGGACCCGATTAAAAACGCCGGAAAACGGCATCGTATATGAAATCAACCGAGACCATGTGTTGGTAGATCAGATCGTTGCCGAAGCTCCGGAAATTCGAGGCAAGCTTGAAACATTACTGAAATACATAGAACGAGGAATCCCTCTGAATCAACTTTACATTGATCTTAATAATGATGAAAAGATTGAGAATGATGCGGATATGGGCGAGCAGGAGATGTTCAAAACGCTGGAACAGATGCTGTCCGTTCTGCCCAGCAGCATTATGCGGCGTGAAATGCTTGAAAAGATAGAGCATACTGATCCTTTCTGCGGATATCCGGATGTGATTCGCGCTCTAAAAGCAAAGGAGGACGGCAATGTTAAACCCTAATATTGAAATGTTGGAAAATCTCATTTCCGCAGCGGTTAGTACTCGGTACAAGGAAGTTCCGCCTACAGAGGAAGAATTTCTTACGCTTGCACAAAGCATGCGTGCAACGCTGAGCACACTTCCAGTAACGGATGAGGAATTTGCAGAAATTCTTGTCCGTCTGCGTGCGTCGATTGTTATACAGATGGATGTCGGCGTGTACATCAATGATCGAAATACACCTCATAAATCATGGCTTCCTTCCAGAAGAGCAGATTTGGACTTTTTCTTCTGGAATCGATATAAAAAATATCTGGAGGAAATTAAACATTGGAATCCAAGGGTTACCGCAACGCTGGATAAGGTTTCTGACGAGATCGTCGATCTGCTCGGAGATCCGCAAAGTAAAGAACCTTTTCAGCGCCGCGGATTGGTGTTGGGCGATGTCCAATCCGGCAAAACCGCAAATTACACCGCAATCAGCAACAAAGCTGCTGATACTGGATACAGAATTATTATTGTTCTTGCAGGAATGATGGAAAATCTGCGCCAGCAGACTCAGTCTCGCTTGGATGCAGAGTTCTCTGGCCGGAAGAGTGAGTATTATCTGGATCCAAAGGCTGAACAGGGAATCAAAAACCAGCCTGTTGGTGTAGGCAGGTACGGCGTACAGAAGCGTATCGCAGCCTTTACCTCTGTGACTAAGGATTTTGACATCAATGTGCTGAAAAGCAATGATTTGAACCTTCAAAGCGTTTCAGATCCGATTGTCTTAGTCGTAAAGAAAAACAAGCGGATATTGAACAATTTGATTAAATGGCTCTCCAATAGTCGTGATAACACCACAGGGAAAATAATGCTGCCCATGCTCTTGATTGATGACGAGGCAGATAATGCATCTGTTAATACAAAGAGTGAGGATGACAGCCCAGCCGCTATCAATGCCTGCATTCGCCAGCTACTGCACGAGTTTAATCAGGCTTCCTATCTGGGAATTACTGCGACACCCTTTGCAACGGTGTACAAAGGGAACATAATAAAAAACTTAATAATGGACTGCCAATC
>OJOH01000760.1_pt1 | contig 18444 bp, 14 predicted proteins | sample 1598201 | NCBI WGS metagenome assembly OJOH01 (sample SAMN03922462, study PRJEB24848) | human gut metagenome | isolation source: stool sample | host: Homo sapiens | place: Germany | collected 2009-11 | reverse complement strand
TTTTTCTTAAAAGTCAAGGCCGCGTTCCACGGACTTCCGAGATGAACCTTTTTTTCAGGGACCAGTCCCTCAAAAAAGCGACGGATTCCGGAAGGAATCCGCCTGTGCGGAATGCACGAAATGGGAGAACTTGCTGAGAGACCTTGTGAGGATCAGTGTTCGCCTGCGGCGTTGAGCACGGCGACCATGTCCTCGAGGTACATGCGGGCGCGGTCAAGCGGAGACATCGTCAGGGCAAGGTTCGCGTTGCAGACCTCGATGGAGATCGGCAGGTGCTTGAGAAGCTGCACGAGGTAGGCAGCGCCGGTGCCCGAAGACAGGCGGAAGTTGCGGGCCTGATAGAGGATGCCGTCCATCGTGTCGGGCATTTCGGCCGTGATGTCGCACATCTGGCAGTACTTGAGCGAGCCGGCGGGCAGGTTGTCGATGTCCTTGTAGTCGTTCTTGGCGCGGTAGAAATGGATCGGGTCGACGAGGCAGCCTGCGTTCGGACGGTTGATCTTGCGGAGGATCTCACCCTGCTGCTTGACGGTCGAGACGTTGCATCAGGGCATCGGCTCGATGCTGAGGTTGAGGCCGTACGGATGGGCGAGCTCGCAGAGTTCGGCGTAGTTGTCCGTCAGGCGGTTGATGTCGGGGTCGTTGCCTGCGCAGAGCACCTGAGTGGCGCCGAGGCGGGCGCCGGTTTCGAAGAAGGCCTTCCAGTTTACGGCACGAGTGTCGGGCTTGATGCGGAGAATTTCGATGTCGAGGACCTTGATGCCGGTGGCCTTCAGATTGGCTTCGACTTCACGGATCATGGGCGTGTTGCCGATCATGTCGTACTGCGTTTCGGTCGGGGTGGCGGGCACGAGGCGGATGCCGACGTGGCTGTAGCCCGCCTTGGCGGCGCAGAGCACCTGATTGGCGGAAGAGACGTCGAGAATGGTGAGGGCGGCCAGACTGATCGGACGCGGAAGCTTCAGTGGCTCGTAGCTGCGGTCCTGGAGCGTGACGGGGGCGACCTTCGCGGAGGCGGCACCCTGAAGGAAGCGGCGGCGATTCGAAAGCATGATGTTTTTCTCCTTGGTTGATATGGTTGAGGCGCCCTCCAGGGACCGTGTCCGGCCCCGCGCCCTAAGCATGTCCTTCATCCTAAAGAACTAATCCGAACGCCGATACGGCTCGTGGGAGGTGGCCGCGAGCGGTGGCGAAACCCCTCTGTTCGGGAAAACCAATCTGGTCAAGGCACACACGAAGGGATAGCCTTTTCAGTAATCACTTTTCCGAAGGCTTCTGATGCACAGCCAAAAGCAAATTCTCCTCATGATCGTCCTTGCCGCACTTGTCATGCGCGGGCCCATCAATGCAGTGGGTCCGATGGCGCCCGTCGTTCGCGATGTCTTCGATCTGCCGTGGGAGGCTTTCGGCGTACTCGCAGGCATTCCGACCATGGCCTTTGGACTCTGTAGCCTCGCTGTCCTGCCGCTTGTGGCCGGATTCGGAAGTAGAACCTTCGCCGTCGCTGCTCTGACCGGAGCCGCACTCGGATCCTTCGTCCGATGCATCGAGTGGATGCCCGCTCTCTTTCTCGGAACGCTGATTCTGAGCGTTTTAATCGCGGGCCTGAACGTCTGGGTTCCCTCTGTCATCAAGGTGGTCTTTCATGACCGCCAGTCTCAGGTGATGGGCGTCTATACGGCGGTGCTCAGCATCAGCGGCCTGCTGGGTACGGCCTCGGTCATGCCGGCTCTGGAGGCGGGCGGCGTCTGGTGGGGTCCTTTTGCAGTCTGGGGATTGGCGGCTCTTGCGCCGCTTGTCTGGGCAGTGGGTTTTGGAGGCGTTCCTCTGCCCGTTCCAGAACGGAAGGAAAAGCGTCTCGAGAAGAGCGGAGCTCCCGTTGCACTTCTCGTGTGGTTCGTTGCTATTCAGGCGGGGCTCACCTTCACCGTTGCGTCGATGATGCCCTCAGGGCTTGAGGCTGCGGGCTTTTCCAGACCTGATGCGGTCAATGCCGTGACGTTCTACCTTGGCGCCATGTTTGCCGGATCTCTCGGGTGCGGCTTTCTGCCTGTGGCGAGAACAATCTATCCTGTGGTCGGCGCCGTTTATCTGACGGGGCTCTGGATCTGGATGGAGGGGGTCGGAGGATTCGCAGGCCTCATGGGAGCGGCGCTTGTAATGGGCGTGCTGCAGGGAGCATTCGTGACGATTTCGCTGACCGCCGTGACGAAGAAGACGCCGGAAGCTGACATTCTTCGCGTGACGGGGCTCGTTCAGTGCGGCGGTTACCTGCTGGCCGGCCTTGCACCCATGATGGCGGGCGCCTGGGCTTCGGCCTTTGGATTCGGCCGCATGCCCGTGCTTCTCATGATCCTCGTGCTCATGTGGTGCGTGGTGGCGTGGCTTGTTGCGGGAAGACCTGATGCAACGGGGGGCGCGCCTCGGCGTAAATGTGCGTGTCTACCCTGACTGAAGATCAGACGTGAATGATGAGGAGCCTCAGTAAGAGCTGAAGCTTTTAGAATTATCCGAAGCGAACTTGAGGACACTGTACGTCGTGACTGCATTTCCCGTCCGCCTTAAAGCGACATGTCTGGCATTTCTTTTTGGCGCCTCCGCCGCAATTGCCGCTGAGACGGGGATGGTCGCACCCTCCGGGGACGCTTCAGGTGTCGTGCGTGTTGGACTTGTCGACACCTTTACACCGAGCTTTTATATTGACGTCTATACGCCGCTTATCGAGTCGCTCAAGGCCGGACTGCCGCAGTACAGGTTCGAGACGAAGGAGATTTCTCATGCCGATGCAATGAAGCCCGAGTCTGTGGAGAACATCGACTTCGTCATCGTGTCTAGTGGAGGAGCGCGCATGCTTTCGCGTGCGGGGCTCCAGCAGATTGCAACGCTTCGCAAGAGTCGATGTGCAGATGTTAGCCGCAGTGTAGGCGCAGTCTTTCTCGTACCGGCGGGAAGTCCCGTGCAGACGATCGAAGACCTGCGGGGCCGCAGGGTGGCCGCGACGGCACCTTGGTCTTTTGAGGGGTGGCTCATTCCTCAAGGAGAGATCGCCAGACGTGGGTTCGATCCCGAGGACTTCTTTCGTGAAGTGACTTTCACAGAATGGAACTTTCCCGATGTGCTCACGCTTGTGGTGACGGGCATGAGCGATGCGGGCGTGCTTCCTGCGTGTGAGCTTGAGCAGGCGGTCAGAACAGGCGTTATACAGGCCGAGGATGTGAGAATCGTCGGCGAACGTCCCGAAAGGGCGGCAGGCGGCTGTGCAACTTCGACTGAACTCTATCCCGACCTAATGTTCGCCTCTTCCCCATCGGCGGATCCCGATGTGGTGAAGGCGGTAACTGTGGCCCTTCTTTCGATGCCCGCCGATGCCAACGGTCTTGACTGGCTGTCAAACACTCGCATGCAGGGGGTGGAGGCACTTCTTGTTCGGCTGAAAATCGGTCCATACGCCTATCTGAGGGACAATTCGATCACGGCATTTGCGCTCCGTTGGCGCAATGAGCTTGCGGTCATGGGGCTGGTTCTGCTTCTTCTGCTTGTGCATCACTGGCGCGTCAACCGTCTTCTCAAGCGCAGGACGGCAGAACTCAGGGCTGAGGAGAGTGCGAGAGGAGCGGCCGCCGAAGCCCTCAGGGCCAGTCAGGAGAACCTCGCGCTTGTTGAGCGTGCAGGCATGGCCTCTCAACTCGCCGCCATGTTTGCACACGAGATCAAGCAGCCTCTGACGAGCATCGCCAATTATCTGACGGGTATCAGGTTGATGATGAAAATGGGAAACTTTGATGTTCCCAAGTGGACCGAGGCTCTGTCGGCAGCCGAGCACGAGACGCACAGGGCGGCGGACATCATCGAGCGCGTTCGCACGGTTCTTCGAAAGGAAACGCCTGGATTCGAGCCCGTCGACGTACGGGGTCTTGTCGGTGAGGCGCTGAAGCATGCGGGGCACTTGTCCGAGGTGGTCGACGTAAAGACCGTGTTTCCTGACGAAGAGGTACTGGTGAAGGGGGATGCGCTTGAACTGGAGCTCGTGGTTGTGAACTTCCTCAAGAATGCGGTCAGGGCGGTTGCTGATCTTCCCTCTCGGAGCTCGATTGTTGTTGAGGTCTTCTGTCAGAACGAGATCGTTGAGGTGAGCGTTCTCGACGAAGGACCTGCCGTCTCCGATGAGGTGTTCGGAGCGCTGGGCAAACTTACGAAAAGCGTTAGTAAGGAAGGACTTGGGTTCGGACTTTTCATTGCATCCTCTATTGCCGAGATGCATCGGGGCCATCTCGCCTTTGCGCGCAGAACTCCCCAGGGGCTGAAGGCCTCGCTCGTGCTCCCGCGACTGCGGGAGCTCAACATCAACAATCAGGAATGGAAACATGAAGCAGGTGCCTTTGATTCGCATCGTTGACGACGATCCTAGCGTGGGAGCATCCTTCAGATTTGTGCTTGAGGCCGTGGGCTATCAGGTGAGGACCTATGAATCCGCAGCTGAGTTTCTTGACGGTGATGATCCTACCCGCGAAGGCTGCATGCTTCTCGACGTGCGCATGCCTGGGCTGTCCGGTCCCGAACTTCAGACAAGACTCGCGGAGATGAAGTGTGATCTGCCGATCATCTTTCTGACGGCTCACGGCGAAGTCCGCATGGCGGTGGAGGCCGTGCAGGCAGGGGCCCTCGACTTTCTCGAAAAGCCTGTCGATGCCGAAGCGCTTCTGCCGCTTCTCGCACGAGGGTGTGAACTTCATAGGCGGAGAAGGGCTGTCGCAAGGGATCTGAAGCGGGCTGAGGTTCTCTGGAACGAACTCACTGATGCGGAACGGCGGACGGCAGAGCTTGTCGCCAAGGGGCTCCCCAACCGGCAGGCGGCTGAAATTCTGGGCCTTTCGGAGGACACCGTCAGAAGCCGAAGGGCGTCAGTGTTCGGAAAGCTTGAGCTTCACAATGCAGCAGAACTCTCTGAGTTTTTGCATGACATGGCGGAGCTCAAAACTGAGGCACACTGGTGGAGGACGGCAGAATGAGGAGGCGGACTTTGTGTGCGGCGAGCGCGCTTGCCATGATGACTCCTATCCCTGTGAGCGCGTTTTCGTTTGCGGAAGACGAATTTGACGTCGTGGTGGCGGGGGCTGGCGGTGCGGGGCTTGCCGCCGCACTTTCAGCCGCCGAGCAAGGAGCGTCGGTGCTGCTTGTCGAGAAGATGGCGGCGATCGGCGGCAACACGTTGCGTGCAAGCGGTCTGTTCAATGCGTCTGATCCTGCCCGTCAGGAGCCGATGGGTATCACGGACTCCCCTTCCTGGCACTATGAACAGACGATGGCGTCAGGACACGGCCGAAACGACCCGGCTGTTGTGAGGCGCTTCGTGTGCGAAGCGTTGCCAACCTTGAAGTGGCTTGAGTCTCTTGGCGTTCGATTCATGCCCGAAACTGTCGCCACCTGGGGCGCAGAATGGCCGCGCGGCCACAAGCCCACGCAACCGAGGGGGCAGGCCTACATCCGGATGCTTTCCTCGGAGTGCATAAGGCGTGGCGTAAAGATCCGCACAAGATGTGCCATGACGAGGCTTCTAATGAAGAACGGCCGAGCAGCAAGCATCGAAGTCGAGGATCTTTCCTCCGGAAGAGGGAAGGACAAGATGGTCTTTCATGCCAGAAAGGCCGTCATTCTGACGGCGGGAGGCTTTGCGGCGAATCCTGAACTGGTGGAAAGCTACAGGGCTGACCTTGCTGGCATTCCTACGGACAACAATCCTGGGAGTACGGGCGAGGTCATGCTTGAGGCGATAAGGGCTGGTGCCGCTTCGAACGCGCTCGAATGCATTCAGTGCGTGCCGGGCGCCCCTGAAGGACGGGGCTTCCAGGTGAGACTTGATCTGGACGCGGGCCGTGTTCTGATGGTGGATGGCGGAGGACGCCGCTTTATTGACGAGGACGGCTCGCGTGACGGACTCGCGAAGGCGATACTCGCCAGACCCAGAGGGTCCGTCTGGATGGTGACAGACGATGGCGCGGTCAAAGCCATGGATCTTATCAGCAGAAAGGACGTCTACAGAGGGTTGCAGACGGGCGACGCGCTCCGTGCCGATTCCTGGGACGCATTGGCTCTGCTGATGGGTGTCGATGCAGATGCGCTCAAGGACAGTGTCCGTGTTTTCAACGTCGAAGCAGGCATGGGCGGCGGCAAGTGCGCGCGTGTACGCTGCTTGCAGCTGTCGGAGCCGCCCTATTGGGCGTCAAGAGTCGTCCTCAATATTCACACGACGATGGGAGGACTCGTCATTACGCCTGACGCACAGGTTGTTGGACTCGACGGCAAGCCGGTGACCGGACTCTTTGCAGCCGGGGAGATCACGGGGAGCGTGCACGGTGAAAACCGCATGGGCGGCAATGGCATCGCCGATGCGCTGACTTTCGGTCGGATTGCGGGAAGGACGGCGGTTCTCAAGCGTTGAGATCACTTTTTGTCAGTCTTGTCAAGATCCCGATGTGCTTTAGATTCCGTCGGGAGGAGCCTATAGTCGATTTCAAGCGATGCGGGAGCACAACCGCATCGGGACCATAAAGACTAATGGAGAACAGGCAAATGACTACCTCTCGTCGTGAATTCTTCAAGACCGCCGCCATGGGAGCGGTTGGTGCAGGTGCTGCATTCGGCACGGTTGCCGCTGAAGCCAAGGCTGCGGCCCCCTCCAAGTACGACATCATCATTTTGGGCGCTGGTTGTGGCGGCCTCACCTGTGCCGTGCGCGCGGCTGAAAACGGCCTCAAGCCGCTTCTTCTTGAAAAGATGGCCATGCCTGCGGGCAACACGATTTATGCTGCGGGCTTCCTCCTTGGCGTCAACACCTCCTTCCAGAAGGCCAAGAATGTTCAGGGCGATTCCGCCGAACAGTTCCTCAAGGACTGGATGAAGGTCACGCAGGGCAAGGCTGATGAAAAGCTCGCTCGTGTTGTTTGCGAAAACGCCGATGCCACTCTTGAATGGCTTCACGGTTATTGCGGCATCAACTTTGCGGCTGGTTCCAAGCTTGTCTGGCCGATGCTTTCCCGCGCACATCTCGTTGTTGGCGAACACAAGCCGGGTGGCGGCGAGCTGGCCCTGACGCTCATGAAGAAGGCCAAGGAGCTTGGTGTCGAGATCCGCTTCAATACGAAGGCCGTGGCACTGCTTTCCGATGAAAAGACGGGCGCCGTGAACGGCGTGCGCGTCAAGACGAAGGAAGGCCTCTCCGAAATTCATTCGAAGTTCGGCGTCGTGCTGGCCACGGGCGGCTTCTCCGCCAATCAGGCCATGGTCACGCAGTACATCGGTTCGGGTGGTGCCAAGATGCCGATCCGCGGTTCGCGCATCATCGCAGGTGAGAACATCAATCTTGCGCTCCCGTTCATGCCGAAGATCGTCAACGTTGACCAATACCACTGCGGTCCGATCTACGGTCCGACCGGCGCGAATCCGCTCAACATCGTCAATAACGGCATCTGCGTCAATGACAAGGGCGAACGCTTCACGGACGAAGGCCAGACCTACGTGCAGATGTCTCGAGACGTTGCGGCCATGACCAAGGCCAACTGGGCGTACATGATCGTCGACCAGACGGGACATGACGTGCCGATTCTTGCCAATGACTGGGAATCCTACAAACGCACCAAGGCTCCCGTGTACGTCGGTCAGACGCTTGACGAAGCGGCCGAAAAGGCAGGTCTTCCCGTTGACTCCGTCAAGGCCACTGTTAAGGCTTACAACGAGGCGATCGCTGCGGGCAAGGGCAAGACCCTGACGCCGGTCAACACCCTGCCGAAGGCACGCACGGTTGAAAAGGCACCGTTCTATATCGTTCCCTTCCAGGGGGGCATGACGGCTACTTTCGGCGGTCCGCTCATCAACGTCAAGGGGCAGGTTCTCGATACGGAAAACCACGTTATCGATGGTTTGTTCGCCATTGGCAACGCTGCGGGCGGTCTCTTCTACGACAACTACATTGGCGGCGCCCAGCTTACGAGTGCGGCGGTGTACGGCATCGTGGTCGCCGATTTTGTCAAGGCGGCCAAGACTCCCGCCGGCAAATGACCGGCTTCTGATGAACTGAGCTGCCACAGCGGCTGTTGCTCTTGAGATGAGCGCAAGCATGCCGCTCTCGTAAAGGGGACTCCTTTGCAAAAGAGGAGTCCCCTTGTTGCCTGATGCTCCCAGTTTTGCGGACGGCGATTTGCAGGATTTCCAAATCAGAATCAATTGTCATTGGCCTAAATGTTCGCGTATGATTGAAAAAACGGCCTCCAGTCGGAGGGTTGACTGAACCATTTGCGGAGAGACAAAAGAATGTTCAAGAAGACTATCGCCATGACCGGCGCTGCGGCGCTTTTGGCCCTGGGCCTGACGGGCTGCGGTGCAACTCTGGGCGGAGGCGCCTAGTCCGAGGAGGCTGGCGCGTCCGCAGACAACCAGCTCTGCGTAATTCCGCGCACGCCGACCCCGCAGCTGCTTGAGGCCGTGTCCGCGGGGTTGAAGACTGCGGGCTATGAAGTCAAGGTCCTGCCCGAAGATGCCAAGACCGACGCCTGTGATCATTGTGTGCTCTACGGCCTCATGCTCAACGAGAAGCGCGACGGCGTGAAGGCCTTCGTCTTCCAGAGCTTCAAGAACGGTCAGCCTGAGCTTGCCGCCAACGCTCCCGTTGAAAACAACCAGGTGAACCTGCAGCAGGTTGCGCAGTATGCGGTCGAGTTTGCAGCGGCGCTCAAGAAGAATGCTGAGGCGGGCGGCACTCCTGCGGCTCGGTAATTTCTCTTTCTGGAAGAACAGCGGCATCCGGCAGGCTTGCGGGTCTGCCGGATGTTTGTTTTGGCTAGCGGACAAATACGTTACGGGATGCGTTCCGGGGCTGTTCTCAGCGCCTCGGCGTGTAAAATGCCTGCCTTGTACAAACACCGCTTTTCCTGCTCCTTTCTCATGTCCGCCTCCCACATTCCCCATCACGTCGCGATCATCATGGACGGCAACGGCCGCTGGGCCAAGTCGCGTCTGCGTCCGAGGACAGAAGGGCACAGGCAGGGCGTCGAGGCGCTCAACCGCGTGGTGAAGGCGGCCGCCAGGGCAGGCATCGAACGCCTGACGGTATTCGCCTTTTCGAGCGAAAACTGGCGCAGGCCCGCCGCAGAGGTCTCGATGCTCATGAAGCTTTTCGCACAGGCGCTCCGCCGCTGGTGTGAGCCGCTCGCCGAGGCGGGCGTCAGGCTTCGAGTCATCGGAGACAGGACGGCCTTTTCCTATACGGTTCGCGAGGCCATCGCTGAAAATGAAGCAGCCACTGCGGGTGGCACGAAGATGGAGCTCGTCATTGCGGCGAACTACGGCGGACGCTGGGACTGCTGTCAGGCGGCATCCGAATGCGCCGCGGCAGGGCTTGAGATGACGCCCGAGAATATCGGAAGGTTCATGAGCGTGCCTGATGTCGATCTTTTGATTCGTACGGGCGGCGAATGCAGGATTTCCAACTTTCTTTTGTGGCAGAGTGCTTACGCGGAAATCTACTTCACCGATGCGCTCTGGCCCGACTTCGGCGAGGACGACTTGAAGGAGGCTCTTCGCTGGTATGAGGGGCGCGAGCGCCGCTTCGGTCGCACGAGCGAACAGCTCAGGAACGGCGGCTGAAGTCAGGGGAGCTTTCCGACTTTCCGACAACATGGATGTAGAGACGGCCTGCCTTTCAGCGGGACTTTCTTGTGCGCTCCAACCGAAGAGGCGGAAGAACGGGAGTGCTCGTCTTCGCCTGAATGCAGCCGCGTTTTCGGCTTTCTGGGTTTCGGATGCAGGACATGAGGCCTGCAGTGAGGAGCGGGCGCAGGCCTGAACAAGACGGTGTTTTCAACGCGCCCCTTTGAGGAATTCGGCCACGCGAGGTCCTGCATTGGCTAAAATGGCAGGATGCTGGCCTTTATATGAAAGGCGACACCCCCATAGACATACAACGCGCCGGTCACGAGAACCGGCCGGAGGTTCCTTCATCATGTTGCTTACGCGCGTGATCACCGCAGCCGTGCTGCTGGCCGTTCTGACGCTCTCGATCTACATTGGTCCGTTTGCCTTTGCAAGCGTCATGGCCATTGCCTTCGGCGCCACGCTCTATGAGTGGCTGCGCATCGGCGGCCTCGGTTCCCGTCCCGCTCTTCTCGTCGCCGCCGTCGAAATGGTAGTCCAGCTTTCGCTCTACTGGGCGGGTGCGCTTGACCGCATGAACTGGTTCCTGATGCTCATGAACGGCTGCGTGATGCTGGCCTGGTTCGTGATCTTCTTTGCGGAACTCTTCCATCGTGAAAACGGCTTCAAGGTCTCGCAGCGCCAGTGCCTCTGGTCCGCCGTGACCTTCGTGCCCGCCGCCTACCTGTCGCTTCTCTGGCTCTTTGAACAGGGGGACTGGGTGCTCGTCCTCTCCGTGCTCCTTATCGTCTGGGGCGCCGACATCTCCGCCTACTTCTGCGGTCGCGCCTGGGGCAAGCACCGCATGGCGCCCGCCATTTCGCCCAAGAAGACCTTCGAGGGCGCGATCGGCGCCTACGTGATCGTGATCGTCTTCTTCGCGCTCACGTACGTCTTCTGCGTGCAGCAGAACGTCTTCACGAACTACCTTTTCGACAATGCGGGCTTCCTGTGGGGCGTCGGCGTGCTCGCGATGCTCGTTGCGCTCTCGATTGCCGGCGACCTCTGGGAGTCGATGCTCAAGCGCCTTGTCGGAATCAAGGACTCTTCTAACCTGCTGCCCGGCCACGGCGGCTTCTTCGACCGCATGGACGCCTCGCTCCCCGTTCTGCCTGCCACGGCCTTCATCATGCTGTGGATCCAACTGATCGTTCACTAAGCCTGAACTGAGGATCATGCAGAGGGCGCGGTACCGACAACTCGGCCCGCGCCCGTTCTTATTTTGGACCCTGATTCATGACCGACGCCTACAAAGTCCCCGACCTTGCGCCCGGCGCCTTTCACCGGGCTGAAGAGACCGTGCGCCGCTCCCGCTTCATTGTGACGATGGCGAGGGTTTCGAGTCCCGAGGAGGCGAAGGCCTTCATCGACCGCATCCGAGAGGAGCACGCGGGCGCCACTCACAACTGCTGGGCCTACAACGCAGGCGCACCCGGCGACACGGCTCAGGTGGGCGCGAGCGACGACGGAGAGCCAAAGGGCACGGCGGGACGTCCCATGCTCACCGCACTCCTGCACAGTGACGTGGGTGAGGTGGCGGCCGTCGTGACGCGCTACTTCGGCGGCATCCTGCTCGGCACTGGCGGTCTTGTCAGGGCGTATCAGGGTTCGGTCAAGCTCGGACTTGAGGGCCTTCCCATCACGCTTCGCGAGGACATGCGCCGCTTCGTGGTTTCGATCGAACCCCATCAGGTTTCGGACTTCCAGCACTTTCTCGCCGAGGCGAGGGGACGCGTGCAGTCGTCGGACTTCCGCTTTGACGCAACCTTCGAGGTGCTCGTCCCGTCGGACGAGGCGGACGCCTTCGTCGAGCGCCTGTCGGAGGCCACGGCGGGCGAAGCGCTCATCGATCCGATTGACGAGGAGTAGGTCCTCAGGGAGATTCAAGCCCGGGAGGATCCCATGAATGTGACTGCATCTGTCAGGCTGCAAGTCTTCGCAAGAGAAGGATCGCGTGAAAACATCGCGGTCTAGAATGGGATCATGGGCAGTGCGCCCTGCAGGATTTGCCGGCCGCAAGGCCTAAACAGGACGAGAGGATTGGTTCGCCGTGCGTTTTGCAATTTTTCATGCCGTCTGTGCGCTCTGGGTGCTCTGGCGCTTCTGGCTTCCGATGAATGCACCGCGGGCGGTGAAGGTCGCGGGCTTTGTTGTGACGCTTCTCATCGCCGCCTTTCCCGCCGTCACCGCCGCGTTCTTCGGCGGGCTCGTTAGCCCCGAGCTGCCTGCCTGGGTGCTGGCCGCCGGCAACGGCTGCGTCTTCGCGCTCACCGTGCTTGCAGGCCTCACGCTGCTTCGCGAGGTCGTCATCTTTCTGTCCGTTCTGGCCGGCCGTTCGGGAGAGCGCATGCATCGCTTCGTGCAGAAGGACAGGCGCGTGGCGATCGGCATGACGGCCGCGGCCGTCGGTATTTCGGCCTTCGGTCTTCGGCAGGGACTCAGGGTTCCCGACGTCAAGGAGATGACGGTTCCGATCGAGGACCTGCCTGCGGGACTTGAGGGCATGAGGATCGTGCAACTCTCCGACCTGCATGCGTCGGCGCTTCTGCGCGCGCCCCACATGAAGGATCTCGTGGCAAGCGTCAACAGCCTCTCGCCCGATCTCGTCGTCATCACGGGCGACCTCGTCGACGGCGAGGTGGACGTCAGGTCCGAGGACGTTGCTCCGCTCGCGGAACTTCGTGCACGGCACGGCGTCATCGCGGTCGAGGGCAATCACGAGCACTACCTTGACTACGAAGGTTGGATGAAGAAGATTCCGTCGCTCGGCATAAGGCTTCTGAGAAACGAGTGGAGGGCCGTCGAGCACAACGGGGCCACCCTTGTCGTGGGCGGCGTGACGGATCCTTGGGCAAGGCGCTTCGGACGCGAGCTGCCCGATCCCATCAAGGCCTTTGCGGGCGCACCCGAAAAAGGACCGAGAATTCTTCTTTCCCATCAGCCCAAGCACGCCCGAAAGTACGACGAGGCTGTGCGTTTTGACCTGCAGCTTTCGGGGCACACCCATGGCGGGCAGCTCTTTGCGCTCACCGAGCTGGTGGCGATCCTCAACGCGGCCTTCGTGCGGGGCTGGTATGCGCTCAAGCATGCGAGGCTCTACGTGCATTCGGGCTCGGGCGTCTGGAACGGATTCCCCGTGCGCGTCGGGGTGCCAAGCGAGATCGCCGTCTTCACGCTATCCCGAAAGGCCTGAGGCTTAAGGCCCGGGCGTTCGGCCGCGGGTAAAATACTGCGCAGAACAATGGAAGCCTGACGGCAAGGACCGCAGGTCGACCGACAGGAACAATCGAACAAACAACTGACAAGGGGCAACATGACACAGTCCATCACGATTCTCGGCGCAACGGGCAGCATCGGCCGTTCGACGCTTGACGTCGTCGCGCGCTATCCCGAGCGCTTCAGCGTTCACGCCGTGGCGGGTGGCTCCCGCGTGGAGCCGTTGGTGGACGTCTGCCTCTCTGCACGTCCGAAGCGCGCCGTCATTGCGGATGCCTCGAAGGTGGTGGAGCTTGAACAGGCCCTCTGCACGGTCGGCCTCGGTGACATCGAGGTGCTCGGCGGCCCCGAGGCCGTCTCCCGCCTCGCGGATGATCCCGACACGGACGTCGTCGTGCAGGCCGTGGTCGGCGCCGCGGGTGTTGCGCCCACCTTTGCGGCCGCTCGCGCGGGCAAGCGCCTTCTTCTTGCCAACAAGGAGAGCGTCGTCTGCGGCGGCCGTCTTCTGATGGAGACCGTCAGGAATTCAGGTTGCGAGCTTCTGCCCGTCGACAGCGAGCACAATGCGATCTTCCAGTGCCTCGCGGGCGCGACTGAAAAGGCGAGGGCGGGGGCGAGGATCGTCCTTACAGCCTCCGGCGGCCCGTTCCGCGGCCGCACGAATCTTGAGGGCATCACCCCCGAGCAGGCCGTCGCTCATCCGAAGTGGTCCATGGGCCGCAAGATCAGCGTCGACTCCGCAAGCCTCATGAACAAGGGCCTCGAGGTGATCGAGGCGCGCTGGCTTTTCGACTTCGAGCCCGAGCGCATCAAGGTCGTGGTCCACCCTGAGAGCATCGTGCACTCGGCGGTCGAGTTCGAGGACGGCGCGGTCATCGCGCAGCTGGGCTCGGCTGACATGCGCACGCCGATCGCCTACTCCCTCGGCTGGCCCGAAAGGCTTGACGGCTGCGCGAAGCGCCTGAGCCTTGCCGAAATCGGCAGGCTGACCTTCGAGGAGCCCGACACGAAGACCTTTCCGCTTCTTCAGGCCGCCTACGATGCGCTGTCCGCCGACAACGGCGCGACCATCGTCCTCAACGCCGCCAATGAAATCGCCGTCGAGGCCTTCCTCGAGGACCGCATCGGCTTCACCGACATCTTCAGCACGGTGCGCGGCATGCTCGAGAGCATTTCGGCGCCGCTTCCCGGTTCGGTCGACGAGATTGTCGAGCTTGATCGTGCTGTGCGCATCAAAACGCGCGAATGTCTTGCAAGACCTTGAATATACGTCGCCGTTTCGGCTTAGCCGTTATGGATAAAAGGACGGAGAAATTGACCATGTTGTTTTCTCTGCAAAAATGCTGCAGGTACAATAGCGCCATGGTCGTAACCGTTCTTCACCTCAGGAATGAACGCACGGCTCTTTCTTTCAGCAAACTCTGGCATCTTAAGAAATCCTCGACCCTTGCATGTCTCTTATATTTCGTCTCAAATCCAAGCTCAATCCCAGTCTTCTTAGGTTGGTGACTTATCTGAAGCCTCATCGTGGCAAGATCGCGATGTCGCTCGTCTTCATGATCGGAGCGGGTGCCGCTTCTTCCCTCATCGCGATGCTTCTTGGCAAGCTCACCGACGTTGGATTTTACGATCAGGAAGCCTGGATCGTCGTGGCAGCGCCTATTGCGCTCATTTTCATTTCGGTTCTGCATGGCGGGAGCATGTTCATGAGCAATTATCTGCTCGGGAAGACTAGTCAGGCCGTGCTTGTCAAACTCAGAGGGGAAATCTTCCACAAGATCTTGCACTGGCCTGCCGATACTTATCAGAAGAATTCCACCGGCAACATTACGTCAAAGTTCATCTTTGAGGCGAATGTAGCTCTCTCGAACGCGAGCAAGTCCTGCATCATCTTGGTGCGTGACAGCGTGCAGGTGGTGGCGCTCACTTGCGTACTCGTCTGGAACAACTGGATGCTCGCCATTGTGAGCTTCATTATTGCGCCGATGATTTTCAAGTTGCTCCGATACATCTCCAAACGAATGAAGATGATCATGGAGACCTGCCAGGCGTCCTTTGCTTCCATACTCGAGCGAGTGAAGGAAGTGTATGAGGGGCATCGCCTCATCAAACTCTCCGATACCTACGCTCTCGAAATGGATCGTTTCAAACGCATCAATGACGGCGTGAGCAAAATGATGATCGACATGACAAAGGTGACCTCCATGGGTACTCCGCTCACGCAACTGATTTTCATGTCAGGAGTTGCTCTGGTACTCGCGTTCGCGATGTTCCAGATCAGCCAGAGGGTGATTACCATGGGGGATTTCGTGACCTTTCTGGCGGCGCTTCTTCTTCTGATGCCGCCGCTTCGAAATCTCGCGGGTGTCAATTCTGGTTTCGTGGTGATGGCGGTGGCAGCCGAAAGCATCTTTGCCACGCTCGACGAAGCCGACGAAGCGGATGAGGGCAAGGTGGATTTGACGACCTGCAAGGGTGACTTCGTCTTCGAGCATGTCTCGATGCGTTATCCGAACACCAAACGCGATGCGGTTCACGAGTTCAATTTGGAAGTCAAAGCGGGTGACTGTATTGCTCTGGTCGGGTTGTCTGGGTCTGGGAAGAGTACGCTCGTGCACATGATTCCGCGTTTTTGGAATCCTACAAAAGGTCGGATCTTACTGGACGGTATTGACATTCGGGACTTGAAGCTTGAGTCGCTTCGCAGGCACATTGCCATCGTCTCGCAGGACGTCATGATTTTTGACGATACGATCCGCAACAACGTGCTTTACGGCTCGCCTGACGCTACGGAAGCCGAAGTTTGGAAGGCGTTGGAGGATGCTTCTTTGGCGGATTTTGTGAGAACCCTTCCTGAGGGGCTCGACACGGTGGTGGGTGAAGGTGGCAGCCGGCTCTCCGGCGGCCAGAAGCAGCGCCTGTCGATTGCGCGGGCATTTTTGAGAAATGCCCCGATTTTGATCTTGGATGAGGCTACCAGTGCGCTTGACAGTGAAAACGAGATGAAGATCAAGGGAGCGCTCGTCTCTTTGATGAAGGGACGCACGACGTTTATGGTTGCGCATCGCTTTTCAACGATCGAGCACGCTACGAAGATTGTGGCGATGGCCGACGGTGTGGTCAAGGAAATGGGCACGCGTGCCGAGTTGCTTGAACAAAATGGTCTCTTTGCCGAACTTTTGCGTCTGCAGTCACTGGAAAAGCGCGAAGGGAAGACTGAAAACAACAATGAAGGTAAGACGGACGGAGGGGAGCTGGCATGAAGTGGATGGAGAAAGTGGATCCTGATCTGCGCCGTCTTTATCGATATTTTCTCCCGCATAAATGGCGTCTGGCCGTGGCGGTCGTCTTTTTAATGGGGTCCGCTAGCATGTCGTCCGTGACGGCGACTTTGCTCGGTAAAATGACCGACATCGGGTTTTATCATCAGGAAGGTTGGATTATTTATGCGGCACCGCTCGCGCTCATTGGTGTGACTCTGGGGTTTGCCATCTGTACGGTGATGAGTACGGTTCTAATGGCCAAGGTAAGCCAGGCCGTGCTGGTCAAACTGCGCATGCAGTTGTTCGAAAGCATTTTGCACTGGCCCGAAGCTGAATATCAGCGGAATACGACGGGACGAATCAGTTCCAAGTTCGTCAACGAAGCGACGATGGCGTTGTCGGGAGCGGCACAGTCCTTCATCGTATTGGTGCGTGATTCGATTCAGGTCGTGGCGTTGCTATCGGTGCTTTTTTGGCATGACTGGCAACTTACGCTTGTGACGTTCGTCATCATTCCGGGACTCGCGTTGACCCTGCGCACGATTTCAAGGCGTATACGAAAGATCGTGAAGGAAAGTCAGGAAACGCTCGGCAAGATGATTTCGCGAGTACAGGAGACTTATGAAGCCGAGCGCCTGGTCAAGGTGAGCAATACCTATGACTTTGAGGAAAAGCGCTTTGCAGAGGTTAACGAACGCATTTTCAAACTGACGCTCAAGAACATCAAGATGACAGCTGTGACGACCCCCGTGACGCAAATGCTTACGATGGTGGCCATTGCCTGTGTTGTCGGGATGGCGCTTTACGAAGCGCAAAAAGGGCTATTGACGATAGGGGAGTTCATCACTTTCCTCTCGGCACTGTTGCTGATGAAGGCGCCTATTCAACATCTCTCAGGACTGAACGGCACCTTTGCGAGTATTTCCGTAGCTGCCAAGAGCATCTTCGATACGATTGATGCTGAAAGGGAGAAGGACGATGGTCCGGATTTGCTGATTCAGCCGGGCGGTGGCACTGTTACGTTTGAGAATGTGACGGTTGTTTACCCTGGCAAGGATGTCCCAACGTTGAAGTCTTTTTCCTTGGAGATCAAGCAAGGCGAACGCGTTGCGCTGGTAGGTCAGTCGGGCTCGGGTAAGACGACATTGGTTAACCTGATAGCGAGGTTCTTGGAACCGTCGGAAGGGCGAATTTTGATCGACGGTCAGGACATATCTAAGGTTTCGCATCGCAGCTTGCGCCGTCAGATGGCGTTTGTGACTCAGGATGTCGTACTCTTTGACAGTACGTTGAAAGATAATCTCACATACGGTCTGGGGAATGTAACGGAGTGCGACATTCAAAAGGCATTGGAAGTAGCATCACTGACGGAGTTGGTGCAAGCGTTGCCTGAGGGGTTGGAGACGCGTGTGGGCGAAGGAGGAAATATGCTTTCAGGAGGCCAAAAGCAACGAGTGTCGATTGCTAGAGCATTTCTGAAGAATGCACCGATTCTGATCATGGATGAGGCAACAAGTGCCCTGGATAGCAAGACCGAGCAACAAGTTGTGAAAGCTATGAACAGATTGAGGGAAGGGAGAACTTGTATTACTGTCGCTCATAGATTGGGGAGTGTAATGGAAGCAAATAGAGTCTTTGTGATGAGTGCAGGAAAAGTCATTGAAGAGGGTTCACCACAGAAGTTAATTCAGATGAAAGGCTTTTTCTATAGGGTGGCTAAGGATCAGTTATTAGCAGGGCGCGGTAAACCTTAGCCTGGATTTTTAATAAGGCGGCTCCGCTAAACGATGGAAGCCGCTTTTTCATACCAGACCACCCCGCATGACGCAAACTGATACGCTGCAAATACAAGTATGAAAATGCCTGCAAATCTGGATTTACGATAAAATAAAAGGAACAAACCGAGATCACCTTGAAACATAGATCATCGGTAAGTTCCTTTTATGTACCTTAAGGAAGCTCTTCAAAACCCTCTGTTGCCAAGCCGAGTGAAACAAAAATGTTCCGTTCGGTTTTTCCGTACAGCCTCAAAAAATGCTGTTTTCTTGCCCTAGAAATAGCATACTTCTATAGTATAAGCTCGTTAAATTTGGTGTAACTATGGAAGAGTTATTCGATGGTCAACTGAGCTTTGCAGACATTGATGCTGAAAAGTTCCTACAGGTTCGTCGGGCTCATGCTGATCGCCGGGTGAATGCCATGGATCGCTTGACAGATGATGTAATTAACGAATTGATCCAACTATGCCTGCCTCACTACCACATCAAAGCCGGCGAGACGG
>OJOH01000746.1_pt1 | contig 18716 bp, 9 predicted proteins | sample 1598201 | NCBI WGS metagenome assembly OJOH01 (sample SAMN03922462, study PRJEB24848) | human gut metagenome | isolation source: stool sample | host: Homo sapiens | place: Germany | collected 2009-11 | reverse complement strand
CGTTTATATCGTGCCGATGGCTCAGCGTTGCGAAATCAGTGCCCAGACTTTTATCAACGACGAACAGAAACGCAACGAATGTATTGAAAAAATCATTCGTGAAAACAACGCTGACAACAGTTTCGACTCCAACCTCAGCATGAAAGACTGCCGCCGGATGATTTACAACGCGGTGGTTGCGCTGCTGGCGGAAGCGACAAATTCAAAGTACGAGGCGGCCAATTACAGCGATACGCTGGACGAACAGGACAAGTTGGCGGCGGATTCTACAGACGTCCGCGGCGATTTGACCGTAATTGCCATGAGCAACTATCAGACGCAGTTGCTTTTGAACCGGATCTCCATGAATTTTTCTTCCCAGATCATTCTTGAAACGGTAGAGCAGGTATGCGCTGCCCGCAAGGACGTTTTGGGAGATTCCGATCTGGATGAAAAGAGCGACGCCGGTGGAGAATAACGATGAAAACATTTTTTGCTTGGACATTGCTTTTCTCTCTGTTGGGCATCAACTGCGCCCATGCCGACTTTGAAGCGGTGGAAACCACGCTCGGCAAACTGGAAGACGTGCAGAAAGAGGCGCAGAACGTTCAGGAAGAGCTGAAAAAGGTGCAGGCGGCCATGAATGCGGTCCGCCAGGGGGAATTCGGTCCGTTGGAAGAGGTCAAAAGCAATATTTTGAACGAAAAGAAAGTCGACGTCAAACTGATCGGCCCGATTGCCGAAAAAGTCGGCGATACCAAGGAACTGGAAGGCGCAGTGGAAGAAAACATCATTCCCCAGTATACGGACAAGGATCAGGACAAGGCCTATTTTGTCAACAAGGATACGACCGACGCCATCCGCCGCGAAAACCTGAGCCGGATGTATGCCTATGCGCTGACGCTGCGCACCAATATGGCCAAGACGCGGAAAGAGGGCGCAAGCGACGATAAGCCGGTCGAAGCCAAGGACAGCCGCGAAATTCTGCAGTCGGCGGCAACCAGGGAAGCCATGGAAAACGCCCGGCGCTTTGCCCACATCTGGGATATGCAGGCGGCGATTTACGAATTGCAGCTGATAGAAATGGCGCAAAGGTTCAGCAACAAGAGCGGCGGTGAATCGGAAGGAGATGAGCAATGAACAGAAATCTTCTCGGCCTTTTGGTCTTAAGCGCTTTTTTACCGGTCTTTTCGGCCGAAGCCTTTTTGCTGCCGCCGTTCAAGCTGGATGCCAGCACCATCGGCAACGAAATCGTTTCCTACGGCAATACCAGTTCGCAAACCGCGGGCAAGGGACTGCAGCAGGCGGCCATCGTACAGACGGCCATCACCTACGGCCAGGGCGCCAAGGAGGCTTATGAGTTTGCCACAAAAATGCTGAACGATTTTAAAAACGTGAACCTTAACAACCTCGGCGAAACGCTGGACAAAATGAGCGAGGCGGAAGCCGAGCAGACCAGGGTCAAGGAAGACGCGGCGGTTGAAATTACCGCCAAAGCCCGCGAAGCCAACGCCAAAATTTCCGAACTGGACGCAAACACGAGGGAACTGAACAAAAAAATCGTCGAAGATCCGGAAAACATTAAAAAATATCAGAAGCAAATTGAGAAAAACGAAAAAGAAAAGAAAAAGATTTCGCAAAAACTGATCAAGGAAACCCGGAAGATCAACCGCAAAACGGAAAAGGAAGTCGGCAAACTGAGCGACCAGATCAGCGAACTGCGGGGCAAGGCGAGCGAACTGGTTTCTTCGATTACGACGATTTCCGACAATTACGATTCGACGGAAGACCTGAACCGGACGGCGGAAACGCTGCTGCCGGGCGCCGATACGGAGGTGGATACCCACGTGATGGCGACGTATGCCGCAATTTACCGGGTCAACTATTATCAAATGCTCGGCAAAGCCGCGGGACGGGCGATGCTGATAAAATCGACGCTGGTCAAAGACAATGAAAAAGCGGCCAAAAGCAAACTGTCGACCGCAGAGTTTGAAAGTCTGGGCGGTGCCGTCGGAACGCTGGTAAAGATGAAAACGGACAATATTCAGGCGCTGCTGAACTTTACCGAAATTCTGCTGCAGAAAATGCAGCTTGACGTGGCCAGGGATCTGGCGCTGGAGAATTTCAACGCCGCGGATCCGGTTCAGGCGGCCGGTGATTTCAACCTTGACAACTATCGTTTTACCCCGCCGACGGCTGCCGAACTGGAAGCGGAAGGCGGTGCAAAGCCGGAAAAACTGGAAAAGCTTGAAAAGGAAATTACGCCAAGCAGCGGAAACATTCTGACGGAAGGCCGCAAAACCATGACCGCGGGTACGGACGAGGCGGGCGAAAACACTGAAACAACGGGGGACGGGAATGATGAGAAAAAACAGTAAATTTTATCTTGGCATTCTGCTGGTATCGGGGATGCTCGGCCTGAGTTCTCCGGCTCGTTCCCAGTTGGTGGGCGGCGTTTCTTTTGACTTCGGCGGCGATGCCGCCGCGGCGATTACGCCTGTTTTTGAGCAGATTCAGACGGCGGCCGACGAAGCGGTCAAATATGCCAAGGAAAAGGTGACCAAACTGAAGGCAAGCATCGGCTCTTATTTCACCAAACGCAAAAATGCGGCCGAAAAAGTGCCGGGGACCAAGCAGTTTGCCGAAGAAACCTCGGTGGACATCTATGATCCGGCCGCCGTTCAGACCGCGATTAACGAGCTGTTTCTGCAATATCCTTCTTCCGACCAGCGGGTAAACCGGTTTTACGAGAAGGAAGCGGCCGAATTTTATTACGATACCATGATCGAAATCCAGACTGCGTCGAAAAAGCTGGAAGCCCAGTTGAACAGCCTGCGTACGGAAATCGACAATTTCTCGAAAGATGCGATCGCCCCTTCCGGCGGCAATGCCGGTTCAATGTCCTCTTCGGATGAAAACGGCAACTATTACAACCTCTATCTGGCGCATAAGAAATTCAACGACGTGCTGAAGGTTACCGAAGAAGTGATGGCGCTTTATTCCCAGTATTACGTTGCCCGCGCGATTTACCGCAAGACGATCCTCCCCGCGCCGTATCAGGAAGAAAGCGCGGAAGGCGAAGGGAAAAAATCCGCGGCCTCGCGCTATTTCAGCAGCAAAATGGCTTTTGCCCAGTTTGTCAGCGGCAGTACGGCATCGGCGGCGGCAGAGGAGGAAGAAGCCGAAGATACGGAAACAAAGCGGAGTTCCTATACCGAAGTCAATTTTGCCGTGCCGGAAGCGCCCGAAGCCAAGTCTTTAATGGCCGGCAGCGAAAAGGAACTGGCCGATCTCGGGGTTATTTCCGATGCGCAGAAATCGTTGAACGAGGCGCTCAAGGCGCATAATACGATCCGCCTGCTGCCCACGTACCGCAATATCTTCCGCCAGTATGAACTGTTTAAACAAATGCATGAAAAGGCGGCGCAGGCGGTTGCCTCCTCGGATCAGTGCGTTGTTCAGTATCTCGGCCGCCGTTACGACCAGCCGGAAAAAGTCTGGTACGGAACGATGGCGGCGCCGGCCGATCCGACGGATTATGACAGCAGAACCGGGCTTTCGGGATGGGCGGTTGCCGCCTATCAGGTTGCCAATGCCGACAAGACCGCGGGACTTGACACGGACTCTTTTGCCACTTTGGATTTGGGCGCGGAAGCAGACAGCGGCGACCTTGCCAGCCTTGAGAGCGTCAGCGAAAAGGCGGCGGCGATGGATTCTGCCAGCGCGTTGGCCAATCCGAGCAAGGAAGAAGAATTTTCCGCCGCGGCCCGCGAGGTGGAACTGGTTACCTGGCAGATCGGCGCCCAGGCGGCGAAAATTCTGGCCGAAGACCAGTATTCCGACAGTCCGGTTTACGGCAAGGCAGCTCATCCTTACCCGTTGTGGCAGGATCAGAAGAGCTTTTACAATCAGTATATCGACGGCAAATATGAAAATATGAAAACCTATATCCGCAATCTGGATCTGACTTCCGTTGCGCTGAAAATTGCCCAGCTTATCAACGACGACCGGCCCGACGGAACCGCCAAAAGCGCGGCTCAGCGCGGTTTGCAGCGGCTGGCCGGATATATATCGGAGAACGGTTCCGCCGGAACCGCCGCGAGCGGACTGGTTAAAGAAAAGATGACGGCGGTCGCCAAAGTCGACAGTGCCCGCGAAGCGGCGCTCAAACCTTATCTTGCTTCCAAGGAAAAACTGTCGGCCGAACTGGATAAGGTTGCGGCAAAGATCAGCGAACTGAACGATCAGATCAGTCTGGCCGATTCGGAAGCCGCTTCCGGTAACGCCAAGGCCGAAAGTTCGTACAGCAACATCAGGCTGATGAACAACCGCGGCACCACCGACGATTCCGTATTGTACGAAATGGCGCGGAGCGATTTTGCCGAAGGCAGCAGGCAAATGACCGAAAACATGGCGACGGCGACACAGTTGCGGGCGGAGGTTAAAACTTATGAAGGACAGCGGGACGAACTGAACAAGAAGATTGATTCGGTAAACGAAAAAATTGCCTCGATCGAAGAGGATTATCTGAACCGCAAATCCGTCGTCGAAGCGGAATACGACGCCAAATTGGAAAGCGCCGCCGCCGGTGCGAAAGCGCCTACGCTGGCTGCGCTGGTCGACAAACTTGATATCGACGGCTTTGGTTTGAGCAGCGTGATTTCCGATGCCGACAGTTTGGTTTCCGATGCCAAAGGTTATGCGGTCAAGCTGATCGACAAGGCGCGTCAGGATATGTACAACCTTGGCGACGGACTGTACGAAACCAAAAATAACGGAGTGGTTGTCAAACGCCATAAGGAGCTGATCGACGACCTGAAGAACATGCCCCGCGAGCAGTTTATCCGTTCCGCGGTTTCCGTCGTCGGCGACGGCGCGTCCTCGTCGGTTGCCTCAATGTTGTCCGGCGCGCTGACGTCGGCGATCACGGGACAGATCTGCGGCAAGGTTTCCTGTAAGGCGGCGGACAGTGAATATTTTGTCGGTCTGCCGGCCAAACCGCGCGATTTTGCCGCGCCGAAGGCGCCCGAGTTCGAGCACTATCCTTCGCCGCGCGACATCGTTCATTTTGACGCGACGGACTATAAAAATATCCGGAAGACAAATGACGGAATTGTGGCCAAGTCTTCGATTCTTGAATACGGCGGAGAAATCCCCGGTATCTGGCGGCAGATGCTGGCCGACGACGCCTTTGTCGAAAAAGGGCTGAATTTGACTTCTCTCTTGGAACAGGGCGGAGAAAGCAAATATCTGATGCGCGGCACGCTTTATCCCTGCCGGATCGGCAATTATACGATCGACGTTGCTTCGTCCAAGGTGGATTTGGCGCAAACCAGCGGACAATATCTCGTCAGCCCTGTCGATTCCCCGAAAAGACCGGTCTGCGGTGACATCTCCGTCAGGGGAACGCTTTATTACACGGTTACCGATCTGGAGCTGGACGAAAGCGTCCGCGCCGGCACCCAGAAAACGCCGGCCGTCGTTTCGCCTTCCGAACTGGGAACGCTCTTTGCCTACAGCGGCCGCAAGCTGAAGTTTAACGATGCGGCCTACAACGTCTATGAACGCATGCTGGAACTGGAAGACAAGGCAAACGGCGACAACTTCAAATACGAAGTGCGTGACAACGTATATCAGAAGTCGATGTATGCCAACAATCAGATCGGGAATTTCCTGCATTTCGTGGACAAGGAAAACAGCATTCGTAAAAACATGGATGAGCTACAGCTGAGCATTGACGACGCCAGGGAAACGATCAGGGAAATGCTGTCTGAGATGGGATTCAAGCTTGCCGACGACTTTAATCTTGCCAACGACGAGGAATACGCTTATATTCGCAATAAGCTGATTGAGTACAAGAGCAATCTGGTCGGTCTGGCGGCTTCGGATATTTCAACCGTCAACAACGCCAACCCGGTTGTCAAAGAGCGCTACGACAAGGTGGAAAATACGCGGGCGGCGCTGGTTCAGGACCAGGAGGCGCTGGTCAATCTGACAAATTCGACCGCTGCCGGCAGTTCTCTGAGCGAAGCGATCATCAGCGAAAAGGCTAATCAGGAAGTGATGGAAAAGTCGCAGCAGGAAGCTCTCGACGCCATCCGCAAGGAGATCGACAACTATGAGAAGCCGCTTTGCACCGCGTATTAACGAAAGTAAGAGATGAACAAATTCAGTAAAATTCTTGAAGGCAGCAAAATTCTGGCCATTACCGACAAAAACGGCAGGGAATATCGTTTTGTCGGCGACAGGGAACGGGAAAAGGTCAGTGCCAAGATGACGTATTATCTGTGGCTTTCCCGTTTCTTTATCGTCACTTCCGCCGCTTCGCTGCTTTTGTTTCTGGCCGCGTCTCTTTCTTTGTTCAACCTGGCGCCGCAGGTGACGGTCGAGCCTTTCCTGATCATTGACCAGAGTTCTTCGGACGAGATCGTCCGCTATGAACCGATTGCCCACGATATGGCTTCCAAAAAAATGATGATGGAAACCTTCGTCCGCCAATATGTCATGTATCGCAACACCATCATCAACGACGAGCGCGAAATGATGGTGCGCTGGTATGCCGGCGGCATTCTGAATTATCTTTCCGCGCCGCAGGTATTTGACGAATTTGCCAAATATCGGGAAGGTATCTGGAAAGACATCACCGACAACCAGACCAGCCAGGAAGTGGAAATCATTTCGATCGGCCGCGTGGGCGGCGAAAAAAGCCCGGTCTGGAAGGTGGATTTCAAAACTTACGAAGTTTCCGCCCGCCGCCGCAATACGGAAACCGGCGCGTTGTTTCTCCGGGTTCATTATTGGACCGCTTCGGTCACTTCCTATTTCATTCCCGAACGCGCCTTTATGGGCCGTCGTCTGCTTAATCCTCTCGGTTTTACGGTTACCAGATATTCGCAAAGCGAAGTCGAATTCTTGTAAATTTGTTAACCATTTTGTTCTATAACGTAAGCAGATCAGAGTTTATTTAAAAAATGTTAGACTTTTGCGAAAAAAAAGTTTAATTTCAATATATCTTATCATAAACGAGGATGTTTCGATGTATAAAAATGTAATGTTGGTCCTGATTCTTTTGCTGCTCTCGGCCTGCGGCCTGTTCGGCTCCTATTATGAACCGGAACCGGTCGGCATCGGCCGCGCGTCGGACGAACTGAAGCTTTCGCCCTGCGCCTGCATGCAGGTCGAGCTGCCGAAAATGCTGCCCGACTGGTTTGTTGAAACGATCTGATGGAAAGTTGCCGGCATGGTACAGCAGTTGGGGGTAAACAATCAAAATCAGCGCTTGCTGGCCGGACGCGGCCGGCGGCCGGAATCGCCGGCGTCTTCTCAGGACGCCTTTGTCGCCAACGTCGCCGAAAAACGCTATTTGTGGACGGCGCGTGCGTTTGCCATCATTACCGCGGTCAGTCTTTGCTGCAACATCGTGCTGCTCTTGGCGATCGCGCAGGTAATACCGTTGTACCGGGTAGAACCGTTTTTGCTCACCTTTCAAAACAAGCAGGAGCAGGTTTATAACATTCAGCCGGTCAACCGCGATATGGAGGACGAAAAGGAAATTACCGAAGTGTTCGTCCGCGAATATGTGCTGCTGCGCAGTTCTTTTAACCGCGACATTCCGGAAGTGGAAGCCCGCTGGATGCCGGGCGGCATGATTGAGGAAATGTCCAGCCCCGCGGTTTACAAAGATTTTGTGGAAAATACGGCCAACCGCGCGTTGGAACTGATCCGCACCCGGCAGATGATCCGCGACGTGCGGATTATGACGGTTAACGAACTGGGGTCGGGGATCTGGCAGGTGGAATATGAAACGCGCGACATGTATCCGGATTCCAAAGCGCCGGAGATCAATTACTGGACGGCCAGCCTGAAAGTCGGCTACCGCAGCAAGAGAGTGAAATTCAAGGGAAGATTGAAAAACCCGGTCGGCTTTACGGTGTACCAATACTCGCTGACTTACAACAAAGTAAAATAAGGTGGATAAAGATAATGTTATCAAAGTCTGTAAAAATAAGTGTATTAAGTTTGTTTGCCGTCGCATTTGCCGCGGAAGCTTTCGCCCAGGCCACGATCAACAGCATGGATCAGAACGCGGACCAGTCGCAGGGACAGTACCAGCCGATGGACATGGGCTATGCCGGCTTCAACTCTCTCGGCATGATGCAGAGCGCCTGGCTTGATCCGTTGCAGAACCTCGGCGAAGGGCAGAGCAAACCGGCTTATTCGAAATATTACTGGTCGCCGGATCTGGTTTTGCCGCTGCGCCTGCGCGAGGGCATGATCACTTTGTTGAACTTCCCTGAATGGGAAATGATCGAGGACATTTACATCGGCGACAACGCGACTTTTGACGGACAGATTTCGGGGCCGAACACCTTGCTGCTTTATCCCCGCAAGGGCGCCAACGTCGGCGTTGACACCAACATTATCGTTTTCGGCCGTTCGGGCAACCGTTATGTGTTTTATGTCCGCAGCGAAGGCGTCAATACCGAGCGCCTGACCAACGCGATCGTTGACATCGACGTGATCGACGGCGCCGGCGGGGCGGGGACGCTCGGTTCCGGCGGTTCGTCTTCCGGCCGCGTCAACGCCAGCAAATATTACGGCAACGGCGGCAAGTCGGTAGATTCCACCTTTACCAAAAGATTTCAGAAAAACGACTGGATCAAAAGCATTCCGCTGGATCCGACACAGTTCCGTTTTGACGTTGAAGTTTACGTTCCCAACCCGGATGATGTTGTCATTGCGCCGGAACGCGTATGGCGCGACGACATTTTCACTTATATCGATCTGGGCGAAAAGGCGCTCAACATGACCCAGCGTCCGATCGTCACCCTGATTGTCGAGCGGGTTGAGGTTCCGGTCGGATTCCGCACCAAAGGGCCGAACAACCGCCTGATCATCGTCGAGGCGATCGGCGACATGGTTCTGCGCAACGGCAAGCGTATCGTCTGCCTGAAACTTCGCAGGTCCGATGAGGTCGGATTGGATAATATCAGTTATGCCGACGACATTACCGACAAGGAATGGGACGTTCCGGGCGCCCTGCCGGAAGGCAAACGCGGAAAAGCCGGCTCGGCCAGCTATCCGGACGGTTTCGGCAGCAATTATGTGGAAGGACAGGTTGATGTCAATGCCGGTTCGTCCGAGATGATTGTTCCCGAATACAGCGGCGGCAATAACGGCGAAGGGGTTACCATCCGATACAAGGCCGGCGGCGCCTTCGGTGCCGGCAACGGTCAGGGCGGCGACTTCGATTACTCCAAGATGCGCCGGATCAAAAATACGCAGGAATTTGATGCCGCGGCCAGCAATTTGGCCAGCCAGTATCGTTACGGATCGGGATTTGCCGACGGAGGCTCCAACATTTCGATTGAGCTCGGCACCGATGCCAATGTGGACAACCTGGAAAATTTATGGGACAACCTGTCCTCTAAATATTCCAAAATTTTGAAGAACTATGACCCGTTCTTCTCAGTTGACGCGCCGGCGGACGGACAGGGCAAAGAGCTCTTCCATCTGCGCATCGGACCGGTCAAAACCTTGGACGAAGGTGACAGCGTGTGCAGCAAACTGGGCAGAAACGGCGTCTTTTGCAGCGTAGTCAGGACCCAATGAGCAAAGAAGTTTTAACACACTCTGAAAGCTATATCAAAAAAACCAACCGCATAATTCTTGCGGTTGGTATTACTTCTTTCGTCGTTTTCCTTTTCGGTTTGTATCTTCTGTTTTCAAGCGACGAGCCGATTGACGAATACGAAGAGCCGGTTTTCACCGACAACGATGACGCTTTAAATGTCGTTGACAACACTCCCGTGCAGGAAAGCATAGAGTTCAGCACCGTGGGCGATACGGAGGTTCCGCTGACGACGACCCCGAACCCGGTTCCGCTGGGGCAGGTGGTGCTCGGCACCGATGCCAAAAACGTCCTGACGCTCGGCACCAACGGCAAAACCTCGGTGATGATCGTATCGGTTCAGCTGGCGGAAGCACCCTTTGACGGCTTTGAGTTCAACGACAACTGCAGCGGCAAGCTTTTGCGCGGCAAGGAAACCTGTGACGTTACCATGAGCTGGACTCCGGTTGTGGCCGGAAACGTTCAAAACAACTTTATCGTTTCCTGGCACGAAAGCAATGTTTCCCAAAACAGCGCCAAGGCGGAAAAAGTACCGGTTTACGGCAATGCCGTCAATAAGGAAGACTGCAATTTCTGCGAAACCGTTCCGGGGGCGTCCGGCAGCGGGACGGCAGCCGCCCCGACGGCAAAGAAAATGCAGCGGGCAATCGTCGGTCCGGGCGGCGCCGTGATCGGTTATGCCGATGAGGACGGCTATATTTATGATGAAAACGGCAATGTCGTCGGCCGGGTAAACGAGAACGGTCTGGCGGTGGACGGGGAAGGCAACATCATCGGCGTTGCCAACAACCGCAAACTGGTTTACGACGACAACAACAACGTAATCGGCTATGTCAATCCCGACGGCACGATGGTTGACGTCGACGGCAACGTTACCGGCCGCATGCTGCCCGACGGAACGGTGGTCGACAATGACGGCAACGTGGTCGGCAAAGCGGTGGACATGGGCTATGTTTATGACGAAAACGGCAACATTATCGGCCGGGTAATGCCCGACGGTACGGTAGTCGACCTGAACGGCAACGTGATCGGCCGCGTCAACGAAAAAGGCGAAGTGGTTGACGCCGACGGCAACGTTATCGGTCATGTTACCAAATCCGGCCAGGTGGCGGTAGACGGCGACGGCAACATCATCGGCGTGGTTATGCCCGACGGCAGCGTGGTCGACGCCAACGGCGAAGTGGTCGGCCGGGTGGACGAAAACGGCAACGTTATCGCAGACAAAAACCTGGATGCCAAGAGTGTCCGCCGCCGGCTGGCTTATGACAAGGACGGCAACGTAATGGGCTATGTCGACGAAAAGGGAAACGTCGTCGACTTTGACGGCAACACCATCGGCCGCAGCCGTCCGGACGGCACTTTGGTCAACCTTCGCGGCGAGGAAATCGGTTCGGCCGGAACGGCCGGCAACCTGTTGGCTTATGACAAAGACGGCAAGGTTATGGGGTATGTTGACGACGACGGAAGCGTCATCGGCGCCGACGGTAAAAAAATCGGCGAACTGCTGCCCGACGGCAGTCTGGTCGACGGACAGGGCAACGTCATCGGCCGGGTTGACAACAGCGGCCGCCGGCTGGCTTACGACAAAGACGGCAACATTGTCGGTTATGTCGACGAAAACGGCAATGTGGTCAACAGCACGCAGACGATCCTCGGACGCCTGATTCAGGAACAGATGATTCCGGTTACCCCGCAGGGGGAAATTCTCGGCAAGGTCAATTCAAACGGAACGGTTGAAAACGACCGCAAACAAATCGTCGGCCGCATTCTCTCCAACGGATTGGTGAAAAACCCCTCCGGCTCCAAAATCGTCGCCCGGCTGGTTCGCGGCGGGCTGGTTGTCGGTCTGGGCTGCAAAAACATCGGTTATCTGGAAAAAGACGGCGTAATCCGCAAGTCTAACGAAGATACCGGATACAAGGTCAACGCCGACGGCGTGGTGGTGGACGAAAGCGGCGCCTACGTCGGCGAAGTGGTCACCCCCGGTCCGGTGTTTGACAATACCTGCACCATGATCGGTGAGGTGGATACCGACGGCATTGTCCGCGACGGCGGCGGTTCCTATGTCGGCTGCGTTAATCCGGACGGTACCGTTTTGGACGAGAAGGGCGAGATCGTGGGCGGCGTTTCCCGTTCGGGCATAGCGCTTTCTTATGACGGCAATTTCCTGGGAACGGTCAACTCCAACGGACTGGTGTTTTCTCCGCAGGGAGAAGCGGTCGGCTGCGTCGGCACCTACGGCGACGTGTTTGACAAGAAAGGCGGCTACGTCGGCCGGGTGCTTGAAAATACCTACGCTTATGATCTGGAAGGAAATTTCCTTAACATGGTCAACGAAAGCGGACGGGTTTCGATCAAAGGCCAGTCGGCGGGAAAATTATTGGCTCACAATGTCCTGGTTGACGAAAACAACAAAATCATCGGCGTGGCGATGCCGGAAAAAACGGCGGTGCTGAACCCTTCCGGCAAACTGATCGGTCATTTGTTCCCCGACGGATACGTCTATGACGCCAAAGGCGTGTCAATGGGCAAAATGTACAGCGACGGCATGAGCTTTTACAACCATGTGCCGGGCAATCCCGCGGCTTCCGGGCTGATTGCCGATTTTGACGGCAATATCGTCGGCCAGACCGGCTACAACGGCGAAGTCGTCAACCGTTTCGGCGAAAGACTCGGCCGGGTTGATGCCAAAGGCGTCTTCTTTGACGCAAACGGCGAATACAAGGGGGCGGTGCTCAAACGCGGCGCGGCCATCGGCTATGACGGCGCGTTTCTCGGTTACAGCCTGACCGACGGCCGGGTAGTGGATTTTGACGGCAAAACGGTCGGTCGCAGTTCTTCCGACGGCAAAGTGCTGAATTCGGATCTGGAAGTGGTCGGAGAGGTTATCCCCGAAAATATCGTCATTGACATCTGGGGCGCCTACAAGGGGCGGGTCAATTCCCTGGGCGACGTAATCGACCTTAAAAACAACAACGTAACCGCCATTTTGCCGGGCGGTTCGACCGACAAGAACCTGAGTCTGCTCAAACGCGGCGCGGTCATTGACTTCGGCGGTAAGGTGATCGGCGCGGTCATGCCCGACGGCAGCGTGATTGACGTCTTGAACATCAATATCGGACGGGTTTTGTCCGACGGCAGCGTGATCAACAATTCCGGCAAGCTGATCGGCGAAGTGATCGACGGCGACATTGTTATTGACGACGCGGACAAAGTGGTCGGCAGCGTCAACTTTGCCGGTATTGTCACCGGCCGCAGCGGCGAAGTGATCGGCCGCAGCCTGTCTTCCGACCTGGCGGTGGACAATAATGACGCCGTTCTGGGGCGGATTTATAAGATCGGTACCACTATTCTCGGCAATGACGGCCAGTATGCCGGACGCCTGCGTTATGACGGCAGCGTCATCGGCCGCGACGGCAAAATTATCGGCTACCTGAAAAGCAACGGTTCGTTTGTCAATCTGGATAAAAAAGTCGCCGGCTACGCTTTGCAGGAAGTGGCTAAAAATCGGAGGAACTAGCATTGAAACTTAAGTTGGGCAAAATCTTGACGTTATCCGTGAAAACCGCAGCGGCAGTCGGCTGTCTGGCTTTTAGCGTTTCCGTTGCTTCGGCTCAGGAAATCACCGCCATTGACTTCAACGGCGACCTGATCGGCAAAGTGATCCCCGACGGCAAAGTCGTCAGCTTTGAAAACCAGCTGATCGGCAACATTACGGCCGACAGTTTGATCGTCAATTTCGAAGGCAGCCTGATCGGCGGCGTGGTGCCGAAAGGGATTGCCATCGGCAACGACAACCGTCTGCTCGGCAAGGTGAACAATGACGGTACGGTGCGTCTGGCCACCGGCAAAATCGTCGGCAAGGTGCTGCCCAACGGTTTGGTCGTCGACGACCGCTTTTCGGTTTTGGGCGCGGTGCTGTTTCCCGGTTTGGTTTATTCCGACAGCGGCGAAACCGTCGGCCGGCTGACCGGTGACGGTTTGTATTCCAATCTGCAGGGACAGAACATCGGCTTTGTTTCCCCCGACGGTTATGCTTACCGCCGGGTCGGCAACGATTATGTGATCGACGGCCGGCTGATTTCCTCCAAAATGGTGATTGACGCGGGGGGCAAGTTTATCGGCAGCATTGCTCCGGGCGGCAAAGTGACGGATTTTGAGGGCAAGGCGATCGGCCTGATCAAAGCCAACGGTTTTGCCTACGACAATCAGGATAAGATTATCGGCCGCATCGTCAAATCGGGCTATGCTTTCGATAACGGCGGCAAATACATCGGTTTTGTAACTTACAACGGTGAGGTCGTCGCCAAAAACAAGGTGATCGGACGCCTGCTGATTGACGGTACCGTTGCCGACGCCAAAGGCGAAGTTATCGGCTATATGGCGGACATCGCGTCGACGGTGACCGACGCCGCCGGCAAATATGTCGGCCGCATTATGCCGGAAGGGCGGATTGCCAAAGCGCGCAATTTTATCGGCACCATGGGGCCGCGGGGACTGGTTTTCGGCGCCGACGGGGCCGAAATCGGCCGGTTGGCGGTAACCGGCCCGGTGTTTGATTATCGCGGCACCTTAAAAGGCCACGCTTTAAGAAACGGACAAGTAATTCTCCTTGGCGGCACGCCTGTCGGCACCGTTTACGGCAGCCGCGCTTCCGACTATAACGGCCGCGGCATCGGCATGACTTTTGAAACCCGCCTGGTCGTCGATTCCTTAAACCGGGCGCTGGGTGTCAACGGTATCGGGTCCGCCTATGTCAACGGAGAAGAAAGGAAATTTCTGTCGCCGTTCGGTTATGTTTATAATGCGGACGGCGGCATCGACGGCAATCTGCTGCCGCTGGGCGGAATCTATAATTTGAGCGGCAGGACGGTCGCCTTTGTGCATCCGAACGGAGAAATGGTCAATAACAACGCGGTAATCGGCGGCCGGCTGACGCAATACGGCTACGGCGTGGATGAAAAAAACCTGATTCTTGGCAAAAACATCGACGTCGGTTATGCCGTTGACGACCGGGGCAACAGTTTGGGCATTCTGGCGGACGGCAACATGCTGCTTGACAAGTCGTTAAAGACCGTCGGCAAAATTTTGCCCGATGACGAAGTCGTTTCCGACCTGAATAACCCGAACGCCATGATGCCGGTTGTCGGCAAAGCACGTGCCCGCAGCCTGGCGCTTGGTTTTCAGGGACGTTTTATCGGTTATGTCGACAGCAGCGGAACGGTTCGCGACACGGGTGCTTCCGTCGTCGGCAAAGCCGGTGCGGGCGATGTTGTTTTTGACAACGGCGGCATTGTTGTCGGCGGCGCCGTTTCTTATATGCCGGTGATTGATGAGCGGTGCGAGTTTGTCGGAGTGACGGCGGCGCAGGGCGAAGTCCGCAACTATCGCGAAGTCAACATGGGACGTCTTTTGCCCAACGGACAGGTGTTTTCCGTCAACAATACGATTATCGGTCATGCGGTAACACCGGGTGCGGTAATTGACTTTAACGGCAATACGGTAGGCACCGTTGCCGCCAACGGCAAGGTGCTGAATTACGCCAACCAGAATCTCGGCTGCATCAACCGCCGCGGTCAGCTTTTGGACGGCAAAGGCGCATTGACGGGCAAACGGGTGGAAGTGGCGCCGGTGATGAATTTCAACAATGTGATTACCGGCCGGTCAACGCTCGACGGTACCGTAATTAATGCGCAAAACAGCGTCATCGGCTATATTCGTCCGGACGATTCGGTCAGCTCCAAAACCGGGCTGCCGACCGGAATTTTGTTCAAATACCGTTTTGCTTTCGGCAATGACAACAAGTTGATCGGTACCGTCAACGACAAGGCGGAAGTGATCAACGGCCGCGGCGAAAAGAGCGGCATGGTCGATTTCGACGGCAATGTCGTCATCGGCGGCGAAAAGGCGGGATATGCCCTTTACGACATGTATATTTACGACAACAATGATCTGGTCAGCGGCTATATTACCGCCGACGGACAGGTGCTGTCGCTGGGCAATCAGAACCTTGGCGCCCTGACCAGAGGTTTTCTGGTCAACAAGGAAGGCAAAGCGGTCGGCCGCGGCAACCGTGATTTCCATATCCGTGACAATTTAAACGCCATTCTCGGTGAACTGAGGCTTGACGGCCGGGTTCTGAATGCGGAAAACGAGCTGGTCGGCACTCTGGGGTCCTCCGGCGACATCATTTCCGCCGCCGGCGAAGTGATTGCCCGCGCCCGGCCGCTGCAGTTTTACGAAGCGGTGAAAAGACAGCCCATTTATGACAAGGACGGCAATATTATCGGTTATGTTTCGCCCCGGTTGCAGGCGGTGGACGCCAAGGGCAGGGTGATCGGCCGCGTCAGCGCCGACGAGCAGCAGCTTGCCGTTGCTGCCGACGGCAGGGTTCTGGGGCATATTGACGCCAACGGTAACGTACTTGACAAGGACGGAAAAGTTATCGGCAAATTGCAGGCCGACGGTTCCGTCGTTGACGGCGAAGGCAATGTAATCGGCATGGCCGGAGAAAAGCGCAAACTGGTTTATGACAAAAACAACAAAGTTATCGGTTATGTCGACGCCAAAGGAAAAGTGCTTGATTTTAACGGCAACGTTCTCGGTGAAGCGGTTGAAGGCGGGGAAATCGTTGACGCCCGCGGCAATGTCATCGGTCAGCTGAACAAAGACGGTTCGGCCATCAGTCTGGACGGTTCGGTAATCGGCAATACCAAATTGAACTGGTATGAGAAGCCGCAGCCCGCTCAGCCGGCGGAGTTGCCGGAAGTCGGCGCGCGAGAGGTTGCCGACGTCGGTCAGTTCAAACGTTCACTGAACATTGCGTTGACGCCGGACGGCGAATATCTGGGCGATATTCTGGAAGACGGCAATGTCGTTGACAAAAAGGGAACGGTTATCGGCAAATTGTTGCCGGACGGCTTGATCGTGGACGGCGAAGGTTCGCTGATCGGTATTGAAGAAGCGGCCAAAAAAGCCGATACCGGCGAAATGTTCGTTCCGGCCGGAACTTTCGGCCAGGGTGGCGCGTACGGCACCGGTACCGGCGGCGGCAACCTCGGTCCCGGCGGCGGTTTTGGTCCGGGCGAGCGTTATGATCCGCAGCGGGCGGCGGCTTTGCAGACGGCGCAAAACGAGCGCCGGCAGGGAATGTACGTCGGCAAAATCAGTTCCAGCATCCGCAAGGAGGCGTTTGACGGTTACCAGAAAGATTGGCAGGAACAGGGCATTGACAAGGTTATTTCTTCCTGGCGGGTGGACATGAGCGAAATGATTTTGGCCGACAAGCCGATTCCGGCTGTTATTGCCCGTTCCATCGATACGCAGAATCCGGTGCCGATTACGGCGTTTGTTGAGCGCAATGTCTATGCCGAAGACGGCAGGAACATCGTCATTCCGGCCGGCAGCCGGCTGATGGGCGAACTCGGCGGCACTGCCGGCGGCGGTGGTACCGAAACCGCGTCGGAATCCGCGCGCATTACCATTGTCTGGCAGCGGTTGATCCGTCCCGACGGCGTATTGTTTACCTTCCAGGGCGAAACCGGCGACGCTCAGGGACGCGGCGGCGCGCTGGGTTATGTTGACCAGCAGCTTGGCAAGAAATACGGCATGCCGCTGATTACCACGCTTTTAACCAGCGCAACCAGCTATATGATGGCGACCGATGAAGAAGAAAGCACCATGGATTCGGAAACGTCCCGTCAACAGGCGGCCAATGACGCGCGTCAGAATTTCATTGACCAGATGAACCAGATTTTTGAAATGATCCTGTCCGACAAGACCAACATCCGTGCGCTGACTTATGTTCCGGCCGGTACCCGTATCATCGTCTATCCGAAAGTCGACCTGTGGCTGAGAACGCTGGAGCGTGATGCCGACGCCTCGACCAACATGAAGAAGAAAGACGTGCTGATCGACGATAAGGAAGCGCAGGACCGTATTGCCACGCAGGCGGCCGAACGTCGGATCAAACAGGCCGGCGGCGGTGGCGGCTCGGCTTCCTCTCAGGTCGTTTACGAATCTGAGAAAGCTGAAGTTCAGCCGGTTCTGCTGGAGGACAGCAGCGCCAAACAGTCCGGCCGCGCGCCGGCTTCGACGGTCGGAGCAACGCCTCCGCCTCCGCCGAGTATGGGCGGCGGTTCGTCTTCTTCGTCGTCTTCGTCTTCATCAAGCAGCGGCGTACCGCAGTTGTTTTAAGGAGGTTACATGAGCTTTGAAGTATTGGAATCTGTTCTGCGACCGCTTTCATACTGGTACAATCAGGACAATATCGAAGAAGTGGCAATCAACCGCGCCGGCCAGGTCTGGCTGCGCCTGCGCGGTAAACGCGCCTACCCCTGGGTGATGTACAAGGATGAAAAGCTGACGAAGGAATATCTGACCGATTTGCTTTATATTGTCGCCAACACCTATGAAATTCCGTTTGATCCGGTTGCCGGCAGTCCGGTGGTTTATGCCAGCATTCCCGGCGAACACCGTTTTTCTGCCATTTGCGGCAAAAACGTGATGTATGACGAAGAAGATCTGACCGGCGGCATTGCGCTTACCATCCGCGTGCACAGCGACGACGTGGCTTTCGGCTTGGGCGACTACGGTTTGAAGCAGGGGGAAAAGCTTCATCAGATCAATCCGCTGAAAACGATCAAGGATCCGGAAGATCCTTATGAACGGCTGTTGCTCAGCATCAAGCGCGGCGATCATATTCTGGTCAGCGGTGCGACTTCTACCGGTAAAACGACGTTTTTGAACAACCTGCTGAAGATTTTGGATATTCATAAACGGATCATCACCATTGAAGATACGCGCGAACTGCTGGTTCCGCATCCTAACCGCACCCATATCGTGATGTCGCGTACCGAACAGACAAACCAGTTCGACTATGCCAAAATTATCGACTTGGTGGTACGTTTTACGCCCGACGCGATTATCGGCGGCGAAATTTCCACCAGTAACGCCGGCGCGCTTTGGGAACTGATGGGATCCGGCCACGACAACTGTCTGGCCACCATCCACGCGGAAAGTTCGACTGCCGCTTACGAAGCTTTTGTCGATCGTATTCTGCATACTTATCCGACCATTGATCGCAAGAAAACGATTGAGGAAATGC
>OJOH01000745.1_pt1 | contig 18725 bp, 11 predicted proteins | sample 1598201 | NCBI WGS metagenome assembly OJOH01 (sample SAMN03922462, study PRJEB24848) | human gut metagenome | isolation source: stool sample | host: Homo sapiens | place: Germany | collected 2009-11 | reverse complement strand
TATCAACACGAAGCAAGAACTGGGGTGGGTAAAGGGACTCGAACCCTCGACCTACGGGACCACAACCCGTCGCTCTAGCCAACTGAGCTACACCCACCGTGTCCTGTGCGCTTCGCGCTCGACTATTATTGCAAGGAACGCCACGCGATGCAAGCCCCAATTTTCAAGAATTTTGAAAAGAGTTTTTCGAGACCATTTCGAGCAAATCCCACCGGTTTCATAGGAGTAAACTTGCCCCACTGCAAATGCTCGAAAGGACCGGCATGAAAGAACTCTCCAACCGCACGGCAACGTTTACCGATTCCGTCATCCGCCGCATGACACGCATCTCCAATAAGTACGGCGCTGTCAATCTCTCGCAGGGCTTCCCCGACTTTGATCCCCCGGCGCAGCTGCTCGATAGCCTCAGCGCCATCGCCAGCGACCCCAAGCCGCTCTATCACCAGTACTCCATAACCTGGGGCTCCCAGGCCATGCGTGAGGCGCTTGCCGCCAAGCAGGAGCATTTTATGGGCATGCCGGTGAACCCCAACGAGAATATCGTAGTCACCTGCGGTTCCACCGAGGCCATGATGGCTGCCATGATGACGGTTACGAACCCCGGCGACAAGGTCGTCATCTTCTCGCCGTTCTACGAGAACTACGGCGCTGACACCATTCTCTCGGGAGCCGAGCCCATCTACGTGCCGCTCAACCCGCCCACCTTTGACTTCGACCGCGAGGTCCTCGAGGCGGCCTTCCGCGACAACGACCCCAAGGCCATCGTCCTGTGCAACCCTTCCAACCCCTGCGGCAAGGTCTTTACGCGCGAGGAGCTCACCTTTATCGCCGACCTCTGCAAAAAGTACGACGCCTATTGCATCACCGACGAGGTATACGAGCACATCGTCTACGCACCCCATGAGCACGTCTACATGGCCACGCTGCCTGGCATGTTCGAGCGCACCATCAGCTGCAGCTCGCTGTCCAAGACCTACTCCATCACCGGCTGGCGTCTGGGCTACACTATCGCCCCTGCCGAAATCACCGAGCGCATCAAAAAGGTCCACGACTTCCTCACCGTGGGCGCCGCCGCTCCCCTGCAGGAAGCCGTCGTCACCGCCCTCAACTTCGACGACAGCTATTACGATGAGGTCCTCGACCTCTACACCGCCAAACGCGACTTGTTCTGCCAGGGGCTCGATAGCATCGGTCTTGAGCATAACGTGCCGCAGGGCGCCTACTACGTCATGATGGACATCTCTGAGTTTGGCTATGACAGCGACCTCGAATTCTGCGAGGACCTCGCATCCAAGGTGGGCGTGGGCGCCGTGCCCGGCTCGAGCTTCTTCCGCGAGCCCGTCAACCATCTGATTCGTTTCCACTTTGCCAAGCGGGATGAGACGCTTAACGCGGCACTGGAGAACCTCAAGTCGCTACGTGATAAAATCAAGCCGCGCGGGTAAGGACGGCCCGGCAACTAAAGCAACCAAAGAAGCCCCGCACCGCCCGCCACGTTGCGAGGCTTCTTCTTTTTATAGCGCTTTCTTAAATGGTTTAGAGCCCTATACTTTAGTCACGGAGCAACTCGTCCCAGAGAGAGGAATACTATGGCAGAACAGCAGCTTATCGGAGCGCTCGAGGCCGGCGGCACCAAGATGGTCTGCGCCACGGGCTATGCAGACGGCACGGTCCTGGAGCGTGAGCAGATCGCGACCACGACCCCGCAGGAGACCGTCGAGGCCGTCAACGCGTGGTTTGCCGACAAGGGCATCGCCGCGCTGGGCATCGGCGCCTTTGGCCCCACCGCAGTCAACCCTGCCTCGCCCCAATACGGCAAGATCCTGGAGACGCCCAAAACGGCATGGCGCTACTTTGACCTGCTGGGCACTATCCAAAACGAGCTCAATATCCCCTGCGGCTACGACACCGACGTCAACGTCGCCTGCCTGGGCGAGGTCACCTTTGGTTGCGCCCAGGGCCTCACTGACGTTGTGTATCTGACCATCGGCACCGGCGTGGGCGCCGGCGTGCTCTCGGGCGGTAAGCTCGTACACGGCATGATGCATCCCGAGGCCGGCCACATCCTGGTCACGCGCGACCCGCGCGACACCATTGGCGAGCACAGCGCCTGCCCCTTCCACGACAACTGCCTAGAGGGCCTCATCGCCGGCCCCGGCGTTAAAAAGCGCTGGGATGGCAAGAGCGCTGGAGACATGGCCGATGACCCGGAGGCCATGGACCTGCTCGCCGGCTATCTGGCACAGGCGCTCATGACCTACACGCTGTGCTACGCGCCGCAAAAGATCATCATCGGCGGCGGCGTGGCCGACCACACCCCCATCGTGCCGCTCGCGCGCAAGAAGTGCGCCGAAATGCTCAACGGCTATATCGTCACGCCCGAGGTCAACGACATCGATAACTACATCGTCAACAACAGCCTCGAGGGCAAGCAGGGCATTATGGGTTGCCTGGCCCTGGGCGCACAGGCGCTTCAGTAGCAGACGCACCCACAGGGCGTGGCGCGCCCGGCAAATCCGACCTACGGAACGACGCCACCACGCCCCATATAAGCCCTCTAATAAAAAAGGCCGCCTAGGACCAAACATACGTCCTAGGCGGCCTTTTTGGCACATATGAGCGATCGTAGTAGATATCGGAGCACAACGCCCGTTGCCGCTCCACAGCAGTCGATCATCACATCGGTGATCATGCCGGCGCGTCCCGGCACAAAGAGCTGAATCGTCTCGTCGATCGAGGGAATCAGCAGCAGGAACACCGCCGTGGGCAGCAGCACGTCAAAGGTGCGCCGGCCCTCAAAATCAAAGGCGTGCGTTGCCAAGATGCCGAGCACCATATACTCGGTAAAATGCGCGCACTTGCGAACAACAAAGTTGGTCACCCATTCATATGGAAGTCCCACGCTGTGCAGGAAACCGCGGATAGCTTCCATGACCGTTAGGCTCAGCGAGCCCGACCCCGAGCCGGGAACCAGCGAATTGCCCCAGATCAAGAGCGCCATCAGGCAGGTTACAACCGCCCATTTTCGATTGATCTTAACCATGTAGAAGTTATGCCTCCGCGCGGAGCGGCGCGAAGCTGGCGGTACCGCCCTCGATAACGCTCAGATAGGCACGGCCCGTACGCTTGGCGGTTGAGGACTGCAGGCGCTCGATCTCTTCCTCGAGGATCTGATTGACGCGCTCGTGACGACGGTTTTCCATAATGCCGGCGGCAATAGCCTCGGCCCGCTCGATGCTCTCGCGCGAGATACGGGCAGTATCCTCGGGGAACACAGCACTGTGACGGCCGACATAGGCGGGGGCAGCAGGCTGAGGGGCAGCGACGGGAGCGGGGGCTGCAACAGGAGCAGGCTCGTCAATCTCATCCAGAATCGCGGTGGCGGCGGCCCACATGTCCTCGTGGCCCGAGTAATCAGCCATGGGGACATCAACCTCGAGCGAGGCGTCCGGAAGGTCGCCGGTGTCGATGCGATCTTGGACATCAATCGATGCGGTGATGGCTGCAGGCTCATCGAGGTCATCAAGATCGATGTCCGCGGCACCGGAGATGATAGGCATGCTGGCGAGGTTTGCATTGTACGGCGCAGCCTCAGCCGCCTGCTGCTGGGCAGGAGCGCCCCACAGCGAGCTTTCGGCGGCACGGCGGGCGGCAACGGCCTCCTCGTCCGCAGTCATGGCTTCATCAACGTACGAATTGTCGGCAGAAGCGTTCGCGTCCGCCGAGGTAGCGTTGTAGGCGTTATTGGCTGCCGCGTTGGCAACGAGTGCCACGAAAGCCGCCGTGCTGCCCGCAGGGGCGGCCTGGGAACCAGACACAGCGCGTGCCGCGGCGGCGATGTCGTCGCGATTGAAGGAGCCGGTCTGCCCGCCGTTGGTGAGCTCGTCGATGGCGACTTGATAGACGTCGCGCGAGTGTGCAGGGTCGCAGCTCACCGGCGAATCGTCGTCGAGCATACTGTCGATCATGGACCAAGCCTCGTCCTCGTCCATAGCATCTGCGGCTCGAGCGATGGTAGGAACACCATCATCGGCATGACGGCGCTGGAACGCACCAGTCAGGCCGGAAAGGAATGCCGAGGTAGACTGCTCCGCCTGAGCCTGAGAAGCAGAAGCCGCAGCGTAAGGAGTCGAATCCTGCTGCTGAGCTGGAATCAAGGCGGTCTTGAACTCGCTTTGATGCTGATTGAGATTGGCGGCACCGCCCATGGCATCGGGTTGGAACAGACGCTCTTCACGCTGCGCACGATACTCGGAGATACCCAGCGAGGCGGCATAGATACCCACGCCCGCCACCGCGCCCACGGCGAAGGGAACCGCACCCGCCACGACCGTCTCGTTCACAGACGAAAACGGCAGCGTCGCGGCATACATAACCACGGGAGCGGCAAGGCCGATCCCGCACGAAAGTCCTGCAAGGACTGCTCGTTGTGTTGCATCAGAAGAAGCCATGAGCTCTCCCCATCTTCCAGCACCCAAATCGCATCATTCAGTTGGCTGCGCGAGAGAAGATGAAGCGGGGCTATGCCCCAAAGCAACGGTATATGGTTCGTTTCATCTGCGTTTTCCGTCGCGAAGCTTAAACGCTATTATGCGAAACCGCCCTGTCGATTGCAAGCGACGATGTCGGATTGAAACGGGAAACCTGCTGCTTGCCAGTCCTATGGTCAAAAATAAGCGCGGAGCGGCGATATAGAAAAGGGCCGAGGCTCAAAGCCCCGACCCTTTATTGCATTGATGACTATCGCTGCGTGTGGATGACAACCTAGAACGTCTGCTCGTAGTCGCTGTGCTTTTTGGCCGAACGCACCAAGAACTCCTGGTTGGTATTGGTGCCCTTAAGACCCTTGATAAACGATGCGGCCGCGCGCTCGGTGTTGTTCATGCCGGCAAGAATGCGACGCAGACCAAAGACAAACGGACGCATCTGCTCGTCGACCAACAGGTCCTCATTACGCGTACCGGAGGCAACGGGGTCGATAGCCGGGAAGATACGGCGGTCGGCCAGGTCGCGGTCGAGCTTAAGCTCCATGTTGCCGGTGCCCTTGAACTCCTCAAAGATGACCTCGTCCATCTTGGAACCAGTGTCGATGAGGGCAGAGGCCAGGATGGTGAGCGAGCCACCGTTCTCGATATTACGGGCTGCGCCCAGGAAGCGCTTGGGAGGATACAGTGCCGCCGAATCGACGCCGCCCGAAAGGATGCGGCCCGAGGCGGGCGCCGCCAAGTTGTAGGCGCGGGCAAGACGCGTGATGGAGTCGAGCACCACCACAACATCGCCGCCCAGCTCCACGATGCGCTTGGCGCGCTCGATGACGAGCTCTGCCACGCGAGTGTGGTTGTCGGCGGGCATATCGAAGGTCGACGCCACAACCTCGCCCTTGATGGAACGCTGCATATCGGTGACCTCTTCGGGGCGCTCGTCGACGAGCAGGCAGATGAGGTGCACCTCGGGGTTGTTAATCGAGATAGACTGGCAGATCTTCTTGAGGATCGTGGTCTTGCCGGCCTTGGGCGGGGACACGATCAGGCCACGCTGACCCTTGCCGATCGGCGACACGATGTCGATGGCGCGACCGGTAATGGAGTCCTTGCCGTGCTCCATGCGCAGCGGCTCGTTGGGATAGACCGGGGTGAGGTCGCCGAACTTGGGACGGTTGCGAATCTGCTCGGGGTCCAGACCGTTGACGGTCGTGATTTTGGCGAGGCCGGCGCGCTTGTCGCCGCCGCGCGAAGGACGCAGCGAGCCCTCGATGACGTCGCCCGTGCGCAGGCGCGCTGAGCGGATGAGGTAGGCGGGCACGAAGGCGTCGTCGTTGGACTTCATGTAGCCATGGGCGTGGATGATGCCGGAGCTGTCCGGGCGAATCTGCAGAATGCCCTTGATGTCGCGGAAGCCCTCTGCCTTCGCGGCGGTGACGTAGATCTCCTCGACGAGCTCGGCCTTCTTCTTGCCGGTCGTCTCGATCTCGAACTCCTTGGCCTTCTCGCGCAGCTCGGCGACCTTCATGGCAGCGAGCTCCTCGCGCGAAAGCGTGGGCTCGGTGGGGGCGGCGTTGCGCTCCTTGTTGCGCTGCTTGCGATCGCGCTGACGGTTGCGGCGGTCGTTGTTACGGTCGTCCTTGCGTTCGTTGCGCTCGTCATTGCGCTTGTGTTGGCGACGGTTGGGGCGAGCGCCGTCTTCGCCCTCGGCGGGCGCGGCACCATCGGTTGCGGCGGCGCCGGCATTGGCCGCAGCGGCGTCATTGGCCTCGGCGCCGGAATCAATCTGCGCTTCGGCATCAGCCTGATGCTCGGACGCCTTGGCCTTAGCGGACTTCTTACGACCGCGCTTGGGCTTCTCGGACGCAGGCCGTTCGACGTCTTGGGGCTCGGCGGCATCAGTCGATGCATCGGCGGTCGTCTCGGCGGAATCCTCGGACGCACCCTTCTTGGCAGCCTTGGCCTTGGACGTGCGCTTAGCAGCAGTACGATGGCTGCGACCAGGACGGACGTCGGCGGGCTCGGCATCGGCGGGAGCGGCCTCGGAAGTCGTAGCATCCTGAACGGGTGCATCGACAGCAGTTGCAGACTCGGCGGTCGCCGCAGCATCCCGAGCAGCTGCGGCTGCGGCTGCGGCCTTCTCTGCCTCGACGAAGGCCTTGGGCTTGCGACCGCGACGGTGCGGGCGCAAAGCCGGATCGACAACGGGAACTTCGCTGGCCTCGACAGACGCAGCGTGCTCAGCAGGCGATGCGCCCTCCCCTGCCGCGGAACGGACCGAAGCCTCAGTGAGCTCGGGGGTTACCTGTTCAGCAACCTGCTCGGCCTTAACAGCCGTGCGACGGCGTGTGCGCGGCGCCGGCTTCTCGGTCGGCAGGTCGGCGGCAGGGGTCTCGGTGGCGGCAGGGGTCTCGGGCACAGACGGAGCTGCAAGCTCGGTCAGAGCCGCGGCCTCGCGCTCGGCAGCACGACGGCGGGCGCGCACCACCTGAGCCTCGCTAATCTGCGCCAACGCACGCGCCTGCGCGACCTCATCGGAAATCGACGCCGAGGAGTCAGCCGCAACGGTGCGCTTGGCGCGCGTCGTGCGCGTGGTACGGCGCTTGGGCTTGGCGACCTCCTCGCCGTCAGCGGCAGGCTTGGCCGTGCGGCGCATGCGCTTGGGCTTTGCCGGAGCAGCCTCCTCACCAGTTGCAGGCACGGCCTTCTCAGCCGTTGCAGGCATAGGCGTCGAAGCAGCCTTAGACGTCTCAGGAGCCGAGGCTTGCGCGGGCGCCGCGACCTGGTCCGACGCAACCGGTGCAGCGGGAGCGGCCTGCGTCGTAGTTATTTCGTTTTCTTGCTGTTGATCAGACACAGTGTTTGCTCAACTTTCTTTTCAAGCCCTGTGATCACATGCTCCCTGCATAAACCTTCAGGGCGGCTAAACAGTCTAGCTCCGTCAAATACCGACGGACATCATTGATCTGTATCGAGATATTTGCGTCATATACGCAGCGTTAGTGTAACACAACCGCCGCCACCTGCAACTTAGTCATTGGGGACGTTCTTAAACGACTAGTCAAAAGGGACACTCCTCCTCAAAAGCGCCTTGAGATGTCGCGCCAGAGGAGTGAAGCCGTGGCACCCGGAATAGCCGCGCCACGAATCGCGCCCATCTACTACGTTTGCCCCCGAGCCCCTGACCATACCCTTGTTTTTTCAAAAACAACGAGTCTGCTACCTGCGGTTTTAATATCGTACTTTTCGGCATGGTTCGGGATATGCGTCCAAACGTAGGAGATGAGCCCAATTCGTGGCGGACGGTATCCCGCCACCCCTCCGCGAGACAAAAATGATCCATTTTCCTCCGTCCCCAAGGGACAATTTTCAAAACTACGCCGGATTACGCGGCCAGAATGCTGCAAGCCAACCATACCCTGCATTTTCAAGAAACAATAAGCCATCTACCTGCGGGTTTACTTTTGCTATTGGCACCATGGTCGCCAGTTAGCGATTCAGTCCCGTAAACCGGTATAGTTGCGATTTGGTAGCATTTCCCAGCAAACCAAATAGTCTCACCAAACGCAAAAAGCCCGACCTCCGCATGGAGATCGGGCTTATAGGGCTCAGCAAAGCCGAACCTACACGGTCAAATGATCCGTAGCTTACATCTGCTCGGGAGCGGAAACGCCAACGAGGGTAAGCACCAGGGCGAGCGTCACGCGGACGGCGTCGCAAGCGGCCAGACGGGCGCGCGAGAGCTCGGGGTCGACGGGACGGCCCTCGCTCGGCAGGACCTGGCAGGCAGCGTAGAAGCTGTGGAAGTCGCCGGCGAGCTCCTCGGCAAAGTGCGTCAGACGGAACGGGGCGCGGTCGCGAGCGCAGCTGGCGATGAGATCGGTGAGCTCGTTGAGCTTACGCGAAAGGGCGAGCTCGGTCGGGTCGGTCAGCAGCGAGTAATCGACGTTCTCACCGATGGCCTTGGCGGCAACGGCCTTCATGCCCATCTCGTCAGCCTGCTCGGGCGTAACGTCAGCGGCACGGCGCAGGATGGAGCATACGCGGGCGTGAGCGTACTGCACGTAGTACACCGGGTTGGAGTTGTCGCGCTTCTTAACGGCCTCGATGTCGAAGTCGACCATCTGGTTGGAGCTCTTGGAGATGAGCGTGTAGCGGGCGGCGTCAGAGCCGACCTCGTCGACGAGCTCCTGCAGGGTCACCATGGTGCCCTTGCGCTTGGACATACGGACGGGCTTGCCGTTGCGCAGCAGGTTGACGAGCTGGCCCAGCAGAACCTCAAACTTGCCGGGATAGCCAAGAGCGTCGCAGACGCAGCGGACGCGCTCGATGTAGCCGTGGTGGTCGGCGCCCCAGATGTCGATGACGTGGTCGACGCGCTGGAACTTATCCCAGTGATAGGCAACGTCGGAGGCGAAGTAGGTGTACTCGCCGTCGGACTTAATCAGGACGCGGTCCTTGTCGTCGCCCAGATCGGTGGAGCGGAACCACAGGGCGCCGTCCTTGGTGTAGAGGTAGCCCATCTTGTCGAGCTTCTCAAAAGCGCGGTCGACGGCGGAAGTGCCGGCAGTCTCGCCCTCGGTGTCCTTCACATACAGCGAGCGCTCGGAGAACCAACGATCGAAGTCGCAATTGACGGCGTGGCAGAGGTCGCGCATGTTGTCGACCATCTTTACGTAGCCGCGCTCGCGGAAGCTCTCCATGCGCTCCTGCGGGTCGGCGTCGACCCACTTATCGCCGTCGGTGCGCCAGAACTCGGCGGCCTCGTCGATGATGTAGTCGCCGCCATAGGAGTCCTTGCCCAGGGTCTCGGCAAAGTTGTCCTGGTACGGATGGGTCTCGGGGTGCTCGTCGTTCTCGTCGGCGACAAAGGCATCGCGGTCAGCGATCAGAATCTTGTGAGCCTCATCGATATCCACGCCCTGCTTGGCGATGATGTCGGCAAGCTGCATGTAGCGCGTGCTGATGGAGTTGCCGAAGGTGTTCATCTGAGAGCCGTGGTCGTTGATGTAGAACTCACGCTGGATGTCGTAACCGGCGTGGTCCATAACGCGGCAGAGGGAGTCGCCCAGCGCGGCCCAGCGGCCGTGGCCGATGTGCATGGGGCCGACGGGGTTGGCGGAGACGAACTCGACCTGGGTCTTCAGGCCGCCGCCGACGTTGGACTTAGCGAAGTCCATACCCTTCTCGCGGGCCTCGCCAAAAATGGCGTTCTTGACGGCAACGGAAAGGTAGAAGTTGATGAAGCCAGGGCCTGCGATCTCGACCTTCTCGATCGCGGGGTCCTCGGGCATATGGGCAACGACGGCCTCGGCGATCTTGCGCGGGGCGCAGTGAGCCAGCTTGGCGGACTTCAGGGCCATGGTGGAGGTCCACTCGCCATGAGAAGTGTCAGCCGGTCGCTCGATGGCGCAATCGTCAAGTTCAAATGCGGAAAGGTCGCCGGCCTCCTGGGCCGCAGCAAGCGCAGCGCGTACCAGCTCTTCAATCTTCTCGGGCATAGATCCTCCTTGAGTTAAAGCCCCCGAGCTCTTGGTCACTCGTAGGGCAAAAGCCAGAGTTTGTAGCACTCTATCACAAGCGGTAGCTACTGTCGCAGGGTAAAGCTAATAGATATTGCATATGCACAAAATTGACTACAGCTTGTATGGAGTCACTCAAAGATGCCAGTCTGCCTGCAAATTATGCACGCGTTGAAAATGCATAAAGGTGTGAATGAGCTGCGTCTTTTATCGAATACTCTTACCTATCAGAGTTGTGTGCTTTTCCTGCATAAAGTGAGGATTTGCGCACGTCAGCGTGTTATTCTAGACATACGTAAATTCGTATAAGTTGGAGGTAGCATGTTCTCAATCGGTCAACACGTCATTCATCCGGGTCAGGGAGTCTGCACCGTCGTCGGTTTTAGGGACGACACACCGCAGCCCATGCTGCTGCTCGAGACCAAGCAGGGACACGCGCAGACGATCCTCATGTACCCCGTGGCGCAGGCCGACCGTTTGCACGCCGCCATCTCTCAGCAAGATGCCGAGCACCTGCTGAGCCACTACGACGAGCTGGAGTGCGACACCTTTACCGAGCGCAACAGCTCACTTGAAGAGACGCACTTTAAGCAGCAGCTCAAGCTGGGTGCGCCCGAGACGGTCCGCGTGGCAAAGACCATGATGCACCGCATTCGCCAGGCCGAGGAAGCTGATAAAAAGCCCAGCTCCTACTACATGCGCGTACTCAAGGAAGCCAAGCGCCGCTCCATCGAGGAGTTCGCTGTGGCCTTGGGCGTCACCGAGGAGGACGCTGAAGCCCGCCTAGCCCAAGCTGCCCTCAACTAACCCAACCGCGCCAAAAACCACCACAAAGGGGACAGGCACCTTTGTGGTGGTTTTCTTGTTCTAGTAGTATTCATTCTCATCGATACCCACGAGCACAAGGAGTCTCTTATGGCAGAGCCGCTTACCGCCGGAATCACCCGCGACCGCGCGTTCGAACTGCTCAACGAGCACAACAAGGACCCGTTCCACATCACCCATGGCGAGACGGTCGAGGGCACTATGCGCTACTTTGCGCGCGAGTTCGACCCCGAGAACGAGGAGTTTTGGGGCATCGTCGGTCTGCTGCACGACCTGGATTGGGAGGAGCATGAGGACGACCCCATGAACCACACCATCTATGCTGCCGAGATTCTTGAGGGCGAAGGTGCGTCTCCCGAGCTCATTCGCGCCATCCAGACGCACACGTCGGACTTCAACACCTCGCTGCCCAAACCCGAGCTGCAGATGGAAAAGATCCTGTTTGCCTGCGATGAGCTCACCGGCCTGATCGGCGCCGCCGTCATCATGCGCCCGAGCAAGAGCGTTATGGACTTTACGACCAAGTCGCTCAAGAAGAAGTTCAAGGACAAGCGCTTTGCCGCCGGCTGCTCGCGCGACGTGATTTCGCAGGGCGCCGAGATGCTCGGCTGGGAGCTCCCCGAGCTCTTTGACCGCACCATCGCGGCCATGCAGTCCTTCGCGCCCGATCGCGATACCTTCCAGGCCTAACCTGCCGCTTCACCTAAATAACCACCACAAAGGGGACAGGCACCTTTGTGGTGGTTTTTCTTTGCGCGGGCGTTAGGGGCGGACCTGACCGGTGCCTCGGAGCCTGTATTTGTAGGTGGTGAGGGCCTCGGCGGCGAAGGGGCCGCGGGCGTGGAGCTTTTGGGTCGAGATGCCGATCTCGGCGCCCAGGCCAAACTCGCCGCCGTCGGTGAAGCGCGTGCTGGCGTTGGCGTACACGGCCGAGGCATCGACCGCATCCAGGAAGCGCTCGCAAGCATCCGTGTCCTCGGCAACGATGGCCTCGGAGTGCATCGTGCCGTAGCGGTTGATGTGTGCGATGGCCTCGTCCTCGTTTGCCACGACCTTCACGCTCATCTCGAGCGCCAGGTACTCGCGACCCCAGTCCTCCTCAGTCGCGGGGACGTAGTCATCGCCCTCTACAAAGCCGGCGTCGGCGCACGCGGCGCACGTGACCTCGTCGCCGTGAATGAGCACGCCGTGGTCGTGCAGCACGGCAACGACCGCAGGCAAAAACGCATCGGCCACAGCACGGTCGACCAGCAGCGACTCGGCGGCATTGCACACGCCTACGCGCTGGGTCTTGGCATTAACGATAATGTTGAGCGCCTTATCAAAGTCGGCGGATTCATGCACGTAGATGTGGCAGTTGCCCGTGCCCGTCTCGATAACCGGAACGAGCGACCCGCGCACGCAGCGCTGGATCAGGCCTGCACCGCCGCGCGGAATGAGTACGTCGACAATGCCGCGGAGCTTCATGAGCTCGCCAGTGGCCTCGCGGTCGGTGGACTCGATCATCGACACGGCCTCGCGCGGGAAGCCCTTGGCCTCGAGCGCATCGGCCAGCAGCTCAGAAATCATGGCACACGAGTGATAGGCCAGCGAGCCGCCGCGCAGAATGCAGGCGTTGCCGGTGCGGATGCAGATGCCCGCGGCGTCGGCCGTCACGTTGGGGCGCGCCTCGTAGACCATAGCGACCAGGCCCAGCGGCACGCTCACACGGGTCAGGTCCACGCCGCTTGCAAGCACGCGGTGGTCGAGCACGCGGCCGACGGGATCGGGCAGCTCGGCGAGCTTTTCCAGGCCGGCGGCCATGCCCTCGACGCGCTCGGGCGTCAGCCGCAGGCGATCGAGCAGTCCGGCCGAGGTGCCCGCATCGCGCGCAGCGGACATATCGAGCTCGTTGGCAGCGACGATGGAGTCGACACCGTTGCGCAGTGCTGCGGCCATGGCGCGCACGGCCTCCTGGCGCTGCTCGTTGCTCGCCGCGGTAAGCGAGGCCGACGCTGCCTTGGCGGCAACGGCAAGATCGTGGACATACGTGGCTATATCGACCGACATGGGCGGCCCTTTCTCCTAGAAGTTTGCAACCATGGTAGCCGATTTGCGCATGGCCTCGCCCGCGGCGGTAGAATTGGTCAACCCGAAACACCGCAACGAACGGAAGACTCACATGGCCCTCATCACTTCATACCACGTTCCCGGCCTTTACGTCGAGGACCACAGCATCGACGTCCCCCTTGACTGGCGCGGCCTAGAGCCGATGCTTCTGGCCGTCGGCAGCACCATGCGCCGCGGCGCTATGCCGGCACCCATCGCCGGCGCGCCCGAGAGCATCAAGCTCTTCTACCGCGTGGTTTGCGCACCCGACCGCATCAACGACGATCTGCTGCTGCTCCTGTTTTTGCAGGGCGGCCCCGGCGGCGAGAGCCCGCGTCCGCTGTCGCCCACAAGCGACGGCTGGATCGAGGAGGCCGTCAAGCACTTCCGCGTGGTCCTTCCCGACCAGCGCGGCACCGGACGCAGTAGCTGCGTGGACGGACGCACGATCAAGGCACTGGGTGATCGCGCAACGGCCGCTGGCGCCGATACAGCACGCTCGCAGGCGGACTTCCTCAAGCGCCACCTCGCCAGCTCCATCGTGCGCGATTTTGAATACCTGCGACTGGTGGGCTTTGGCGGCAAGCCGTGGGTCACGCTCGGCCAAAGCTACGGCGGTTTTTTGACGCTGAGCTACCTGTCGCTCTTCCCCGAGGGCGTGGCGGCGAGCTTTACCTGCGGCGGAATCCCCCACGTGCCGGCGAGCGCACGCGAGGTCTACGCGCACACCTTCCCGCGCATGGCCGCCAAGACGCAGCAGTATTATGACCGCTACCCCGCTGACGTCGAGCGCGTGGCAGCCCTGGCCGATGCGCTCGAGGCTCAGAAGCCCGTGCTACCCGACGGCTCGCCGATGACAGTCGAGCGCCTACAGCTCATGGGCAGCGACTTTGGCATGAAGCCGAGCTTTGAACGCATGCATTGGATTATCGATCATGCTTTTGTTGATGGCGACGGCACGCTGACCTGCGACGCCTCGGTATCTGACAGCTTTTTGATGCGCGCCTTCGAGCGCACCAACACGCGCACGAATCCGCTGTACTGGACGCTGCAGGAGTTCATATACGCCGACGGTGACACTATGCCCATTGGCTGGGCCGCGGCTGAAGAGAAGGCTCACCGCGCCGAGTTCGACACCCTCGCGCGCCCGCTCATGTTTACCGGCGAGGCCATGTTCCCGTGGATGTTCGAGCAGATGCCCGAGCTTAAGCCGTTTAAGCCTGCCATGGACCTGCTGATGGAAGACACCAGCTGGGACAAGATCTACGACCCGCAGCGCCTGGCCTGCAACGAGGTGCCGCTCCAGGCCGCGGTGTATTTCGACGACATGTACGTCGATTCGGGCCTGCAGCTCGATACGCTCAGCCGCGTGGGCAACTCGCACGCCTGGGTGACCAACGAGTTCGAGCACGATGGCCTGCACGGCAGCGTGGTGTTCAAGCACCTCTTCAACGAAGCCCTCAACCGAGGAGACCTGCGCCAGATCTTCTAGCAAAGGAGTGTCCCCACCTGCCGGCACAAAAAGAACGTCCCCAAGTGCCGAACAAGTGCCGGCAACGACAATGCCGCAGGTAGAGAGCGGAAAGCGAAAACGCCCCTAAGCGAGCAAGGTGACGTGAAAGAGGAGGGCATTGACCTTTTGGTCATGCCCGACGATTGAACGTCAGATTGCCGCTTAGGGGCGTTTGCAGCGTCAATTGGTTATGCAAATACGATCAAGTTATCCCTGTGTATCGCGGGCTTCTCGGCCAGGTTTGCAAGCAGGCGGTTGCTGGCGATCTGGTCCTGACGGCGGCCGGCAGCAAGTTCCAACACGTCCGAATCGGCCTCGGCGATACCGCGCGCAACAACCATGCCACTCGGGTCGCACACGTCGAGCACATCGCCCTCGGCAAACTCGCCATCGACCTCGCGAATACCCACCGCAAGCAGGGACGACCCGTGGCCGACCAGCGCTTTCGCGGCACCGTCATCGACCGTCACCGATCCGTGAGCATTGTCGCCCAGCGCGATCCACAGCTTGCGGGGCGCAATATCCAGGCGCTCCGCCGGCGGGTCGAACAGCGTGCCCACGCTCTCGCCGCGGGCCAGACGCACGAGCGCATCGGGCTCCTCGCCCGAGCAAATCACGCTCTGAATGCCGGCCGTCATCAAAATGCGGCTCGCGCGAATCTTGGGGATCATGCCGCCCGTACCCACCGAGGTCGAAGAATCGCCCGCCGAGGCAATGATCTTGGCATCGATCTTATGCACGACCGGGACAAACTCGGCCGTCGGGTCCTCGTGCGGATTGGCGGTGTAGAGGCCGTCGATGTCGGACAGCGTCACGCACAGGTCGGCGGAAACCAGGCAGCTCACGAGCGCCGCCAGCGTGTCGTTGTCGCCGAACTTGATCTCGTCGACGGTAACGGTGTCGTTCTCGTTGACGACCGGCACCACGCCCAGCTCCACCAGACGCAGCAGGGCGTCGCGCGCGTGTAGATAGGACGTGCGACGCGCCGTGTCGTGACGCGTGAGCAGCACGAGCGAGGTGAGCAGATCCCGTGCATGAAACTCCTCGTCGTAGGCAGACGAGATGATGCACTGACCGGCCGAGGCGCAGGCCTGCAGGCTCGGCAGGTCACCGACCGGCTTGCGATCGAAGCCCAGCACGGGATAGCCACAGGCAATAGCGCCGGAGCTCACCACGACCAGACGCCAGCCGAGCTTGCGCAGGGCCGCGGCCTGATCGGCCAGCCCGCCGATAAAGGCGCGGTTGACCTTGCCATCGGCGCCCACCACCGTGGACGAACCGATCTTTACCACCATCGTTTTATAAGAAGTCGTCATACGTCAAACCAATCGAATGATGAGCGAGCGGGCGAACAGGCGAGCGAGTAAATGGTCCGTTTTCCTCCGTCGCATGCGGATCATTTTGCCCAGGGGAAAGCCGACGCCGCGGCCATGTTCTTGCGCACGAGCTCGTCGCGCACCTGAGCCAGGCCCTGCTCCATGCCCACAACATAGGTCTGCGGGTACAGGAAGCGCTTGAAAGCTGCGTCCAGATGATCGAGTGCCCAAGCACAGCGCTCGCGCGCGTCCTTGATGCTCTCACGCGGAGCAACCGCACTGCCGTCGCGCACGATCGGCACCAGCAGCTCACGATACTCAAGCTCGGACACGTCGGTCACCAGCGCCGCATCGTTTACGGCCACGAGGGTATTGCCGCGCGCGGCGCCCTCACCTGCCAGATGGTCCTCGTCATAGATCATGTCGCAGACCGGGCCGCCAAAGCCGTCGTAATAACGGCGCACGCGCTGCACGCCGGGAATCGTGCGCTTGTAGGGCTGCTCGGAAAGCTTCACCACCGGCGTCCACGGGTCCGTCTCGCTCGCGCGGCGGGCCGAAAGCTTGTACACGCCGCCCAGCGCCGGCTGATCGTAGCAGGTCGCGAGCTTGGTGCCCACGCCAAAGCTATCGATGGGCGCACCCTGGTCGAGCAGCGACTGAATCGTGTACTCGTCCAGGTCGTTGGAGACCGAAATCCCCACATAGGGCAGGCCCTCAGCATCAAAACGGCCGCGGACATACTTGGACAGCTTGGCGAGGTCGCCCGAGTCGATGCGAATAGCCGACAGGCGCTCGCCCACCGCCTCCATCTCCTTGGCAACCGTAATGGCATGCTCGCAGCCCTCGCGTACATCGTAGGTGTCGATGAGCAGCGTACAGTTCTTGGGGCTCGACTTGGCAAATGCGCGGAAGGCCTCGAGCTCGGAATCGAAGCTCATCACCCAGCTGTGCGCATGCGTGCCAAAGACGGGAATACCGTAGCGGCGACCGGCGAGCACATTAGACGTAGAGGAACAGCCGGCAACGTAGCTCGCGCGCGCGACGGCCAGGCCGCCATCGGGACCCTGGGCACGGCGCAGGCCAAACTCGGCCACGGGACGACCGTCGGCCGCCAACACCACGCGTGCCGTCTTGGTGGCAACAAGCGTCTGGAAGCCGACGATGTTGAGCAGCGCGGTCTCGAGAAGCTGGCACTCCAGCGACGGGCCGGTGACGCGCACCATGGGCTCGCGCGGAAACACGAGCTCGCCCTCGGGCACGGCGTCAATGTTCACGTGCGCACGGAAGTTGCGCAGGTAGTCGAGGAATGCAGGCTTAAACATCGCGCCGCCGGCCGGAGCCTGGAGCGAAGCTAGATAGTCGATGTCCTCGGGCGTAAAGCGCAGGTTCTCGACAAGCTCGGGCAGCTCGGCGGTGCCGCACATGACGGCATAGGCGCTGCCAAAGGGATGGTCGCGGTAAAACGCCGTAAAACAACCCTGCTCATTGGCCTTGCCGCTCTCCCACAGGCCCTGGGCCATAGTGAGTTCGTACAGATCGGTGAGCATTGCAATGTCGGTGGGATGCGAGATGTCGGTCAAAGCCACGGGGCGACCTTTCGGATGTGTGGTGCAGAATTTGAGGGTTGGACGAGAGCAGAGCATGCGGACATGACGCCCGATGCGAATCGGTTAGAACAGGCCCATGCTGGTCAGGATCGTGTAGCCCATAAAGATGACAAACGCGATGAGGGCAAGGACAATGATGATTTTTTGAGCCGGCGCCATGCCAGGGATCTCGTTCTCGCCCGTAGGCTCCTTGGAGGTAACCATGCGCTGGGCAAAGGTCATCTCGTCACGGCTCGACTTGGGCTCGACGGACTTGGGACGAGCGGCCTTTTTAGGCTGAGGTTTGGGCGCGGCAGGTACAGGCTTCGCAGCAGCGGGCTTGGGTGCGGGCGCGGGCGCCGATGCGGATGCGGCGTTCGTGGCGGCCTCCTCGGCCTTCGCACGCTCGGCACGCAGGGCAGCCAGCTCCTCACGCTCGCGACGGGCCTCTTCCCGAGCCTCGCGGCGGGCCTTCTCGGCGCGGAGCTCTTCCAACTCAGCGCGCTCCTCGTCGGACAATGGTTGGGACTCAAACTCGGCCATGGTGCAGCCCTTTCTTTTAAAAAAGCCGCCGACACAATGTCAGCGGCTTATCAAATCCAAGGGTGGAGACGAAGGGAGTCGAACCCTCGGCCTCTGCCATGCGACGGCAGCGCTCTCCCAACTGAGCTACGTCCCCAAGACAAGTCGATATTTTACCTACGGCTCGCCAACTGTCAACGCCCAATAACCAGTCTTTTTGGGGCGCGGCTATTTTGACAACTTTTCGAGCAGGCGATCCTCTCGATGATTTTTTAATCCCCGTCCCAGAAAAATCATCGACGAACGCACTACTTTGCGCTGGTAAGAACACCGGTGGTGTCGAAGGCCGGGGTGAAGCTCTCGTCTACCGCGCCGCCCTCTTGCCAGAACATCGTCGTAAAGCCCAAGTCGTCGGCATGGTCGAGCACCTGCTCGTACTCCTCGCGCGTCACGGCGCGTGCCAGATCGCCGCCCTGCTCGCGCATAAGCGCATTGGGCGTGTACTGGTTCATGACCGAGATTGGCACATCGCCCACCGTCTGCCACACTAGGTCCAGTACGCGACACGAATCGTCCGCATGCCCCGGAAGCACCAGGTGGCGCACGATCATACCGCGCTTCATAAGCCCGTCCTCGTCCACCAACTCTCCCCCGCGGCGCTCGATTTCGCGCGCCATCTGGGCCAGGCCCGACACGGCCACACGCGGGTAATCCTTTATATGAGAGAGCGACTGCGCAAGCCCGGCATCGGCATATTTAAAGTCGGTAAGCCACACATCGACCAGGTCGCCGAGCGCCGCCACGGCACTCGCGCGCTCATAACCCTGTCTCTTATACACATCTCCGAGCCCACGAGACAAGAGGCAATCTCG
>OJOH01000728.1_pt1 | contig 18990 bp, 20 predicted proteins | sample 1598201 | NCBI WGS metagenome assembly OJOH01 (sample SAMN03922462, study PRJEB24848) | human gut metagenome | isolation source: stool sample | host: Homo sapiens | place: Germany | collected 2009-11 | reverse complement strand
CGAACAGTGCGGCAGGGCTTGTACGTGCGGTGCTCTGGTAGATGCTGCCCACGGGAAAAGGATCCACGCTTTTCAAGCTTTTCAACAGCGCATCCACCTCGGCACGGGTATAAAAGCTGCCATTGTCCACCTCTGCGATCTTCTGCCGCAGCATCTGGATGAGCGTTGCCGCTGGGATGCCATGCACACCGTCCCGCATCACGCCGCAGACGGTCTCATCTGCGCGCGTGTCGTAGATGTCGGCGGCGGTAACGGCGGTGGAGCCTGCAGGGCGCTTGATCTCGGCAAGGCAGAGGTCGTAGATCAGCTCGGTGCGGGTGATGGCCGGGGCAGCAGGCCCGGCAGAATTCGGGACACCTTCCAGCACCTGCAGGCTGGTCTTTTTGGCGGCGGCATCGTAGCGCAGCACGATGCGGTCAATGCGGCTGCGTACAGGGTCCGCTTCGGTGAGCACCACGGTGGTGGGCTGCTCCATGATGATGCTGCGGCCCTTGAACCGTGCCGGGCGCACCCATGCCTGACCGGCGCTCACTTGTACGCTCAGGCCGCCCTGTGCCGTGACGGAGAAATCCTCCTCGGCGCTGTACACGCCGCTCAGGCGGGTGGCGAGGTAACCCGAAGCGTCGTCGGCATCGTAGGTAATGCCGTTTTCGGGGTAAGTGATGATATCAGCCATAAAGTCCTCCTTTTCAGGTCTTGTGCCAGCTGGGCGTGCCCAGCCGGATGGTGCGGGTGGTGCCGCTGTCCTCGCTCTGGGTGATGATGTCGGCCACGCGCACCATGGCGGTGTAGCCCAGCTGCGGCAGGCTGGCGCTCAACACGTCGCCCACCTGCAGGGTATCATCGTCCACGTCAAACTCGATGGACCCGGTACGCAGCTGGCCCAGCAGCTTTTCGCCGCCCCGGTCGGCCAGCTTTTCCAGATAGCTCTGGCTGGAGCTGGTCTCGCCGTCCTCCGGCTGCACGTCCCGGGCATCGATGTACATTTCCCGCCGGTCGGAGCCGGTGGCGTTTACATCCCCCACCCAGACGGTGGCCCGCTCGTCGCCTTCGCCAGCGCCCTGCACGAGGCCCACGTTGGCGTAATCGGTATCAGAAAAGCTCCACCCGGCATTCAGCAGATTGCCCCACCGGGGGCTGTATCTGTGGTTCGGGTCGAAGGTGGGCCGGAAACACTCGAAGAGCAGCTTTTTCTTGCTGCCCTTGCCGTCCAGCACGATGCGGAACCCCAGATCGCACGCCTGCCCGATGGTCTTGCAGTAGTCGAAAATACTGCCGCCGGAGGTCTGCTTTTCAAAGGTGGTGTCAAAGCCGTACTCGGTGCCCAGCGCAAGGCGGGGCCATGGCTTTGCGGCGCTCACAAGGCTGCGCATGGCCGCTTCCGCGTTCTGGTTCTTGACGCTCACCGCAGACACCCGCTTGGTCAGCAGCCACGTTGCCGGGTAGCCGGACACCACAAGGTTTGCGTCCTCGTTCTGGTTGGCGCGGGAGCAGATGCGCATGGGGATGCGGGGGTTCTCGTCGCTGCGCACCAGCCAGCGGCCCTCCTGCAAAAGCTGCAGGTTCTCGGTGGTGGGGCGCACCTCAAGGGTAAAACTGCCCTCGGAGTAATAGGGGCTGTCCCAGTAGAGGGACACCCACACGTCCACCCAGCCCACGCGGGCAAGGGTGTCTGCGTCCAAAACGTCTATTCTCATAGCGGTTCGGGCAGGATGCCCGCCTCCATCGGGTAAAAGCTGACGGATGCCTGCAGGTAGCCGGAGCCGTTCTCCGCCTGCATGGAGAGCACGTTATCGCCGGGCTGCAGCTCGGTGAGGGTGCTGTCCTCGTCCAGCTTTGCAAAGATGTTCTCGGTCACGCCTGCCCGGGTCAGGGTGCAGGCCAGCCGGTCGGATGTGCTGCGGTAGATCTCCAGCGTCTCATCCGGTTGCAGGGTCAGGTCAAAGCCGATGAAGGCCCCGGTCTGCAGATCCACCACCTTGGGATGCGTCACCGGCATGTCGCACCGCAGGGTGGCCGTGAAGGGCACCGGCAGCGAACCGTCGTTGCGCAGCACCGCCGCCGTGCCGTCCCGCTTGATGCCGTAGATGTGGCTGTCGTAGCAGACGGGGAAACGGAACGCTTTCTCATACCCGCCCAGCACGCTGCTGACGGCGTTCAGATCGTACCAGAAGGGCTTTTCGCTGTAGAGCATGAGCGAACAGCGCGGCTTCGGCGTGTAGCTGGAAAAGTAGGGCGTTTTCTGCAGCACGAACCGGGTGAAATAGTGGTCGCCAAAGTACAGGGTACCCTTGGTGAAGTAGGGCATTTTTTTTCTGAACGCCCGGGCATTGTCCAGCGCATACGCGCCCCAGAACACCACATCGAGGGTGCGGGACACGCCGGAGACGCTCTGCCCCTCCACGGTTGCCCCGATCTGATTGATGCCCTGCGCGGTCTGCAGGTCCACATCCACCCCGTTCAGCGGGTCGAGAAAGTAGGGAGCGTCGTAGTCCCAGCCCAGATGCAGGACGGCACCGGCATCTGTCACGATCTTGAGATGATCTTTAAAGAGCATAGTGTCCTCCTTTCATCGTTTGCGGGCCTTGGCCTTGTCGGCTTCCCAGCGGGCTTCCCGCTGGAGGTCTGCCGCCGTCTGGGCCTTGCTGTAAATGTTCTGAGTGATGTTGGTATCACCCTCGCGGTGGTAGCTGTTGGCAGCGGACACCACCTGTGCGGTGCCGGATGCAGCCACGGTGCTGCCCAGACGCATGTTGTCGGAAAGCACCAGCGCCCCCGCCTGCCGGATCATATCGGCAAGGGCAGAGTTTGTCTTTTCCAGCGCCTTGGTGTTGGCGTTGATGGCATCTTCCAGACTGCCGGTGCCGGTGGTGATGTCCACGCTGCCCATGCTGCCGGAGCCGGAGGAACCGCCGCCAGAGGAACCGCCGCCGTGGCTTACGTTCTTTTTGGAGCCGCCCATGCTGCCCACGATGGCCGCAATGGCAACGCCCAGCGCGACCGCTGCCGCTGCCACGATCAGGCCCATCGGGATGCCGAAAACGGTCGCGCTCAGCGCGGCGGAGATTGCGGTCAGCAGGCCTTCAAAGGCTGCACCGACCGCGCCGATCAGGGAAGCGACGCCCGCAAAAATGGTGGGGAAGCTGGACAGCAGACCGCCGCTCAGGCCCTGACTGATGGCGAGAGCCGCCGTGCTCAGCGGCCCCTGCAGGCCCTGAAAGACCGACACGAGGGTGGAACCAAGGCCCTGTGCCTGCTGCCAGACCTCAGAGAAGCCGCCGGTCAGGCCGTTCACGATCTGCCCGCCAAGGTCGATAGCTCCCTGCACCAGCTGATCGCGGGCACCGCCCAGCGCTTTGTTGAGCTTAGTCACGATGCCAAGGGCAAAATCATTGACCTGCTTCTTCTGGTCGGCAGTCAGACCGCCGTAGATGGTGCTCGCCACCCACTTGCCGATGCCCAACCAGTCCTGATTCTTGACGGCGGTGTACAGATCATCGAAGATGCCAAGCATGCCGCTGTCTGCTTCGGTCTGCAGCTCCTTCCACAGGCCGTCAAAGGTGTCTGCGCTGGACTTTTTGATCTGCTCGGCCACCTGCACGGTGCCGTCGGCGGCGACGGTCTTGATCTTCTCCACCGTCACAAGGGCACCGTCCACTACGTCGTCGTAGACCTCGGTGATGACCTGCTTCTGGGTCTCGGTGCCGTCGGTCAGGGTCTCGGTGACGGTCTGGGTGGTGGTCTTGACCCCGTCTGCCAGCGTCTCGAAGGTGGAAGTGACCGTCTTGGCGGTCTCCCGCACAGTCTCCATGGTCTGCTTGACGGTCTTGGTGCCGTCCGCAGCAATGCTGGTGACGGTCTTGATGTCCTTCAGCACACCATCCACCATCTGCCGGGAAGTCTCGGTGATGGTCTGTTTCTGCTGTGTAGCACCGTTCGCCATCCGTTCCGTGACGGTCTCCACGGTCTTGGCCACGCCATTGGTGAGGGTGGTGGCGCTGTCGGTTACGGACGCGACCACGGTCTTGGCTGCGTCCTTGACCTTCTTATTTCCGCGGTCGAGACCCTGCGCCAGACCGTTGCAAACCTGCACGCCGATCTCGTCAAAGACTTTGGACGGGGAGTGGATGCCCAGCCGCCCCTTGACCCCGGAGACAAGGCCGTTAATGCCGTTGCTGACCCACTTGGCCAGGCTGTTCCATGCGCCCTTGATACCGTTCAGCAGGCCGCTGACGATGTTCTCGCCGATATGGCCCCACTCGTCCATGCTGCCGTCCCACACGCCCACCAGCTTTGCCACGCAGGCGAGGGCGGCCTCCGCCAGATTCTCAAGACTGCAGACAATACCGTCCACCAGCGTGGTCAGCATAGCTGCACCGCACTTGAGGATGTCCGGCAGATGGGCGATCAGGGCAGCTGCCCAGTTGGCGATCAGGGCAGCTGCCGCCGTGATGAGCTGGGGCAGGTTATCGGTGATGCCGATGACGAGGCTCTCCAGCAGCTGCATACCGGTGTCCATGATCTCGTCTGCGTGGTCGCCGAGGTAGAGCATAAACTCTGCAATGATCTCGGTGGCGCTGGTGAGCAGGGCGGGAGTGGCATTGATGATGCCTTGCGCGAGGGCTGCCAGAACCTCAGCACCGGTGTCCAGCATGGCAGGCATCGTGTCGGTCAGGTTCTGGGCCAGCTGGGTGATGATCTCCACGCCGGTGGTCATCAGCCCGGGCAGCTGCTCGGCAATGCCTGCCGCTAGATCGGAGATGATCTCACCGGCAGCGGCCAGCATGGCTTCCGGCCCGCCCTCAGACAGGGCGGTGGTCAGCTGGGTGAGACAGTCTGTGCCCCACTGAGTGGCATCGCTCAGAGAGGATTCCAGCGAGTCATACAGGGTGATGCCAAAGTTCTGGGCAGCCGTCTGCATGGTCTCCACCTTGTGCTGAAAGGTGTCGGTCATGGTCTCGTAGGCGGTCTCGGTAGCGCCTGCGCTGTTCTGCATCTGGCTGAGCACATCGTTGAAATGTTCAGCGCCGCCGGATGCCAGTGACAATGCACCGGTGCCTGCTTCCACACTCGACCACAGACCTGCAAAGGCAGTGCTGCTGCCGCCGACGCTCTTATACAAAATCTGCAGAACATCGCCCAGGCTCTTGCCCTCAGCATTCAGCTGAGCAAAGCTCTTGCCGGTCTGTTTCTGCAAAATTTTGCCGACAGTAGAGCCGGCATCGCCAAGTTCGTTGAGCATGGACTTGGTGTAGGTGGTGGCTTCTGCCGTTGCAATACCATTTGCGGTCATGACGGCCAGACCACTGGACAGATTTTCGACGGTCACGCCATACGCTGCAGCCAGAGGAATGACCTTGCCCATGCTGGACGAAAGCTCATCCACGCTGGTTTTGCCCAGATTCTGGGTGGTCAGCAGCACATCCGATACATGGATGGCCTGATCTGCACTCAGTCCATAGGCATTCAGCGCGGTGGTCAGGATATCGACCGCCGAACTGCTGGAAGTGAAGCCAGCAGCAGCCAGCTTGGAAGCCTGTCCGGCAAAAGCTACGGCGTTTGCTGTATCCTGTCCGGCACTGATGGCCTGATAGGCTGCTTCGGCAATGTCTGCAGCGGCAACGCCCATGCTGCCGGATGTATCAAGGATCTGCTTGTTCAGATCGCCCACAGAGACCTTGCTCGTGTCGGCGATGGTGCCGACCTTGGCAAGGGCTGTCTCGAACGATGCACCAATATCGACCGAGGAAGTCACCAGCTCGGCCATTTTGCTGCTGGCCGATTTTACAAAGTCAGCGATCAGATTACCAGCAGCCACCGTCATGCTGGAAATGCCATTGGTAAAACCGCTGGTATCCAGTTTGGTGTTGCCGGTAACGTCAAAATCAAATGCCACTGTGTCCACCTCTCATTCGGAGCGCGGGCACAAGGGCACAGGCTGTTATAACTTGATCTCTACCTCCCGCTTACAGGCGGGATTTTTGCATTTTACCCACAGGCCATGGGCGGATGCGGCATTTTCTGCCCACACCGGCAGCGCCCGGCCGCAATAGGGGCAGGGCACCGGGGCGCGGCTAGTGCCGGAACCGCGCAAGGAACGCAGCGTCATGCTCTTCGACGGACACGACACGGGCGGCACCCCCTCTCAGCTCAGCAGGCAGGGCAAAGCGCTCCTGAAGGTCGGCGTAGCGGTCGCGCATACTGCCCTCGTACTCGGACAGGTCCATGGTGCGCCAGCTCATGATCTTTGCCATGAGGGTATCCTCCGGCAGGGCCGCGAACAGTGCCCGGAAGCGGAACCAGTGCACCTTTTCGCGGGTCAGGTCGATGCCGTAGGCCTGCTGGAACGCCGCCACAATGTGGGGCGCGTCACACTGGTAGTCGAAGGCAAGACCGGAAGAGGGCACGGTACTGCTTTCAGCTGCGGCGCTTTCGGCTGCTTTTTCGCCCGCCTTATAAAACTCGATCATGTACCCGTAGGCATCGATGATCTTCTGAGGGTCGTTCAGAAAACAGTGTGGGTCTTTGTAAAAACGCCAGAGGGCGCTGACCGCAAAACCGATGGGATCATCTCCTGTCTGGCCGCGCACATAGGCGTTGACCAGCCAGACCATGGGCCGGAAATCCGGGATGATCTCGTGTCCGTGCCACCGGGTGGGCAACTCGTCCAGCAGCAGATCAGACATGGCGCTCTGCGGCGATCTGCAGTGCGTATGCCGCCAGCTGCTGCATGGCATCGGGGTCGTCCCGCAGGGCATTCACAGCCTGCCGGGCATCGATCAGCTGGTCGGTCTTGCGGCGGGTCCCGATTTCCGTGTCCGGCCAGAAAGTGTTGGTCTGGGTGATAGGCTGCTGCGCCGGGCGGCTTGCCACCTGCGGGTGGAAACCCTCGCTGCGGGACACGGGTTTCTGCTTGCGCTGCTGCTTTGCCGCTGCGCGCCGCTGCTCCCGGTTCATGGGCTGGGCAGGCTTTGCGGCATAGCGCTGCTTCTCGGCGGCAAAGGCATTGCCCAGCTCCTCGATCACGTCATAGATGGGGGCCATGTAGTTTTCGTCAAGCCCCAGCCGGGCGGATGCGCCTGCACCGAGGATCTCGTCGATGCAGTCCATGGCAATGCGTGCCTGTGCACGTGCATGGTCGCCCAGACGGACACCGCCGCGCCGGAACTGCTCTGCTTCCTCGGCACTCCTGCGCTGCATCCGCTCGTTGGCATCCTCAAAGCGGTCAAGGTCGTTGGCGTTCATCAGGGAAAATTCAAATTCCTGTCCACAAATAACCATGTTCTGGCTCCTTTCTTGGGCCGTGCCCCGGTTCTGCCCCGGAGGAATAAGCTTTGTTCACGGCATAAAAGATCCCCGTTCCGGGTATGGAGCGGGGACTGTGTTTGAAAAAAATCAGCCCTTGACGGCCTTGACGGCCTTGGCAGGCTCAGCGGACTGGGTGGCGGGGGTGTAGTCAAACTCGTCCGGCGTGCCGATGGCCTTCACGTCGCAGGCAAAGGTGGCCTTGGAACCGGCTGCACCGCCCACATCGCTGGTGACGATGATGGCAGCGCTGCCTTTCTCGCCCTTGCCGGTGCGCAGGCTGAAGTAGATGTACGGCACAATGATATCGCTGCCGGTACCGTACACGATCTTGTGGCTCAGCACAAAATCCTGAAAAGCATCGCCCACGCAGCGGTCGCCGTTGACGGTAAGGGTGCGCTGGGTGCCGGTCTTTTCGGTGACGTTGCCGGTGCGGATGTACTGGGCATCCTCGGTGGTGGCGTTCAGGGAGCCGGAATGCTCCTTCACATGGTCAGCGCAGACGATCCACTGGCTTTCCTTGGTCTGGGTGCTCTCGATCTGGAACGCCAGCACAAAATCGTTCGCCGTCTCAATGCCGGTGTAGGACGCGCTGGGCGTGAGGCCGGACTTGGTAATGGCTTCAGATACAGTCATATCAAAACTCCTTTCATTTGGGCATGTAGTAGGTCAGACGCATTTGCAGCTGCATCTTACAGCTGCCCGCGCTGTTTGTGACGATGTAGCCGCTGTTCGTCACGGCAATGCCGGTGGGGGTTTTATTCCCGCCGCAGGCCGAGAGGTCGGGCAGGTTGTGCCGGGCATCCTGCTGCATGACCCACTCGGTGAGCTGCTCGAAAAAGCCGCTGTTCTGGATGTTAACGGAATCCATCTCGCTGTACTCACCGCGAGACAGGAAAAGGTAATTCTTCGCCATTTCCCAGCCGGAGATGTACTCGGTAAGGATGGGATCACCGGGGCTGTCCTCGATGGAAAATGCGGTGGATTCTTCTTCCAGCCCGGCAATGCGGAATGCTGCACCGGTGGCTTCCTGCTCGTCGGCAATCAGCGGGCAGGTCTTGAGCCATGCCCGCAGAGCGGCAATGGTGGGCTTTACGGTTTCGCTCATTTGTTCCCTCCCAGAAACTGCTTTGCGGCATCATGGGCGAACTTTTCAAGCTCGTCCTTGTGGTCAGCGATGGCGTTTTGTCCCCAGTAGGAACCGCGGTGACGTTCCGTTTCGCCCTTCGCGCCGTGCAGGTCGGTGCCCTGTTCGTGCAGGTAATACTGCCTGCGGGCGTAGGGGGTGTTGTACACCAGCAGGCCTTCCTTGAAGTCGGATGCCTGATTCACGCTGTCTTTCAGTGTGCCGGTTTCCAGCGGCACATATTTGTCCACAACATCGGCCACCTTCTGCGAGAACGCAAATTGCAGCCTTGCGAACCGCGCATCCATGTCGGCCTGAAAGCCGGGCCGGAACGTGATCTTGAAATCAAAAACCGGTGCGCTCATGGTATCAGCTCCCTTCCACGTGCCAGTGGGGAAGCAGCGGCTCCCGGTTATCGGAGACAGCCGCTGCCGTACAGCACAGGTGCGTTTTTTCGAGTTTGGCGTACTCGGCTTCGGTCAAGGCAGGCACCGCGCCCTGTACCAGCTTCCAGCCGCGTTTCAGGGTCCAGTGCTTGGTCTTTTCCGCTGCAGACAGCGCCGCCCACTGGGCATAGGGCAGGTAGCCCATGGTGCACACGCTGGCCGGGATGCGGATGTGGGTGGTGCGCTCCGGGTCCTTGGCGGTGCCGGAGCCGGAGGTGGAGCGGCATTCCCGCCAGCTGCACCCGGCGAACACCCAGCACACCGGCCTGTCCGTCTCGGTGGAAGTATCGTGGATGAGGTTCACCACAGTAACGGCTGTCTGCATCACAAGATCCCCCTGTACAGCAGATCGTGCGGGTCACTGCCCAGCGCGGTGCGGATGATCTCATAGGCTTCCTGCCGGGCTGCGGCGGTCACACTGGCATTGCTGCCAAAGGTGACGCTGTAGCCGTCGTTTGAGACGCTGGCAGCACCCGGCACAGCACCCGCCGCAGACGTAGCGGCCAACAGTCCGATGATCTGCCCGCAGGCATCCGCCAATGCTTCCCGGCAGGCCTCGCACCCGGCGGCGTGGCTCTCCGCCCGGCCAAAGGTGGCGGCATCGATCATGCGGGAAGCCCGGCTGCACAGCACGCCGAAGGCCGCTTCCGGCACTGTGCCGCCCGCCGTGAGGTATTCGTCGTAGGTACAGTACAGCATGGGGCCTCCTTATGCTGCGACGGCAGCGGCGGTCAGGAATGCAAACGGGACTTTGGAGCGGTCGGCGTTCATGCGGGTGGCAGGGTTCGGCAGTGCCCAGCCCATGCGCATGACCACACGCAGGGCCACCATATCCTGCTGGGCGAGGTTATAAACGATCTCCTTGGTGGAAGGATCCTGAATAACGCCCTGATCCAGCAGCTTCACGGTGACATCCTGACGGATGGAGTACACCAGCTTCTTGAAGTTGCCAGCGATCAGCTGGGCCTTAGAAGCATCAAAGCCGCCGTTCTCCGGGAAGTACATCGGTGCGCCGTCCAGCGCGTAGGTGGTGGCACCCTGCATATCGGAACGGAACAGGGGACGGCCCGTGGTATCCACAAGGCCGCGCAGCTCTGCCTTGGCGGTCAGGTCGCCAACCACGGCATCCACGCCGAAGCCGCCAGCCTCCACCTTGGAGAACAGACCGTCCTTGCCCAGCAGCTTTGCGTAGTCAATGGGGCCGGTCACCTTGTTCTTGGCCGCAAGGGTCAGAACATCGGTCGTCCACTCGGTGGGGCGCTCACCGCCGAACAGGATCGCATTGTCGATCTTTGCGCCCATGGCTTCCCGGACGCGGGGCTGTACCTCGCCCATGATGTCAAAGCTGGAATCTGCCAGCACAGCTTCGGGCACGGGCACGATGACAGCCAGCTCTGCAGCGGTCATGTACACGTTGTCCCATTCCTGCTTGCTGGTCTTTTTCATGCCGGTGTCACCGTTGACCCAGTAAGCCAGCGGCAGCATGGACAGCACGGGGATCTTGGTCTGGTTAGAGGTCATATTGGCAAGGCGGGTGCCAAGCTGCATGACGGTGGAGCTTTTGGGCACGTCCTGCTGGATGGTGTTCACCAGCTGCTCCCGGATCAGGGCCTCAGCCTTATTGCGGGCGATTGCATCAATAGCCATAAGAATCAACCTTTCTGGCCGAACGCTGCGCGGAATGCAGCGTTTGCGGCCTCATGTGCGTTTGCGGGCTGGCCGGGTGCGCCGGTCGCCGATGCGGAAAAACGTGCCATGCCGCCGTCCGGCAGGATAGCACTGGGATCACTTTCTTTGAAAGCCTTGACATAATCATCAAAGCCAAGAATCTCGCCGTCCTTCATAGCAAAATTCTGGGCCTTGGCATCTGTCAGAAATGCCTTGCGGGCGCTCTCGCTGGAAAACTTCAGGCCGGATGCCTTGCGTTCCAGAGCGTAGCCCTTTTCGAGGGCAGCGACCTGCGCGGCAGCATCGGTCTTGGCCTGTTCGGCCTTGGCCTTCCACTCCGGGTCGTAGCCCTCGAGTTTGCTGTTTGCAGTGGACAGCTGTTCGGTCAGGGTGGTTTTCTCGGCCTTGAGGGTGGTGATCTCGTTCACCTTGGCCGTGATATCCGCGCCGTGCAGGTTCATGATGCTGTCCAGCTGGTCCGAGGTGATACCCGGAATGATCTTGCTCACATCTTCGCGTTTCACTTGCGATGTGCTCCTTTCTTTTGTCTGTTGGGTGGATAAATCCCTGCTGTTTTGTATCGCGGTTCTCATTCCGCACGGGACAAGACGGGGTACGCGCCGCCTTCCGCTGTGGTGCCGCTTGCGGGAGTTGAACCCGCCACCCCCGGATTAAAAGTCCGGTGCTCTGCCAACATGAGCTAAAACGGCATGAAAAAACCACTATGAAGCCTTTTTCTGGGCACATAGTGGTTAAAATGGGGGATTTCCGTGAATGACTTTTACGGCTTCACCTCCACACTGGGCAGGATGTCAGTGTGGAAATAGAGCTTGTAGTGGTAGGGGTCGGTATGGGTGCCGGTGATGTCCTCCAACACATACATGGTGTAGTCGTTCAGGTAGATGTAGTTCTTGCGGTAGGAATCCGGGCCGACTTTCACCGTACAGACCAGCTCATTGTTTGAGTTGTTGGAGATGGACATGTAGCCCTCGGCTTCCATAATGACCTTATCGGTGCGGGCGTTGTAGACGGTGATCTTGCGCTCACTCTCAAAGTAATCTGCCTGCTTGGAGATGTTGTAGTTGGCCTTTTCGGCTTCACTGGAACAGCCGCACAGCAGAATGGATGCGGCAAGCGCAAGGGCGAGAAGAATCTTTTTCATGGTTCGTTCCTTTCTGTAAAAATGGGCAAAAGAAAACCACCGTCCGGGTGGATGGTGGTTAATCCTTATTGGCAAGAGCTTTGAGGTATTCCCCATACAGACGCTTTTGCTCTGCACGCTCGGCATCAATTTCGGGAGTAGAAATAACCCCTCTGCCGGGGACTGTATGTGTACGCCGATATTCAGCAATGAGCGCATTTTCACGCCGGACGCTTTCCTTTGTGAGCTGGTCGATCTGTTCCAGAGTATAAATCATGTTCGCTTCTCCCTGTGATAACACTTCAAGCCAAGTCTGCGGCATGTTTCGTCAATAATGACATGCTGGATATTTTCTTCATAATCATCGAAGCCATACCCTCTGCTTTCCATTACGGCATTTCGCTCCTCGCGAACTTCCTCACACACGGCTTCCCACTGCTCAAACGTGATATTTTCAGGGACAACAAAACGATAGCGGTATTTGTAGTCAACCGCTTCCATGACAGCAGTACCGTCAGCGAATGCGCCGGGGATATCTGCGTCTGTGCTAAAAGAATATTGCGTGGTTTTCGGTGGATGGGTGTGAATGTTGTAACTACCTTCCAGTTTACCACCCAGATACGAACAGTCAACCCCTCTGGGATTGTTGTCGGTCATATAATGGACTTCGCCATCTTTTGTAATGACCATCATATGCTCAACGTCAGATTTTGCATAGCCAGAACAGAACGAATTTTTAAGCGCGTCAACCTGTTTCGTGTTGGTCGTATCGACCTTTCCCAAAACTTTACGCACGGTTTTCCCATTCTGTCCAGATGCGCCGCCGCTTCCTCGTGTACTTTTAGCCTCCGGAAGCTCTGCCTTTCGCGCCTGTGCACTCGCCCTGCCGGCTTTGCTCCTGCCGAACTTGGGCACGCTGACACGGGCGCTGTCCACACGGCCACCCGTGGCCTGTGCAAACTCTGCAAGGCTCTGGCGGGCTGCTCTCAGGCGCACAGCGCTGTCAGTGGTGTCAAGCCCGGCAGCATCCTCGGCCAGATACCGCTTTTTCCAGCGGCGGACGTTCCGCTCCCGGGCACGCTGCATCTGGGATATCTCGTAGGCGGTGTACTTTTTGCCGTTCCACTCGATGTTCCGGGCGTTCAGCTCCCGTAGCTGTTCCTGTGTCCATTGGGGTGGGTCGCCCAGCTCAGGGAACACCGCGAAAAAGGTGTGGCGGCAGTTCCAGCCGCAAAGGCCTGCGCCGGTGCCGTAGCCGGTGGCGGCTTCAAAATCCGGGTAGTGCCTGCCCTTGTAGTCCACCGCGCCGCCCCGGTGAAAGCGCCGTCCCTGCCACTCTGCATGAGAAGGACGCGCGCCGCCATGGGCGGTCGTCTCCACAAATTCGCAGCCCATTTCGTCCATGCGGGCCACCTGCAGCTTGCCAGCTGTCTGGTTCACGCCAGTCAGGATGGCACGCCGTGCGGCCACCTCGATGCTGTCGGTGTGGCCGCTGGGATAGGTGACCATGGGCATGTCGTCTGCAAGGCTGTCCACAGCCTGTTTGACGGCGGTTTTGTAGTCGAAGGCACCTGTGCTCACTTTGAGCCATGCAGCGTCCAGCGTGCGCTCAAAGGCCCCTGTGACGGTGTTTGCCGTGGTGGCGGTCAGATTCTGCCATGTGCCGCAGGTCTGCCGCGCGCCGGCATCCAGCAGGTTGTTCAGGGCGGCGCTCTCTTCAAAAGGGGACGGCTCCATGTCGTAGTGGTAATAGATCGCGTCCTCCCGCTCCATGGCTTCGGTCGCAGCCTGCAAAAGCAGCCTGCGGATGGCCGTTTCGCTCTTGCCGGTGTACTTCGCCAGCAGCTTCACCACGTCGTTGCGCAGCGCCTCGGTCTGCTGATAGCGCCACAGCTGCCAGTTTGCAGTAGCGGTCACTTTGTCCATCTTGCCGATGCGCCGGGCCACGTCCTGCAGGATCTGTTCTTCGACCTGCTGCCAGAGCTGCACAAAGGCATCCGGCATCTGGTCGAGGTAAGACGGCGGCAGCATCAGGCACCCCCGAAGGTGAGGGCTTCAGGGCTGCGGTTCTCAGCATCCGCTTCGGCGGCAATGGCCTTGGCATCGTCCTCGCTGTAGCCCTCAAACTCCACCAGATACCGCCAGAAGGGGAACTTGCCTGCGGTAACGTAGCCCCAGTACATCTGCTTGCGCTCCTTGGGGTCAGAGATGATGCTGTCGTCAAAGTCAAAGGTCACGTTGCAGTCGCCCGGCGGGGAAACGGCTGCGCCGCTGTTCCACTGGGCATCCAGCAGCTTGCTGATGGAGTATACCAGATCGGTCAGCGCATTGCCCAGCGCCCGCTGCAGATCCTTGACGGTAGTGTAGCTGCGCTGCTTGCTGCTCCTGATCTCCTCGGCGGTCTTGTCCACGTTCTGCGGGTCGGACAGGGTACCGTAGGCAAGGCCGCACTGGAACTCCACCCGCTTGAGCATGGTATCCAGCCCTCTACGATAACTTTCATCGCGCAGGGCAGGGGCAAACACCTCGTAGAGGTTCCGGCCATTGGCCCCGGAACTGCCGTTCAGCCAGTTGCGGTAAAGGCGCTGCTCACGCTGCGGCATAACGCTCTCGCCGTTGATGTCGGGCCGCAGGGCGGTCTGGTCAACGTCAAGGGCCAGCTGCCCGCCGTCATACTCCCACAGCAGCCGCCCATACTGTTCATCGGCATCATGGATGGTGTCAACAGCAGCGGCATAGACGCTCACGCCCAGCGGGGAGTGCCGATCAGTGGAATTGCCGCTGGACACTCTGAAATAGCCCCAAAGCGGACGGTCTACATCGGAGAACTCGGTGTGCGGCGAGATCGCAGCCCATTCCGGAACATCGGTCAGCGGGACTTCAATGCCGAGGTCTGCACTGGTCATGGAACGGAACGCCTTGACCGTGATGCTGTACGTGCTGCCGGAAAACTCGTGATCTTCAAGACGAGTGTAAATGCGGTTGCCACGCACCAGATGGTCATAAAAAATAGCCCCGGTCATGCGGCCAGAGCTGTCAAAGCGGGTAGGGCAGAAGCAATCCCCCTGCACAGCATCGATCTGGATGCGTCCCTCTGCATCGAGGAAGGGCCGGAACAGGATGCCGCCCAGCGCACAGCCGTATTCCACCGGGGTGCGCAGATCTGCAATGAAAGGCTGCAGCATGGTGTTGATGCTGTCGGCGCGGGCACTGCCGGAAACAATGCATTCCATTTCAAGCGTGGTCAGACGGGCCAGCTCCGATGCAACACTCTGGGCAAGCTTCAGGCTGTGCAGGGTGTTCTTGCCGCCGTGGCACCACGGCCCGCCGGTATCGTACATCTGCGCCCACAGGATGATCGCATTCTCCATGCTGTAGGACACGCTGGCGCTGACGGTGGTATTTTCACCGAACAGCAGCCGCGCTTTCTCCCGCAGCCAGAAAAGCAGTCTATCAAACATTATTTTCGTCTCCAGTCTGCCCAGCGAATCAGCGGGGCCAGTATCGTATAGCAGAAATAGCGGATGTCGTCCATGGCGTGGTCGTTCTCCTTCACGACGCGGTCCTCTTTGGCTTTGTCATCCCACGAGTACAGGCCAAACTCCCGGCGGGATGCCGTGCAGCTTTCGTGGATGGTCACAAGCCCGGCCTGCATCAGGGATGCCACGCAGCGGATGCCGTTCAGCACATCGTTATCAGCGGGGATCACCAGATACTTGCCGTGCCGCCGGATGGTCTCGATGAAGGAAGCAGCGGACGGGTCAACCACCACAGCCTGAATGTAATAACCCTTGGTCAGGCGTTCCAGCTCGGCATAGTGCTCTTCGTCCGTGCGCTGCACACGCTCGGCACGGCTGTCAAAATAGCTTTCCTTGATGCGCAGGGCCTTGCCATCATGAATGACCCACAGGCCCATGCTGCAGGGGTTGTGCGTGCCGTAGTCGATGGACACGTAAAACTGCCCATCGATGTGGGAAGCATCACCGTGAAAGAGGTAGGTGTCCTGCCCGGCGGAGAAGAAAGGGTATACAAGGCCCTCGGCAGCTTTCCTTTTACCGAGGATATCACGGGCATACCAGACCGTGCTGCGGTCGTAGGTTGCAAGCACAGCCCGGAGCTGGTCGTCCGAAATGCTCATGTTATCGGCAATTGTGAAATGCCCATAGTTGAAGCCGTATTCTGGGTTCTCGTTCTGCTTCTTTTCGTGCAGATTCAGGATATTTTCATAGTACCAGTGACCCTCTGCCTTGGGATTCAGGTCGTGAAATACCTTTCTGTCCGGGCTGGACAGGGTACGGTCGAATACTTCCTTGATGAAAGTTTCGCTGCATTCATTGGCTTCGGTGATGTACGCGGTGCCGTAGGTGTTGCCCTTGATCAGCTTTTCGTCACCGGCTTTGCCACCACCGGACACCAGCACCACCTTTTCACCGGTGGCAGTCTGGATGTACAGACAGTCGCGGTTCTGGTAGGTGCCCTCACGGCAGCGGCCCTCAAAATAGTTTTTCAGTCCGAAGCCGTCACAGTCCAGAATGTTCAGCCGGGCCGTCGCAGTGGATACGCCCGCAATGAGGTGTATCCTGCTGGGATGCTTTTCCAAGATGGTGCAGTAGGCCATAGTAATAAGCACGTTCTTGCCGCCGCGTTTGCCGCCCTCAGCCACATTGAACCAGTGGTCGAAGCAGTTCCAGAAGAAACGCATCTGGTTTTGTGAAAAAGGTGCAGGGATGTTCATTCTTCAAAGTCCTTGATGTCACGGTCTGGAACGGGGTGCTGCAGCAGATCAGCAAGGGTCTGCATGTCGTTATTCTGGGCTTCGGTCGTGTTCTCCTGCGGTTTGTCCTTCCACTTGTCTGGCTTCCGGTTTTTCAAATAAAAAATCTGGGCCGTGACGTTTGCAGGCACAACGACCTGTTCCTCTGCATACTCAATGCGTTCTTCTTCAAGCCGCTTTTTTCCATCAACCATGACCTTTTTCAACTTGATGGGCTTTTTTACGGTCACGGTGCGTGTCTTACAGCTCTCGAACAGCTCATTTTCCACAATGTAATCAGCGTTTTCCCGCCCTACTTTTAAAGCGTCGGAAATGTCGGGAAATCGGCTTTTCCATTCATTCAGGGTATCGCGGTGTATTCCAATGTTCTGAGCTATTTGTTCCTGCGTCAGGCCGTCTCTAGCCCATCCACGAAGCAGCGTCAACCCTTCCGGCTCTAACCACTGCTCATACTTACCTTTGCGGCCAATCGCAGATCACCTCATTTCAGACCAAAGGTCTCGTTCACATAGTCACGCTTCGTTTTGTAGACGTTGAGCATTTCGCTTTCAAAGCTTTCCCCTCTGAGCCTTCTGGAATTGGCTGTGTTCTGGTACAGCGACTGAAAGCACATCGCTGTACCAGTTTTCTGCATCTGAGGGGTCTTTGCGGGCTTCCCACCATGAAGCAGGTGGTTCAGGTTATACTCATTCACCTTGAATCCGGGAAGGTCAGAGACACCGCAGCAACAAAGGCTGTCTCCCAGTTCTCTTGTTCTGTTTTCTCCGCTGTAAAGAGCAAGGCCAAGTTCATGCGCCCTCTGCTTCAGCTTAAGAATATCGCCCTCGATCAGGGCTTTCGGATAGGTATAGTCCCCCGCAACCTTAACAAGGCCCGGTCTTTTGCTTGCAAACTTCATGCCCTCGACAATAACGCCGTAGGCACCAGCTGCCTTGAACTTTTCAAGGTTTTCGTAAACTTCTCCGTATACCTCATGCATGTACGGCTGAATCCTGACGATCAGGCGCTTCACACTCGGAGCAACCTTTCTCGCAATTTCCAGACGTTCTTCAAACGATGGTGCGCCTTCTTCGAGCTTGTCATAGCTGCTGCACACCATGCTGATCTGCACAACGCAGTTGCACTTCTTCAGCAGTTCGAGATATTCAGGCTCTGCGATGATCCTTCCCTTTGTCGAAACAACAAAGGGGTATTTGGTTTCAGCAAAGACGCGCAGAGCGTTGTAGCTCATGCGGTAATAGCGCTCACAAGGCTGGAAAGGGTCGCTCACGCCCCCCCAGTGCAACGGAATATTCCAGTCACACCAGTTGGTCTCAGACGTTCGCTTTCCCTGAATCCAGCTCATGAGGGCTTTCACGCCTTCACCTTTCTGCACCTTGCTGATGTCATACTTTCCGTTCCGCTGCACAAAGCAGTATTTGCAGCCGTGCGTGCATCCCTTGTAGGTGTCGAAACGGATAGGCATATCGCACAACCAGCATTGCGACCCGCAGTTAGGCATCTTCATCCTCCATAACGCCGCGAATACAGTTCAAGATGGCTTTTTCAAGCGGCTCCTTCGTGTTCTCGCTGATGTATCCCTTGATTTCTTCCTCGCACTCAACGGGGAACGTGAAGGTCACGGAAAATTCTTTCTTTTCCGAAGCCTTTGTGAAACCGTCCTCCATAAGGCTGTCAATGTAGGATACGCCGGCATCATCGTCCTGCGGAATGTCAAAATCAAAGTCGAAGTCGCCAAAATCGACTTCAAGCAGCTCCCGTTCCAGCTTGGAGAAATCCCAGCCGGTCATTTCGCCGGTCTTGTTCGCCAGCAGGCGGTATTTCTGTTTCTGCTCTTCCGTCAGGCCGGTGTATCGCACCACGTCGGCCATGTCCACATGGAGCTGCATCAGAGCAAGACGGCGGGTGTGTCCGCTGAGAATGACGTTGTTCTCGTCCACCTCAATGGGGTCAAGCGCGGTACACTGCCGCATACTTTCCGCGCAGGCGTTCACAGCTTCCGGGGAGATCACGCGCGGGTTGTTCTCATACGGAACAAGATCTTCGACCTGTAATTTCAGCAGTTCTTTCTGAATCATGTTATTCTCCTCCCATGCAAAAGAAAAACCGCCCGGAAAATCCGAACGGTCAAAATATCGAATGTGCCGCCAGCTGGATTTGAACCAGCACCCACGGAATGGATGTGCGCAGTGGTTGGCTGTGCAGTGATGTTCCCGTGGTGTCACCAACGTTGTCCCGCCTTAAATGGGCGGCGCTCTGCCAATTGAGCTATAGCGGCATATAAGCAGCACCCGTGCATTCAGTTCGTTGGACATGCGTCAAACGGTGGGCGCTGCTGCATCCGGAACTTTCGCGGCCGGATGCCCCGCTATTGCGCGGCCCCCTCATAGGGCACGCAAGCACTCCCGGCAGGGATCGAACCTGCAACATGCGGTTTTGGAGACCGCTGCTCTACCACTTGAGCTACCGGAGTATAAAAGCCGCCCTTGGAATCGAACCAGCCGTGTCTACACACACGCGCCGCGCTCCA
>OJOH01000727.1_pt1 | contig 19007 bp, 19 predicted proteins | sample 1598201 | NCBI WGS metagenome assembly OJOH01 (sample SAMN03922462, study PRJEB24848) | human gut metagenome | isolation source: stool sample | host: Homo sapiens | place: Germany | collected 2009-11 | reverse complement strand
ACTATCCTCTTCGTCGGCAGCGTCAGATGTGTATAAGAGACAGCTTTATGTACATAGAACATTTTCTCGCTTTGGGGAAAGTAATGAGGAGTAACATATGTCAAGGCTAAAAGAATTAAACTTAAAAAGGATAGCATTCTACGCATTGGGGATTCTACTCTGCTATGCGGGAATTACATATATGGACACGTGGTTAACTAAGGGGAATCAGGAACTTAATGATAGCTTTAATACAATAGATTGGTTTTGTGAAACTCGAATTCGTGTTTTAAAAGGGAATTATTTATTAGTGGATACGAAAAAGGAGAGAATTATTACCAAGCGAACCGTTGCGGTATGTCTAATTAATAATAAAATTTATGCTTTGGGTGAGGGTGAATATGTCGTGTATGATATGGAAACAGGAAGAGAAAAGGTATTTATAAAAGATAATAATATGCATACAGATGTCATACAACCTATACAGCATATACCGGAAGAATCCTATAAGCTTGCAGATAAAGAAAGAGTCTTGAGTTATTCTGATTTTACCAAAGAAGAACAACTTGGTTTCCAAATCATGTTTATGGATCCACATAAAGGAAGAGCTGTTTATTATTCACCATTTTATTGGTCACCCTATAACAATAAAGTTATTGATGTAAATAATTTAATAAAAATAGGGTTTATTAGTGACTGGAATATTAAGGATGATGTATTCTATGCATATGGAAGAGATAATTTTATTGTGATTACTGGGCATGGAGAAAAAATTCGACAATATTATAATGAAGCATTAACGTTAGGAAAGAGACTCAAAACTAAATATTGTGAGATAGATAAAAAGAAAGCATTATATGGAAATCGGTACTCTGTACTGGCAGATATTAATGAATTTACACCGGATGAGATAGAAATTTTGCATAGTTTATGGAAGGAAAGTTTTTTAAGAAGAGTGCCGGAAGAGAAAGAAGAGGAAGAGGAACAGGAAAAAGAGATGGATCGTGTTTGGCATAAAATAAGGACTGAGCAATAATCAATATTGTCATGCATTTATTTAGGGAAGAAAGAATATTGGGATCTATAGATAATGCGGCAAGAGACATAGCCGCTCCCGTAAAGAGAGCCGGAGAAGTGGGAGACGGCCGGCTGAAAGCCCTGTATGCCCTGCAGGCAGGAATGAACGCAAGAGACATACAGAAAAACCAGAAGACAGACAAAGCCATTAATAAGAACAATGCCGTAGGAATCAATATCAGCCTGGGCAGCACCGGATGGAAAGACCATGCGGAAACCATTACCGAAGAAACAAAAGGAAGCCGGATCACCGCAGGAAAGACAGCCGCCGTCATCGCTAAAGAAGACATGACAGTCAAAGGCAGCACAGTCAACGCCCAAGACATCCACCTCACAGCAGGAAACAACATCCGTATCCTCTCCTCCGAAAACAAAAGCACAACCATAGAAGACTACAAAGCAAAAAAGAGTAGTGGATCGTGCAGACGCTATGCAAAGTGAAATAAAAGAGGGAAGTATTATTGTGGATTGAGGTCAAAGATGGAAAATGTATGGAAAGAGCTTTTAGCGTATGTAAAGAAGAAAACTGTGGTGAAAAAGGTTTTAGAATATGTAGAGAAGGACATTTTATTGAAAAATGCTTTAAAATTTGTTCCACGACTTGTAGTGGGTATTGTAGTAATCATTCTTATGGCAGACATAGGTAGTTCCGGAGTTAAATATTTTTCCAGGTCTGTAAGGCAGGATCTGTATGAGCATATTCCGGATATTCATATTTACGGAACGGATACCCTTCTATGCGATGAACTTACCATTACTGCCAGAACATCTGACAGAGCATTTAGTTCAGGGGTATTTATTCTTACAGCCAAAGGAAATGTCATAAAAGAGTATTATACAGAGCAGCTGCTGCAGAAGGGCTGGATAAAAGGAAAAAATGAAAAGGGAGAAGATTTTCATTTTCATACCGATCGTTATGATGAATTTCGTTTTTATAAAGATGGATATACATTAGATGTGTTTTTTGATATCCCATTGGATCAGGATCCGAATAAACTAATCTGGGGGGACAAAAGAGAGCGATATGTAATCACAATGACTAAGACTGAGTTTTATTGAGGTTTAAAGTAAAAAAACGGAAAACAGATAAAGCCATTAAAACAGATAAAGCCATTAATAAGAACAGCTGCATTCTGACAACGCCTTTTTATTTTTGGTAAAGAAAGGCGAGTAATGAAAAATAAAGGTAAAAAGCTGTTATGTAATTGAATTATGTTGTCGGTGAATACCGGCATGGGGGCGAATCCCCCTCTCTCCGCCATGAAGTTTAAAGCTTGTCTAATAAGGCGGGCTTTTTTATTTATAGCGAATGGTAAACTATGTTTTTATATTTACCATTTCATCCCTTTTACGGTATGGATGATTTTTGTGGTAATCAGTCCGTTTATCAGTCCTGTGACGGTGCCGGATAGAAGCAGGACAGGACTGTACCACAGGAACGCGGGGGTGTTTAACAGAAGAGCGGAGATCAGGAGTTGTGCCAGATTGTGTGTCACGCCACCGATGATGCTGATACCGACAGGGGAGAAAGAATTTCTACGATAAGAAATATACATGGCAAAGAAGCTGGCTATGGCACCTGTGAAACTGAAAACAGCGGTGAAGGGACTACCGCTGAAGACGGAAAGGAAGAATACCCGGAGAAGGGATATAGAGAGGACTTCCCCGGACGGCAAGAAATAAAAGGCAATGACAATAATGAGGTTGGCTATGCCTAATTTGATGCCGGGAATGCCTGTCCGGAAGGAAAGCATGTTTTCTATGCAGCTGAGTAAAAGCGCCATGGCTGTAAACAGGCCGATGACACTCACTTTTTTTGTCATGGATGATCTCCTTCAGCGAACGGTGCCGTCAATTTTTTTATCTGCAGCGGATTGTATTTCAATGACTAAATGATGAGGAAGGCAGATGATGGCGGAATCGGCGGTGTGAATCGCTCCTTGCCGGAGGCAGTCCTTATGGGGGCAGTCGGCAGCCGTCATTTTTACGGTTCCGTTTTTGATGGTGAACTCATTTTGTCCGTAAGGTGTACCGATGTGGATGGTGTCGTTTTTATCCAGCGGCCACGAACCGTACGGAGCGCCGTCTACTGTGGCGGTGACGGAACCCGCATCGTGCATAAGGGTTTCTTTTCCTATGAAGAGGAGGGCCGCTGCCAGGAGGAGGCACATAATGAGGTAAAGGTCTTTTTTTATCATGGCTTGTCAGGGAATAAGAACGACAGGAAGTTCAGAAGTAAATATTTTTTGTAAATCGGGAGTGATCATCAGGGTATTGTCATTTCTGAATAGGATCATTTGAAATTCACCGCGGTGTTCTTTCCAGAACAGGGCGGCTTTTTTTTCGCCCATAACGAAGAGAGCGGTGGAAAGGATATCCGCTTTTTCACTGTCTTTGCAGATGACGGTCACCGCGCGGAGCCCGTTTTGTACGGGTTGTCCTGTATGGGGATCAAAAATGTGATGGTACCGCCGGCCATTTTCGATGAAGTACCGTTCGTAGTCGCCGGAGGTGACAATGGACGTGTCGGAGACGGAAAGCGTCCCTGCTGTTTTATCCGTGTCATCAGGGTGGCGCAGGGCGATGTGCCATGGTCTGCCGCCGGGTTTCGTACCGATGACTTTGATATTTCCTCCTAAATCAAGAAGGGCGTTTTTAATACCGGCAGCTTTTAAAATATCTGCCGCTTTTTCAGCAGCTGTTCCTTTTGCCATACCGCCCAAGTCAAGGGCACATCCGCTTTTCAGGAAATATTCTCCTGTTTCTTCGTTATGGGAAATATATTTCATGCCTGTTTTACCAAGTGCTTCCCCGCGCTCGGTTTCCGTTGGCACATGATAGGGGCCATGGGGGAATCCCCACAGTTTGGAGAGGGGCGCGAGGGAAATGTCAAAAGTACCGCCGGTTGACCTGTTCCATGATTCGGCAAGGCTGATCAGGCGGGCGGTGTCTTCTGAAGGGATCAGTTTTCCTTCCTTTGAGAGCCGGGAGATTTCGCTGTCCGGATTTTCTGCGGAAAGGAGTGTATCAAGACGGCGTATTTCTTTTTCTGCATGGAGGAAAACGGTTTCGCTGTTTTTCCCATAGGTGGTGATTTTCATGTAGGTGCCCATCGCAAAGAAGGAATGGCTTTGGGGCGTGTTGTCCTGAAAAGGAGCACATGCTGCAAGAATAAAAGGAAAGATAAGGGAAAAAAGAAATTTTTTCATTTTTTTGTTTCCCGCAGGTGATGGTTGGCGCGGCTCTGGATACGGTCGAGAGGCAGGCCGAGGGGACAGATTTTCACACAGGACAGGGATTGGCTACACCCTGCAAAAAAGTATTTTTCATAGTTTTCTTTCAGCTTTTGGAGATGGATATCCTCTTTGTTCTGTTCCAGTATTTTAAAAGCATGGATCATGGACGCGGCGCCGCTGAAGGTGCTTTCCGGCGTGTAGTTCGGGCAGATCTCAAGACAGCAGCCGCACATCAGGCATTGTCCCGCATCATATTGAAGGGAGCGGTTGCCCTTTTTCCAGTCACGGTCTTTTTCAGAAAGCCAGACCTGCATTTCTTTCAGCCGGGCAAAAATTTTTTCCCGATCTACGCGAAGGTCGCTGATGACGGGGAATTTGGAAAGGGGCGCCAGTTCTATTTTTCCTTTCTTCACGATATTGCAGAGGAAGAGGGAGCATGCCAGACGGGGAAGTCCGTTGATGAGCATGGCGCAGGCGCCGCATTTCTTTTCCTGACAGCTGGAGGCGTAATTGATTTTTTCTGTTTCTTTTCCGTCAGCGGTAAGAAGCGGCATGCGGGCATTCAGTTCGGATAAAAAATCGGCTACCGTGAGCCTGCCGTCTCCCGTATAGGTGAATTCTTGGGTATAAGGGGCGGAGCGGCTGTCTTTTTGCCGTTTGATGATGATTTTAATGTCCATCAGGATCCCCTTCTATCGCTGCTAATGAAATATGGATTCCGCCATTTTTATAAACGGCTACGGTCGTTTTTCGGTATGATTCCTGTTCGTCAGGATAATCGCTTCTCGTGTGGGCGCCGCGGCTTTCTTTTCGGTTCAGTGCGCTTTTCAAAATCGCTTCCGCAAGGAGAAGGGATTTCGGGAAAGCATCGTTTTCATCAATGGTGGCGCTTTCGTCATAGAGCCCGCCGGCAGCCGCGCGAAGTTCCTGTACTTCAGAGAGGCCGAGGAGCAGTCCTTTTTCATCGCGTTCGATGCCGAGAGATTTTTGTAAAATTCGATTCAGCGCTTTTCGCGCGGCGGGAATATGGAGTCCTTCTTTTTTATCTTTTGTCCAATACGTGGGGGTCATTATTTTTTCATCAGGACGGAAGGAAGAGGTCTGCCCCGACAGATCTTCCATGGCGGAATCAGCGGCTGTCCGTCCTCCATACATGGCGCCTAAAAGAGAATTTCCTCCCAGACGGTTGGCGCCGTGGTACTGGCAGGCCGCCTCACCTGCCGCGTAAAGGTTGGCAATGGGGGTGCGGTGGTTCACGTCGACATAAAGGCCGCCCATGAAGTAATGGATACCCGGTGAAACAGGGATCGGTTCTTTTAAAGGATCAAGGGCGAGAAAAGCATGGCATGCTTCAAGGACTCCGGCCAGTTTATGGACGCTTACTTCCTTGGGGATATCTCTCATGTCCAGATAAGGCTGGATGCCCTGCTTGATCCACTGCCATTCTTCCCGGGCAATGACGTCACGGGGCATAAGGTTGCCCAATGCAGGATATTTCACTTCCATGAAGTAGAATTTTTTCCCGTCCTGTTCCACGTAAAGTCTTCCGCCTTCGCCGCGGACCGCTTCTGTGATAAGCATATTTTTCCCGTGAAGTCTGGTGGTGGTGGGATGGTACTGGATCATCTCCATGTTAGCTGCAGGAAGACCGTCTGCAAAAAGAGAAGCGGTTACATTTCCTGTATTGAGGACGGAGCCCGTGGCATTTCCGAAAAGGCCGTTCAGGCCGCCTGATGCAATGATGACGGCAGAAGCGGGAATATAGGAAACCCTGTTCTTTTGTAATTCATTAACGAGGACGCCTTTTGCCTGTCCGTTTTCCATCATGAGCTTGAGAAAACGGAAGCCTGTGATGTGCCTGATCATGCGTCCGGCTTCAAAAAAACGCGCTCTTGTAGCGAGAGTGTACATCAGCTGTTTTCCCGTACTGGCAGAAGCGAAAGCGGTTCTTTTTTTTGTCTGCCCGCCAAAAGGGCGCTGCTGGATCGTTCCGTCTTCGTTTAGGTTGAGAGACATACCCCATGCAAAGAGGGTGTTCACGATTTTGGGGGCACTGTGAGTCAGGCGGTGAACGGCTTCACGGCCGGCTAAAAAGCGGCCCGCTTTGTATGTTTCCTCTTCATGGAGAGCCGGTTCATCATGTTGCCCCATGGTGTCAAGCGCTGCATTGATACCGCCTTCCGCCATGTTTGACTGGGCGCGCCACGGGGGCATTTCTTCCACGATGAAGGAAGGCACATTTTCCTCAGCCAGACGGATGGCGGCGGATAAACCGGCTGCGCCTGAGCCGATGATGACAACTCTGTCCATAAAGCCCCCTAAAAATTCCAGTAAATGAAATAGGAAATTAAAGCGAAAAGAAACAGTACGGAAAATATGGAATACACAAGAATATAATCGGCTGTCCGTTCTTCGTATTTCAAAAGGCCCCGCTTGATCATCCAGGGTTTCGTGGCGCACAGAAGATGAATAAGAATGGCGGAGATGAAAATGATTTGTGAAAAGAAACGGAGAGTCGTGAATTCACGAAGGAAAAATACGCCGTTTACCGTTGTGGTATACGCGGTTATATGAAACCAGACGGAAAGAAGGATGACAAACCCTGACAGGCGGATCAGCCAAAAAGACGCATTTTCTTTTAAGTACCACCGTCCGGTCCGCATTCCTTCACGCACAGCATCTTTTGATAAGAGGATACCCAGTATGCCATGAAGAAGTACGATCGCAAGAAGGGTATAAGAAAGGGGTTTCCAGTTGAACGTTGTCATGCGGAGAAGTGTAAACGCCCCCATGAGTCCGTGAAGGGCGAGAAGCACAAGCATGAAACGGGCAAGAAGGGAATTGAATTTCTTCATGTTGATGTTCTCTTTTCCAGAAGAACTAAATCGAAGCGGCCGCTGTGGACAAGGGAGCGGAACATAAGAGTGTCATAAGGACGTGTTTCCACGGCATAACCTTTCTCTTTAAAAAGTGCGGCAATTTCTTCCGCATGGGCGGTATATGCCGCATCTTCTTTGTCATAGGGAATAATCATTTTCGGGTGGATCGTTACTTTTGCGCCCATGTACTCCGAAGCGGAGGCGCCGCCTTCCTTTTCCGTGTTCACCAAAACGGTATAAATCGCTTCTTTTTCATGGAGAGAAAGGATTTCATAGTTATTTGCTGCGGGTGGAAGCTGGAATTTCTGTAAAAAATGGTCATAGCCTCCGCTTTCATAATCCGATTTTGTGGCACTCGAGACAGCATCGGTCTTTACCTCTAAGAAATTTATTGTCTGGAGAAAGAAGCCGGAGAGAAAAATAAAAAAGATTGTCAGAGGTGCGATAAGTTTTCGTGGTTTCATGGAGTATCTGATGCCTGTTTAAATGAAATATAAAAATATACGCTGTCTTATAAGATGGTTTTCCGGGCATGCAAATCAGTTTCTTTGTAAGGCGGCCTTATTTATTTTACAAGGCCTGCCGACTGTTTTTCAGAAGAGAACTATGCATGGCAGTTATGAAAAACATAAGTTTATATCGTATATGATCGAAGTGAATCTGAATCTGATTGATGAATTGAAATTTTAACGCTGATGTTTGAAGAAATATTGACAGAGGAGTGATAAGTGGTTACTCTTATAATATACCATAATATATTTGGCATTCCTAATATAATATATTGGAGCAGTTATAATTTATATGTGGAACATATATGGAAAATAGGAAGACATGGTGAATCAAAAAGAAGAGATATGCACGGACATAGGAAAAGCGATGGGCACGTTTCTTCGTATAACGTCTTATGGAAGGCCGCAGGGAGAGGTGTCCAAAGCGGTGCGGGCATATTTCCGGAATGTGGAAAATCTTTGCAGCCGTTTCCGAAGTGACAGCGATGTATCCCGTATTTCCGCAGCCGCCGGGGTAAAACCCGTGATGGTTTCTTCTCTTTGCAGGGATGTCTGCCGCTGTTCTTTGCGTGAAGCGGTGTTCACCGGAGGTATTTTTGATCCTACTGTCGGCGCGCTTACTTCTTTATGGAATATCGGCGGGGAAAACGAAAGGATTCCCTCTGAGGAAGAGATAGGGAAGGCAAAGGTCCTCATTGATTACAGGCATATAGAAATCGGTGAGCGATCCGTGTTTCTGAAAGAGAAAGGAATGTCTCTCGACCTGGGCGGTATCGCAAAAGAGTATGCCCTTCATAAGGCGGCAGCTCTTGCGGAACGCATGGGAGAATGCTCCATGATGATTGACGCAGGCGGAGATATCTGCGTCGTGGGAAACAAGCCGGACGGTTCTGCATGGCGTCTTGGCATCCAGCATCCCCGACAAAAGAGTACGCTCATCGCAACAGTCGCGCTCGGCAGCGAGGATACCGTAGAAACGTCAGGTGATTACCGCCGGTTTCTTTTGAAAGACGGATTGATGCAAAGCCATATTTTCCAAATCAAAAAGAAAATACCACTTATCAGCGCCACGCTTATTTACAAAAGAAATGGGGAAATGCTCCCGGTCAGCGGCGCGGCGTGTATCGCCGGCGGTCTTGATAAGGTGCGGGAGTGGCTGGAACGGATTCCCCGGTTGGAAGGTATTTTTATCACGGAAGATTTACAGGCCTACGTGACGGAGGGAATCAGCGACCGTGTCCGTATACTTACGAAAGACGCGGATCGGCGGGCTCTCATACGGCATGAATATGAAGGAGAGTGTCATGGAAGTTATTGACGTATTTAAGTCGGGCGGCCCCGTTATGTACGCGCTGCTGCTCTGTTCTATATGCACAGCGGTCATTATGATCGAGCGGGGCATGTTTTATCACCGGGCAGGAAAAAATCTGGGAATCTTTGTGGATAACCTGCCTAATATGCTTTTAAATAAAAGTTGGAATGACGCTTATGCCGATGCGGCGCAGGAAGACAATGCGGCTGCTTTTGTGGCGCAGGAAGGCATTCGTGCCGCGGCGGAAGGAAAGGATTTGCGGCTGGCATTGGATACGGCGTACAGTACGGCCGCCGCCGAGCTTCGTGCCCATTTAAATTATTTATCTATGATCGTTACGTTATCTCCTCTTTTGGGTCTTCTGGGAACGATTGCGGGAATGATCAGTTCGTTCCAGATTTTCAATTTACAGGCGGGACAGCCTATGGCTATCACCGGGGGGATTGGCGAAGCGCTTATCGCAACGGCGGCAGGTCTTTGTGTCGCTATTTTCGCTCTTGTTGTCCATACCGTTTTTGCGCAAAAGATGGATGATATTTTGACCGTTATAGAAAAAGCGGACGCCATCATCTCTTCGGAGGGCAGAAGGAGAGGCATCTGATGAGGGGGAAGCGGAATTTCCATCTGCTCTCGCAGCCGGAGGTCATCATTATCCCGATGATTGATATCATGCTCTTCCTGCTGGTATTTTTCATGGTGAGCACGATTTATATGGTCCATCTGAATACGCTTCCTGTTAATTTGCCCGCAGCGCAGGCGGCGCAATCGGAAACGAAGCCGACAGTGGTTTCTGTCACGGTGAATAAGGCGGGCCATGTCTTTTATGATATGGATGCAAAACCGACGGTCGGTATTTCCGAAAGGGTAAAGAAAACGCTTGCGGAAAAGCCGGAGACCATATTTGTTATCCGCGGGGACCGGGATACGAATTATGCGGATATTACAAGTGTGCTTGATTCGTTGAAGGCCGCGGGAGCGCGCCATGTCTCCCTGGCAGCAGAATCGGGGAAGAGGTAGTTATGCATTATCGTACGAACTGGCTTGTCGTTATTCTTCTGGCGCTTGGTCTCCATGGTGCCGTCTTTGGCGGACTGATATTGGTAAGGCCGCTGCTGGACGGATCGGCGGAGGATGTCGCGTCGGAAGTGGGAACAACCATTGAATTGGAAGATGCACCGCAAAGCGGCGAGGGGGAAGAAACGAAAGATCCCGGCTATGAAGATGGTGCGGAGGGAGGTTCTCTTGTAGGAGAGGCACTTCCCGGCAAAGGGCTGGAAAATATAAAAGCGGCGGATATTTCTAATGAGCCGGCAGCGGAAACGGATATCGTGAAAGTTATGGAGGAACGGGAAAACCCGCCTCCCGATACGGAACCGGAACCTTTGGAAGAGACGGAAGCCGACGTTCCCGAAGAAAAGGCGGATACTGAACCGATCGTTGCGGAAAATGAAAAAGATGCGGTGAAGAAATTCCAGCAACAAATTGAAGACGCAAAAAAAGATCCGAAGAAAAAAATATCAAGTACTATCGTGGTGAAGAAAAAAGGTGACGGCAGTACGCATACGATGGGTCAGCCGCCGAAAATCATCGTGGATTCTTATCCGCCGGAAGGGATGTATACATTTAAAGGCGTTGTCCGTGTGTTTACGACGATCGGAGAAGATGGGAAGGTAAAGAAGACAAAGGTGGCGGTTACTTCAGGGCGGCGCGGTGTGGATGAGCTGGCGATGGCGTTCTGCCGCCGCTGGACGTTCAAACCGGCGCTCGACTCGAAAGGACAGCCCATGGAATGTATCAAATTGATCCGTATACCGTTCAATCTGCCGCCGGAAAAGATGAAAGATCAAATTGACAGGAATACATAGTTCATCCGGGAAATCGGCGGATGATGTGATTAAAGAGGGAGGAGCAGATGAAAAAAAGAACGATGAAATTTTTATATAGTATCGCAGCAGCGCTGTTTCTCTTGCTGACTGCGGCACTGCCTGCCGAAGCGGCACAGAACTGGATGCAGGTCTATGCCCATGTGGAGCAGATGATCAATAAGGGCGTCGAACAATATAATAACGGCGATTTAGAAGGCGCGAAAAAAATAATCAATGATTCTTACTATGGGGTTTACGAAAATGACGGGCTGGAAAAAGCAATCAGGACGACTATTTCTTCGAAGAACGCCAACCTGACGGAATATCAGTACAGCGAGCTGAAAAAAGCGATTCGTGAAAATAGGGGTAAAGATGCGGTTCGCGGAGAAGCCGATAAACTTCTTTCTATGATGAAAAATGATATCGAGTCTCTTGACAGCAAAGGGGCAGGCGGCGGGCGGTGGACTTCTTTCTGGCCGGCATTCCTGATCATGCTTCGCGAAGGGATGGAAGCGATTCTCGTTCTTGTAGCGATTATGGCGTATCTGGCGAAGTCGGGAAATAAAAAATACCTCGGCACCGTTTACAACTATTCCATTGCTGCTGTGGCGGCAAGCTTTATCACTGCTTATATTTTCAGCGTTATCCTCGGTAAGTTTACCGGCGGCGCGTCAAGAGAAGCTATTGAAGGCGTGACGGCCCTTATTGCTGTCGCTGTTCTTCTGTCCGTCGGATTTTGGATGGGCGGAAAGGCAAAAGGCGATGAATGGAAGAAATATATAGAAAGTATGATGAAAACGACCATTACCACAGGAAAAGCGAGGGCTCTCGGGCTGGCGGCGTTCCTTGCGGTGTACCGTGAAGGGGCGGAAGTGATTCTTTTCTACCAGGCGCTTTTTAACGGCGCTTCAGGGGATACTGATATGATTTGGTTCGGATTCGGGACCGGATGTGCGGTTCTTGCTGTTATTTTTGCCGTTATCCGTCTGGGGCTGTTCCGTATACCGCTCCGTCCTTTCTTTATCGTCACAAGTATTCTGATGTACCTTATGGCTGTCAGCTTTGCCGGCGGTGGAATCAGCTCTTTGCAGGAAGCCCAGCTTGTTCCCCAGACAGTAATTACCGCTTCCTGGTTCCCAAATATTGACTGGCTTGGCCTTTATCCGACCTATGAGTCTGTGGGGCTCCAGCTTGCGCTTCTCATTGCTGCAGGTATCACGCTGATTGTCCGTGGAAGAAAGCGTGCGTAAATATTTCTTTCGGACTCTTCAGAGGAATAAGAAGGATCCTAAGCAGGGTTATAATTGGGGGCTTGATCTCCAGGCGCCCCATTTATATACAATTATTTTTCCATTTTTTTATAAGGAGAGTGTTAAAATGAACAGTTTCAAAAAAGTTTTTACCGCAGGACTTGCTGCCGCTGCATTATTGGCGGGAGGCATGACGGCTTCCGCAGGATTCCAGGAATATCCGATCGGCGATGAACAGGAAGATACCGTCAACCACTTCAAAGTGGCTCTCGTATATTTCCAGCCGGTACAGATGGAACCGGAAGGCTCCATGCTGGCAGCGGATAAGGCGGATATCCATATGGAGACCGATATCCATGCCACGGAAGGCAACGAATGCGGCTTCGGTATCGGAGAATGGATCCCGTACCTCACCGTCCACTATAAACTGACCAAAGTGCAGACCGGCGAGTCTATTGAAGGCGTATTCATGCCGATGAGCGCTGATGACGGCCCGCACTACGGCGCAAACCTGAAGCTTCTTGGCGCAGGTACATATGAATGCGAATTTTCCATTGACAGCCCGGCACGTCAGAATTACAGCCTCCATGTAGATAAGGAAACAGGCGTTACCGGTCATTTCTGGGAAGAACCGGTCGTCATGAAATGGACTTTCGACTACGTTCCGCGCAATTGGTAATGTAAGAAGGAAAGCAGGCGGAACGGTCTTTCCCAAGTGATGTTTTCAAGATGCTGTAAAGAAATCCCCGGGCGGCAGGACAATAAAGAAATATAATATCTGCGCTGCGGAAAAATTTCTTTATCCGGTCTGTCCCGGGGATTTACTTGCAGCCGTTTCTTTTTGTGATTATTCGAAAGGAATTCTCATGATGCAGTTTCAAATGTTTCTGCAGCAGCTTATTCCCGCCATGGAATTCGGTACTGCGCTTATGACGCCGCTGGCAGTGCTGCTTGCTATTCTGTACAGTTGTGACGGAGGGAATCTTCGCAAAACTTTCAGAAAAGCTGCTTATTGGGGATTTTGGGGCTCTGTCTTCATCATGGCGGCCAAACAGGGGACAAGAAATGCGGTCAGCCGTGAAGGGTTTGAGGGATTGATGGCATTTTTCGCCATTATCAGCGAACTTATTCTGGCAGGTGTGCTTCTCGGTTCATCCGAAAAATTCATGAAGCGGCTTGGCATTTTTAAAAAGGGCGTCATTATCAACGTACTGGCTCTTACGATGTACTACGGCATGGAAATATGGCTCATTCCCGTGACCACCGTACTGAATGTGAATAATCCGTTTTCTGCGGAAATGCTTATCCGCATGCTCGGATTTGCTACAGGATTATTTATTGCTGTCGTGGGGAGCTGGCTCATTTACCATGCGGCAAAATCGCTGAATGACAAACGGCTGTATACTGTATTTCTTATACAGGTGGCGGCGCTTTTAATTCAGCAGATTATTTATCTTGTCCAGATTCTGATGGCAAGGGGAATCCTTCCTGCACGGTACTTGATCAAGGTGATGGCACCGGTTATTGATCACCAGGACTGGTTTATTTTCATTGTGTTTATCGTGGTCTTTGCGGTTCCTGCTGCATTGTTTTCACAGAAATGCCCGGCGAGGCCGGCAGGCTGCAATCCTGCACAGTATAGGAAAATCGTGGCAGACGATATACATAAAAAGCGCTGGGGCAAGGCTTCCGTAGGCGCGCTCATCGTGATGATCATTCTTTCCAGCGTGGGCAGTGCTTATGCAAACAAAAAGGAAGAATTGGTTCCTGCGGTGTCCGTTACCGCAAAGGATCAGATGGTGAGCATTGATATCAATAAGGTGAATGACGGACATCTCCACCGTTTTGCCTATCGGACGAAGAAAGGGACGCAAGTGCGTTTCATCGTGGTGCTGAAAGGCGGCTCCGCTTACGGAGTCGGACTGGACTGCTGTGAAATCTGCGGGCCGACAGGCTATATTGAAAGAGAAGGACAAATCGTCTGCAAACTTTGCGACGTGGTTATGAATAAGCAAACAATCGGACTTCCCGGCGGCTGCAACCCAATTCCCGTAAAATATGGAGTAGGGAACGGACAGATCCGGATCGAGCAGAAAGAGCTGGATGCCGCAGCGAAGTATTTCCGTTAGCAGAAAGGAGGATATAATTGTTCTGGCAAATGGTAAAAGGCGCCATACTCCGGCAGGGGCGCCAGCTTCTTTTCGTGGCGCTTACCGTAGCCCTCGGCATTTCACTGGCAACGGCGATGCTGAATGTCATGTTTGACGTAGGAGAAAAGGTGAATCAGGAACTGAAAGCCTTTGGCGCAAATATCACGGTGACGTCAAAAAATTCCTCCATTCTGAAAGATATTTACGGGCTGGACGATGAATCGGCACCGAAAGAATACTTGAAGGAATCCGACCTGGGGCAAATCAAGACTATCTTTTGGACAAATAACATTGTCGCCCTTTCTCCCCATCTGAACGGTCATGTCACGTTGGACAACGGTGTATCTGTTCCTGTTTCAGGCACATGGTTTGATCATAAGATGGATCTTCCCACCGGTGAAGTTTTCGTTACAGGAGAGCAATATCTCAAGTCCTGGTGGCAGCTGGATGGAGAATGGCCTGAAGAAAAAGAAGAAAATTCCGTTCTTGTGGGGAAAGATCTGGCAGCTTCCCTGCATGTAAAAAAGGGAGACACCCTTTCCTATACTAATAAGGATGGAACAAAAGGTTCATTTACCGTTTCAGGCATTCTTACCGGCGGCGGTGAAGAAGACGGTGAAATTATCGCGTATCTTCCGACTGTGCAGAAAGCTCTCGGTCTGGAAGGAAAGGTGGATACCGTCACTGTCAGCGCCATGACGACACCCGAAAACGAATTGGCCCGCCGTGCCGCTGCCAATCCGAAAAGCCTTTCTATCAAAGAATATGAAATCTGGTATTGTACTTCATATGTAAGCTCCATCGCTTATCAGATCGAAGAGGTCATCCACGGTTCCGTGGCCCGTCCTGTCCGCCAGATTGCCGAATCGGAAGGGCGTATTCTGGACAAAACACAGCTTCTTATGCTTCTTATTACTGTCCTTTCCCTGCTTTCTGCCACCATGGGGGTTTCTAACCTGGTCAGCGCAAATATCATGGAAAGAAGCAGGGAACTGGGGCTGCTGAAGGCCCTCGGCGCAACGGATGTTTCGGTAATCATCCTAGTCCTGTCAGAAATTTTTATGGCAGGTCTGGCGGGTGGTATCTTAGGCTATTTTGTAGGGATCGGCTTTGCGCAGATTATCGGTCATGCCGTTTTCGGATCGGGTATCGCGGTGAACCTGATTGTCATTCCGATTCTCATCGTGCTTCTGATTCTTATGATCCTGCTTGGCAGTCTGCCTGCGATTCGTTCGATTCTCAGGCTCCGTCCGGCAATTGTTCTCCATGGCAGGTGATTCCTATGAATATAAAACGATTACATATGTACCTGGTCATGGTGACAAATGCGCTTCTGCGGAGAAAGCTGAGAATGTTCATTGCCCTTTTGGCCGTGGCCATCGGTGCGACAATTATTTCGGGCATGATCACGGTGTATAAAGAAGTACCTGAGCAGATGGGGCGTGAATTCCGCGCATACGGTGCAAATCTCCTCCTGCTTCCCGCCAACGGGAAAACAACTATGGAGGAGGCGGCCGTCGCTCCTGTTTATGACATGCTGAAGGACAAAGAAATAATCGGTGCGGCGCCTTTCCTTTATGAACGTTTGAAGATTAATGAGTCACCCGTACTTACCGGCGGCACTGATTTCAATGAGATCAGAAAGGTAAGCCCCTACTGGCAGATCAATGGAGAAATGCCGAAAGAAAATTCCAAAGAAATACTCCTTGGCTATGAGCTGTCCGAACGCTTTCAGGCGAAACCGGGGTCGCAGGTTATCGTAGCGCTTGGCGACGGAACGAAGGAAGAAACATATACTGTTTCGGGTATTGTCCGCACCGGAGGCAAAGAAGAACAATTTGCCTATGTGGATATTAAGAGCCTTTGGGATTTTCTGGGAAAGCCGAATCTTCTGAGTATGGTGCAGGTGAGTGTTGTGGCGAATTCAGGAGACCTGGAAGCTCTTGCGGCTCGTATGGCGGCCGAAACACCCGATGTCCATCCGCAGACAGTAAAGCAGATTGCCGCATCGGAACAGACCGTCCTCGGCAAACTGCAGGCCCTTGTTCTGCTCGTTACGGTAGTTGTTCTCCTTCTGACGCTTGTCTGTGTGGGAACGACGATGACCGAAGTCGTTTCTGAACGGCGCCGTGAAATCGGTTTGAAGAAAGCCCTTGGGGCAACGAACAGAAATATAGCGGGAGAGTTTTTCGGAGAAAGCTGTATGCTCGGCTTTATCGGCGGAATAATCGGCACAGGATGCGGATATCTTTTTGCACTTGCCGTCGGAGTCAATGTTTTTGGCAGGAGTCTTGAAGTTTCATTTCCCATTGCGATTATGACGATTATTCTTTCCATTGTAGTGACAGCCGTGGCGACGATGCTGCCTGTACGAACCGCTGTAAAAGTGGAGCCGGCCATCGTCCTGCGTGGTGAATAAGGAGCGTATGATGAGTCTTTTAAAATTAACCGATGTGGGCATGCTCTACGGCGGGCGTGTTCCTGCACTGGAACATATCAACCTGACCGTGGAAAAAGGAGACTGGCTCGCCGTCATGGGGCCGTCCGGTTCAGGGAAAACCACGCTGATGAATATCATCGGCTGTATGGATAAACACACTTCGGGGGAAGTCATCCTTGACGGAATCAATCTGAATGAAGTGTCCAAAAACGAACTGACACAGATCCGGCGTGATAAAATCGGCATGGTGTTTCAGCAGTTCCATCTGATTCCCTATCTGACGGCTGTGGAAAATTTGATGGTCGCCCAATACTATCACAGCATTCCCGACAAGAAAGAAGCCATGGAAGCCCTGGCCCGTGTCGGTCTTGAAGACAGGGCGGGTCACCTGCCGAGCGAGCTTTCCGGCGGCGAACAGCAGCGCGTGTGTATCGCAAGAGCTCTGATCAATTATCCGGTCCTCATTCTTGCCGATGAACCGACAGGAAATCTGGATGAGAAAAATGAAAAACTGGTCATGAACCTTTTCCGTGAACTCAATGAAGAGGGGCATACCATCATTACCGTTACCCATTCCGACCATGTCGGCAAAGCGGCAAAACGGATCGTTATCATCGAGCATGGACATATGCGTGAAGGAGGAGAAGAAGAAAAAGCATGAAAAATTTAAAGAAATATGGCGCTGCGGCTGCAGCCGGCCTGGTGGCAGCGACGCTGATCGGCGGCTGCGGTGATACCAAAGAAGCGCCTGCGTCCGAAGGCAGCACAAAATCGGGGCTGACCCAATATAAACCGCCGAAAGTGGACACGAAAGGGCTCCTTTCCAAGGCGAAAGACGGTACCTTTGAAGGAAAGAGCGCCGCAAATGGAGAAGGAGAGTATTCCATTATTTCCATTACGGTGAAAGACCATAAAATCACGGCAGCTACTTTTGACGGCTTCCTGAAAGACGGAAAACGGAAAGGGGAGGATTATGGAAAAACAAACGGAAAAATAGAAAATAAGGTTTATTACAACAAAGCCCAGCTTGCATTGAAAGCAAATAAAACTTATGCGGAAGCGCTGCTGCAGAAACAGGAGTTGAATAAAGTCGATGGCATCTCCGGCGCTACCCTTTCCTATAAGCAGTTTTTCGATGCGGCGCAGCGTGCTTTGGAAGAAGCGGGCAAATAATTATTGTCATCGGGAACGTGTAACAGCGTTCCTATTTTTATTTCCATGGACGGCGGGATATAATGTAAAAAAACAGGAAGGAAAACCATGGACAGAAAAAAGAAAGCTGACGGACTTTTGGCGGGTACTGTATTAATCTGCCTGCTTGCGGCGCCATTTAAAGAAACCGGCTTGCTTGGCGGCGGACTTTTCCATATGGCCTTTGCTGCTTCCGTAGGAGGAATTGCCGACCTTTTTGCCGTATCTTCCCTTTTCGGAAAACCGCTGGGGATTTCCTGCCGCACTGACATCATTGCCAGACGGCGGGACCAAATCGTGGACATGGCGCGGGACATGGTAGGGAAAGAACTGTTTACAGAAGAACTGCTGGAAGATTTTTTGGAAAAGAATTTAAGCTGTGAGCTTATTCTTGCCCAAATTGAAAAACAGGAAGAACTTCTCCTGCCTTTACTGGAATCTGCCTGCCGCTGCGGCATTCTTGCCGTGGATAAAGGCAAGATCTGGAATCTGCTTCTTCGGGAAGGGAAAAGTGCTATTCAAAAAGAAAATTGGGCAGACCGTATCGCTTTTGCTCTTTACACATTGAAAAACTATGAAGGAAAACAGGTACTTGCCCAAGTACTTGCGAAAGAAGCGAAAGGATTCCTTCAGAACCGCTTTACCCAGACAGAAGTAAGACGGCTCTATCAAAGCGCCTGGGCGAAGTACAGGGACAGGGGGTGGTTCCGCGGTTTGCTGGAGAGCTTTGTTGAAAGAGAAGAAACGGAAAATATCCGCCTTATTCAGGAGCAGGTGTGGAATCTGGCGGATTCCATCGTTGATCCCGGAAGCGAAGTAAGGTGCGCCCTTGGAAAGAGCTATGACAGCTTTCTTAAACGGCTTACAGAAGATAAAAAACTGCAGGAGGAAATCAATACATGGGTGTCCGCTAATCTTGCAAGTCTTTTGGAAAACAGGAAAGACTTCTTTGAAAACCTTTGGGACAGCCATCAGGAAAATGCGGAAAAATTTCTGGCAGGAAAAATACTGGACCTTGTAAAAAATGAATTGGGGAATCCTGAAAAAAAGGAAAGAAACGATAAATTCCTCTTAAAGCAATGCAGGCGCCACGTCGGCTGGCTCCATGAAAAAATTGCC
>OJOH01000716.1_pt1 | contig 19217 bp, 13 predicted proteins | sample 1598201 | NCBI WGS metagenome assembly OJOH01 (sample SAMN03922462, study PRJEB24848) | human gut metagenome | isolation source: stool sample | host: Homo sapiens | place: Germany | collected 2009-11 | reverse complement strand
AAGTTGAGATTCCCATGTTCCGCCCGGTGAAGGTGTTCGATGTGAGCCAGACGGACGGCAAGCCCCTGCCGGAGCTGGCCTCCAGCCTGTCCGGTACGGTTCCAAACTATGAGGCTTTTCTGGAAGCCCTGCGCCGCTCCGCCCCGGTCCCCATCGAATTTGAGCCGATGGCAGCCAATATGGACGGCTATTTCTCCTCCGAGCAGCAGCGGATCGCCATTCGGGAAGGTATGAGCGAGGTGCAGACTGTTTCCGCCGCTGTCCATGAGACCGCGCACAGTAAGCTCCACGACCCCAAAAAGTACGAAGCGGAGCCGACCTGGAAGATCGTGATGGTGAGCGAGGGCGGCACCAAGCATGACTTCCGTCTGGACTTCGCCACCGAAGCAGAGGCGGAACAGGCCGCCGCCGAGGAAGGCTGGCGCTATGTGGACGAGAATCGGTTTGAGTGGCGGTTGGAAGTGGAGGAAGATCTGACGGCGGTGAAACAGGCCGCCAAGAACCGCAACACCGAGGAAGTGGAGGCCGAGAGCATTTCTTATGCGGTTTGCCAGTATTTCGGCATCCAGACCGGCGAGAACAGTTTTGGCTACATCGCTTCCTGGTCGAAGGACAAGGAGCTGAAGGAGCTGCGGGCCAGTCTGGAGACCATCAACAAGACTTCCTGCGAGCTGATTAACGACATCGAGCGCAACTACAAGGAAATCTGCAAGGAGCGCGGCATTGACCTGACTGCCGCCACGGAACCGCAGCAGGACTCTATCGAGCAGCTGGCAGCAGACATCGACCAGTTCACTTTCGATTATGACCCTTATGAGTATCGGAACAATGCAGATAGCCGTGAGGACGCACTGCACGAACTGACTGCCACACTCCGAAGCGGAGATGCCAGCGGTGTACGCGAATGGCTCCAGAATATCGTGAACGAGGATGAACCGGATGAAACCACCCAAAAAGCTGCCGAGCTTATGGGACGCTTGGATCAGCTGGTGCCGATGACTGAACCGGAACAGCTGACCGAGCCGGAAAATACCGAAAGTGTCCAGCCCAGCGCCGAGTACCGGGAGGCCCTGTTGGTGCTGGATGATACCAGCTACCTTCATGTTCAGCCCTGCGACACCGGCTGGGACTACACGCTCTACGATGTGGCAACCATGAAGCAGATGGACGGCGGCCAGTTGGACGGGCCGGATATGGGCCGTTCCACAGCGGTTAGCCATATCTGCGAGGACCTGGGGATGGGCGGCAAGTCCATCAAGTATGCGCCGCTGTCCATGATCGAGACTTTGCAGGAGGCGGCTTACCACCAGATGCAGGAACAGGTCAGCCAGCAGACCACAGAAGCTGCCGCCACCCAGCTGCCGGATGCCCAGGAGCAGGCGTTGGACGAGTATCCCATGCCGGACCCGGCACTGACTCAGGATGATCTGGAGAAATGCGGCTACCTGGACGGTGACCTTCTGCCCCTCTCCAAAGAGCGAGCCTATGAGCTGATGGAGCGAGACCTGACCGTTTATATCGTCCAGGAGGGTGAAAACCCGGAAATGGCCTTTGACACTGCCGACCTGGACGCCCATGACGGTATCTTTGCTGTGTCCCGCGAGGAATGGGAGCAAAGCCCGGACTTTCACGAAAAAGTTTTGGAACGACAGGATCGGCAGTTGGAACGGGAACAGGCGTTTCTTTCCCATGAGGGAAATTGTTTTGCTATTTATCAGGTGAGCAAGGATGACCCGCAGAATGTGCGTTTTATGAATCTGGATTGGCTGCAATCGCACAATCTGTCCGTAGAGCGGAGTAACTATGACCTTATCTATACCGCCCCTCTGGACGGTTCCGGCAGCACTATGGAGCAGCTGGAAAGGCTGTATGAGCAGTTCAATCTGCAAAAGCCGGTGGATTTTCACAGCCCGTCTATGAGTGTCAGCGACATCGTTGCCATCAAGCAGAATGGTCAGGTATCCTGTCATTACTGCGACAGTGTTGGTTTCACCCAGGTGCAAGGTTTCTTGCCGGAAAATTCGCTGAGAAATGCGGAAATGACGGTGGAAGATGATTACGGCATGATCGACGGTATCATCAATAACGGCCCAAAGGAGCCGACAGTGGCCCAGCTGGAACAACAGGCCCGCAGTGGTCAGCCCATTTCTCTTATGGACTTGGCAGCAGCCGTCCATCGAGAGGAACGGGAAAAGAAAAAGTCCGTAATGGAGCAGCTGAAAAGCCAGCCCAAGACGGAACACAAAAAGACAGCGCAAAAAAAGAGCGCGGAAAGGGAGCTTTGATATGAACAACTTCACCTTTGAGGAAACGAACCTTCTTTGCATCTACAACACCGGCAGCCGCACCGGGCTGATCGAGGCCCTGACGGAGATGCGCGGCGAGCTTTCGCCGGAGGAAACCGAGCTGCGGGAACTGACGGACAGCGCCCTGGGTAAACTCCAAGCTATGAACGACACCGAGTTTGCCGAACTGGAGCTGTACCCAGATTTCGACGAGTAAAAAACACACATAAAGACCTGATGGGGCGGCCTGATATGCCGTCCCATTTCTATTCAACATGAAGGGAGGACAGAAAACCATGCCATCCAAAGCTGAATTTTACCGGCAGATGGCCGAACAGGTATCGACCCAGCTTGTAGGCAGCTGGAAGGAGTGGACGGCTTTTCTCACCACCGCCGCCCGCCTTTATAAATACCCATTCCACGAGCAAATGATGATTTACGCCCAGCGCCCGGATGCCACCGCCTGCGCCGACTTCGACATCTGGAACAACCGGATGAACCGCTATGTGCGTCGGGGTGCCAAGGGCATTGCTCTGCTGGATGAATCCAGCGGATTCCCCCGGCTGCACTACGTTTTCGATGTGTCGGACACCGGAGTGCGCCGCAATTCCCGTGACCCGGAGGTGTGGCAGTACAACGATGACCTGAAACAGCCGGTTTCGGAAATGCTCGCCGCCACCTACGGCATCAGCGGAGAGCGTGTCAGCCAGCAGCTTGCGGACGTTGCAGGGAAACTGGTGGCAGATTACTGGGACAACAACGGCGGGGACATCCGCGCCATCGTTGACGGTTCGTTGCTGATGGATTATGATGATGCCGGGGTGGAGATGCAGTTCAAGTCCGCCGCCGCCATCAGCGTCACCTACACGCTGCTGGAACGCTGCGGCTTTGAGCCTGCCGGGTGGTTCGACAAGGAAGATTTTCGAGCCATCCACGAGTTTTCTACCCCGGATGCCGTCTTTGCCCTCGGCGCAGCTGTCAGCGACATGAGCCGGGAGGTGCTGCGAAACATCGAGCGCACCGTGAAAACAACCATTCGCCGCCGCAATGTAGAAAGGAGCCAATATGAATACGAACAGCAGGAACGTGACCTACTCGACCGTCGGGGACTACCAGCTCCCGAACCTGACCCTGAACCAGCCCCGGAAGCCGCTGGGCAAGTACGGCAGGCTGCGCCGGACGTACCTGATGAACCATCGCCCAGTGCTGTACAACACGATGCTCCTGAACGGGAGCCTGTACCCGCACCTGATGGAAGTGGAGCAGACGGCAGAAAGCCGGATGCAGCAGACCATGAAGCAGTTGCTGAAACAGACCCCGGCCCCAGACAAGCAGCAGAATCAGATGGCTTGGGTGCAGCACATGAACAGTCTGAAAGCGCAGGCAGAGGAACTGGTGCTGACGGAGCTGATCTACAGCTAAGTTTTCTGGATGTTGCCATCCCTACGGAAGCCCAGCAAATCGAAATCATCGACCAAGCGGAGAGCGAAAAAACGCCCTCCGCTTTTGTTTTGTCGCAGGCTGAAATTGAGAACGAGCTGCGGCGGCACGGTTCGGGATTTATGGGCGGCAAACAGCGCATTATGGCACTGTACCAGACCCAGACCGACCGCAATCTCCGCGCCAAGGCACTGGCAAAGGAATACGGCACCGGTGGTCACTCCCACGATTTTCTGGACGGAAGCCGGGGTTTTGTGAATCACGACTGGAAGGGTCTGGAATTCGACCATTACCCCGACCACCAGAAAATCACCCTGAAATGGACACAGGTGGAACAATATATCAACCTGATGATCCAGTCCGACCGCTACCTGACTGACAAGGAAAAGGAGCATTACACGCCCCCTGTGCCTGTCAGCGTAAAGCCGGATGGTGCCATAAATCGTGCCAAAAACCTGATTCGGGATTTCTGCTTGGAGGAATACGACTCCGAGCCGGACTTTTCTAATCCTGCTAAAATCGACATTGCCTACACCCACGCCACCGACGAGGACATTCCCATTCAGGTCAACGTGGATCTGGTGGGGTATCGAGTGGAGCGGTATCTGGGCGAGGTATTGATAGATGAGCGGCAGTACGAAAGTCTGGAAGAGCTGACCGAAACAGAGTTGGAGGCTCTGAATTTTTCGGAATTGGTCAGCGTCACGGACGAAGAACTGGAGCACTACCACAGCAAGGCGGAGGAACGCCCGGCACTGTTGCTGCTGGATGCAGCCGCAGAGTACAATGCCCTGAAGGAGCAGCACCCGGACGCACTGGTAGGCTTTGAACAGGGCGGGCAGTTTGAGTTTTACGGCGAGGATGCCCGAAAAATCAGCGAACTTCTGGGCGGAAAGCTGCTGGAAAAGGAAACGGAATTGGGCACCGTCCCGGTCACTGGCTTTCCCCGCGACCAGTGGGCGCACCGTGCCAAACAACTGTGGCAGTGTGGTGAGAACGTCTATCTTGCTGGGCTGAACGAGGATGGCACCCACCACCAGACCAAGTACCTGCGCCGGGAGGATTATCTGCCGCTGGGAGCCACCGTCCACATGGAAGGACGCGCTTTCCGGGTGGATAACGTCAACTTCGATAAGGGCAGTGTGTCCCTGCAGGATGTAGCACTGGCAGAGATGCGGATGCCAGTTTTCCGGGAGGAACCGCTGGCGGTTGTCCGGGAGTTGTACGAGCAGGAACAGGATATTCCGCAGCTTTCCGACGAAGAACTGGACGAGCTGCCCATTTCTGCCGTGATGGACGGAAAGGTGCAGACCTTCCCAGATGCCGCTGCCTTGGATGAAGCCCTGAATGCTGAACCTGCGCCGGAGCCTGCCGGGAACTTCCACATCACGGATGATGATTTGGGTATCGGAGGTCCTAAGCAGAAGTACGCGCGGAACATTGAGGCCATCCGCACCCTGTTCCAGTTGGAGCAGGAGCATCGTGGTGCCACCGCCGAGGAGCAGCAGGTGCTTTCGCAATATGTGGGCTGGGGCGGTTTGGCAGATGCCTTTGACCCCAGCAAAGATAGTTGGGCAAAAGAGTACGCCGAACTGAAAGGGCTGCTCTCCGAGGATGAGTGCGCCGCCGCCCGTTCCAGCACCCTGAACGCCCACTATACCAGCCCTACCGTCATCCGTAGTATCTACGATGCCGTGGAGCGCATGGGTTTCCGCAGCGGTAACATTCTGGAGCCTAGTATGGGCGTGGGCAACTTCTTTGGAATGCTGCCGGACAGCATGGCAGACAGCCGCTTATACGGCGTGGAGTTGGACAGCATCACCGGGCGCATTGCGAAAAAACTGTACCCGCAGGCAGACATTACCGTGGCTGGCTTTGAAACCACCGACCGCCGTGATTTCTACGATTTGGCGGTGGGCAACGTGCCTTTCGGTCAGTACAAGGTCAACGACAAAGCGTACAACAAGCTAGGATTCAGCATCCACAATTATTTCTTTGCGAAAGCCATCGACCAAGCGCGTCCGGGCGGCATAGTGGCGTTCGTCACCAGCCGCTATACTATGGACAGCAAGGACAGCGCCGCCCGCAAGCACATGGCAGAGCGTGCTGCCCTGTTGGGGGCTATCCGTCTGCCCAACAATGCGTTCCGTGCTAACGCTGGTACGGATGTTGTCAGCGACATTATTTTCCTGCAAAAACGTGACCGTCCCATCGACCATGAGCCGGACTGGGTGCAGTTGGGCAAAACAGAAGATGGCTTTGCCATCAACCAGTATTTCGTAGACCACCCGGAGATGGTGCTGGGCGAGCTGACCACCGAAAGCGCCCAGTACGGACGGGAGGAACTCACCGTTGCACCCATTGAGGGTGCAGTGCTGGCAGACCAGCTTGCAGAAGCGGTACAGCATATTGAGGGGCAATACACCGAAGTTGAGGTAGAAACACCAGATATTGCGGATGCCGAAAATGAGAAGCACATTCTCCCAGCTGACCCGGATGTAAAAAACTTCTCCTACACCGTGGTGGACGGCGAGGTGTTCTACCGGGAAAATTCCGTGATGACGCAGGTGGAGCTGTCCGATACCGCCAAGGGGCGTGTCACCGGCATGGTGGAGCTGCGGCAAATCGTCAATGACCTGATCGACCAGCAGTTGAACGACTTCCCGGACGAGGACATTAAGGAGACACAGGCAAAGCTGAACGCCGCCTACGATGCCTTTACCGCAAAGTACGGTCTGCTGAACGACCGCAAAAACGGGCGACTTTTTGAGCAGGATTCCTCCTACTATCTGCTGTGTTCGCTGGAAAATCTGGACGAGCAGGGGCAGCTCAAGAGTAAGGCGGCGATGTTCACCAAGCGCACCATTCGCCCGGAGCGCACTGTCACCAGTGTGGACACCCCCAGCGAAGCGTTGGCAGTGTCCATCGGGGAGCATGGCAAGGTGGACTTGCCCTATATGGCAGAACTGCTGGGCACTCCCGGTGACTACGGGCGCATTACCACCGAACTCTCCGGCGTGATCTTCAAGGACCCTGCCGCCGACCCCACTGACCCGGAAGCCGGCTGGCAGATGGCAGACGAGTACCTTTCCGGCGATGTCCGGGCCAAGCTGCGGATGGCGCAGTTTGCGGCAGAGACCAACCCGGAATTTGCCGTCAATGTGGATGCGCTGACCAAGGCACAGCCCAGAGAACTGGAAGCCTCCGAAATTGATGTGCGCTTGGGTGCAACGTGGCTCGACCCGGATATTATCCAAAAGTTTATGACCGAGACCTTCCAGATCCCCTACTATCTGCGCCATGCGGTCAAGGTGAGATATTCTCCGTATACCGCCGAATGGCGTGTGGAGGGCAAAACGGCTACGGGGCGGGGCGACATTATCTCCTCCGAGACCTACGGCACATCCCGTGCCAACGCCTACAAGATTCTGGAGGAGACCCTGAACCTGAAAGATGTCCGCATCTACGACACCATCGAGGATGCCGATGGCAAACTCAAGCGTGTGCTGAACAAGCGGGAGACCATGCTTGCGCAGCAGAAACAGCAGGTCATCAAGGATGCTTTTGCCAACTGGGTCTGGCAAGACCCCCAGCGGCGCATAGCGCTGGTAAAGCAGTACAATGAGTTGTTCAACAGCACCAGACCCCGTGAGTATGACGGTTCCCACATTCACTTTGTTGGCATGAACCCGGAAATCACCCTCCGGGAGCACCAACGCAACGCCATTGCTCATGTGCTTTATGGCGGCAATACGCTGCTTGCACACGAAGTGGGGGCAGGCAAGACCTACGAAATGGCGGCGTCTGCTATGGAAGCGAAACGCCTTGGTTTGTGCCAGAAATCGCTGTTCGTGGTGCCCAATCACCTGACGGAGCAATGGGCTTCGGAGTTTCTGAACCTCTACCCCAATGCCAAGTTGCTAGTGGCACGGCGCAAGGACTTTGAGACTGCCAACCGTAAAAAATTCTGCGCCCGCATCGCCACCGGTGACTATGATGCTGTCATCATCGGCCATTCGCAATTTGAGCGCATCCCGCTGTCCTTTGAACGGCAGGAGCGCATCATTCAGGAGCAAATTGACGAAACGCTTGCCGCCATCAACGAACTGAAAGCCCATGCAGGCGAGAATTTCTCTATCAAGCAGATGGAAAAGACCCGGAAAACGCTGGAAACCAAGCTGGAAAAACTGCGCTCCGATGAGCGCAAGGACGATGTGATTACCTTTGAACAGCTCGGTGTTGACAGGCTGTTTGTGGACGAAAGCCATTTTTACAAGAACCTCTTTTTGACCACAAAAATGCGTAATGTCGCAGGATTGTCCACCAGCGAAGCCCAGAAATCCAGCGATATGTTCGGCAAGTGCCGCTATCTGGATGAGATCACCGGCGGGCGGGGCGTGGTGTTCGCCACGGGCACGCCCGTGAGCAATTCCATGACCGAACTGTACACGGTCATGCGGTACCTCCAGTACAGCACCTTGCAGCAGAAAAAGCTGACCCACTTCGACTGCTGGGCATCCACCTTTGGCGAGACCACCACCGCCATCGAGCTGGCCCCGGAGGGTACGGGCTACCGTGCCAGAACAAGATTTGCAAAGTTCTTCAATCTCCCGGAGTTAATGTCGATGTTCAAGGAGGTTGCAGACATTAAAACCAGCGACCAGCTCCATCTTCCGGTGCCGGAGGCGAAGTTTGAAACGGTGGTGGCAAAACCCTCGGAGATTCAAAAGGAAATGGTGCAGGAACTGAGCAAGCGTGCGGCAGAAATCCACTCCGGCACCGTGGATGCATTCGTGGACAATATGCTCTGTGTCACCAACGACGGCAGAAAAATCGGCTTGGACGTTCGCTTGATGAACCCCATGCTGCCCGATGATCCCAACAGCAAATTGAACGTATGCGTTCAAAATGTGTTGAAGATCTGGGAGGAAGGCAAAGACCAGAAGTTGACCCAGCTTTTGTTCTGCGACCTCTCGACACCGAAAAACGACGGCAACTTCAACGTCTACGATGATATTCGCAAAAAGCTGGTTGCTGCCGGTGTGCCGGAAAACGAGATCGAGTTTATCCACAACGCCGATACCGAAGCGAAAAAGGCAGCTTTGTTCTCCAAAGTGCGCTCCGGCGATGTGCGAGTTTTGCTCGGAAGTACGGCAAAAATGGGAGCGGGCACCAACGTGCAATCCCGGCTTGTGGCGGTGCATCACTTGGACGTTGGCTGGAAACCCAGCGACATGACCCAGCGCAACGGTCGCATCATCCGTCAGGGCAATATGAATAAGGAAGTCAAGGTGTTCAATTATGTCACGGAAGGGACATTTGACTCGTACTTGTTTCAGACCCTTGAGAATAAGCAGCGATTCATCAGCCAAATTATGACCAGCAAATCCCCGGTGCGCTCCTGTGAGGATGTGGACGAGCAGGCTCTTTCCTATGCGGAGATCAAGGCATTGTGCGCCGGAAATCCGCTCATCAAGGAGAAGATGGATTTGGATGTTCAGGTCGCAAAACTCAAAGTTCTGAAAGCCGACCATCAGAGCCAGAAATTCCGTCTGCAAGACAAGCTGCTGACCAAATTCCCGGCTGACATTCAGGAAACGAACGCCTATATTGCTGGGGTGAAAGCGGACGCACAGCTTGCCGCTGCCCACCCGCAGGTGCAAGAGGGTTTCTGCGGCATGACCATCAAGGGCGTGACCTACGATGAGAAAAAGACCGCCGGTGAGCGTCTGGTGCTTGCCTGCTCGGAACTGCCCAACGCTGAGGAAAAAGTCATCGGCAGTTACCGGGGATTTGAGTTGTCTCTGCGGTTCGATACCTTCCGCAGCGAATATCAGGCGATTCTGAAGGGTCAGCGGAGATACCCGATAGCACTGGGCACCGACCCGCTGGGCAACATTATCCGTCTGGGCAACTCCTTGAACAATTTCCCGGAGCGCATTAACTCTGCTGAGAATGAACTAGCCACTCTGCATCAGCAGCAGGCGGCGGCGCAGATTGAGGTGGAAAAGCCCTTCCCGCAGGAAGAAGAACTGGCTGAAAAGTCAGCCCGCCTTGCAGAGCTGAACGCCCAGTTGGATGTGGACGAAAAGAGCCATGAGCCGGAACAGGAGGATGCACCTCGCCGCCCCTCGGTGCTGGCAGCGCTGGAAGAAAAGTCGGACAAGCCGGAGCCGGTGAAGCCCTTCCGCAGTTATTACGACAAGGATGGTGATGCCCGGTGAGGGAAAAGCGGGACGAGATCATCATCCTGAGAACAACAAAGGCCGAGAAGAACCGCATCTATGAAAAGATGCTGAGCATGGGCATCCGCAGCCTGAGTGCCTATATCCGCAAGATGGCACTGGACGGCTACTGCCTGAACCTTGACCTGCCGCAACTGCAGCGCATGGCATATCTTTTGCAGATGTGCAGCAACAACCTGAACCAATATGCCAAAGCCGCCAATGAAAATGGTCTGGTCTACGCCGCCGACATGGAGGATCTGCGGCAGCGGCTGGATGAACTGATTGAGCTTGGTCGGCAGATTCTTTCCCGGCTGGCAGAACTCTAAAATTTTCCCCGCAGTTGGAGGACTGCGGGGGTACATAAGGGGTGACATCCTTGCAAGGGGTGTGGAGATGCCTTTATAATAAAGTTGAAAGGCAGGTGCTGGATATGAGGTTCATTTTTAAGATGATTGTTTTCCCGTTTTGGCTGATTACTGCTTTCCTTGCGCTGATGCTGAAATGGACGCTGAACCTGTCGGCGTTTGTGCTGGCTCTGCCCATGCTGTATATTTTCGGCTGCGGTCTTTATACGCTGTACTGCCGGGAGTGGCTGCAGTTTTTGATTTTACTGGTGGCAGAGTTTGGATGCTTCCTGCTCATCACCGCCGGAACAGTCATTGTAGAAGCCGTGGAATGGTTCAGTGGCTGGGTTGCAGAATTATAAAATCTTTATGCCGCCATTGTGCGGCATTTTCTTTTTGCCGGGAGGTGGTAGAACTGGCTGCAACACGCTTGATTGCGCTGCACAAAAACAAAGGCAAGTCGGTTGCGGCCTGCCTGAAAAGCCGAACAGATTACGCCCAGAACCCGGACAAGACACAGCAGGGCGAACTGGTCAGCAGTTACGAATGCAGTCCCCTGACCGTGGATGAAGAATTTATGCTCTCCAAACGCCAGTATGAACTGATGACTGGGCGCAGACAAAAAAATGATGTGATTGCTTATCAGATTCGACAGTCCTTCAAGCCCGGTGAGATCACCGCCGAGGAAGCTAACAAGGTGGGCTACGAACTGGCAATGCGTTTCACCAAAGGCAAGTATGCGTTTATCGTTGCCACCCACACGGACCGGGAGCACATCCACAACCACATTATTTATAACTCCACTGCGCTGGACAGCACCCGGAAATTCCGGGATTTTTTATTGTCCGGGCTGGCTGTGCAACGGTTGAGCGATTTGATTTGTCTGGAACATCAACTGTCTGTCATTGAAATCAAGCCGTACCGAGAGCGGCAGAAGAGCACCCTTTATCCACCCAGAGAAAGTAATCGAGATAAGTTGTGTGCCGTAATTGACAACATCCTGCTGAACGAGAAACCTGCAAGTTTCGAGGGCTTCCTTCAAAAGCTGGAACAGCAGGGCTACAAAATCAAACGGGGAAAGTACACTTCGGTCAAAGGAACACGGCAGAAACGCTTTATCCGTTTTCGGACACTGGGCGCAGGATACAGTGAAGATGAAATCAAGGCGGTCATTGCCGGAGAAGCCGAACACCGCCCGCATCAGAAGCAGCCACCGAAAGAGCAACCATTCCATCTGTTGGTGGACATTCAGGCAAAGCTCTCCGAGGGCAAAAGCGAAGGCTATGCACGGTGGGCGAAACGCTACAATTTGAAAGAGATGTCCAAGACCCTGATTTTTTTGCAGGAAAATAAAATCGGCAGCATCGAAGAAATGCAGGAGCGTGTGGACGCTGCCACTGCCCGTTATCATGAACTGGGCGATTCCATTAAAGCCTCTGAGAAGCGGTTGGCAGAAATTACAGTGCTGAAAGCACACATCATCAACTACGCCAAAACTCGACCAGTCTACGATGCCTACCGAAAGTCAGGGTACAGTAAAAAATTTTTGGAAGCCCACCGGGAGCAGATTACACTGCACAAGGCTGCAAAAGCCGCTTTTGATGAAGCGAGTTTGAAAAAGTTGCCAAAGGTAAAAGAACTGGATGCCGAATACGCTGCACTGCTTTCACAGAAGAAAGCAGCATATCCAGCCTACCGTAAGGCACGGGATGAAATGCAGGAATTGAAAAAAGCACAGAAGAATGTGGAGCTGTTCTTCGCCGAGGAAAAAGACCCCAAGGAAAAATCGCAGACCCGCTAAACAGAAAACACCGAGGATTCTTCCCATTTGGGGGAGAGTCCTCGGTGTTTTTTTTTTCGTTATAGGAGCATTTGGCACAAATGTGCAGCTTGCATCCGGCGGATGCAGTACACAAAGGGTTTGGGGCTATCCCAACAAGCATTTTGCAACGCAAAAATGGCGTTTGTATATACGAACGCCCTGCTTGCTACAATTGTGTTGGTTCTGAAAGGTTCACAGCCAGTGAGCTATACAGACGCCCAAACCTAAGCTACAATTGAGATGTGCAGAGAGAACGCTGCCCTGCTTGAGCTACCACGCTCGGAATCGCAAACTGTTCTCCGCCATCTCCATTGCAGCGTTCGATTGACGCAGGTTGAGTTATCAGCGACTCTTGTCACTGTACATTCGTGTCACAAAGCAAGCTGAATCGGTGATGGGCATCAGGCGGAACAAGCACAAAAAGGAGGCCGGAAAAATGAAGTCAATGGAAATCACAGCCGTAGGTATTGATGTTTCTAAGAGCAAAAGCACAGTTGCTATTCGCAGGCCAGGTGGAGTAATTGTTGCACGTCCATTTGACATATCTCATTCTAACCATGATCTTGAGAAACTGGTCTCCATACTGAAAACGACAGGAGGAGATATCCGCGTTGTAATGGAACACACAAGCAACTATTGGAAGCCAATTGCATTAACGCTGAAGGAAGCAGGCTTTTACGTTTCTGTTGTAAATGCCATGTTGATTCACGATTTCAGTGACAATTCCATCCGAAAATTGAAAACAGACCGTGCGGACTCCTTGAAAATCGCCAACTATGCACTGACGTTTTGGAATGAGCTCCCACCCTTCAATGATGAGGACGAAACCAGACTTGTGTTGAGAGAGCAGTCATGAATGTATGAAAGATTGGCTTCGACAGCAACATCCCTTCGCAATGGCCTGATTGCACTGGCAGATCAGACGTTCCCTTCGATTGATCAGGCTTTTGGACACGCAATCAAGAATGCGGATGGTCATGAAAAGTGGGTCGATTTCTTTTCAATTTATTGGCACAGAGACTGTGTACTCAGACTTTCCATTGAAAAATTCACAGAATCTTACCGCAAATGGTGTTTGCGGAGAAATTATAAATTTCGTACGAATACAGCGCACAAGTTGTATGCTCTGGCACAGGATGCCGTTCCTACTCTCCCGAAAAACAACGGAACAAAGGCTTTAGTATTGCAGGCTTGCAAGAGCCTGAATGCTGTATGCGAGGCGAAACAGTCTACTCAAGAAGAAATGAACCGATTGGCTTCGCTGCTTCCTGAATATGAAGTTGTCATGCAGATGGAGGGCACAGGACCCATTACAGGCCCTGCTCTAATGGCTGAGATTGGTGATGTCAGACGTTTCAAAAACAAGAAAGCTCTCGTTGCCTTTGCCGGCATTGATGCACCACCGTTCCAATCTGGAAACTTTGAATCCAAGTCACGTCACGTTTCCAAGCGCGGCTCACCTCATTTGAGGCGCGCTGTATTCCTTGTAGCAAATATTATTCTAACCTTATCCCACAAAGATAACAGCGTCTTTTGCTTTATGGACAAAAAGCGCGCTGAAGGAAAGCACTACTACGTCTACACGATTGCTGGCAGTGCGAAATTTCTGCGAATCTACTACGCACGGGTCACTGAATATTTGCGCACCCAAGAGATACCTGTTGCTGCCAGCTGTCTAAACGGTAACAGCTAACGCTATTCTTTAGTTTGAAAATTCTGCTGACAGGCTACACTTGTCGGCTTATTAAAGTTGCCGGATGCTCACTGCACCCGGCAACAATTATTTTTGTTTAAATTTTCTGCTTTTACCTCTTGACACACTTTAGCAGGTTTGCGACGTAGATATTCCCGTCAGCTACTGCGTCAGAAATTTTCAGATCACTTCAACTTTGCGAGGATTTCATCTGCGCTCACGCCGCTGGCCAACAGTTTTTTCAGAACATCCTCTGCTTCGGCTTTCTTTGCGGATTCCGCTGCTTTGGTTTCAGCTTTGATCTTTTTAGCCTCGATTCTGGCGATTTCCTTGTCGATAGATTTCAGCTCTGCCTTCTTGGTTTTCAGGTCGGCTTTCAGCGCATCAATATTCGCAGTGATGGATGCAATTTCGGCGGCAGCGGCTTCCTTTGCGGACTGCTTTTCGGCAATCTGTGCAGCAAAGTCAACGGCTGCTTTTACGGTCTTGGGCTTATTCTTGCTTCCTTTGGGACGGGGCATAGGGGACACCTCCAATGTTTTTTTGATGGCTTCAGTATAACACTCGTTTTTTATGTTCGCAAGAGGTGCAGTTTGTAGAATAAAAATATATCTTAGGCGAAGTAATAAATCGATTTGAGAATATGAATATTTGAGCTGCGCTTATAGCCAGAAAGCTTCTCTTAGTTCCTGAATCTCATCATACGGAAAGCACTCGGCAGTACCCCCGATATCTTCCAGATACTTCACGATTTGCTTTGCAAGTTCGATGCCCTGATTGCTGTGCCGCACACCGCCATCTTCTTTCTGCACAGTGTCCTCTAGGTTTCTTGCTGTCCACACTTGATCGTAGATTTCCAGTTGCGAGATAACTTTTCCGACACGGAACAATAGGCGGATTCATTTTTCTCTGTTGAATAGCCGAGTGTGCTATGCAGCGAATATAGTTGCCACATAATAATGTCGGCATTCAGATCCATCGGCACATAGATCCTCACATTGTCATCCGGGAGGGTACCGCCATTTGACTTTGCCTTTCCGGTGAGAGCTTTGTCCATATCCTGTTTTGTTTCGTAGAGTGCTTTTCCAGCAGCGACAATTCGTTGATATAGAGCACATCTGTCGGGATGGGATGGATATCTAATTTGTGGTGCATAGTTGGCCTCCGTGGTAACTAGCTTTTCGAATCGCTTTCAGTAAACGCACAACCGTATGCGTGCTGGAATTAGCATTCGGGAGAGGACGGATATGTTATCGATAATGGACTATTATATAACGACAAGCATTTGCGCCTTTTCCGATTCCTGGCTCGTCAAACTCTTCAATGATATCGTCAACCTCGAGCAACCCATAATGCATTGCAGTTTCAACTTGTGCCCAAAGCTCGTCAAATTTATCTTTCCAATAGTTTGGGCCGAAATAATCCATAATTTCTTTCGCAACAGAAAATGCCGAATTATCTACACAGGGCAATGGAATACCATTAGAGGCAGATGCAATAATTCTCAATACATTAGATGACAACAATGCATCTTTGTAAGAAAATGACCTTAACCCGGTCTTTTCAAATGCAAGTTTTTTATACTCGCCTACTGGCTCTCCCTGAAACGGTAGTAATTGATACTCCTGGAGTATTCTGTAAAACACAATCATAAAATTATACAATTGTGCAAACTCAACCTCTGTTAAGAATGTCCATTTATCAATAAAAAAATGCGTTTCATTATTTCGCAGGTCCCCTAATACTGTCAAAGCATCGAGTACGACTGTTTGATCTTGCGGATGGGTTGCATAATAAGTGCTAAATAAATCTATGGTCTTATTGCAGATAACATGATAGTCTTCTGAACGGTACTTTTCCGCGTCACTCTGCGACAAACAGGAGAAAAAGTTGTTTAAATCCGTTGTGGCATCATACACCGCTTGTAAATTTCCATTTGGGTCTCTTTTCTTTGATATCTTCTTACATACATCATGATCTCCGACATCAAGCATACGTTGCTTTATAAATAATTCTACAGCATTATGGAGTGAGGCTACAAAATTCTTTCTATACTCCAAAGTAGCCATTCCGTTTACGATATCATTTGCATAGGAAATTGCAGATTTCCATGATTCAAGTGCATTATCAATCAGAATTTGCTTCATATCTCTTCCAGCCTACTTTATAAAACTATTTTTTCTGATGATTCTTCAAGGTTTCGAGAAGTTTCTTATATTTCGAATTGTATTTTTCAAAATTCATCCCATCATCTGATAAGTAGAACATAACTTTTTTCAATTCTATGTACTGCGAAATAGCATCTTTTTCTACAGTCCCTTGTTCCTCTTTTAACCTATAGTGGTAATCATAGTCATATACCAGATCATATATTTTATAGAGCTGTTCGACGTCATCTGGCTCTAAAAATGTGCATTCAGCTACAATGGACTGCCACTCACTGAAGTACCTGATATTTACAGAACTTCCTTCTGTTTTTAAATAGCTTTCAATGCTCTTTAGATCGTAGTACAAAACCGAAGCTGCTTGCCTTGTTTGAGCCCCGCTTTGACGATAGTAAACAAGCAACCCACCTAGCAGCGTACATATGCCGCCGATTATTGCTGATATTAAAGAGGAAACCCAACTTTCCATTTTTCAAAGTCCCTTTGCATTCTTAGCCACTATACTAGCATTGCCTGCCGCCCACCACGTAGAGGTGTGCAAAGTTTCGAGCGGCAAAGCTGTGAGAGGTTTTCCACAGCTCAAATATAACCATTTAAAAACTAGTTTTCAAGGGCACAGGTGAAATAATACATCAACCTGTATTGTTGTATCAAGGCTGCATTCAAACGGCGTAGCCCTTGCTCTTGATGACCTCCACAACCTGAGACACATACTTCTGGCAGGTGTCGTGGGCAGGAGCCTCCACCATCACACGCACGACAGGTTCAGTGCCGGACTCGCGCACCAGAATACGACCAGTATCGCCCAGTGCCTCAGCTACGGCCTTGACTGCTGCCTGCACTGCTTCGTCATCCTGTGCGGCCTTCTTGTCGGTCACACGAACATTTTCCAAAACCTGCGGGTAGATCTTCAGGGGCTCCGCCAGCTTGCTCATGGGCAGTTTCTTGGCAAGCATTACTTCCATCATCTTCAGACTGGTCAGGATACCATCACCAGTGCTGGCGTACTTGCTGAAGATAATATGACCACTCTGCTCACCGCCGATACGGCAGCCGTTCTTAGCCATGTACTCATAGACGTACTTGTCGCCCACAGCGGTCTTGGCGTAGCCGATGCCCTTCTCATCAAAAGCCTTATACAGGCCAAAGTTGGACATGACCGTGGTAACGACGGTATTGGTCAGCAGCTTGCCACGCTCCTTCATGTAGCAGCCGTAGATGTACAGAATATGGTCGCCAGTGATGACATTGCCCTTTTCATCCACACACAGGCAACGGTCAGCATCGCCGTCATAGGCAAAACCGATGTCCAGCCCCTTCTCTACCACGAACTTCTGCAGACCCTCAATGTGGGTAGAACCAGCATTGTTGTTGATGTTCAGACCGTTGGGCTGTGCATTGATGACATAGGTATCAGCTCCCAGAGCATCGAACACAGATTTAGCGATGTTCCAGGAACTGCCGTTGGCGCAGTCCAGGCCAACCTTGACACCCTTGAAGGAATAGATACCAAGGCTGATCAGATAGCCCATGTAGCGGTTGCGACCGGACACATAGTCCACCGTGCAGCCAATGTGTTCCCTGTGAGCGAAAGGCAGCTCCGGCCACTCCTTATCGAAAACATGGAGTTTGCCGTCGATGTAATCCTCGACTAACAGCAAGATCTCCTCCGGCATCTTCTCACCATAGCAGTCGATCAGCTTGATGCCGTTATCGTAGTAGGGATTATGGCTGGCAGAGATCATAATGCCACAGTCAAAGTCATCCACGCGGGCGATGTAAGCCACAGAAGGGGTGGTAGTGACATGGAGCAGGTAAGCATCTGCACCGGAAGCGGTCAGACCTGCGACCAGGCTGTACTCGAACATATAGGAGCTGCGACGGGTATCCTTGCCAATGACGATGCGGGCAGGATTCGTATCACCGTTGCGCTCACGCAGGGCGTTGTAGTACCAGCCTAAGAAGCGACCTACCTTATAGGCATGGTCAGCGGTCAGAGTAATTCCAGCCTCACCACGGAAGCCATCGGTTCCAAAATACTTTCCCATTATAGTTTTTCCTCATCCAAAGAGTGAATTGACGAATATATGCTTTATTCTGTATCACATGACTGCCGCAGCCGAGAGATTCTTTTTAGCGGCTTTTCTCTCGGCTCGTTCCCGTGCCTTTGCCCTGCCTCGCTCCCAACGTTCAACATTGATATCTGCCTGCCGCTTTGCCTCCTGCATCAGAATCGCAGAGTCCAAATCGGTCAGGGTGCGATACCACTTCGAGTGGAAGAATCGCTCCAGTTTCTTTTTGCTGGACCGGTGTTTCCATTCTTCCGGCTCCTGCACCAGCTTGAACAGTGCCTTCCGATAGGGTTCACCAAAAAGCTCCACCGTCCTGGCTTGAAAGGCTTCGATTTCCTTGTCTCTGTCATAGTCGGGCTTTTTCTTCGGTCGGCCGCGCTTCGCTTTTTCAATGCCTTCTGATACACACGGTGCATCATCGGACATCGGACGCTTCGAGCCGAAGTCGCTCATTGGGTTTTAGCTTTTCAAACCTTCCTTTCTAAAGGCTAGTTGTTTGTGTCACTCTCCATTTCAAAGTTGTAATCATGCTTTAGCCGGAGACACGCTCCGTTGCCTGCCGTCCGCCACGTAGAGGCAGCATTTTCGGACAGCGTAGCCATGCGTTGGCATGGCATTTTTTGTTTTATGGATTGAGCCAGTCTCTATCTGGGCGCGCTAGAAGGCGGGCATTATTCATTGCCTGATCAAGTGTCAGACATGTCGATGCGCGATACATCGTTCCATAGTCTTCAACCACAATAGCTAAATCCGCCACATTTTGAGAAGACAAGCACAGTGGAATTAAAAGTTGAATTGTTCCAGAGGTTATAAAATACTGTGGAACGGCGATCTTATAGTTTCTCCGTAAACGATCCTTAGCTGCTTTTACACTTCCATCAATAAAAAGTTGGAGCTGATAGTCTGAGTATCCAGAGAAAGGTGCCGGGAAACGTGCCTTGTTATCTTGAATAATATGCTCAACATTGACAACTAGCTCTTTACGGGAATCAAAAATCAATTTAGCTGGGTCATCCCAATAAAATGCCATTTCTGGTAACTGTGTGTATCTTTGTACCTCATGTTCACCTCTTCGGAAGAACTTTGAAAAATGCCAATAGCAGCCCACATTCGGATTTGTGTTTTCCTCAAATTGTGCATATAAAGGTTCGTGCTGGTTTTTCGATAAC
>OJOH01000714.1_pt1 | contig 19231 bp, 19 predicted proteins | sample 1598201 | NCBI WGS metagenome assembly OJOH01 (sample SAMN03922462, study PRJEB24848) | human gut metagenome | isolation source: stool sample | host: Homo sapiens | place: Germany | collected 2009-11 | reverse complement strand
GCGATGTGCTGATCGTGCTGGAGGCCATGAAGATGGAGATCGAGGTCTCCGCTCCTGTGGACGGCACCGTCAAGTCTGTGGCCGTCAATGTGGGTGGCACCGTGAACACTGACGACCTGCTGGTCGTTCTGGGCTGAGCCTGACAGCAAGCTGTTATCCTGAAAACCAGTATGTCCGGCCCCTCTTTCCGAGGGGCCGGATCTTTTTTTGTGTTGTACTGCAACCAAATGCCCTTCCCGGGTGTTATATAGGGTGAGACGCGTTTCAGGATCAAACACACAGAGAGGAGGATGCGGCGTGGAGGAATCGGAGCTGCTGCGCCTGCTCCATCGGGGCGACCCGGCGGGGCTGGAGGCGCTGATCGTCCGCTATACGCCCTATGTCTCCGCGGTGGCGGCCCGGATCCTGCCCGGCTGTCCCCGGGAGTGGGAGGAGGTGGCGGCGGACGTCTTTTGGGCCGCGTGGCAGGAGCGGAAAAAGCTCCGGCCGGGCAGGCTGAAGGGCTGGCTGTCCGTGACCGCCCGAAACCGGGCGCTGAACCTTCTGCGGAGCAGGCGGGAGACTGTCCCCCTGGCGGAGGACGTCCTTATTTTGAGCGGGGACGGCCCCCAGCAGGAATTGGAGAGCCGGGAGGCGGCCAGTCTGGTACGGGCGGCGCTGTCCACTTTGGAGCGGGAGGACCGGGAACTGTTTGTCCGCCGATATTACTACGGACAGACGGTGGCCCGGGCGGCGGAGGAGATGGGGATGAACCTGTCCACCGCCAAAAGCAGGCTGCGGAGGGGCCGGGAACGGCTGAAGGAAGCATTGAGAAAGGCGGGATACGATGTTGAGGAAAATTGAGATCGCCCACATGATGGACGCCTATGAGGAGGAAAAATTTGCGCCGGAGGAGGAGGCTCTGGTCGATCCCCAGAGGGTCAGGACTGCCGTGATGGGCCGGGTCCGCCGGGGGAGAACGCGCCGAATCCTGCTGACGGCGGCGGTGCTGGCCGCCTGTCTGGGGCTGGTGGGCTGGACCTATGGGGAGCGGGTCATTCAACTGCTGAATGGAGGGCAAGTGACCATAGGAGCGGGTTATGGAACAGTCCAGATGTCTGATGGCTATGACGAACAGGGCAATCCCGTGATTCTGTCTCTGGAGCAAGACCGTCTGTGGCTGGTGGCCCGCGGTCAGCGGCTGGATGTGACCGATCAGGTAGATGAAAAAACACCCTATGTGGATACCTGGTGGGACGAGGAGGACACGCTCCACTATGTGATCGTAGGAGGGACCACAGAGGACTACGGCTGGTTTGAGGGCATCAAGCTGGCTGATGGCAGCGGCGGAGGCGCAGGTGTTCCGCACAGCCGTACAGACCTTCCGCCGGATGCAGAGGACCCGGACTGGCTCATCCAGGGCCGTCAGCAGCTCCAGGCCCTCTGGGCAGAACAGAGCGCGCAGAGAGGATAGGGCTGTGTCTTGCCGTTCCGCAGAAACTTTGGTACAATACCGGGGATGCGGAACAGGAGGCGAGCGCATGGAGCAGTACCGCGTGGTAAACACGCCGCAGGGGCCCCAGACCTATCTGTTGGTCAAAAAGCGGGTGAAGAATTTGAATCTCCGGCTGGACCGGCGGGGGCAGGTCCTGCTCTCCGTCCCCCTCGGCTGCCCGGAGGAGCGGGCGGACGCCCTGATCCTGGAAAAGTGGGAGTGGATCCGGCGGCATCTCGCCTGTCGATCAGAGCCGCCGCCCCTGCTGCCGGAGCCGGACCGGGCGGCCTGCGCCCGCCTGCTGGGGGAGGCGGTGGTCCGGGTCTACCCTCTGGTGGCCCCGGACGGCGTGCCCCTGCCTCAGGTCAAGCTGCGGAAGATGAGGAGCCAGTGGGGCAACTGCCATTACCAACAGGGGTACATCACCCTGAACACCGCCCTGGCCCGCTGCCCGGAGACCCTGCGGGACTATGTGGCCCTCCATGAACTGGTCCACTTCCTCCACCACGACCATGGAACCGGCTTCTACGCCGCTATGGACGCCCGGATGCCCGACTGGCGGGCACGGCGGCAGGAGCTGAAGGGATACGCCCAGGCAATCGTGGAATAACGGGAATATGAGGAACACCCCGCTCTGTGACGGTGCAGAGCGGGGTGTTCAATTTCTTGATTTTATCGAAAAACAATAAAAATATATTGACTTTCAGAGTTCGCCGTGGTAGCATGAGGCTGACGAGAGGGGGAATTTCCCATGAAACAGATCCCAGTGAATCATTTGGCCCGGATCCTCCGGGTGCTGGTCGTGGCAGTGCTGGCCATGAATCTCCTCTGCCTGCTGCTGGTGCCGGGCGTTGTGGCCTATGTGTCCGACGGCGGACCCGCCGCCCTGGTGCAGGCCGCCCAGGCGGAGCTGCAGTCCTGGCTGAACGCCTGGCAGGGGCGGGAGGCAGAGACCCACTTCCCCATGCTGGTGGTCTTTCTGGCCGCCTGGCCCGCGGTGTGGACCCATCTGGACACCGCTCTGCTGACCCTGTTTTACTGGCTGTGCGGGGGATGTACCGCAGTGATCCTGTGGCAGGCCAAGAGGGTGCTGGATACCATTTTGACCCGGACCCCCTTCCTGCGGGCCAACGCCGGGGCGCTGAAGCGGGCGGCGGTGTGCTGCTGGATGATCTCTGGTGCGGCGTTGGTGCGGCTGGTGCTGTGGCTGTGGAGCGAGGGAAACGTGTGGCCCCTGTTCACCTATACCGCTCTGTTCATCCCGGCTTTCTTCATGGGCGGCCTGCTGTTCCTGGTCATGTCCGCCCTGTTCCGGCAGGCGGCGGAACTGAAAGAGGATCAGGACTTGACCATTTGAGAGAGCGGGGGAGAGCATGGGGATCGTGGTGAACCTGGATGTGATGATGGCCAAAAGGAAGATGTCCCTGGGCGAACTGGCCCAGCGGGTGGACATCACCATGGCAAATCTGTCCATTTTGAAAAACAACAAGGCCCGGGCAGTGCGGTTTTCCACGCTGGAGGCCATCTGTAAGGCGCTGGACTGTCAGCCGGGGGATATTTTGGAGTATGTGCCGGAGGAGGAATGAGAGATGGACGGTGTGCTGTGGTGGCTGCTGATGGCGGCGGTATCCGGCTCCTGGCTGGTGATGCTGGCTCTGGTGCTGTCCCTGGCGGCGTGGGCAATGTTTCCCGTGGCGATCTGTGAGGGCTGGTTTTACCAGAGCCGGGACAGGAACAGGGTCTTGGTGCGGCTGGGGCTGGCGGTCCTGCTGCTGCTGATCCTCCGGTTTGGCGGTCAGCTTCTGCTGGGGCTGGCCGGGCTGAGCTGGCGGCGCTGGGTCAAGTCGGCGCTGGAACTGGGACTGCTGGGGACGGCGTCTGTGCTGGCGGCCAAAACCGCCGGGAGGCTGATCGATGATCCCGCCCGCCGGGACTGGCAGAGGTGGTGCTCGGCCCTGTGGGCCGGACTGGTCATCCTCAGTGCGGTAGGGCTGGCGGGGATGAAGCTGCTTCTGACCGATCTGGGGGACCGTGTGACCCAGTGGGAGGGACAGAAGGCGGTGGCAGAATATGTGGGTGTCTTCCATGAGAAGGTGTACCCGTACAAAAACCTGTTGGTCCGGGGAAACGAAGTGATCTATGAGTGGTGGGACTGACCGCCGGAGCGGAAAGGAGCAGGAACGCTGTGCGTAAGAAATGGAACAGAAGGGCTATGGCTCTGGGACTGGGAGCTGCGGCCGCTCTGCTGACCGGCTGCTTTGCACCGGACGGCCTGGTGACGGAGGAGGCCGACCTTGTATTCCGGAATGACAGCGGGGCGGCGGTGAGCAGCGTCCAGCTTTCCGGAGCGTCAGAGTGCCAGGGGGCGTCTCTGGCGGACGGCAGCCCGCTGGAGCGGGGGGAGACCCTGGGCTTCTGGGTGGAGCATCCCGGCCCGGTGACGGTAGAGGCCTTTGACCCGGAGGGGCGGTCCATCGGCTGGTGCCGGGGGACGCTGGGGGAGGCCCAGGTGACTGTTACCCTGGAGGAGGACCGCCTGGTCTGGACGGAGGCGAACTAGGCGATGCTGGAATGGATGTTCGTGGGCACCTTGGGTGGCCTGGGCGCTGTGGTGCTGATGGGGCTGGAGGCGCTGAACTGCCTGCTTACCTGCCGGGGGAAACGGAGAACTCGTCTGCTGTATGCTGCCGCGGGCCTGGGGATCGTGCTGCTGCTGTGGTGGGGCGGGGATGCTCTGCTGAAGATGATGGGGCTGGCCTGGCGGAGCTGGGTCCGGACCGCCTTCGGTGTGGCTGCCCTGGTCCTGGGGATGGCGGGCGCATTTCTGACGGTCCACTGCGGCGCGGAAAGGCGGGCGGGCCGCCTGTGGCATGAGGCGGCGGTGGGGATCGCCCTGCTGATGCTGTTGACCTATTCGGTCACCATCGGCCCCTTTCTGCTGGCGTTCAGCCATACGCCGGAGCGGGTGCTGGAGGTGCAGGGGCAGACCCTGGTGGAGGAGGATGAGAGCTTTCTGGACCCGTACTATGTGTATTATATTGGTTTTGGTCCGCTCCTGCGGAGCAGAGAATCCGTCTGGAGCGGGGATACCCCGCTGGATGAGGAGGGCGCTGGGATATGAATAACAGGTTGAAATGGAAGCGTGCCGCCCTCCTGCTGGCCGCCGGGGCCGCGGCGGCGGGGGGCTGTGCCTGGGCGGTACAGGGGGAGCTGACCACCGCCTGGTATGAGGTCCCCCTCCCCGCAGGGCTGGAGGGACTGGACGGAGTGAAAATCGCCCAGATTTCCGACGTACACAGCGCAGATCTGGAGGGGCCGCTGCGGGCGGCCCTGGAGGAGGCGGCCCCGGATCTGATCGTGATGACCGGAGATCTGGTCAACCGGGAGGACCGGGACCTGAGCCGGGCGCTGTCCCTGGCCCGGATGGCGGCGGAGACCGCCCCGGCCTTTTTTGCCCCAGGCAACCATGAGGTGGACAGCCCCTGCTGGCCGGAGCTGCGGGATGGGCTGGAGGCGGCCGGCGTGCAGGTGCTGGAGGACCGGGCGGTCCTGCGGAACTTCCGGGGGGAGGCGGTCAACCTGATGGGCCTGTGGGATGTGACCCACGACCCTCTGGGACGGGCACACGCCCGGGCGGCCCTGCCGGAGCGGATCCGGGCCTTGTGCCGGGCGGGGGCGCTGAACGTACTGCTGTCCCACCGGCCCAGCCTGCTGGAGGAATACAGGGCGGGGGGCGCCGATGTGGTGTTCTGCGGACACGCCCATGGGGGACAGGTGCGCCTGCCGCTTGCAGGTCCGGTGTTCGCCCCGGACGAGGGCCTGTTTCCCAAACACACCGCCGGGGTGTACCGGGCGGGAGAGACCCGGATGGTGGTCAGCAGGGGGCTGGGCAACGGGACCCCCTATCCCCGGCTGTGGAACGGGCCGGAGTTGGTGGTCGTGACCATGAAAGCTGCCGGGACATGAAGGGATGATCCCTGCTTGATAAGCTTAAGGCTATGATTGTTCCAAACTCCATTTCACATAAGCCCATTGTCGCTTCGCGGAGTCTACGAGATGTTCACTTACTGGGGTTCCGCACTCCTGATAGACATAGAAATCTTCGATAGACTCCGCTCCATCCGGAAGGTAATATTTTTTCCCGTTTATATCGGCAAATTCTTTCTCCTGGTCTGTTAATTCACCTGCGTAAGAGTACCCTTCCGGAAGTTCATTCACGATGTCCAATTCTTTGGCGAGATAGTTTTGACCGTCTAACACAATTTTGGGTGCGCCGGCATAAGGATGTTCCGTATTTGCATGATGGGCCGCTCTTGTTCCGCACCATACCAACGAAAGAGCACATACAGTACTCATCACAAATACAATTCGCTTCTTCATACACAACACCTCCATAGCTTCAAAATGGGTCCTTTTGATTCAATATATCACAGTTTTCAGCTTGGTTCAATGGATCGTGAAGCTGACAGAGCTGAAAATCAACAGCTCGAGGGCGGCGCCCGGTCCCGGCTTGTGCTTTGCGCAAAAATCCGCTATAATAGACAACAGAATAGACGGAAGAGGGGGGAGAGACCGTGCGCAGGCTGGCCATCTTCTCCTTTTCCTTTGGAACGGCGGCCCTGTGCGCCGCCCTGCTGCCCCTGGATGGAACGCTGTGGCTGCTTGGGGCGCTGGCCCTGGCGGCTGCCCTGCTCACCGGGCTCCCCCTTGGGAGCAAAAAAGCAAGGCTGGCGGCGCGGTGGGGAGCCATGGGGCTGGCGGCGGGATTTCTCTGGACGGCGGGCTATACGGCTCTGTTCTGGCGGCCCGCCCAGGCGCTGGATGACCGGACCGTCCGCCTGTCCGGGACGGTGGCGGAATGGCCCCAGGAGCGTGAGTACGGCTGGTCCGTGCTGGTGCGGATGGAGACGGAGGGGCCTGCGGTGCCCACCCTGCTGTTTGCGGACGGTCAGGCGGCCCAACTGCGCCCCGGGGATCAGGTGGAGACGGTGGCCCACTGTACCTTGGCCGACCGGAGCCGGACGGGGGAGGAGATTACCTACTACACCGCCAAGGGGATCCTTCTCACAGCTCAGGGGTACGGCCTGCTGAGCTGGGAGCGGCCGGAGGCCGTCCCGCTCCGGGACAGGCCCGCCCTGTGGTCCAGGGAACTGAAGGACAGCATCGACCGGAGCTTCCCCGGGGACGCGGCCCCGCTGGTGAAGGCGCTGGTCACCGGGAACCGGGACAGCCTCACGGATCCCTTTACTACCTCCCTCCAGCGCACCGGCCTGACCCACACGGTGGCGGTGTCCGGGATGCACCTGGCCTTTCTGGCGGGGCTCGTCTCCCTTCTGCTGGGGGCGAGCCGGCGGCTCACCGCCCTGGTGCTCATCCCCATGTCCGCCCTGTTTTGTCTGGTGGCGGGGTGTACCCCGTCGGTGGTGCGGGCGGCCATTATGATCGTTCTGCTTCAGCTGGCGCCTCTCCTTGGGCGGGAGCGGGACGACTGCACCGCGCTGGGGACGGCGCTGCTCCTCCTGCTGCTGTGGAATCCCTATTCCGCCGCCCACATTGGGCTCCAGCTCTCCTTTGCCGCAGTGGCGGGCATCCTCCTGTGCGCCGACAAGGTGCAGCGGGGCCTGCTGGCCCTGCTCCCCAAGCCGGGTGCGGGGAAGGGCTTCCTTGCGGGAGCGGGGCGGCGGGGCCTGTATTTTGTGGCCTCCACCTGTGGGGCCACTGTGGGGGCCTCGCTGCTCACAACGCCCCTGGTGGCCCTGTACTTTGACGCGGTCCCGCTGATCTCTCCGCTGTCCAACCTGCTGACCCTGTGGGCGGTGGGCCTTCTCTTCGGCGCGGGGCTGTGCCTGGGGACCCTGGGACTGCTCCTGCCCCGGCTGGCCGCCCTGGGGGCAGTCCCGGCGGCTCTGCTGGCCCGGTATCTGCACGGCGTGATCCAGTGGCTGGCGGGATTTCCCTTCTCCTCGGTGACCATGGGGCCGGTGTACTACCGGGCCTGGATCGTGCTGGTCTATCTGCTGGCCCTGTCTGCCTTCCTTCTGCCGGGCAGAAAACGGTGGACGGTGTCAGTGTGCTGTGGCGTGTCCGCCCTGTGTCTGGCTATGGTGCTCAGCAGCTGGAGTTTCTGGCGTGGGCCGGGAGCGGTCACCGCCCTGGATGTGGGTCAGGGGGAGAGTATTTTGGTGCGCAGCGGCGGCTTCCTCACCCTGGTGGACTGCGGCGGGAGCGGCTATGAGAACGCGGGGGACACTGTGGCCGGCTATTTGGGGGATTTCGGCGTCCGGCGGCTGGATCTGCTGGTAGTGACCCACTTCCACAACGACCACGCCAACGGGGCGGCCCGCCTGCTGGAACGGATGGAGGTGGGGCTGCTGGCCCTCCCCGATGTGGACCAAGAGAGCCCCATCCGGCAGGAACTTCTGTCCGCGGCGGAGCGCACAGGCACTGAGGTGCGGTTCATCCGCAGTGACACCGCCCTGGAACTGGACGTGGAGCGGACGGTCCGCCTGTTTGCCCCGCTGGGCGCGGGGGAGACCAACGAGGAGGGGCTGAGCGTCCTGGTGTCTCAGGGGGACTTTGACGCGTTGATCACCGGCGACATGGGCGCGGATGTGGAGCGGGCCCTGCTGGCCCACACGGACCTGCCCCGGGTGGAGGTGCTGGCGGTGGGCCATCATGGCTCCCAGTATTCCACAGGGCAGGAGCTGCTGGAGCGGATCCGCCCGGAAATCGCCCTGATCTCCGTGGGAAAGCACAACAGCTACGGCCATCCGGACCCTGGGACGGTGGAGCGCCTGTTGGCGGCTGGGGCGGAGGTGTACCGGACCGATCTGCACGGGACGGTCACCGTCCGGCGGAAGGAAGCTTGATAGGATGAAAGGAGGGGGAGCCCATGGCCTTTCCCCTGACAGAGGAACAAAAGCGGATCGTGGATGACCGGGGCGGGGAGTTGCTGGTCTCCGCCGCAGCAGGCTCGGGCAAGACCCGGGTGCTGGTGGAGCGGCTCATGGACCGGGTGACCCGGGAGGGGATGGATCTGGACCAGTTCCTGGTCATCACCTACACCAAGGCGGCCGCAGGGGAGCTGCGGGCCCGCATCGCCCAGGAGCTGTCCGCCCGGCTGGCGGAGGCTCCCAACGACCGGCACCTCCGCCGGCAGACCGCCCTGGTCTATCAGGCTCAGATCTCCACCGTCCACGCCTTCTGCGCCGCCCTCCTCCGGGAGAGCGGGCACCTGCTGGATCTGGACCCGGACTTCCGCCTGTGCGACGAGGGGGAGGGCCATGTGATGATGGCCCAGGTGCTGGAGGACGTGTTGGAGGAGCAGTACCGGGACATTGATCCGGAGGGGGACTTCGCCCTTCTGGTGGATACCCTCTCCGCCGGACGGGATGACAGCCGCCTGGCCCAGATCGTGCTGGATGTGTTTGGGCGGATCCAGAGCCACCCGGAGCCCCTGCGCTGGCTGGAGGAGCAGAAGGCGGCGTGGGAGCTGGACGGGATCGCCGATGTGGGCCAGACCGCCTGGGGAGCCCTGCTGCTGGAGGACGCCGCCCGGCTGGGGCGGGACTGCGTCCGCCGCCTGAAACAGGCGGTGGAGCTGTGCGGCGGGGACGAGCTGCTGGAGCAGAACTATGCCCCCTCCCTCCAGACCACGCTGGCGCAGGCGGAGGCCCTGTGCGCCGCGGCGGACCGGCACAGCTGGGACCAGGTATATGCCTGCCTGCCTGTCCCATTCCCGGCGGTGGGCCGGAAGCGGAAGCGGACCGGGGAGCTCAGCCCCATGGAGGAGGCCCGGGCCCAGAGGGCCGCGGAGCGGGTGAAAGCCCTGCGGGACGGGGCGAAGGAGCAGCTGACCCGCCTGGGGGAGCGGTTCGACGGGGACAGCGGCCAGCTGCTGGCCGACCTGGCGGAGGCCCGGCCGGCGGTGCGGGGGCTGATGGATCTGGTGGCCCGGTTCCAGGAGGCGTATCAGAGGGAGAAGGCGCGCCGGGGGGTGCTGGACTTCTCCGACCTGGAGCACTTTGCGGTGCGGCTGCTGCTGGACCCGGAGACCGGGCGGCCCACCCCCCTGGCGGCCAGCTGGTCGGCCCGCTTTGCCGAGGTGATGGTGGACGAGTATCAGGACACCAACCAGGTGCAGAACGCCATTTTCACCGCCGTCTCAGACGGGGGGCGTACGCTTTTTCAGGTGGGGGATGTGAAGCAGTCCATCTACCGCTTCCGACTGGCCGACCCCACCATCTTTCTGGACAAATACCGCCGCTTCCGGGACGGGGAGGAGGCCGGAGCCGGGGAGCCCCGCCGCCGCGTGCTCTCCCGGAACTTCCGCTCCCGCCCCCAGGTGCTGGAGGGCTGCAACGACCTGTTCCGGGCGGTGATGTCCCGGGATTTCGGTGAGGTGGACTACACCGATGACCAGGCCCTGGTCCCCGGGGCGGCCTTCCCGCCGGGGGAGGATGACGCCCTGGAGCTGGACGTGCTGGACCTGTCCCTGCTGGGGGAGCAGGAGGAGGGGGAGCGGGAGGAGGGGGAGCGGGAGGACAAGAACCGCCTGGAGGCCCGGTGGGCCGCCCGGCGGATCCGGGCGCTTCTGGACCGGCCCCTGATGGTGAAGGACGGGGAGGGGACGCGGCCTCTGCGCCCCTCTGATGTGATGATCCTGCTGCGCAGCCCAGGCGTGGTGCTGCACCACTATCTCCGGGCGCTGAGCGAGGAGGGCATCCCCTGGTCCGCCGACGGCGGTGGGGACCTCTTTGACACCACAGAGGTGAATGTGGCTCTGGCGCTGCTCCAGATCGTGGACAACCCCAGGCAGGATGTGCCCCTGATTGCCGCTCTGCGCTCCCCGGTGTTTGGCTTTGACGGGGATAAGCTGGCCTTCCTTCGGGCGGGGGCCAAAGGGGACTTCTATACCGCGGTGACCGAAGCGGCCGGGCGGGGCGATCAGGCGTGCCGGGACTTCCTGACCCAGCTGGAGGAGCTGCGCTTTGGCGCGGGTGAGCGCACCTGCCGGCAGCTGATCTGGCACATCTACGAACAGACCAATCTGCTGGGCCTGTTCGGGGCCATGCCCGGTGGGCAGGAGCGGCAGGACAACCTGCTGGCCCTGTACGCCCTGGCAGGGCAGCTGGAGGACAGCGGCTGCCGCTCTCTCTTTCAGTTCCTGCTCCGTCTGGAGCGGCTGCGGCAGACGGGGGCCAAGCTGCCCTCCTCCGGCTCCGGACGGGAGGGGGAGGGGGTCTCCATCCTGTCCATCCACCGCTCCAAGGGGCTGGAAAAGCCAGTGGTGCTGGTGTGCGGCCTGTCCCGGCGGCTGAACCGGGAGGATCTGATGCGCCCGGTGCTCTTCCACCCTGTCCTGGGGGTGGGGCCCAAGGGGCTGGACCGGGAGCGGATGGTGGAGTACCCCACCCTGGCCCGGCGGGCGGTGTCCCGGCAGCTGGAGCGGGAGATGATGGCGGAGGAGCTGCGGCTGCTCTATGTGGCCATGACCCGGGCACAGGAGAAGCTGATCCTGTCCGTGGCCCTGACGGAGGGGGTGCGGGCCCTGGAGCGGCTGGCCCAGGAGGCCGCCGTCCCCGTCCCGGCCGCCGCCCTGGAGCGGCAGCAGAGCGTGGGGGCCTGGGTGCTCCTCCACGCCCTCACCCGGCCGGAGGCGGAGGGGCTGCGGGCGCTGGCTGGTGGACCGGAAGAGATTGCGGCCGGTCTGGGTCCGGCCTGGGACATCCGCTGGGTGCAGGGGGATGCGCTGGAGGCGGGGGCGGAGGAGCGCCCCGGCCGCTTTGCGGACCTGGAGCCGGAGCGCGGAGAGGCGGAGGACCTGACTGCCGCCCTGACCTGGACCTATCCCCATGAGGCGGCGGTTTCCATGCCGTCCAAGCTGACCGCCACCCAGCTGAAGGGCCGGGTCCTGGATCAGGAGGCCGCCCAGGAGGGGGCGGAGCTGGGGGGCGGCCGGGAAAAGAGAGAGCCGGAGGGCCTTTACCGGCCGGACTTCATGGTGCGGGAGCGGGGACTGACCGCCGCCCAGCGGGGGACCGCCCTCCATCTGGCCATGCAGTATCTCCCCCTGGAAGGGGACCACAGCCCGGAGGGGATCCGGGAGGAGCTGCGCCGCCTGACGGCGGAGGGCTTCCTCACGGGCCAGCAGGGGGAGGCGGTCCCGCCGGAGGTTCCGGCGGCCTTCTTTGCCTCGGAGCTGGGGCGGCAGCTGTTGGCCGCCCGGGAGGTGCACCGGGAGTTCAAATTCTCCATTCTGACGCCCGCCGCCGGCTATGGGCATGGGCTGGAGGGGGAGGAGGTGCTCCTCCAGGGCGTGGTGGACTGCTGGTTCGATGGGCCGGAGGGGATCACGGTGCTGGATTTCAAGAGCGACCGCGTCCGCCCGGGGGGCGAGGCGGCCCGGGGGGAGGAGTACCGCCCCCAGCTGGAGGCGTACAGCCGGGCGCTGGAGCGGATCACCGGACGGAGGGTGGCCCACCGGATCCTGTGGTTCTTTGCCACAGGGACTGGCCTGGAGCTGTGAACGGCCGCTGCTTCCAAAGCGCAGGATTCATAAACTCTTCATCATTACTCCCTTGAAAAGCCCTGTGGAACATGATACACTGAGACAAACCCAGGCGCGGGAGCGCCGCATGAGTTTTGATATTCCGGGCCCCGCGGAGGCGGGCCCCAACAACAGATGAGACACAGGAGGACGCTGTGAAAGGTATCGTATTAGCCGCGGGGAAGGGGACGCGACTCTACCCCATGACCAAGCCGGTGAGCAAGCCGCTGCTGCCGGTATATGACAAGCCGTTGATCTATTATCCCATCGCCATCCTGATGCAGGCCGGGATCTCGGACATCATGGTGATCGTCCCGCCGGGAGAGACCGGCACCTTCCGGGCCCTGCTGGGGGACGGAGCCCAGTACGGGCTGAAGATTACCTTCGCCGAGCAGCCGGTGGCCCGGGGCATTGCGGACGCCCTGCTGATCGGACGGGAGTTCGTGGGGGAGGACCGGGTCTGCCTGGTGCTGGGGGACAACATTTTCTATGCCCCCTCCCTGGGCGAGACTCTGAAGGCCGCGGCGGCCAACTGTTCCGGGGCCACGGTATTCGGCTATTGGGTGGAGGACCCCCGCCCCTTCGGCGTGGTGGAGTTCGGCGCGGACGGACGGGCCATCTCCATCGAGGAGAAGCCCCGCCATCCCAAGTCCAACTATATCATTCCCGGCCTGTATTTTTATGACCACCAGGTCATGGAGATCGCCGGCAATCTGAAGCCCTCCGCCCGGGGAGAGCTGGAGATCACCGACGTGAATCTGGAGTACCTGCGCCGGGGACAGCTCCGGGTGGTCCCGCTGGAGCGGGACTTCACCTGGCTGGACGCCGGGACGGCGGACAGCCTGCTCATTGCGGGACAGACCATCAAGCGGATCCAGGACCAGACGGGCCGGTATGTGGGCTGCCTGGAGGAGCTGGGGCTCCGGGAGGGCTGGGTCACCGCAGAGCAGGTCCACAAGATCGGGGACGAGCTGAGCATGACGCTGTACGGCAAGTATCTCCAATGCCTGTGACCACACAGTGAAGGCAGAGAGAGGGGGGCGGAACGGCCCCCTCTCTCTGCCTTGAAATTCATTGGATCGGAACGTAAAGTTCCTGCAAGGAGATCCTCTCAGTGATTTTTGATATACTTGTATAGTGCAACGATGCCCAATATACATAATACTGGCTCAAGGACCGGCAGGATATCGGAGAGCATGGTCAAAAAGTTCATGAAATAATACATGAGGCACCCCTATTAGCTTGTGGTTATATCTAACATTTTTGGACGATTTTGTCAGATGGTTTTATCTGATTTGTTCACTTATCGTTTGTGAGGAAAGGGGTAAATTTTATGACACACACATTTGGAGCCTATTTCAGCCCCACGGGGGGTACCAAGCGCGCCCTGGAGGCCGTATGCGGCCTGCTGGGAGGGGAGAGCGAATCCTTCCCGCTCACCGGCCCGGACAAGAAGGAGAAAACCTTCGGCCCGGAGGAGCTGCTGGTCCTGGCCCTGCCGGTGTACGCCGGACAGATCCCGGCGGTGCCCGGTCTGCTGGACGGCCTAAAGGGGGACAACACCCCCTGCGTCCTTCTGGCCACCTACGGCAACCGGCACTATGATAACGCCCTGGCCCAGATGAAGCGGCTGATGGAGGCCCGGGGCTTCCGCTGTGTGGGGGCGGCCGCGGTGGTCACGCCCCATATCTTTGCCCCGACCCTGGGGGTGGGACGCCCGGACGGCGAGGACCTGGAGGTCCTGGGCCGCTTTGCCCAGGACGTGAAGGACAGGCTGGCCTCCGGCGCGGCGGGCAGCGTGGAGCTGCCCGGAGACCCGGAGCCGCCCGCCCACCCCGCCGTCCCGGTGAAGAAGGACCGGGATTGGGACACCTGCCTGGGCTGCGGCTTCTGCGCCCAGGTGTGCCCCACCGGGGCCATGGATCCCAAGACCCTGCTGTGGGATATGGAGAAGTGCATCAGCTGTATGGCCTGTGTGTCCCGGTGCCCGGTGGGGGCGCTGGGCTATAACTCGGCGGCCATCGCCGCCCGGCTGACGGAGAAGTTCTCGGAGCGCCGGCCCGTGGAGGTATTCCTGTAAGGTAACATGGCGCAAAGGCTGCCGGGACCGCACGCAGACGGTCCCGGCAGCCTTTTTTGGAAAGGAAAGGAGCGGAAAAATGAAAAAACGCATCCTGATGCTGGCCACCGGCGGGACCATTGCCTCCCGGGAGAGCAGCCAGGGCCTGGCCCCGGCCATTACCTCGGAGGAGCTGCTGGGCTATGTACCGGGGATCGGGGGGCTGTGCCGGGTGGAGACCGTCCAGCTGATGAATCTGGACAGCACCAACGTGGGCCCCTCCCACTGGCTGAGCATCGCCCGGGCCATCGAGGCCCAGTACTGGGACTATGACGGTTTTGTGGTGACCCACGGTACGGACACCATGGCCTATACGGCGGCGGCCCTCTCCTACCTGATCCAGCGCTCTCCAAAGCCCATCGTGCTCACCGGCTCACAGCGGTCCATCTGCATGGAGGACACAGACGCCCGGATGAACCTGTACAACGCCTTTCTGTACGCGGCGGCGGAGGGCTCCCGGGGGGTGAGCCTGGTCTTTGACGGCAAGGTGATCTCTGGCACCCGGGCCAGGAAGGAGCGGACCAAGAGCTTTAACGCCTTTTCCAGCGTGGACTATCCGGAGCTGGCCATCATCCGGGACGGGCGGCTGATCCGCTATCTGGCCGAGCTGGACCACACGGACGGCCCGGAGTTTTTCCACTGTCTGGAGGAGCGGGTGCTGCTGCTCACCCTGATCCCGGGGATGGGGGCGGACGCCCTCTCCGCCTTGCGGGACAGCTATCAGGCGGTGATCCTTCAGAGCTTCGGAGTGGGCGGTGTGCCCGGCGGGAGCAGCGGCCCCTTCGCGCGGGCCATGGAGGACTGGCTGAGGGCGGGAAAGACCATCGTGATGATGACCCAGGTGCCCTATGAGGGCAGCGATATGGCAGTCTATCAGGTGGGCTATCAGGTGAAGGAGAAATACCAGCTGATGGAGGCGTACAGCATGACGCTGGAGGCGGCGGCCACCAAGCTGATGTGGATCCTGGGGCAGACCCGGGATCCGGAGGAGGTCCGCAGGCTGTTTTACCAGCCGGTCCAGTGGGACATCATTCGCTGAACCGGAGGCGGGACGGGGGGAGAAGCTCCAGCAGCTGGGACAGCAGGATGGACGCCTGCTTCTGCTGTCCGGGATCAAGGGGTTTAAGACAGTCCACCGCCTCCAAGAGGAGAAGGGCGGAGAGCAGCCGGTCCTCTGTGTGCTGGCCGGTCAGCAGGACCTGAGGCGCGACGCCCAGGCTTTGTGCGATCTGCTCCACAGTACTCAGAGTGGAATTGCCCTGACCGTGCAGGATGTTCCTCAAGGTGGAGTGCCCGATCCCAAGCTCACGGGAGAATTCCACCAGCGTAGTGCGCCTGGCCTGATAGACCAGGCGGAGGTTCCGGGTAAGGTTTTGGTTGAGAGAGTCTGTGGATTCCAGCGGCATTGCGGGATCATCTCACTTTCCGGGGAATTTGGACGAAACGCGGAAAATCGTATGACAGATCCTCCTTTCCGCGCGTCCTGAGAAAATCATAGGGAAAACAGTCGAAATTTTCAAGAATATGATATTGGAAACTTTTACACTATACTGGGTACAGACTGAAAGAGACCGGAAGGGAAGCGTGAAATCCCTCTTGCGAAATGCAGGATTTTGTGGCAGAATAGGGGCTGTCAGATCAAGATAAAACGGGGAGGGAGCATGGTGGATCGGTTGAGACGCTGGATCAGGCTGATAGCCGCGGCGGCGCTGCTGTGCTGTGTTCTGCTGCCCGGAGCGTGGGCGGCGGAAGGAGAGGCGGGCTCCGCCACCATTTTGTTTACCCATGACCTGCACTCCAGCTTTCTGCCCAGGAAGGACGGGGCCGGAGGGACGGCGGGAGGTTATGCCCGGCTGGCCTCCGCACTGAAGGAGGAGCGGTCCGCCCATCCGGGGGCGCTGACTGTGGACGGCGGGGACTTCTCTGTGGGCTCCCTGATCCAGACGCTGTATCCCACACAGGCGGCGGAGCTGCGCACCATGGGCGCCATGGGATATGACGCTGTGACGGTGGGCAACCATGAATTTGACTACACCGGTCCGGGGTTTGGCGAGATGCTCACCGCCGCCCGCCGGAGCGGAGAGAAGACCCCGGCCCTGCTGCTGGCCAACTACCGGCCTGAGGAGGACAGCCCGGACCGGCTGGACCTCCAGCGGGCCATGGCCGCATACGGTGTGGAGGAGTCCATGCTTCTGGAGCGGGGCGGCGTGACCTATGGTATCTTCGGCCTGATGGGCCGGGACGCCCACGCCTGCGCCCCCACCTCCGGCTTTGCCCTGGAGGCCCCGGTTCGGGCCGCCCGCCGGTGTGTGGAGCGGCTGGAGGAGCAGGGGGCTGAGGTCATCATCTGCCTGTCCCACGGCGGGACCAGCGCCGACGGCCCCTCGGAGGATGAGGAGCTGGCCCGGGCGGTGGAGGGGATCGACCTGATCGTCTCCGGACACACCCATACCGCGCTGGAGGAGCCCATCCTGGCCGGAGAGACCTATATCGTCTCCGCCGGGGAGTATGGAAAGAACCTGGGATCCATCACCTTGTCCTGGAATGAGGCGGGGGAGAAGACCCTGACGGATTACCGCCTGATCCCCATTGATGGGACCTGGGAGAGCGACCCGGAAATCGCCGTCCTGATCGAGGGGTGGAAGGGGCAGGTGAGCAGCGGCTATCTGGCCCCCTACGGGCTGACCTATGACCAGCGGCTCACCCGGCTGAGCTTTGACCTGCCTACCCCGGAGCCCGGGGTCCAGGCGGGCAGCGCCCTGGGGGAGCTGACGGCGGACGCCTATCTGTGGGCCGCGGAGCAGCTGGTGGGCCTGGAGCCTGAGACACCTACCGTGGCGGTGACCGCGGACGGCGTGCTCCGTGCGCCGCTGTACGCCGGAGAGCTCACCGCCTCCATGGCCTTTGATGTGCTGTCCATGGGGGTGGGGGAGGACGGGAGCGCCGGGTTCCCCCTGGTGTCCTGCTATCTCACCGGAAAGGAGCTGCGGGCGGTGGCTGAGGTGGACGCCTCGGTGACGCCCCTCATGCCGGCGGCCCAGCTGTATACGGCTGGAATGTCTTACTCCTTCAATACCCACCGCCTCCCCTTCAATCGGGTGACCGGCGTGTGGCTCACAGGAGAAAAAACGACCGTTCTGTCGGAAAAACACACCGAGACAGAGATATGGAAAAATGATCTGGAGGACGACCGGCTCTACCGGGTGGTCACCGGAATGTATTCCGCCCAAATGCTGGATACCGTGAAGGACCGCTCCTTCGGCCTGCTGTCCATCGTGCCCAAGGACGAGCGCGGGGAGCCAGTGACGGATTTTTTCCAGCGTATCCTCCGGGACCGGAACGGAAATGAGATCAAGGAGTGGTACGCCCTGGCGGCCTACCTCCGCTCCTTTGGAGAGAAAGGGGTCCCCAACGCCTACGCCCTGTCCGGCGGGGACGGACGCAAGCAGGTGAGTCACAGCTGGAGCCCCGGGCAGCTGCTGGGACATCTGAACTGGATCGGCGTTTCCGCGCTGGTCCTTCTGGCGCTGGCCGCGGCGGCGGCGGTGCTTTTGGCGCGCTGGGCCCTCCAGGCCCGGCGGAGAGGCCGCCGGGGAGGCGGATACCGCCGCCGCAGGCTGTTCTGAATTTGTTGTCCCTGCGCGGCGGGGCCGCGCGTTTGATATTTGAACGCAGGGGGCCGGCCGCAGCCCACAAGGCCGCAGCCGGCTGAATGCGATTCGAGGAGGAGAAACCGTGAAACAGCAGTATCAAATTGTGAAGAAGAAGGTGCTCACGCCGGAGATCAGCCAGATCTCCGTCCATGCGCCCCTGGTAGCTGCCAAGGCGAAGGCCGGACAGTTCATCATCCTGCGCGTGGACGAGAATGGAGAGCGCATCCCGCTGACCATCTCCAGTGCGGACCAGGAGAACGGGACCATCACCGTCATCTTCCAGAAGGTGGGCGGCACGACCCTGGCCCTGGATCAGCTGAACGAGGGCGACTGCCTGCACGACTTTGTGGGCCCCCTGGGCGAGCCCACCCATGTGGAGGACCTGGGCCGGGTGGCCGTCCTGGGCGGCGGCCTGGGCTGCGCCATTGCGCTGCCGGTGGCCCGCGCCCTGCACGAGGCGGGCAATCAGGTGGACCTGATCGGCGGCTTTAAGACGAAGGACATTGTCATCCTGGAGGAGGAGATGTCCCACGCCTGCACCGACCTTCATATCTGCACCGATGACGGCACCTATGGCTATCACGGCTTCGTCACCGGCAAGCTGGAGGAGCTCATTCAGAGCGGGGTCAAGTTCGACCACGTCTTTGCCATCGGCCCTCTGATGATGATGAAGTTTGCCTGCAAGCTGACGGAGAAATACGGTATCCCCACCACGGTCAGCATGAACCCCATTATGATCGACGGCACCGGGATGTGCGGCGGCTGCCGCCTCACTGTGGGCGGCGAGGTGAAGTTCGCCTGTGTGGACGGCCCGGACTTTGACGGCCACCAGGTGGACTTTGACGAGGTGATCGCCCGCAACGCCACCTATCGTGAGTTTGAAGCAGAGCGGAAGAGAGATCATCTCTGCCGCCTGGGAGGAGGTGCCCTCAATGGCTAATATGCAGATGAACAAGACTCCCATGCCGGAGCAGGATCCCCAGGTCCGCAACGCCAACTTCCTGGAGGTCGCCCAGGGCTATACTCTGGAGCAGGCCATGAACGAGGCCCAGCGGTGCATCCACTGTAAAAACCCCGCCTGCGTCAGCGGCTGTCCCGTGGGCATCCCCATCCCGGACTTCCTGGCCAAGGTGGCGGAGGGCGACATCGCCGCCGCCTATGAGATCCTGTCCAACGCCAACGCCCTGCCCGCCATCTCCGGCCGGGTGTGCCCCCAGGAAAATCAGTGCGAGGGCAAGTGTGTCCGGGGCATCAAGGGGGAGCCGGTGGCCATCGGGCGTCTGGAGCGGTTCGTCGCCGACCGGCATATGCAGAGGGAGGCGGCCGAGGTGAAAAGGCCGGCTTCCAACGGCCGCCGGGTGGCGGTGGTGGGCTCCGGCCCAGCCGGCCTGACCCTGTCTCTTATACACATCTCCGAGCCCACGAGACAAGAGGCA
>OJOH01000713.1_pt1 | contig 19251 bp, 20 predicted proteins | sample 1598201 | NCBI WGS metagenome assembly OJOH01 (sample SAMN03922462, study PRJEB24848) | human gut metagenome | isolation source: stool sample | host: Homo sapiens | place: Germany | collected 2009-11 | reverse complement strand
GCCAAAAACAAGTCCTATAATAAAAACCGTCATAAGCAAAAACATTTTTTGGCTCAATATTCCAATCTTTGCGGCTTTTATCTTTTTTGTTCTTAAAGCTTTGATTTCCATTTCAATTCCTCCTGTTTAAACTTGTACATTTTATGACTGAAGCTTGCGGTTAATGCCTATTATTTTTTTACTTTGACTATAACAACAATCACAGCCGACAAGACAAAACAGATTGGAATAAGCAATAAGCTTTTAATATTCAGCGTTAAATCATTTATAATTGCTATTGTCAGAAAATTTAGCAGCAATAAGCAGAGTTCCGATATAAAACAGCAGAGTGCCGCCTTGATTTTAGTTCTATTCATAGTTAATAACGAACAAACTATAACCGAAACGGCAAAAACAGCATAGGATATTAATGGATAACGATTGGCCGAAAATGATTCTGATTTCAGTATAAAGGCTGATGCGCCCAAAAACATTAGGGATTCAAAAATGAACGATATAAATCCCGCTATAATGCTTTTGAGCCAAAACGGTAAAACATAATTTTTTTGTTTACGCATAAAAACACCCCCTCATAGATTACTATGAGAGGGTGAATTCTTTTATAACGCTTATTCTCAGTCTTTGTTCTTTTTATCTGCCTTTTCTTTTGCCTTTTCTTCTTTAGCTTTAAGAGCGGCAGCCTTTGCGGCTTCCCTTTCGGCTTTAATCTTCTCATTTGCAGTAACATTTGTTTGAATAGCCCAACGGGTTATTTTCATCTTGTTTTTGTCTGCGCCTGTTTCGATTATAAGAGAATCCTCTTTAACGGTAACAACCTTGCCGACTATACCGCCGATGGTTGTTATTTCGTCGCCAACCTGAGTATTCTCACGAATCTCCTGCTCTTTTTTTTGCTGTTTTTTCTGAGGACGAATCATCAGAAAATACATACCGACAAAAAGCAAGACCATCAAAATAATCATTTGAAAAGAGCCTTTGCCCGAGGCTGAAGTACTGGCCTCTAATAACATTAAATAATTGTTCATTTGAGTTCCTCCAATTTATAATTCCAAATTATTATACATATAAATATAAAAATTTGCAACTATTAACATTAAAATTAATAAACTGTTTATTAAATATTTTCGCATATATCCTTATGCTTTCTTAAATTGTCTACCGGTAAGCAGTTTCTTTGCAAAATGACAACTCGGATTTTATACGTTTTATACGATAATCTTGACCGCTTGTATTATAAAATGTATAATGGTGACGGTAAAAGTGTTTGTGGCTCAATTTCCGGCTAATTTTGCGATGGGCGGCAACATTTCCATACTGCAATCTATTATTGACTTGTTTTAATCAGAGGTGATTGTATAAAAATATATTTGTCAAAATACTGGATAGCGGGCCATATAAGTTTGGTATGTGTGGAGGTGGCTGTTGTCGTTGCAACTGTTGTATTTTGTATTGAATATAGAGATGCTGACATTATTATGATAATCGGTTCATTAGTTTATATTGGTAGTGCTAGCTATGTGCAATCAAAAACAATATGCATTCTTGATTATGTTGAAGTAAGCAATAATCAATTTACTCAGTGTTCATTTAGCGGAAAGCGGAAACGTGCCGTTAATTCTGATGAACCTATTTATTATCAAATTGTGCCGCTGTTTGAAGGATTTTTTTTAAGAGCTGACTTCATAGTATTATCTAATCAAGAGTTTCTCCCTTATCGAAACGGCAGCGTTATTGGTACAGTTTACAAAGAGGCAATGGCTAAGGGCAATCAAATTATTATGCCTTACAACCAAAAATCAAGACCGTTATTGCATCTTAGAGATTGGCATAAGGTTTGTTTTTATTGATTTGTGCTATTCAAGCAAGTACCTCTGTGGAAAAAAGCATGGATTGGCTATTAAAAGGAGGATTATATATTGACATTAATAAATTCTATGGATATGCCGACATACATGATTATGTTGTTGGTAATTTTCGGAATGGATGTTTACGGTCTTATAAAGTACAGGAAAGTAAAGGCTCCTTGGAAAGTGGCAGTATATTTACAACCGGTTACATTGATTGCTATGGCCATAAAAGAAGTTGAAATAATTTAATCGTTAATATACTTAACTCTTAACGCAACAATTAAAACACCCTCTGCTTTTTTTATGAAAGTGGAGGGCGTTTTACTGATTATATTAAAAGAAAAAATCTGCCATTCAAAACGAACAGCAGATACGAATTATCTTTTATGTTTATATTATAGATAAATACAACATAGATATAAAATAAGTCGAATTATATTCTTGTGTCAAGTATATCAACATATTGCTTCTTAAACTCGGGGAATGTATCATTTTCTAAAGATAATCTGATGTCGGCCATCAATTTATTATAGAAATAAAGATTGTGCGTTACAGCAAGTCTGAATGCAAGCATTTCCCCTGCTTTAAACAAATGTCTTATATAGGCCTTTGAGTGATTCCGACAGGTCGGACAGTTACAGCCCGGCTCAATCGGGGTATCATCTCTTTTATATTTTTCATTATTGAGATTTATAATGCCGGCATGAGTAAAAAGATGGCCGTGCCTTGCATTGCGGCTCGGCATTACGCAGTCAAAAAGGTCAACGCCTCTGCTTACACCTTCGATTATATTGCCGGGCGTGCCTACACCCATAAGATACCGCGGTTTTTGCGCAGGCATATACGGTTCAACAGCCGAAATGATACAATACATATCTTCCTTGGGTTCGCCGACGGCAAGCCCGCCTATGGCATATCCGTCAAGATCCAAATCGGCAATCTCTTTCATATTTTCTATGCGCAAATCATCAAAAGTGCACCCTTGATTGATTCCGAATAAGAGTTGGTTTTTATTTATGGTGTCAGGCAGAGAATTTAATCTTTCCATTTCTGCCTTACATCTTTTAAGCCATCTTACAGTTCGTGCGCATGACTGTTTGGAGTATGAATATTCGGCAGGATTTTCAACACACTCGTCAAAAGCCATGGCAATGGTAGAGCCCAAATGAGATTGTATTTGCATACTTTCTTCCGGTCCCATAAAAATACGGCGACCGTCTACATGAGAATTAAAGCTGACACCCTCTTCTTTTATTTTGCGGAGTTTAGCAAGCGAAAAGACCTGAAATCCGCCGCTGTCTGTAAGAATAGGACCGCTCCACCCCGTGAATTTGTGAAGACCGCCGAGGTCGTGAATTAAATCATCCCCCGGTCTTACGTGAAGGTGGTATGTGTTGCACAGCATAACCTGTGTTTTGATATTTTCAAGATCAACGGCAGAAAGACCGCCTTTTATCGCGCCCGCCGTTGCTACGTTCATAAATGCCGGGGTGTGTATGGTTCCGTGTACTGTTTCAAAATCGCAAAGCCTTGCATTGCCGACCTTTTTAATAACTTTTAACATAAAATCTCCTTAAATCAAACAATGAGCATACAGTCGCCAAAACTGAAAAATCTGTATTTCTCTTTTACTGCTTCTTCGTATGCCTTCAAAACGTCGTTTCTGTTATAAAAAGCCGATACAAGCATTATAAGCGTACTTTCCGGTAGATGAAAATTTGTAATAAGCGCATCAATGCATTTGAATTTATAACCCGGATATATGAAAATGCTTGTCCAATCATCCTTTTCACATATTTCACCGCAGTATGTTGCCACGCTTTCGAGAGTACGGCAACAGGTAGTTCCGACCGCTACCACTCTTCCGCCGTTATTGTGTGTTTCGTTTATGAGATCTGCCGTCTCTTTTGGAAGATGATAGTGCTCCGAATGCATTTTATGCTCTTCGATATTTTCGGTTTTAACCGGTCTGAAAGTGCCTATGCCTACGTGTAAGGTTACATAGCCGATTTTTATGCCTTTATCCTTTATCCTTTGTAAAACCTCCGGCGTAAAATGAAGACCCGCCGTAGGAGCTGCGGCAGATCCGAGCTCCTTAGCATATACCGTTTGATAACGGTCAGCGTTCTCGAGTTTGTGCGTGATGTAATGCGGAAGCGGCATTTCACCGATTTTGTCAAGTACCTCAAAGAAATTACCGAATTTGTCGGTATCGTACGTAAATTTAGCGATTCTGTCTCCGTTGTCAAGCACAGTGGTTATTTCGGCATATAATATACCGTCGTTAAATGTAAATTTGGAGCCGGTCTTTGCTTTCTTTCCGGGGCCGGTAATTACTTCCCATACGTCTTTTTCTTTTTGCATTAAAAGCAGAAATTCAACCTTTGCACCGGTTTCATCTTTAATACCGTAAAGTCGTGCCGGCAAAACCTTGGTGTCATTCAAAATAAGGCAGTCGCCTGGATTTAAATAGTCTACAACATCATAAAAATGCTTGTGCTCAATTTCCCCTGTTTGCCTATTGACAACCATCATTCTTGACGCATCACGAGGCTCGATAGGAGTCTGCGCAATAAGTTCATTTGGTAAATCATAATAAAAATCATGCTTTTTCATGGCTTATCTCCGATATGTATATAAATTTTTCAAAAATATTTGACTATATATAATAAAAATGATATTATAAGTAAAACTGCGATAGAGGTGCAGAAATCATCAGTAGCATTTTGACAGACGCCGGACGTTGATAACCGTTATGTGAAAGGGATTTTTGCCGAAAAAAGCAATTGCTCCGGGCAATGCTTTTTGGGCACATTGTTAACAGCAATGCGACTGTCATCATTTTGTTGTGATGGAGAGCTATCGACATTATCTTTCCTGATAATGCAAGCCTTATTTTGACAAATGATGACCGGTTTTTTAACCGGTCTTTTTTTGCAGACAATAGAATAACATTTTTTGGAGGTAAATACAAGTGGGAAAAAATTATAATGTTGGTATTATCGGTGCGACCGGCATGGTAGGACAAAGATTTATCACATTGCTGAGCGATCATCCTTGGTTCAACATAAAGGTACTTGCCGCAAGCTCAAGATCAGCCGGCAAACCGTATAAAGAGGCTGTAGGAGCCAAATGGTGCATGGATGAGGATATTCCCGACGCCGTTAAAGATATGGTAGTAATGAATGCTACGGAAGATGTTGAAAAAATCGCTTCTATGGTTGATTTTGTTTTCTGTGCCGTAGATATGAAAAAAGATGAGATAAAAGCATTGGAAGAGAGATATGCAAAGGCCGAGTGCCCCGTTGTCTCAAACAACAGTGCTCACAGACACACCCCCGATGTTCCTATGGTTCTTCCGGAGCTTAATCCCGAACACATAGAAATTATACCGGCACAGAGAAAGCGTCTCGGTACAAAGCGCGGTTTTATTGCCGTTAAGCCTAACTGCTCGCTTCAGGGTTATGTTCCCGCCTTGTTCCCGCTCTCGAAATTCGGTGTAAAAGATGTTTTGGTTTGCACTTATCAGGCGATTTCCGGAGCAGGAAAAACATTCGATACGTGGCCCGAGATGGTCGATAACGTAATACCCTTTATCGGCGGCGAGGAAGAAAAATCCGAAAAAGAACCGCTTAAAATTTGGGGTCATATTGAGGGCGACAAAATTGTTGACGCCACCTCCCCCAATTTTACTGCTCAGTGTCTTCGCGTTCCCGTTTCAAACGGTCATATGGGCGCGGTTTTCGTAAGATTTGAAAATAAGCCCACTAAGGAGCAAATGCTTGAAATTTGGAAGAATTTCAAAGGCAGACCTCAGGAACTCGAGCTCCCCAGTGCTCCCAAACAGTTCCTTAACTATTTTACTGAGGATAATCTTCCTCAGACGAAACTGCAGAGAGGGCTTGAACACGGTATGGCTATATCAATTGGCAGACTTCGTGAAGATACCCAGTACGACTATAAATTTGTATGCCTTTCTCATAACACGCTGAGAGGCGCTGCAGGCGGAGCTGTTCTCCTTGCGGAGCTTCTTTGTGCCGAAGGCTACATGGACTGATTTTATTCGGAGGGATAACAATGAAAAAGCCGATTTTTACAGGTGCAGGTGTTGCGATAATTACCCCGTTTACTTCTGACGGTAAGGTGAACTATCCGGCACTTAAAGAAATTCTTGAATACCAAATAGCTAATTCAACCGATTGTATCGTTATATGCGGTACCACAGGTGAAAGTGCCACACTTTCTCATGAGGAGCACACAGAAGTAATCAAGTACACAGTTGATGTTGTTGCCGGAAGAATTCCCGTAGTAGCAGGAACCGGAAGCAATGACACAGCATATGCTTTGAATTTGTCAAATGAGGCCGAAAAAGCCGGCGTTGACGGTCTGCTTATGGTAACTCCTTACTATAACAAGGCTTCTCAGGAAGGTCTTATTAAACACTTTACTTATGTAGCCGACCGTGTCTCCACACCGATTATTTTGTACAATGTACCGAGTAGAACCAGTTGTGAAATTAAACCGGAAACTTATGCCGAACTTTCAAAGCATAAAAACATTTATGCCGCTAAAGAGGCTACAGGAAATTTGTCTTCAATAGCAAAAACCATTTCCCTTTGCAGCGATGATTTTGCCGTTTATTCAGGTAATGATGATCAAATAACTCCGATTATGTCTCTTGGCGGCAAGGGCGTTATCTCGGTTCTTTCAAATGTTATGCCGCAGGAGGCTCATGATATTGCCGCTGCCGCACTTGACGGTGACTTTAAAAAGAGCGCTGAGCTTCAGCTTAAGTATCTCGAGCTTTGCAACGCTCTGTTTATGGATGTTAATCCCATCCCCGTCAAGGTGGCAATGCGTATGATGGGCTTTGACGTCGGTCCTCTCAGACTGCCGTTATGCGATATGTCCGAGGAAAAGACCGAACACTTGAGAAAAGTTTTGGTAAAGTACGGACTTATTAAGTAATTATTAAGATTTACGGATGTGAAAAAATGATAAGAATAATCTTAAGCGGTTGCTTCGGCAAAATGGGCCATGTTATACGAGACTGTGTTTCCTCGAGAAACGACTGTGAAATAGTTGCCGGCGTAGATATAGGTGACGGAAAAGCGGAATTTCCGGTGTTTAAATCTTTTGACTCAATCAGCGGTGTTGATGCCGATGTGATAATTGATTTCTCTCACCCGTCTGTTTTGAGCGGACTTTTGGAATATGCTTCTGCAAAAAAGTGCCCTGCGGTTGTAGCTACCACAGGCCTCAGCGAAGAGCAAATTGCCGATATAAATGAGTGCTCAAAAACAGTCCCTATGTTTTTCTCGGCGAATATGTCTATCGGCGTAAATTTAATATCGGAGCTTGCCGCCAAGGCTGCACGTGTGCTTGAAGGCTCTTTTGATATTGAAATTGTCGAAGCGCACCATAATCAAAAGATTGACGCACCCTCCGGAACAGCTCTTATGCTTGCAGACAGCATATCCGATGCATTGTCTGTTAAACCGAAATATGAGTTTGACAGACACTCGAAAAGAGCAAAGCGCAGCAAAAACGAAATCGGCATTCATTCGATTCGCGGCGGAACAATAGTCGGTGAGCATGAAATAATTTTTGCGGGGCATGATGAGATAATTACAATTTCTCATTCGGCGCGTTCCAAGGAGCTTTTTGCAACAGGTGCAATAAATGCCGCTCTCTTCTTAGAGGGAAAACCTGCAGGACTATACAATATGCGTCAGCTTGTTGATGCTAAATAAGGAGGTCGTTTGTATGAAAACCATTCAAAATATATCAGTAGTCGAAGATGTGACGCTTGTTTCACTCAACGATTCACCTGCCGATATGAATACCATATCAAAAATTTTCGATATGATTTCGACAAATAATATTGATGTTGATATGATTTCTCAAACACCGCCGCACAGCAACAAGCCGCATTTGTCATTTACCGTCAGCGGTGACGATTTGGGAAAAATTTTGGAGCTTTCCGCTAAAATAAGAGAATTGTATCCCGATATTAAACTTTCGGTAAGCAACGGAAACTGCAAAATATCTGTCTTCGGAGAAGCTATGAAAGGTCAACCCGGTGTAGCCGCCAAGGTGTTTGCGGCTGCCGCAAAAGCAAATACAGATATAATAATGATAACTACTTCGGAAGTAGACATATCAATGCTTGTTCCTCAGAGTGACCTTACAGCAACGTTAGAGTCAATTAAAGGCGCTTTTAACAATTAAATTGTTTCAGACATAAAAAAACGCTTGGTTTTCATCAAGCGTTTTTTATTATCATTTATTTTATTTGTCAATCCATTCTCTGACTTCATCATTAAGCCAAGTAGCCCATTCTTCAATCCCCTCGCCTGTTTTGGCGCAGATAAGAAAGATTTTTGCGTTTGGGTTTCTGTGCTTGATATATTCCTTGCATTTTTCAACATCGAAATCAAAATAAGGTAAAACATCGATTTTGTTGATAAGCACAACATCGCTTACCTTAAACATAAGAGGATATTTAAGCGGTTTATCGTCACCCTCGGGAACAGATAATATCATTACATTTTTAACGGCACCTGTGTCAAATTCTGCGGGGCAAACAAGATTTCCGACATTTTCGAGAATTGCAAGTTCAACCCCATCGGTGCCGAGAGCCTCAACACCTTGCTTAGTCATGGCTGCATCAAGGTGGCACATCCCTCCTGTGTGCAGCTGAATTGATTTTACACCTGTTTCGGCAATTTTTATTGCATCAACATCGCTGTCAATATCTGCTTCCATAACACCGATTTTCAGCTTATCTTTAAGCGCATTTATTGTAGCTTTCAGTGTGGTGGTTTTACCTGAACCGGGAGAGGACATAAGGTTTAATAAAAACACCCCTTTGGATTTAAGCTCGCCTCTCAGCTTTTCGGCTTGTTCGTCATTATTTTTAAAAACACTTTGTTTTATTTCAATTACTCTTACTTTATCCATAATATTCACCCGATAAAATTTATTTGGATATATTTTACGCTTTTATTCATACAATTGTCAATAATCATAAGAAAATAAGTCAAAACAAAAAAATCTGTTTATTTATGAAATTTTAGACAATTTTCAATTGACAAACTTCTATTAAAGAATTATTATATTATTAGTATTGATAAACTTTTATCATTCAAATTTTACTTTACCGGAGGTAAATTATGGCTTGTTTCGTAGTACCGGCTGCAGAAGCTGTTATTGCAACCGTAGCTGTGCAAATCGCAAAAAAGTATGAAATTTCACAGGAGAAGCTTGAATGTAAGCTGCCTGAGGGTGCTGTCCAGGCTCCTGAGTATAAAATTTCGGCTTCAAGAAAGCTTTCTTGGCTTCGCAATTTACTTTGGGGCGGTGTTTTACTTCTTGCCTTTGAACACCTTTGGCATGGAGAGTTAACTCCTTATTTCCCCTTCCTTACAGGCGCATCAAACGCCGAGGATACAGCTACAATGCTTCATGAAATGGCAACCGTCGGTGTTGCAATGTCTCTTTTGGTTACTGCCGTTTGGGGAATTATGCTTTTGGTCGTTAAGATTAAAGAAACAAAAATTTCCAAAGAAAAGGAATTAACGGAATAATGACATTACTTATCAGCGTATTTGCCGCAATTATTTCAACTGCTGTTTGGTACTTTTGTGCTGAACGAAAAAAATATTTGCTTAACGTTCCGTGCTATATCTTTTGGGGTGCTTCCGTTATGTGGTTCGTTGATGCGGTTTTTGAGTACTCCGAGTTGAAGGCAGCATATTTTACTCCTGCTCCGGAGGATATGCTGAACGATGCGTTTTTAGGTTTTTCGATTATTGCATTGGGTCTAATTGTTTGGATAATTATATTGCTGATAAAGGACCCGAATAGTGTTATCAGAGATGCCTTGTTCAGCAAAAAAAACAAATAGTAAAATAATAATTTTTCAGCGAAGTGATTTTTCACTTCGCTGTTTTTTATGAATATAATATTTTTTGCGGTAAAACATAACATCGGTGATAAATATTAGTACGATAAAGAAATTCCTGATCGGCATTCCGATAGGTATCATAAACGTTACTCTCGGCGCAGGCGGAGGAATCATATCGGTTCCGATTCTTAAAGCTGCCGGTATGTCGCAAAAACAGGCTCAGGCAAACACGATCGCTATTATTCTGCCGCTCTCCGTAATATCATTTTATATGTATATTAAAAAGGGATTTACAAGCTTTAACAGTATAATTAAAATTCTTCCCGCTTCGGCTTTGGGAGCGATTATAGGTACGGTTGTTTTCTCAAAGCTTTCAAACAGATTCTTGTCGGTAGCATTTTCTTTTTTTATGATCTATGCCGGAATAAGGTTATTATTTAAATGAACGATTTTGTGAATTTGCTTGCCATTTTCGTATCTTCGGTAATAACTTCGATGGGTCTCGGCGGCGGTAGTTTTTACATTTTATATTTAACATTTTTTACTGACACTGAGCAATTTACTGCTCAAGGCTATAATTTATTGCTTTTTCTTCCATGCGCTGTTATATCCGTGATAGTTTATGTCAGAAAGAAAATTATCAGCTTTAAATATATTTGGCCGATTGTTTTAGGCGGAATTGCCGGGGTTATTGTCGGCTACACTGCATTATCTCATATTAGCAGCGCGATTGTTAGAAAGATGTTTGCAGCATTTTTATTGCTGTCCGGCATCTTTTCCCTAATAAAGTCTGTAAAAAAAGAATAAATCATTGTTAAGTGTCCGGTTTTATGTTAAGATAAAGGAAAAACATTTCCCGAAAAAAGATTAGGAGAGTGCCAAAATGGAATATAAGATGCTATTCACCCCTATGAATATCGGTACGGTTCAAATTAAAAACCGTGTTGTTATGCCCCCTATGATGCTTGGTTTCGGTCAGTTTAACGGTTGTCCGACAAAGGAAATGATGGATTATTACGAGGAACGTGCTATCGGAGGAGCCGGGCTTATTATTACCGAGATAACGAGAGTTGATGATTTCAGTGGAGCATCGGCTTTCGCCCAACTTGCAATCAGCCACGACTATCATATTAAACCTCTTGCGGAAATGATAAGCAGAGTTCACTCACATGGTTGCAAAATGTTCATTCAGCTTCACCACCCCGGCAGACAAAATCTGGGTTTACTTATGGGCACCGTACCGGTATCAATAGGTGCCGAAAGAATAATGGGTAAGCTATATGACAAAATGTTTTATAAGGTTGCTCCTGCCGGCAAAATGCTCATGCAGAAAGACCTTGTGCTTCGTACATTTTCTCCGTCAAAATGTGACAGAGCATACTCTGCTGAGAGTTTAAACAGGGAAATGTCCGTTAAGGAAATCAAAAAGATAATTTCAGAGTTTATAAACGGTGCGGTTCGTGCGCAGAAGGCCGGCGCGGACGGTGTAGAATTACACGCGGCACACGGCTATTTGATTCAGCAATTTTTGAGCCCATACACGAATACGCGGAATGACGAGTACGGCGGAAGCTTTGAAAAAAGAATGAAATTCTTAATTGATATTATCAATGGAATTAAAGCTGCATGCGGCAATGATTTCCCGATTGTTGTTCGTTTATCTGTTGATGAATGTTATTCTATGATCGGTAAACCCGAAATCGGCTATAAGCTTGAAGACGGAGTTAGGATGGCGAAAGTTCTTGAAAAAGAAGGGATTGATGCCATTGATGTCTCCTGTGCCGGTTATGATACATATAATTATTGGTTGGAGCCTACCTCTTTTGAGCCCGGCTGGAGAAAATATATGGCCGCAGCAGTAAAAAAGGAAGTAAAAATCCCGGTATTGGCTGCTAACCTAATTCGCTCTCCTAAGCAAGCGGAAGAACAGCTCGAGGAAGGTATTCAAGATTTTGTCAGCCTCGGCAGAACTCACATAGCCGATCCGCACTGGGTAAACAAGGTTAAGGCGGGCAAAGAGGATGAAATCAAAAGATGCATCTGCTGCCTGTATTGTATGGAAAGTATGCAGAAAAACGCATATAAAGGAACACATGCCCGTTGTTCTGTGAATCCTAAATTGGGCAAGGAGTCGGAGCATCCAATTGCCAACGGCAACGGCAGAACTGTTGTAATTGTCGGAGCCGGTCCTGCCGGTCTAATGAGCGCGGAAGTTTTAGCTAAGCGAGGATTCAAACCGGTAGTTCTTGAAAAGAACGCTTTCCCCGGTGGGCAACTACAACTCGCTAATAAGCCGCCTCTTAAGGAAAAAATCAATTGGTGCATTGAGGACTTGGTTACAAACGCAACACATTACGGTGCCGAAATTAAATATAATGTAATTGCCGACGAAAGTATTATAAAGTCATACAATCCATATGCTGTTATAATAGCTACAGGCGGTAAAGCAATTAAGCCTAAATCAATTAAGGGCTCCGATAAAGATAACGTTTTCACGACAACCGATATTCTTGATGGTTCGGTAGTGCTAAAAAATAAGAAGGTTGCAGTCATAGGCTCCGGCATGACGGGCCTTGAAACATCTGAAATGTTGGCTGAAAACGGCAATGATATTACCGTGGTTGAAATGGCTGATTCGATAGCTCCCGGCACTTGGATGCAACACATTGATGATTGTATGCCGAGACTTAAAGCACACGGCGTTAAGTTTATTGTAGGTCATAAGCTTACGGAAATTACCGACAGAGGAATAGAGCTTAATAAGGTGGATACGGAGAATATACTTTTGGTCGATGCGGACTATGTTGTTCTGTCTCTCGGCGTAAGACCCGAAAATAAGCTTTACGATGATATAAACGGCAAACTTAAAAATGTTTATCTCATTGGTGATGCGGAAAAAACAGGCCGAATTGCAGATGCAACCTCTCAGGCGTATGAGCTTTGCAAAAATATTTAACCAAAAATATATCGTTATAAAATTAACAAAAAAGGGAGGCCGTAAAGTCTCTCTTTTTTTCTTTTTGACCAAATTTATTTTTGATGTATTTTTTATGTTGATAAACAAAACTATATATTGTATAATTAATATTAAATTGGAGCAATTTGGATTTTATATTGTGTTTGATATTATTTTGTTACTTTTTTGGAGGTAATATATATGAAAGTACAGTTTACTGAAACCGTTTTAAGAGACGCAAATCAGTCTCTTATTGCAACGAGATTGCCTTACTCCGAATTTGACGGCATTCTTGAAACAATGGACAAAGCGGGTTATTATTCACTTGAATGCTGGGGCGGTGCAACATTTGACTCCTGCCTTCGCTACCTCGACGAAGATCCGTGGGAAAGACTCCGTAAAATCAGAGCAAAATGCCCCAATACAAAACTTCAAATGCTTTTAAGAGGTCAAAATTTGCTCGGATACCACCATTATCCCGATGATGTAGTAAGAATGTTCGTTAAAAAATCAATTGAAAACGGCATTGATATCATAAGAATATTCGATGCTCTTAACGACGTTAGAAATATAGAAGTTGCGGTTGACGAGACTTTAAAGAATGGTGCCATTGCGTCCGGCGCAATTTGCTATACTCAAAGCCCAATACACAATCTTGAATCATACATCAAGCTTGCCAAGCAGATGGAAGAGCTCGGTTGCCAGACTATATGCATTAAGGATATGGCAGGCATTTTAGGTCCGAAAGAAGCTTATGATATGGTAAAGGCTCTTAAGGAAAATGTAAAAACTCCCATTATTCTTCATACACACTGTACCACAGGACTCGGTATGCTTACTCTTCAGAAAGCCGTTGAAGCAGGATGTGATGTAATCGATACTGCTATATCCTCATTCTCCGGCGGCACTTCACAGGCTCCTACGGAAACTATGGCTTATGCTTTAAAACAGGAAGGTTATGATATTGACCTCGATTTTTCTGTTCTTAAAGATATCAACGACTTCTTTAAGCCTATAAAAGATGAATATTTAAAAAAAGGTTCTTTAAATCCTCTTGTGCTTTCAACCGACACAAATGCACTCAATTATCAGATTCCCGGTGGAATGCTCTCTAACCTTGTTGCACAGCTTACCGCACAGAACAAAATGGATAAGTTTAATGATGTTCTCCTTGAAACCCCCAAGGTTAGAAAGGATCTCGGTTATCCCCCGCTTGTAACACCTATGAGTCAGATGGTCGGCGTTCAGGCAACTGTTAACGTTCTTGTCGGAGAGAGATATAAGAATATTTCCAAAGAAGTAAAAGCTTATATTAAGGGTGAATACGGTCGTGCCCCCGGCGAAATCGATAAGGACCTTATGAAAAAGGTTCTCGGCGACGAAGAACCTATTAAGGGCAGATTTGCCGACTCTCTCGAACCCGGTTTTGAAAAGGCTAAAAAAGAAATCGGAGAAAAGGCAAAGAGCGACGAAGATGTTCTTTCTTATATTGCATTCCCGACTCAAGCTGAAGCATTTTTTGATAAACGCGAAGAAAAAGAAAAGAATACTTTTAAATATTCAATAAAAAGAATTGACTAAGGGGTGTTAAGATGTATTTATTAGACAGTGTTATGTCCATAGGTGAAGCTCTTAATGTTTCAATAACCGGCATTGTAGTTGTGTTCATTGTCCTTGTTGTTTTGGCAGTTCTTGTTCAGCTTCTTTCTAAGCTCATCAGATTGTTTGTAAAGGAGCCGAATGCAAAGAATGCAAAAAAATCCGATGCTGTTAAAGAGGTTGTAAAACCCCAAGGCGGTGTTGCTCTTCCGGAAAATCAAACATTGGGAACGTTGGATCTTTATAAAACCGATGAAAAGACTGCGGCTGTAATTATGGCAATAGTCAGCAAAGAAAGCGGAGTTCCTTTGAACAGATTAAAATTCAATTCAATTAAGCTTATAGAAAACAAGTAAGGGGTTAACAATATGAAATATGTAGTTACTTTAAACGGAAAAGACTATGAAGTCGAAGTTGACGAGTTAAGTGAGGCAATAGTAACAAACGTTGCGCCTACCGCAGCTTCTGCTCCGGCAGCACCTGTGGCTACACAGCCCTCGGCACCTGCTACTCCCGCACCTGCTCCTGTTTCAGGAAGCGGAACCGCTGTTAAGGCTCCCATGCCCGGAACAATACTTAAAGTAAATGTTACCGCAGGTCAGAGCGTTAAGGCCGGCGACATTATGTTTATTCTTGAAGCAATGAAGATGGAAAACGAAATTGTAGCTCCCTCGGATGGTACAGTTTCACAGGTTGTAGCCGCAAAAGGCAGCTCGGTTGCAACTGATGACGTCCTTGCTTATTTGAACTGAGGAGGTCAATAAATGTCTGTTGTAAATGCTTTGGTGGAGATATTTCAAAGCTCCGGTTTTGTATCGTTGTCATGGCAAAACTGGGTTATGATTTTAGTCTCCTTTGTTCTTTTATATTTGGCTATTGTCAAAAAATTTGAACCGCTTCTCTTAGTTCCAATTGCTTTCGGTATGTTACTTGTTAACATATATCCTTATATTATGTATGATCCGCTTATGATGTCGTCTTACAGCGGCCAAGTTGTTGAAGGTGCCCATTGGTATGATACCGGCGTCTTGCGACTGATTTACGCTGGTGTTAAATCGAGTATATTCCCCTGCCTTATCTTTATGGGTGTAGGTGCTATGACCGACTTCGGACCGCTTCTTGCGAATCCTTCAAGTCTTCTTCTCGGCGCTGCTGCTCAGCTTGGTATTTATGTTGCTTTTCTTATTTCAATCGCAACCAACCTTATCCCCGGTTTTGAGGGCTTTACGCCTCAGGAGGCAGCTTCAATAGCTATAATCGGCGGTGCAGACGGACCGACAGCTATTTATTTAACGAGTAAGCTCGCTCCGCAGCTATTAGGACCCATTGCTGTAGCGGCATACTCTTATATGGCTCTTATACCGCTGATTCAGCCCCCTATTATGAAGCTTTTAACTACAAAAAAAGAGCGCGAAATCAAGATGGATCAGCTTAGAACCGTAAGCAAAACAGAAAAAATCATTTTCCCGATTGTTGTTACTGTTCTTTGCGTACTTGTTCTTCCGTCGGTCGCTCCGCTTATCGGTATGTTTATGCTCGGCAATCTTTTCAAAGAATGCGGCGTAACCGAACGCCTCAGTGATACTGCTCAGAATTCTCTTTGCAATATCGTAACAATAATGCTCGGTACCACCGTAGGCGCCACAGCAGAAGGCAAAACATTCCTCGCTACCAAAACTATACTTGTAATAGTAATCGGTCTTGTCGCATTTGCTTTCTCAACCGCAGGCGGCGTATTGTTCGGCAAACTTATGAACCTCGTAACTCATGGTAAAGTTAATCCACTTATAGGTTCCGCAGGTGTTTCGGCTGTTCCTATGGCGGCTCGTGTATCTCAGGTTGAGGGAAGAAAATACAATCCCTCTAACTTCCTTTTAATGCACGCTATGGGTCCGAATGTTGCAGGAGTTATCGGTTCTGCTGTTGCAGCCGGATATTTACTTCTTACTTTTGGTAAATAATTATTAAGTTATAGAAAAGGTCACGGTAACAAATTTAGTTACCGTGACCTTTTTATATATTCTGATATAACAATTAAAAACTTATTTATCTTTTCTTGACTGCAACATTTAATATAATATATGCTAACACCAGCACAACCACCGAACAACACAGAACAGCATACATCGCTTCTATACTGACGCATTTATCGAAAAAGTACAAGTTACAGTCCATACTGTCTTTAAATACGGTGACAAATTCCTTCGGCATACCCGTTTCGGATAGTTCACTGAAAACACCATTTAAAGCGTGATTGCGTAAAAGTCCCGTGCCGTATGTACCCGGCAAAAAAGAAATAACTTTTTGCAGTCCGTCAGAAAAGCTTGAGACGGGCATATATGCGCCACAGATAAATCCATATCCTGCGCTGACTATGGTCCCTACTGCGGAAATCTGACCTTGTGAGTTTAAAAAGAAGTTGATTATAGAGCTAAGTGCTGTTCCGAACATTACAAGTAAAATCACATCGAGTAAGAATAAAACCGTCTCTTTAAATGAAAGATACCAGCCAATATTTGACAAATAAATAAAACAAATTACTGAAGCTGCAACACATATTGCAAGTGTAGAAATAAGCGTCGAGATATAATAACTTACGGCAAGCGTTGATTTTTTTACAGGAGTTACGGTTAAATCTGCACGCGCGCCGCTGACCTTATCCTGAACCATTAGCATATTTGAACAAAATGAAACAGTTACGCAGCATACGGCAAGAAGTGATGACACAAGCTGGCCTGCAACGACCGCATTTATGAGTTTTTCCGACAACTCAAAGCCTGTAGGTATTGCGGATAAAAAGCTTTGCTTGTAAACATTTCCGAGAAAAGTTGTATATAAGACGAGCAATATAATCGGAGTTATAAGTGAAGTAAAAAACATTGCCTTATCTTTGAAAAACAGTTTGCTGTTTCTTCTGATAAGATTGCCGAGACCCATCATTTTACGTCACCTCCGCTCAGGTTTTTGCCTGTAACCGCCATAAAAACATCATCCATTTTTCCTTTAATTACCTCATAGTCTTTAAATATATCAGGATTTTTAATTATCAGTTCGGTTGCTTTTTCGGAATTCGGAACAGCAATGCGAACGGCGCCGTTCAATTTTTCCGACGGCAGATCAAGACTCTCGGCAAGAGCGGCTGATTCCCCATACAGAGTAATAAAGTCACCTGTATATTTATTTTTCAGTTCTAACGGAGTCCCCTCTGCCGAAATTTGCCCGGCATCAAGTATCACTACATAATCGGAGTCCGCCGACTCTTCCATGTAATGTGTTGTGAGAAAGACGGTAAGCCCTTGAGTTTTGCGAAGCATTGTTATAACCGACCATAAAAGCTGTCTTGTTTGAGGGTCAAGTCCTGTTGTCGGCTCATCAAGGATCAGTATTTTGGGATTGTGAAGCAAAGCTCTTGCTATATCAATACGTCGTCTTTGCCCTCCGGACAGTTTTCCGACGGTTCTGTTAAGAATATCTTCAAAACCGAGAAGTTCCGATAACTCATCAAGACGATTTTTAAATTCTTTGCCCGTTATGCCATACAGAGCGGCACGACTGCGCAGATTATCTTTTACCGACAACGCTTTATCAAGTACGGAGTTTTGAAAAACTACACCGATATCCGATGAAATACTGTTGAAATTTTTCTCAGTATCTTTGCCGCAGATTACTATTTTTCCGCTGTCCTTTTTTATCTGCCCACACATAATTGAAATGGTTGTGGACTTTCCTGCGCCGTTTACGCCGAGAAATGCAAACAATTCACCGCGATAAACACTAAAGGATAAATCATTAACAGCCTTTATGTCTCCATACGACTTGCTCAAATGAGATATTTCAATGATTTTATCCATATAATTCTCCCCAATAAATTCTTTATAAACATATTAACAAAAGAGCAAATATTTGTCAATAAAATACAAAACCACTCGTCATAAACGAGTGGGAACAGTGACCTTTGGTTTAGATGTGGCTTAAACCTAAGTAATATCAAGGGTTTCGGGACTTGGCAGTTTTCGAGCAACCGTTTTTGCAACACTTTTGCAACCCTTTTTTCAAAAACGTGTTTTCGGGCAGATGAAATAGTGACACTTGGCTTGCAACTAAACCTAAAAATCGTATAATTTTTAAGGCTACTGCTTCGTTTTGAGGCGGTAGCTTTTCATATATATATAAATATCTTTTATATTTAACCGTTTTATGATATTATTTGTTTGAAGATACTTTTTGTAATTGACATTAAGGGGATATTGGGATGATAAAACCGAACGCACTGAAAAAGGGAGATAAAATTGCAATAGTAAGTTTGTCTTGGGGAGGATTAGGTGATGAAAAGCTAATCCATAAGTACTATATCGCAAAAGAAAGATTGGAAAAAGATTTCGGGCTAAGTGTTGTCACTATGCCAAATGCGCTTAAGGGTAGCGATTTTGTATATAACCATCCTGAACTTAGAGCGAAAGATTTAATGAATGCTTTTAGAGACGAGACGATTAAAGGTATCTTTTGTGCTATCGGTGGAAGCGACTCAATAAGATTATTACCTTACATAGATTATGGTGTAATATACAATAATCCTAAAATCTTTATGGGATATTCAGACACAACAGTAAGTCATTTTATGATGAGAAAGGCGGGATTAGTCTCTTATTATGGGCCGTCTGTTATGTGTGAATTTGGCGAATATGTCAAAATGTTTGATTATACCAAAGAGGCTGTGGAAAACATTTTATTCAAAGACACAACAAATTACGAAGTAAAGTTTAGCAATTATTGGTCGGATGATTTTGTGGATTGGAAAGAGAAAAACATAAACCGTTCTAAAAAATTGCGTAAAGAAAAGCACGGATATGAAATTATAAACGGTTCGGGTGTTATTACCGGAGAGTTAATCCTGTCTCTTATACACATCTCCGAGCCCACGAGACAAGAGGCAATCTCGT
>OJOH01000703.1_pt1 | contig 19419 bp, 16 predicted proteins | sample 1598201 | NCBI WGS metagenome assembly OJOH01 (sample SAMN03922462, study PRJEB24848) | human gut metagenome | isolation source: stool sample | host: Homo sapiens | place: Germany | collected 2009-11 | reverse complement strand
CTATCCTCTTCGTCGGCAGCGTCAGATGTGTATAAGAGACAGGGCCTCCAGCACCCGGGAGATAATGGCCGCGCCAAAGCTGGGGTGGTCCACATAGGCGTCCCCCGTGACCACCACTGCGTCGGCGCTCTCCCATCCTCGGGACCGCATTTCTTCGGCTGTTATAGGTAAAAACGGCATAATAGACTCCTTATCGGCAGAACGCTGCCAAAATTTGTAAACCGTTGTTAATTTTTGCCGAAAAGCGATCCTTCCGGAACCGGTTTCGGCCTACGGGGTAAAAAGCGTGCCCGGCGGCCGACGATCGGGCAAAGATGGCGGGGTAAAACTCATACACCCTTTCCCCGCCGTATACCGGCAGGAAAAGGGTGGAGAAAGGCCTGCTTTCCGTTATGCAATTTTGCAAATCGAATTTATTTTAACAAATGTTATTCCATTATTTTCTCACGGCTCGTCCGTGAAGCGATACCCCACGCCCCGCACGGTCAGGATCCGCTTGGGGTTGTCCGGCTCATCCTCCAGCTTCTGGCGGAGATAGCGCACATGCACGTCCACGGTACGGGTATCGCCGTAGAAATCCACCTTCCACACGGTATCCAGCAGCATCTCCCGGGTGAACACCCGGCCCGGCGCGGCCAGAAAGGTGCGCAGCAGCTCGAATTCCCGGGCCGTCAGATCCAGGGGACGGCCGTCCAGTGCAGCCTCCCTGGTGTCCAGGTCCACCACCAGATCCCGGTAATGCAGGCGGCTTTCCGCCGCTTCGCCGCTCCGGCGAAGGATCACCCGGATTTTCTCCAGCAGGACCGGCATGGAGAAGGGCTTGGTCACGTAGTCGTCGATATTCAGGCCGAAGCCCCGGAGCTGCTGCGTCTCTCCGTCCAGAGCCGTGAGCATCAGAATGGGCACCTGGGACTGGCGTCGGATCTGCGCGCAGACCCCGAAACCGTCGATTTTCGGCAGCATGATGTCCAGCAGGACCAGGTCAAAAGACTGGGCGCGGAACAGGTCCAGGGCCGCCGCGCCGTCTCCGGCCACAGCGGCCGCATAGCCCGCGTCCTGCAGATAGGCGCACAGCAGCTCCTGCAGCTCCGGCTCATCCTCCACGATCAGAATTCGTTTCATCAACAATCACCGGGAAAAAGTATAGCACAGGATTGTGAATTTATCATGGAGAATTTCATTTCCCCCTGTGTGGGGAACAGACCTCCGTTTCCAGCAGCGGCCGCCTGCTGCGTGACCGGTCCCATTGACCAGTGGGCACCGGAGCTGTGACAGGACGATTCCCAGATCCGGTTCGTGGGCTTTGACTTCTTCAGCATCCAGGTGTTCAACCCGCGTGAAAACTCCAAGGACATGATGACCATTGACAACCGACAGAAATGTGAACTCCCGGCTGAAGGCCCTCCCCGTGGACTGGAACTACACCATCCCCTTCGGCCCGCTCCACGCCCACGGGTCCGCAGTTACTGTCAAACGGTTCCTGAGCGCGGCGAGGGCGGTATTTTCCCTTTGATCCCGCTTCACGGGCTGTAACGGAAAGGTATATGCCCATAGCTTTTGAGGCTTCTCCGGAAATCTCAATTTTTTATAATAGCCCCAGAACGGCCGCTATGCGGGAAGAGAACGATACATAATTTGATTTTTGAAAATGGGACGCGGTTCATTTCCGGGGCCAGGTGTCTGAAGAAATATCTGGCCAGCTTTTTGAGAAAAACGGATCGAATATGCTGCTGGTCGCAGACAGCAGCGGTGGGGAGCGGGACGCGGAGCACGGGACGAAGTGCCCGCCAGGTCCACCTGCCCTGCCCCAGCAGCGAGGCGGCAGGCGGCCCGCCTGTGCCGAAAGCCCGCCTCGGGGGAGTCCACCGGCTGACCCGAAAGAAAAAAAGAGCGGCATATCCCTATGGATATGCCGCTCTCCTCTGCGCGAAGGCGCACCGGGGGAGACCGTTTCCGCCCGGTGCGCGTTTCTTATGGGATTTCCTCCGGTGCACGGAGCTATCCGGCTGCTCGGGGCGTCAGTTCTCCAGGTCCTCCTGCAGGGATTCCACCAGGGCGTCCGCCAGCTGATCCAGCTCTGCGGCCTTGTCCGCCTGAAGGGAGGAGGCCAGGGACAGCCGCTCGTTGAGCACCGTCATGTTCTTGAGTTCCTCGTCGATGAAGGCCTGCATCAGGTCTCCGGACTTGCAGGCCCAGGAGCCGTTCTCGATGATGGCGAAGGTGCGGTTCTGGAGGTTCAGGGCCTTCATGTCCTCCAGATAGCTCTTCATCACCGGGTAGATGCCCAGATTGTAGGTAACGGAGGCCAGGACGATGTGGCTGTACTTGAAGCTTTCGGCAATCAGGTAGGACACATGGGTGTTGGACACGTCGTACAGGGCCACGTCGGTGATGCCCCGTTCGCAAAGCTTGGCGGCCAGCGCCTGGGCGGCTGCCTCGGTGTTGCCGTACATGGAGGCGTAGACAATCAGCACGCCCTTGACTTCCGGCTCATAGCGGCTCCATTTGTCGTACTTGTCGATGAAGTAGCCCAGATCCTTCCGCCACACGGGACCATGAAGGGGGCAGATATACCGGATCTGGTCCAGGATGCCGCCGGCCTTGCCCAGCAGCAGCTGGATGTGGGGGCCATACTTGCCCACGATGTTGGTGAGGTACCGGCGGGCCTCGTCGATCCAGTCCCGGTCGAAGTTCACCTCGTCGGCAAACAGCTTGCCGTCCAGGGCGATGAAGGACCCAAAGGCGTCGGCGGAGAAGAGGACGCCGTTGGTGGTATCAAAGGTCACCATGGCCTCGGGCCAGTGGACCATGGGAGCTCCCACAAAGGTGACGGTGTGGTCGCCGAAGGAATAGGTGTCGCCCTCCTTGACCTGGATGCACTCGTGACCGTCCACATGGAAGCCGAACTGGCGCATCAGCATGAAGGCCTTCTCCGTGGAGATGATCCGGACCTTGGGATAGCGCAGCAGGATCTCCTCGATGGAGGCGCCGTGGTCCGGCTCCATGTGGTTGATGACCAGATAGTCCAGAGGCGTTCCGTTCAGCAGGTATTCGAGGTTCTCCAGCAGCTGGCGGCAGGCGGACCAGTCCACCGTGTCAAACAGGACGCTCTTTTCGTCCAGCAGCAGATAGGCGTTGTAGCTGACCCCCTTGGGGATGGGGTGGATGTTCTCAAACAGAGCCAGACGGTGGTCATTGGCGCCGACCCAATAGAGATTTTCGGTAACAGTTCTCACACAATGCATGAAGAAATCCTCCTTTACTCACAGATGACAGGCCGTTACGCCTCAATGAACTGGTCCTTGGGCTCCGCGCACTCCGGGCAGACCCAGTCCTCCGGCAGCTTTTCAAACAACGTGCCGGGGGCGATGTCACCGTCCGGGTCGCCCAGCTCGGGGATGTACTCATAGCCGCAGCCGCCGCAGACGTATCGCTTGCCGATGGGCTCCGGCTTGGGGAGACGGGGCCGCTTCATCTTCACCATGGGCGGCGCGGGCTGCTTTTCGCCGGTGTCCAGAGCAGCGGTCAGCAGGGGCAGAATCTCGTTCACATCCCCAACGATGCCATAGTCGCAGTTTTTGAAGATGGGGGCGCCGACGTTGGTGTTGATGGCCACGATGGTAGAGGCGTCCTTGATACCCTTCAGGTGCTGCACCGCGCCGGAGATGCCGCAGGCGATGTACAGGTTGCCGGTGAACTTCTGACCGGACATACCCACATAGCGGTTCAGGGGCACGTATTTCAGCGTCTCCGCCACCGGACGGGAGGAGCCGATGGCCGCGCCGGCGGCCTTGGCCAGATCCTCAATGAGCTTCATGTTCTTCTTGCCGCCGATACCCTTGCCGGCAGAGACCACCCGCTCCGCCTGGGAGATGGGGGTGTCCAGGGGGATGCCCACAGTGAAGTCGTGGCCGTCCTTCTTCAAATGCTCCACCAGGGCGGCCACCTGCTCGGCGGGGGAGCCGTCCCGCAGGATGACCTTCTTCCGCACACCGGTGACGGGCGCGGGCTTCTTGGGCTGGCTGGAGGAACCGCCGGAACTCTTGGGGGCCTTGCCCAGGATATGGGAGGCGATGACCACCCGCTGGATCTCGTTGGTGCCCTCGTAGATGGTGGTGATCTTGGCGTCCCGGTAGGCCCGCTCCACCTCCATACCTTTCATGAACCCGGCGCCGCCGTGAATTTGCAGGGCGTCGTTGGTGACCTCCAGGGCGATGTCGGAGGCGTACATCTTGGCCATGGCGGATTCCATGCCGTAGGGGGCGTGCGCCTCCTTCAGCTCGGCGGCGGAGTACACCAGGAACCGGGCGCAGCGGAGCTTGGTGGCCATGTCGGCGATCTTAAAGGAGATGGCCTGCTGGAAGCCGATGGGCTTGCCGAACTGGATGCGCTCCTTGGAGTAGGCCACGGCGGCGTCATAGGCCCCCTGGGCGATGCCCAGCGCCTGGGCCGCGATACCGATGCGGCCGCCGTCCAGGGTGGACATGGCGATCTTGAAGCCGTCGCCCTCCTTGCCCAGCAGGTTCTCCCTGGGCACTTCCACATTGTCAAAGATCAGCTCGGCAGTGGAGGAGGAGCGGATGCCCATTTTGTCGTAGTGGTCGCCGAAGTAGAAGCCCTTCCAGCCCTTCTCCACGATGAAGGCGCTGATGCCCCGGGTGCCGATATCCGGTGTGGTGACGGCAAAGACCACATAGGTGTCCGCCTTGGGGGCGTTGGTGATGAAGATTTTGCCGCCGTTGAGGACATAGTGGTCGCCCTTCAGGACGGCGGTGGTCTCAGTGCCGCCGGCGTCGGATCCGGCGTTGGGCTCCGTCAGGCCGAAGGCGCCGATCTTCTCGCCCTTGGCCAGGGGCACCAGGTACTTGCGCTTCTGCTCCTCGGTGCCGTAGGCGAAGATGGGCCAGGAGCCTAAGGAGACATGGGCGGACAGGATGACGCCCGCGCCGCCGTCCACCCGGGCCAGCTCCTCCACGGCGATGGCGTAGCTCAGGGCATCCAGCCCGGCGCCGCCGTACTCCGCGGGGAAGGGGATGCCCATGAGGCCCATCTCGCCCAGCTTCCGGATGGCCTCGTCCGGGAACTCGTTCTGCTGGTCCAGCATGAACGCGATGGGTTTGATCTCCTCCTCCGCAAACGCACGGACTTTGGCGCGGAGTTCCTCGTGTGCCTGTGTGGTCTGAAACAGCATAGTCGTACCTCCTCTTTAATCTTAATAAAATTTATCAACTTTCAAGCAAAAGAAAAACTGTCAAATCAGGGGTCCGTCAAAATCTCCTGCAGGCTGTGGGCCCGCAGCTCCTCGTCCAGCTTGTTCTGAATCTCAGCCAGCTTGCAGTGCACGGTGCAGCCGCCGTGGCAGCTGCGCCAGGGGCATTGATACGCCGGGTCCATGCAGGAGCTCAGATTCCCGCGTTCTCCCATGGCCTTCATCAGGTCATAGAGGCTGGTGCCGATCAAATCCGCCGACAGCCGACAGCCGCCCGCCGTTCCGCGGACCACCTCCACCAGTCCGGCCTTCTCCAGCTTTTTCAGGATTTTATAGGCAAAGGCCTGGGGGAGGAGTTCATCCTGTGCGATCTGTCCCGCGGTATGCAGTTTTCCATCCAACAGTGCCCGCAGGATGCGCAGGGCGTAATCTGTCTCCCGGGTAATGACCAATGCCGCGTTCGCCTTTTATGCGTCGTATTGTTAATTGGAGAATACCAATTTGGATATTTTTTGTCAAGTATCGGATGCAACCCTATAAAAAGTTTGGCAGTGTTCCATAAAAAACCAGTCGTGATTTTGATAAAATGCCGGGGCGGACGCCCCGGGGACTCACGGTGGGCCGACAGCCGGATATCGGTGTCGTTGCCGGGGAACACACTGTTCTGAAAGTCCGGCGTGGGGTCTGAGGGAACCGATTTCAGCAGGACGGCGATGCCGTTGTATTCAAACGTATTTTCGTTGTATAGGGAGTGGCCGGGAGTGCTATCGGTGCAGTTGAAACGGAACCGATTGCCCGTAAAGGTGCAGCCGGATGCTGTGCTCCAGGCGGAGATCGAAAAGGCGGTGTCCCAGACGGTGAAGGTGCAGCTGCTGACCGGCTCTACGGCGGCGAGGTCTTCCGCTGTGAGCTGTGGCTGCTGTCCGCCTCTTGACAGCGGCGGGCGATCTGCTATAATTCTGATAAAGTTCGCACCATGCCTGCTGACAGGGGTGATAGCTGCAGCCCCTTTCGGGCGCCGGCCGCGACTCGCGGCCGGTTGGCTGGATTCTGGCGTATGCGCTTCGCGCAGGCGAGCCCGCTTGCGGTATTGGAGCACACCTGCGATGTGCTGGAAGATACCGCCGCGCGGTTCCCCATACAAATTTGTATCGCTCCGCAGGCATGAGAAGGGAGGAGAGCACTTGATTGTCTATCGGGAGCTCTCCTCCCTTGTGCGGGATCTGGGGATCCCCGCCGGGACGCTGTATGCCGTCAGCAATACACTGGACCGCCATTACATCCGCAGGCAGCTCCCCAAGTCCTCCGGCGGTGTGCGGGAGCTGTCGGTCCCGGACCCGCTGCTGAAGCACATCCAGCGCCAGATCCTGCAGGTGCTGCTGGTCCACATGCCTGTGTCCCCCTACGCCACGGCCTATCGATACGGCGGCAGCACCCTGTGCAATGCTGCGCCCCATGTGGGAAAGCCCTGTGTTTTGAAGCTGGACATCCGTCATTTTTTTGACAGTATCCTGTATTCCGCTGTGAAGGAAACTGCCTTTCCAGCTGAGGTTTATGCAGAGAACTTACGTATTCTGCTGGCTATGCTGTGCTACGGGTGGGATCGGCTGCCCCAGGGGGCGCCCACATCCCCCTGCATCACCAATATCCTTATGCGGGACTTTGACAACGAGGTGGGGGCCTGGTGCCGGGAGAGGCAGATCGCTTACACCCGGTACTGCGACGACATGACGTTCTCCGGCGATTTCGCCCGGGATGAGGTGCTCCGGTGCGTGGAGCCCCGGCTGCGGGCGCTGGGGTTCTATCTCAATCCCGGAAAGACAAAATGGCTCCCGGCAGACCGCCGGCAGCTTGTGACAGGTATTGTGGTCAACAAAAAGTGCAATGTCCCGTCCGAAGAGCGCCGTGCACTGCGCCAGGAGCTGCATTTCTGCCAAAAATTTGGCATCTCCGGCCACATGGCGCGAGCCGGGATCGACGGACCGGAGGACCGCTACCTGGCTCAGCTCCTGGGCCGGGTCAACTACCAGCTGCAGATCACGCCGGGAAGGCGGGAGCTGCAGGAAGCCCGGGACTGGCTGATCAAAGCACAGCCGCAATACGGCGGAGGGCGGGAGACATCTCCGGCAGAAAAACAGATATTGTGACATGGAAAAAGCGGGAACATCACGTAGATGTTCCCGCTTTTTCAGCACGCATGTTGAATACACAGTTGGGAAGCTTTACACTGGGGAAGGGACCTGCTGAATGAAGGACCTTACGGCTTGTGTACTGCGGCCTCAGCGGAAGATCCTCTGGAACGGTCCCGCTGGTCTTTCAAATGGCTGAACAGATATTGAAACGGACGTCCGCATTGCAAAGAGCACGGCAACAGCTGTGTTTTATGACGCAAAGGCGGGCCATGCCTCCAAGGGAAGAGAGAGACAAGAAGCGTACCGATGAGGAATGGACGCGCCTATATATCGGACGCCGGCTCTGCCGGGCCATGAGAGGCAGGGCCTGAACCATGCGGCAAGACCGGATCGGCCGATTGCCTTTTCTGGAAGGACTCTGTGCATCTTCTGCGGCCGGGGCAACAGACTAGGGATTGGGGGAAAGATCGTGCTTGTTATGCAAACTCCATCTGCGTCTCAGACAGGAAACACAGATGGAGCTGTTTCATTCGGCGGCACTACTTTTTCAGATTCCCCGTTGCCGGGTTGTCGATCAACCTGCCCTCCTCTGTAAAACGGGAGCCGTGGCAGGGGCAATCCCACGTGTGCTCCTGCGGGTTCCATTTCAACGCGCAGCCGAGATGGGGACAACGCTTGGCGGAAGGGGTCAGAAGGTTGACCACGGCCTCGAAGCCATTGACCGCCAATTGGGGGCGGAGGATCGTTCTGGAGGGGGAAAACACCTCGGCATAGGGGCTCTGCTTCCCTTGGACAAGATCGCACAGGACCATGGCCGACACCATGGCGGAGGTCATTCCCCACTTGTTGAAACCGGTGGCCACATACAGGTCGGATGTGCTGGCGGAATAGGGGCCGATATAGGGAACGCCGTCCAGAGACATGCAGTCCTGGGTAGCCCAGTGGGATGTCTCTGCGGCCTTGGGATAGTACCGCTGGGCGAAATCCCGCAGTTCCTGCCAGGCCCCGCCCTGTTTTCCGGTGCGGTGGTCTCCGCCGCCTACCAGCAGCAAATTCTTGTAGTTGCGAAAGGACATGCCCGTCTGGGCCTCGTCCACATACATGCCGTCTACATTCGGGGCGTTTTCCAGAGCAATCACATAGGAGCGGTGCTGATACAGTTTGGCAAAGAAGCTGCCGTGCTTATTCAAAAAGGGAAAGTGGGTGGCTACAATTATTTTGTTTGCCGTGACTTTTCCATAATCCGTAATTGCAGTTGTTCCGACCAGCTCCCGCACCGGCGTGTGCTCGCAGATGTGCAGGCTCTTTGAAATCGCGGCGATCCATTTCAGCGGATGAAACTGGGCCTGGTTTGGATATCGAACTGCTCCGGCCACAGGGAAGGGGAGGGGGAGGCGGTCTGTAAATTCCCCAGGAACCCCCAGTTTTTCCAGGGCATCCAGCTCCCGTTCGATTTTCCGGCGGTCATTCAGAGAGTACACATAGGCAGTCTTTTCTTCAAAGTCGCAGTCCATGCCGCGGCACAGCTCCCGGTACTTCTGAAGGGCCGCTTCATTGGCATCAAGGTACTGTTTGGCCTGGCCAGCTCCAAATTTACGGATCAGCTTGTCATAGATCAGGCCGTGCTGGGAGGTGATTTTGGCGGTGGTGTTTTTGGTGATCCCGCCGCCAATCGTCTCAGCTTCCAAGAGCAGATAGAGGACTCCGGCCTGGTGCAGCAGATATGCACATAAAACCCCCGCTATCCCCCCGCCGATAATCAATACATCGGTCTTTGCATCCTGCTCCAGATGACCAAACCCTGTATGTCCGGACGTCTGTTCCCACAATGACTCCATATACGATCCTCCAAATGCGTAATTTAGAAATAGTGTTCTCCAAATCACGGGAACAATATGTGGAGGTTCGACACGATGGCTCTGGATGGAAGGGCGAGCCAACGGCTCCGATGTACACGCTCACCCTGTACCGACGGAAAGACCCCGCAGATTGAAAGCCGTCATTTGCGCTTCCGCCATCCGGAAATTCCAGATGCAAGGAACAGCACTCAGCCCAGGCAGACACGGATCTGGACGGCGCATGGGAGGTGCTTTTGAAAAATCCGGCCAAAACGCAGCGCAGCGGCGCAAAGGCGGCGTTGTCCTGGAGCCTCATAAAAATTCCTTCTCGAAAAATAGTCTTGTGTTTGTGCTGCCGGTCAGCTTTGCCGTGCTTCCTGCTGCTTGCGGATATGAAAGCGGAGGCAGTCCAGACGCTCCAGCTGCGGCCTGATATACTGAATCGAAAGATGGAAAGCTGGCCCGACACAATCCGCCTCCGCAGCTGTCAATTCTTTGATAACTCTGGCCGGAAGCCCGGGCAATTCCTCTCTGGAGATACAGTGGCTCTATAAAGAGCTTCTGGAAAAGGAGGGCGTTCAAAGCAAAGAAAACCGCTATAAAGCAAAAAGACTTGTATGCAAAACAGTGCGGAATCTTCGCCAAATGCCGTCCCCCGCCATGGAAGTAGAGGCGGAACAGTGGCTCATCCGAACAACCCCTGCCAAGAGCTGCACACACTGCGAAAGGTGGAGCGCGGGAGGTGAAGGTCCTGACACCGGATCAGTTGACAGCGTTTTTTCAGAAGGCCGGGAAAAGCGGCGTGTATGAACGCTGCTACATGGACCTGGACAACCGGCCTGCGGCGGGGAGAGCTGTTGGGATTAAAATGGACAGACATTGACTTCCAGAGAAAAACGCTCCGTATCCAGCGGCGTATTGCCCGGCAGAACGGGGGAAACGTGAAAACAGTCTCCGGAATGATGGGCCATTACAGCGCCGGATTCACGCTGGACACCTACGCCCACGTCACCAAAGACACCCAGATCCAGGCGGTAAACACGGTCAGCGGCATCCTGACAGCAGCGAGGAACTGATAGTAATGGTAGAAGTAGCCTGAAATTTCACCGGCCTGTGGTGTGATATGGGCAGAGACGAAGCGGGGGAAGGACCGGAGAAAAACAGAGAAGCCTGTGTTCTTAGAGAACACAGGCTTCTTGCTGGTACGCCCTGAGGGATTCGAACCCCCGGCCTTCTGGTCCGTAGCCAGACGCTCTATCCAGCTGAGCTAAGGGCGCACATCCTGTCCTGCCGGACAGCTTTATTATAATAGCATGTCTGATTTCAAAATGCAAGAGTTTTTTTGGATTTTTTATGTTAATTTTCAAACCCTTGTAAACGCCGGGGTTCTGTGCTAAAGTGGAGTTAAAGTTTTCATTCGGGAAAGAGAGAAGCGGACCATGGAGAACTACGCATTCAAAAGCGTCGCGTTCGGCGGATTCGACAAGCAGGATGTGATCCACTATATTGAGCAGACTGCCAAGGAGGCCGCCGCCGTCCAGGAGAGGCTGCAGAAGGAGAACGAGGACCTGCAGACGGAGGCGGACAGCCTGCGGACCCAGGTCCGGGAGCTGCAGACGCGGCTGGAGACGGAGACTGCCCTCCGGGAGCAGGCCCAGTCCGAGCTGGAGCAGGAGCGCACAGCCCGGCAGGGGCTGGAGGCATTCAAGCCGGAGGCTGAACGGCTGGCCGCTGAGCTGGAGCGGCTCCGGCCGGAGGCGGAGGCCTACGCCCAGTTCCGGGACCGGGTGGGGGACATCGAGTGCGACGCCCACAAACGGGCCGCTGAGCTGGAGGCGTCCACCACCGCCAGGCTGCGCCGCACGGTGGAGCTGTTCCGGGCCCAGTATGTGACGCTGATGTCCTCTTTCGAGTCCACCGCCTCCCATGTGACGGCGGAGCTGCGGAAAGTTGAGGTCAACCTGTCTCAGCTGCCCCGGGCGATGGACCAGGCGGGGACAGAACTGAACGAGCTGGCCGCCCTGCTGGACCGGAGCACCAAGAAAGAGGAAAAAGAGCCGCGGGGTTGAGCACCGCCGGATCTGAACGCTCGAATGGTGAGCCGGTCGAAAAAGATGCATTGGTCAAAGCCGGATTGAGCCCGCAGATCGACCGCAAAGACTTGGGCGCACTCCGCGGATAATTGCCCCCGAAGCTGCCTAAGATAAGATGAACGGGGAGACTGCCCTGGAAAGGAACGACGCGCTATAGACGACCATCCGGGTATTCCTGCCGCCGGCAAGCGGCGGCAGGGAGGCCCTGAAGCCATCCATTTCGCATAGAGAAGCCCCATGACAGGAAAGAGGTGAAGAAGATGCCACTGGAAGTCATCGAGAACATCACACGCGTGGAGGCGGATAACCGGGAGCGCAAGGCCTCCGCAGAAGCAAAGGCGAAACAGATCGTCGCCGATGCACAGCGGGACGGTCTTGCGCTCTTGCAGCAGACGCGGGCTGCCGCTGCGGACCGGGGGCGGGAGCTGCTCCGTCAGGCGGAGGCAAGAGCTGCGGCCAGAGGAGACGAGATCGGGCAAGAAGCCCAGGCGGAGGCGGAGCGCCTGCGCCGTGAGGCGGAGAAGCGGCTGGACATGGCTGCCGATCTCATTGTCGGAAGGGTTGTGAAAGACTGACATGGCCATTGTAAAGATGAAGAGGCTCCGGGTGATCGCCATGGCAGCCTGCCGGGAAGAGCTGCTGGGGCAGCTCCAGCGGCTGGGCTGTGTGGAGATCCGGGAGCCGGAGACCGCCGGGGAGGACTGGTCCGGCCTGCTGGAGCGGGAGAGCTCCCGCCTGGCGGAGACCAAAGGCGCCCTGGCGGAGGTGAACACCGCCCTGGCCGCCATGCGGCGGTACGGACAGGTGAAGGACGGGCTGTTTGTCAAGCGCAGGCTCGTCACAGAGAAGGAGTTTCTGGGCGGTGGACTGGAGGCGCAGGCCAAAACCGTCACCCAGGACGTGGGGGAGCGGCTGCGGACCCTTTCCGGGATCCAGACCGAGATGTCCCGCCTTCAGGCTCGCCGGGCAGGGCTGCTGCCCTGGCAGGATCTGGACCTGCCGCTGGAGGCGGAGGGAACGGAGCACGTGCTCTCCCGCCTGGGGACCTGCCCCGCGGGAACGGACGTGGGCGCCCTGCGGCTAGAGTTGGAGGCGCTGCCTGCGGAGCTGCTGGAGATCAGCGCCGACAAGCAGCAGCGATACCTGCTGCTCCTCTGCCACCGGGCGGCGGAGGAGCCGGTAATGGAGGTCCTGCGGGCCCACGGCTTCAGCGCGGCTGCTTTTCCGGGGGTCACCGGCACGGCGGCAGCGGATCTGAAGCAGACCGACCGGCAGCTGGAGGAGCTCCAGCGCAGGCGGGAGGAGGCCGAGGCGGCCATTGCGGAGAGCGCCCGGGAGCGGGACACCCTGCGGACCTACGCGGACCGGCTGACAGCGGAGACCGCTCGGGAGAGCGCGGCGGAGCGGCTGCTTACCGACGGGACCATTGTCTTCTTCGAGGGATGGGCCCCGGCGGAGCGCATGGCGGACGTGAGCGCCCTGCTGGAGCGCCTGGGCTGTGCCTGGGAGGCGGCGGATCCCGCGCCGGAGGAGTATCCGGAGGTGCCGGTGAAGCTGAAGAACAACTGTCTGACCCGGCCGCTGAACATGGTGACGGAGATGTACTCCCTGCCTGCCTATGACAATGTGGACCCCAACCCCCTCATGGCGCCGTTTTTCATCCTCTTCTACGGTGTGATGATGGCGGATATGGGATACGGACTGCTGATGATGCTGGCCTCCGTCTTTGTCCTGCGGACATACCGCCCGAAGGGAACGATGCAGCACTTCTTCGGCCTGCTGGGCCTGTGCGGCATCAGCACCTTTGTGATGGGCGCCCTGACAGGCGGTTTCTTCGGCGATTTCCTCACCCAGCTGGCCCAGCTGATCCACCCGGAGAGCACGTTCGCCCTGCCAGCCCTGTTCACGCCGCTGGACGACACGCTGATGATTCTGGTGGGCGCCATGTGCCTGGGCTTTGTCCAGATCCTCACCGGCATGGTGATCAGCGTGGTAGGGAAGCTGAAGCGCGGACAGTTCCTGGACGCGTTCTGGGAGGAGATCACCTGGTGGGTGGTCTTCGCCGGAATCGCGCTGGCAGTGCTGGGGGTGACGAACCTGGTGCTGTATGCGGGCATCGTGCTGGTGGTGGCCGGGCCTGTCATCAACGGAAAGGGATTCGGGAAGATCACCGGGATCTTCGGCTCCCTGTACAACCACGTGACCGGCTATTTCGGGGACATCCTGTCCTACTCCCGGCTGATGGCCCTGATGCTGTCCGGCAGCGTCATCGCTCAGGTGTTCAACACCTTGGGCGCCATCCCCGGCAACGTGGTGGTGTTCTTCATCGTCTCCATGGCGGGAAACGCCCTAAACTTCGCGCTGAATTTGCTGGGCTGCTACGTCCATGACCTGCGGCTCCAGTGCCTGGAGTTCTTTAAAAACTTCTATCAGGACGGCGGAAAGCCCTTCCGCCCCCTGGCGGTGGATACAAAATACGTGGATATTCAAAAAGACTGAGGAGGAATCGAGATATGGAGTTCTTTGAGGCATTCGGCGGTTTGGCATTGGGTCTGCTGGGCGCTGGTCTGGCAGCGGTCCTCTCGGGCATCGGGTCGGCCAAAGGCACCGGCATCGCAGGCGAGGCGGGCACGGGGCTTCTGTGCCAGGATCCCAGCAAGTTCGGCAAGGTGATGATCCTCCAGGTGATCCCCGGCACCCAGGGTCTGTACGGCCTGGTGGTGTGGTTCTTCGCGGTGTTCCGCATGGGGCTGCTGGACGGCACCGCCTTTGATATGACCGTGCAGGAGGGGCTGCGGTATTTCGTGGCCTGCCTGCCCATGGCGTTGGGCGGCCTGTTCTCTGCCATCGCCCAGGGCCGCGTGGCCGCCGGGTCCATCAACCTGCTGGCCAAGAAGCCCGACGACTGGTCCAAGGGCATGGTGCTGTGCATCACGGTGGAGTTCTACGCGATCCTGTCCCTGCTGGCCTCCATGCTCATGATTATCAACATCAGCGGCTGACCCTGGAGAAAGGGGACAGAGTATGAACGGTATCGACAAGATCACACAGCGGATCGGCGCGGACACCCAGGCGGAGATCGACCGCATCCTGGCGGACGCCGCCGCCCAGGCGGAGGCCGCGGCCGACAAGTTCCGCACCCAGGCGGAGGCCGAGGACCGGGACCTGCTGGCAAAGAGCGAGAGGGCCGCGGCGGAGCGGGAGGAGCGCCTTGTCAGCGCCGCCCAGATGGAGGCCCGGAAGACGCTTCTGACCGCCAAGCAGGAGATGGTGGAACGGGCTTACCAGCGGGCGCTGGAAAAGCTCCGTTCCCTGCCGCAGGAACAGTATGTGGAGCTGCTGGCGGCGCTGCTGGTGCGGGCGTCCTCCACCGGACGGGAGGAGGTTGTCTTCTCCCCGGAGGATCGGGAGGGCGCCGGCAAGGCGGCTGTGGCCCGGGCCAACGAGCTGCTGGCCAAGGAGGCCGCGCCGGAGCTGCCCCTCGGGGACGGCGTGGTAGCCAATCTTCTGAACAAGGTGGCCGCCGGCGTCAGCGCCTTCGCGCAGGGCACGGCCATGCTGGCCGTGTCGGAGGAGACCCGCGACATCTCGGGCGGCTTCATCCTGAAGGATGGGCGCATCGAGGTCAACTGCACCTTTGACGCCCTGGTGCGCGCGGAGCGGGAGCAGACCGCCGGCGAGGTGGCGAAGCTGCTGTTCCCGGAGGTGTGAGGAAGGAGGCGTCGGTTTGGCAAAGACCATCAAGGACACCGATTACCTGGTGATCTCCGCCCGGGTGAAGGCCCTGGAGACAGGGCTTCTGACGGCGGAGCGGATGGAGCAGATCCTGGATGCCAAAAGCGGCGAGGACGCGGGGAAGCTCTTGCAGGAGTGGGGGTATCCCCAGCTGGATCCCCGGCGGCCGGAGGCCATGGACGCGGCATTGTCCGCCGTGCGGGAGGCCACCTTGGCCGACTTGGCGGAGGGAACGCCGGACGCCCGGTATATCGATCTCTTCAAAGTGAAATACGACTATCATAATGTGAAGGCCCTGCTGAAGGCGGAGGCTGTGGGCACCGCCCCGGACCGTATGCTGATGGACATGGGCCGGGTAAGCACCGCCGAACTGGCAGAGGCGGTCCGCTCCCGGGAGCTGGATGGCTTGCCGGAGACGCTGGCCGCGGCCGTGGCGGAGGCCCGGGAGGTGCTGGACACCACCCGAGATCCCCAGCTCAGCGACATCGTGCTGGACCAGTGGTGCTACCGGGATATGGCGGCCCTGGCAGAGGAGACCGGCAGCGCGTTCCTCCGGGGCTATGTGGCGGTGCAGGTTGACGCAGTGAACCTGCGGACGGCGGTGCGGACGCTGCGCATGGGAAAGGGGGCGGACTTCCTCCTGGGCGCGCTGCTGGAGGGGGGAGACCTCGCTCCGGATGCGGTGGCAAAGGCCGCCTCCAGCGGGGCCGCGGGCCTGCGGGAGCTCTACGGCGCCACCCGCTTCCGCGACGCCGCGGAGGCAGGGGCAGAGGCCCTGAAGGGCGGCCCCCTGACGGCGTTTGAAAAGCTCTGTGACGACGCGGTGGGGGACTATCTGGCGGGCGCTCAGTCCGTGCCTTTCGGCGAGGCCCCTCTGGTAAGCTATCTGGCCGCACGGGAGACGGAGTACACGAACCTGCGGATCCTGCTGATGGGCCGCGCCGCCGGCATCGACCCGGCGGTGATCCGCACCCGCCTGCGGGCAAGCTATGTGTAAGGAGGCGGCGCCATGGCCACAACGTATCGGATCGCCGTGATCGGCAGCTGGGAGTCCGTCATGGGCTTTCGGGCCTTGGGACTGGAGACGTATCCCGTCACCGCCCCCGAGGAGGCCCGGGAGACCATCCGGGAGCTGGCAAAGAGCGGCGACTGCGGCATCATCTATCTGACGGAGCAGCTGGCAAAGGACCTGCCGGACGTGCTGGACCGGTATAAGGACGAGCTGCGGCCCGCCATCATCCTGATCCCCGGCCGGGAGGGCTCTCTCGGCATCGGTATGAACAACATCCAGCAGTCCATTCAGAGAGCGGTGGGCGCGGATATCCTCTGAGGAGAACAGGCTGACGCCGCTATGGCATTGCGATTTTCGACCCTGTTTGGGCCGCAATCGCGCCTCGTGTGCACACCGTCGGGCCAAGCCGGTCAGCAGGTGTTGCCGCACCTGCCGACCGGGGTCCTTCCTCGAAACAGTCCCGCTTTTTCCGCCTCTGGCGGCGTTTCGGCTGTTTTCCCTGAGATGTGCCGGCGGGCGAACCCGCCTGCGCTGAATTCCCGCGCCGGTCTGCACCCAAGGGGATTTCCGCGCCGCTTCCAGCGGCTTGGGCGCGGACTGGTGGACGCCGCCCCAGGCGGCTGAGTCGGGGATTGTTCACCGCATACACGCTGCGGCGGACATGATGAATATTTTTCTTTTGCCTTACGGTGGGAGAACTGGAAAAACCGCGGGTTTTTCCGGGCACTATTTCTTGGCTCCGGCGGTTCGCGCCGGAGGTCCTTCCGGCGAAACTGGTGTGAAAGAAGGTTGAGCGAGTTTGAGCGGTAAGATTGTGAAGGTATCCGGACCGCTGGTGGTGGCCACGGGCCTGGCGGACGCCAATATGTCCGACGTGGTCCGCGTCGGCCCCCAGCGGCTGATCGGCGAGATTTTGACGATGAAGGGGGACTCCGCCTCCATCCAGGTGTACGAGGAGACCTCCGGCCTGGGACCGGGGGCGGAGGTGGTCACCACCGGCGCTCCCATGAGCGTGGAGCTGGGCCCCGGCATGATCGAAGGCATCTATGACGGTATCCAGCGGCCGCTGGAGAAGATCGTGGAGAAGGTGGGTGCCAACATCACCCGGGGCGTGGAGGTCCCCGCCCTGGACCGGGAGAAGAAGTGGGACTTCACCCCCGTGGTCACCCCCGGCACAAAGGTGGAGGGCGGCGACGTGATTGGCACCGTGCCGGAGACGCCGGTGGTGCTCCACAAGATCATGGTGCCTCCCAACATGAGCGGCACCATTACGGACATCAGGAGCGGCTCCTTCACCGTGGAGGAGACCGTGGCCACCCTGCGCACTGACAAGGGGGAGGACGTGCCCCTGACCATGGTGCAGAAGTGGCCGGTCCGGATCGGGCGGCCCTACAAGCACAAATATCCCCCCAAGCGGCCGCTGTGCTCCGGCCAGCGGGTCATTGACACCCTGTTCCCCATTGCCAAGGGCGGCACCGCCGCCGTGCCCGGGCCCTTCGGCTCCGGCAAGACTGTGGTGCAGCACCAGCTGGCCAAGTGGGCGGATGTGGACATCGTGGTCTACATCGGCTGCGGCGAGCGGGGCAACGAGATGACCGACGTGCTCCGGGAGTTCCCGGAGCTGAAGGACCCCCGCACCGGGGAGTCCCTGATGAAGCGGACGGTGCTGATCGCCAACACCTCCGACATGCCCGTGGCCGCCCGTGAGGCGTCGGTCTACACGGGCATCACCATCGCGGAGTACTTCCGGGACATGGGCTACGACGTGGCGGTCATCGCTGACTCCACCTCCCGCTGGGCGGAGGCCCTGCGCGAGATGTCCGGCCGGTTGGAGGAGATGCCCGGCGAGGAGGGCTATCCCGCATACCTTGCCTCCCGTCTGGCCCAGTTCTACGAGCGGGCCGGCAGCGTGGCCTGCATCGGCTCCGATGACCGCCGGGGCAGCCTCACCGCCGTGGGCGCCGTGTCGCCGCCGGGCGGCGACCTGTCCGAGCCCGTGGCGCAGGCCACCATGCGGATTGTCAAGGTCTTCTGGGCCCTGGATTCGTCCCTGGCCTACAAGCGCCATTTCCCGGCCATCAACTGGCTGAACTCCTACTCCCTGTATCTGGACTCCCTGAAGCCTTGGTTTGACGAGAACCTGGGACCGGAGTTCCTGGAGGACCGGGCCAGCGCCATGAGCATCCTCCAGAGTGAGGCCAGCCTGAACGAGATCGTCCAGCTGGTGGGCAAGGACGCCCTGTCCCCGGCGGACCAGCTGACGCTGGAGGTGGCGCGGATGGTGCGGGAGGACTTCCTGCAGCAGAACGCCTTTGCGGATGTGGACAGCTTCTCCAGCTACGACCGGCAGGAAAAGCTGCTGGCCATGGTCCTGCGGTACGACCGGCTGTGCCGGGAGGCCATCTCCAAGGGCGCGCCGGTGGCGAAGCTCTTCGCCGTTCCGTCCCGTGAGAAGATCGGCCGGGCCAAGAGCGTGCCGGCTGAGGAGTACCAGCAGGTCTACCAGCAGATCTCCGCGGAGATGGAGCAGGAGATCACCGCCATTGCGGAGGAAGGAGGAGAGGACGCATGATCCGGGAATACAGAACGGTAGAGGAGATCGCTAGTCCTCTGATGATCGTCCGCATGGTGGACGGCGTCACCTATGACGAGCTGGTGGAGGTGGAGCTCCACGACGGCTCCGTCCGCCGGGGCCAGGTGCTGGAGGTCAACGGCGACACCGCGGTGGTGCAGCTGTTCGAGTCCGCCGCCGGCATCAATCTGGCGGACGCCAAGGTCCGCTTCCTGGGCCATCCGCTGCAGCTGGGCGTGTCCGCCGATATGCTGGGACGGGTGTTCAACGGCATGGGCCGGCCCATCGACGGCGGGCCGGAGATCCTGGCGGAGGAGTACCGGGACATCAACGGCCTGCCCATGAACCCGGCGGCCCGGGACTACCCCAACGAGTTCATCCAGACCGGCGTCAGCACCATCGACGGGCTGAACACCCTGGTCCGCGGGCAGAAGCTGCCCATCTTCTCCGGCTCCGGTCTGCCCCACGCCAATCTGGCGGCCCAGATCGCCCGGCAGGCCAAGGTGATCGGAGACGACACCTCCAAGTTTGCCGTGGTGTTCGCCGCCATCGGCATCACCTTTGAGGAGTCGGAGTTCTTCGTCAGCGAGTTCAAGCGCACCGGCGCCATCGACCGGACGGTCATGTTTTCGAACCTGGCCAACGACCCGGCGGTGGAGCGCATCGCCACCCCCCGGATGGCCCTGACCGCCGCGGAGTATCTGGCCTTTGAGAAGGATATGCACGTGCTGGTCATCATGACTGACATCACCAACTACGCCGAGGCATTGCGGGAGGTCTCCGCCGCCAAGAAGGAGGTCCCCGGCCGCCGCGGCTTCCCCGGGTATC
>OJOH01000659.1_pt1 | contig 20320 bp, 15 predicted proteins | sample 1598201 | NCBI WGS metagenome assembly OJOH01 (sample SAMN03922462, study PRJEB24848) | human gut metagenome | isolation source: stool sample | host: Homo sapiens | place: Germany | collected 2009-11 | reverse complement strand
AAGATACAAGTCTTTCACGGCAATTCCTCCTTTTCTGCTGTCTTCGTTTCTGACAAATTCATATCGTATTTCATGGTAAAAATGAAGAATCCCCCCGAGGTCCTCCCCCGGGGTTTTTCTCCACACTTATTATTTCTTAATATTTTGTTTCTTCCAGGTGGCGCGCAGAAGCCCTATCCATATCAAAGATACGGATGAGTTCCGTAACTGCCTGGCTGGGTGACACGACGCCGGTCAATACCGCCGCACGGACTTCCGGCATACGGCTCTTGATGATCGGATCTTCAAAGAACAGGTTATGAAGATGTTCTTCAATCATACTGTGCACCCAGGAAAGAGTCTGACGCTGGCGCCGGTTCTCAAAGACACCCGATTTTTTGGTGACTTTCTCAAACTCGCGCATAACTGCCCAAAGTTCAAGCAGTCCCGTTTTCTTCAAAGCCGAGCAGCGATAAGCATGGGTCTGCCAGCCTTCTGTGGCGGGACGGATAAATTCTACCATCCGTTCATATTCCCCCTGGGTGACTTTCGCCCGTTCCAGGTTGTCTCCATCGGCTTTGTTGACCACAATAGCGTCCGCCAATTCCATAATCCCCTTTTTGATGCCCTGCAGATCGTCCCCTGCGCCTGTCAATACGACAAGCATAAAGAAGTCGACCATATCGCGTACTGTCGTTTCCGACTGCCCGACCCCGACAGTTTCCACAAGGATGACATCATAGCCTGCCGCTTCACAAAGCAGCATGGTCTCACGGCTCTTGCGGGTCACACCGCCCAGTGTCCCCTTAGAAGGAGAAGGACGTATGAAACAGTTCGGCTCTCTGGAGAGATTCTGCATACGTGTCTTGTCTCCTAAGATGGATCCGCCGGTAATGGTGCTTGTCGGGTCGACTGCCAGCGCCGCCACTTTGTAGCCTTGCTGGCAAAGCATTGTACCAAAAGATTCGATGAAACTACTCTTGCCTGCCCCGGGCACACCGGTGATCCCGACACGGAGCGCATGGCCCGTGCGGGGCAGAAGAGCCTGGAGCACGCGCTGTGCCTTGTCAAAATCCTTGGGAGCATTACTTTCGATAAGGGTGATGGCTTTGGAGAGGATCATGCGATCCCCCTTCGCCACCCCTTCGACGTATTCTTCGATAGACATTTTCTTACGAAGCGGCACTTTTCTCAAATGCACGGCATCCGGATATTCTTTGGCACCGGTCACACTGTTTACGGCACTGTCAATCCCCCGCACGACGGAACATGCAAATTCCGGGTTCGGTTCTTCAGGCACCCAGCTGGGTCTCAAGTCATCATCGTTCTTGGACATAATACTTACCTTAACCTTCCTTGGCTTCCGCCTCAGCGCGGTCTACGAGCATGTGGAGCAGCTTAATGCAGCATTCCGGAATGTTTGTGCCCGGTCCGAAGATCGCCTGTGCGCCATGATCGTAGAGGTATTGATAATCCTGTGCAGGAATAACACCGCCGATGCAGACAAGGATATCTTCACGGCCGCGTTTCTTCAGTTCTTCTACGAGAGCCGGCAAGAGGGTCTTGTGACCTGCCGCAAGAGAGGAAAAGCCAACCATATGGACGTCGTTATCCACAGCATCCTGTGCCGCTTCTTCCGGCGTCTGGAACAGCGGTCCTACGTCGACGTCCCAGCCCATATCGGCAAAGGATGTCGCGAGAACCTTCTGGCCTCTGTCGTGTCCGTCCTGCCCCATCTTAGCCAGGAAAATACGGGGACGGCGGCCTTCCAATGCTTCAAATCTGTCGGCCAGTTTCTTTGCTTCTTCCAGTTTCGCGGAACCGTCAAATTCGCTGGAATATACACCGGAAATAGTATGGATGGTGGCGTTGAAACGACCGGATACTTTTTCAACCGCATCGGAAATTTCACCGAGGGATGCGCGGTCATGAGCCGCCTGTACCGCAAGTTCAAGCAGGTTGCCGTTTTCACGGCTTTCTGCCGCTTTGGTGATCGCTTCCAGATCGCGGGCAACGGCCTCAGGATCACGGATGCTTCTCAGTTTTTCCAGACGTTTAATCTGCGCATTACGGACAGCAGTATTATCGATGGACAGTACGTTCAGCGGATCTTCCTTCGCCAGACGGTACTTGTTCAGACCGACAATGGTTTCCTTACCGCTGTCGATATCCGCCTGACGGCGGGCAGCGCATTCTTCGATACGCATCTTCGGCAGACCGGTGGAAATCGCTTTTGCCATGCCGCCCAAAGCTTCGACTTCCTGGATATGCGCCCAGGCACGGCGAATGATTTCATTTGTCAGGTATTCTACATAGTAGGAACCGCCCCACGGATCAATAATCTTGCAGGCTTTCGTTTCATCCTGGATATAAAGCTGTGTATTACGTGCCAGACGTGCGGAGAAGTCGGTCGGCAGCGCGATAGCTTCGTCAAGCGCGTTGGTATGGAGAGACTGGGTATGACCCAGAGCCGCAGACATGGCTTCCATACAAGTACGGGCGATATTATTGAAAGGATCCTGTTCCGTCAGCGACCAGCCGGATGTCTGGGAATGGGTACGAAGTGCCATGGATTTCGGATTCTTCGCGCCAAACTGTTTCAGAATCTTTGCCCAGAGAACGCGGGCCGCTCTCATCTTTGCGACTTCCATGAAATAGTTCTTGCCCTGGTCCCAGAAGAAGGACAGACGTTTAGCGAAGGCATCGACCGCAAGTCCCGCTTTTTCGCCGCAGCGGATGTATTCCATGCCGTCTGCCAGCGTATAACCGATTTCAAGGTCACAGGTAGCGCCGCATTCCTGGATATGGTAACCGGAAATGGAGATACTGTTGAACTTCGGCATATAGTTGGTGGTATATTCGAAAATATCACCGATGATACGCATGGACATGGCAGGCGGATAAATGTAAGTATTACGAACCATGAATTCTTTCAGGATATCATTCTGGATCGTGCCTGCCAGAATCTTCTTGTCTACGCCCTGTTCAATGCCGGCACTGATGAAGAATGCCAGAATCGGAAGAACGGCGCCGTTCATCGTCATGGATACGGACATCTGATCCAGCGGAATGCCTGCGAAAAGGATATTCATATCAAGCATAGAGCAGACGGATACGCCTGCTTTGCCGACGTCGCCGATAACACGGGGGTTATCCGCATCATAGCCGCGGTGGGTCGGAAGGTCAAATGCGATAGACAGCCCTTTCTGGCCTGCCGCCAGGTTTCTGCGGTAGAACGCATTAGATTCTTCAGCAGTGGAGAACCCTGCGTACTGGCGGACCGTCCACGGGCGGAATACATACATCGTGGAGTAAGGTCCGCGGAGGAACGGAGGGATACCGCTCATGAAGTCCAAGTGGTTGCACTGGTCATACACATCTTTGCCGTAGAGCGGACCTACAGGAATACGTTCCATTGTATTTTCATAGAGAGCATCATAATTTTTGCCCGTCGTTTTTTCCAGTTCCGCTTTCCATTCATCATAAGAACAATGGGGGTGTTCTTCAAGGTTTAATTTTGTAAAATCGGGGTTCATTGCCATCTTATTTTACCTCCTCTTCCGTAATCTTCATGCCTTTTTTCTGCTGGAGCATACGGAGGATATCGTAGCAGTTTGCTTTCACGCTGATAAATTCATCTATGCCGGCTTCACGATATACCGCTTCCATATCTTTCGGAGCAGCGCCCGCAAGGAAAAGCGTACCTTTCCCCAAAACTTCCTTTAAACGCGGCGCCAGCGCCGGCACATCTTCCGGATAAGTAGCGTCAGTAGAGCAGATAACGGCACAGTCATAAGGAGTTCCTTTATCATCGCAGCCTGCCTTCAGCGCTTCCACACACTTATCCCAGCGTGAACCCGGTTTATCTTCATCATCCTGGAAGCCGTTATTCAGATGAACGCTGAATTCGCCTACCTGCAGGAAACTGGTGGAGAAATCAGCTCTCGCCTTATGCTGCGGAATCGGTCCCATATTGGCCAGGAATATTTCCACATTCTTGCCGGTTTCCTTTTTAAACGCCTGTGTGTCAAAGCGGAGTTTTTCAAAACGTTCGGTCCAGCGGTGCGCATAAATCTTTCTCACTTCGATGGAATCCGCTTTGGCAGCTCTTGCTGTGCGTACTTCAGAAATTGTAGCGCCGGCGGAGAATGCGGCAATTGCCTTCTCAACGATGTCGGTATCGGCTGCTTTCAGTTCTTCCAGCTTTTCCTTCAGGAAATCTTTGTCCATATCGGCACGATATTTCTCAACGCCTTCAGACAGTTCTTTTTTCAGCGCCGGTACATCTTCCGGACGCGGATCAAGAAGTTCTTCCGTCATATTCGGATACATATTTGTCCCGACAGCGCTGTCCTTGCGGAGGTCAAGCGCTTTGAAACGCTGTTTCAGGATTTCAAGAATCTGCTGCTGCGGATATTCTTCTTTAAGAGCTTTCAGGATACCGCCAAGAGATTCGATTTTCTGGAATTCTCCCCAGATTTTTTCAGCCATTTCCTTGGTCAGTGCTTCAATCCCCCAGGAACCGCCGGCCGGATCGATCGGACGAAGCATGCCGAATTCTTCCTGCAGCATGATGTGTACGTTTCTTGCGATACGGCGGGAGAATTCATCACCCTTGCGTACCGTTGCGTCATAAGGATCATTTTCATAAGAATCAACACCGCCGACAACTGCAGAGAAAATCTGGGTCGTTTCACGAAGCATATTTACACCGATATCGAAAATCGTCTTGGTAAACATCGCCGGACGGGCATGGATTTTGCAGGAACGGTCTTTTTCTTCGGCGCCGAAGGCTTTCATGATATTAGACCATACCTGGCGGGCAGCACGGAGCTTGGCAATTTCAATGTAGAAAGTGGCGCCTGTATTAAATGCGAACTGCAGGGACTGGGCAATATCATGGATATCGATGCCGCGCTTCTGCATTTCACGGATATATTCGACAGCGATAGCAAAAGTATAAGCCACTTCCTGTACGGCATTCGCACCGCCATTGGAGAAAATATCGCTCCTGACGAAAATGGTGCGGAGCTGCGGCGCATTCTTTCTCGTCCAGCGGATAGATTCCACCATTTCATCATACAATTCTTCCAGCGGCTGGTTCAGCTTTCCTCTCTTGATCAGCTGGGCAATCGGGTTTGCTCCGATAACACCTTTCACTTTGCTGACATCTTTTCCCTTAGCCTTCAATGTCGCGGCTACCAATGCCAGCATACGGAGAGAGGAAGTACCGGCATACATCATAAACGGGATCTTTTCCATATCAAGACCGTCAAGCAGGGTATGCATATCTTCCAGCGCGGTAATGCTTACGCCTATATCGCCCGGCTTTTCGGCATCCATGACATCAATGCCGTCGGCAGTGGCGGTATCAATACGTACATTATAAACAGTGGAACCTCTGTCGATTTCATGCTTCAGAAGTTCATTATTTTCTTTCGGCAGCGTTTCATCGCATGCCTGGGCAATACCCCAGGGAGCGCATTTATAGCCGTTTACCGTTGCGCCGCGGAGAAAATCTCCCATGCCCGGATAATCATCTGTCGGAAGAATCTTATCAGTTGCTGACGGTCCGGTTCTCCATGTATAAATCGGATCAAAGGTAATCCCTTCATAAGTCTTGGTAAACATGATCTTATCGAAAGGCTTTCCTTTCAACAGAGCATTGCAAGCCTCCACCCACTCCTCATAGGTCGGCTTTTCAAATTCGTCAAATTTTACTTCTGGGAAATCGGCTTTTTCATTTGATTTTCTCAAGATCGCTTCCAACTCTTTGTCAGTAAGCTGCTTGACCGATTCCTGGGTATTCTGTTCTGCCATGAAAACATCCTCCTTATAATAATTTTAGACAATTCCGCGGAAAATACAGCTTGCAGACAAGACGGCAGAGTCCCTGACGGAACATCCTTTCAAATGCCTGGCATAACGTCTTTCAAGCCGGACTTTCAAAATCCCCGATATGTGCACCTCCTTACAATCTACTCACAAAAAAACGACTATCACGCGAAACTGATAGCCGGACAAGGAAATAATTTCCCAATCCCCTCCCCATCTCTCGCAGGTATAACGGTGATTCTTAGACAGATAGTTCTCCTGGCTCAAGTTCCTCGTTTATATCGCCTTCCCAGTTACCCAGTGACATACTTGATATAAACTCCCTTTACAGTGGCGGGACCGCTCCGGATTCTACCGGATTCTCTTTTACGCTTTCGCACCTGTCAGATATGTGAAATTGTCTAAATAACTACATTTTTAGTATAATTCATTACATTCTAAGTGTCAATCAACCACATTCATATTTAATATAATTAATTTTTATATTTATCCACATCTTTACCCCCGATTTATTGATTTTTCATTCATTACTACTATATAATGATGTTAATGTTGCAAACTATTAAAAATATCTTACCTATCTTATAGGAGGAAACAGGAGGTCGGAAATATGACAAACACTGAAAAAGAAAGACGAACTGAAGAAGCATTGAAACTGAGCAGCCTCTTCGAAGAACTGGATGGCCGCCGTCCGAGGCTTTTCATGCCGGAGCTTGAAGATGATGACGATAAAGAGGCAAGAAAACTTGCCGCCACGACATTTGCCGACCACGGCTGGGACGTAGATGTAAGCCCCCTCCTCTCCCCGGAAAGCTCCGCGCAGAATGCTGCCGACAATGACGTCCATTTCATCTTCTACACATCCAAAAGTCCTACGATGAAGCAAAAATTAATCGCGCTCTCTCAGACACTTGCCATGATCGGCCGGGACGACATCCTCATAGCCGCCCATCAGGTCAGCAAAGATGATAAGGAACTCCTCTTCCGTTACGGCATCCTCGCCGCTTTCGACAAGAATACGGATGTAAGCGATGTAAGCCTTACCATGCTCCGCGTCCTCGTCTCCATGGCAAAAGAAGAACAGAATCCCACCGAGGAAATGCCTTATTGATCCTCAGTCCCTTATAAACAGGAGAAACATCCTCCTGTTTTTATTGCGGACAAACAGCATATGGACTCCCAAAAGAAAATGCCGGGCATTGCAAAAAATATTTCAGAAATACTTTCATCTACTCATCAGCATACTTTAAGCACTGCTATCCTGTATCTGTACAGACATGCAAAAACGATTTGATCCCACAGCTCCGCGTTTCGGTCCGGCATCTCCGGAACCGCCTCAATACCACCTCTCCATGCAGCTGCTGTATAAGCAGATACAAATCAATATTCAGCAGTTTAGCAGATGACTTATTGCATAATTCTATTACGACCGGAGCCCTTAAAACACAATCAAAAAATTCTTCCGGCATCTCATAATGCAAAACAACCTATTCTGTATGCCCGACTGTTTCGGATTCTCTATACTCATCAAGTAAGCAGAAATACTGCTCATCATTATAGTCAGATTCTTCCCCACCTCCTTACAAAGATGAATAGTACCTGCACTTTAATATGATATCTGCAATCCAGGAATCTCTAAAAATCTCTTTTTGCCTTTAATGAAATCCATTATCCCGTTCACAAAATTAAACAGCAAAAAAGCAGTGCCGAAGCACTGCTTTTTGTAATTAGAATCAGCCAACTGTAAAGAGTGTGTCGCCGCCCTGTACGCTCTGGCCTTCGCTGACCGGCATACCGGTAATCTTGCCATCGCAGGGAGCCATGATCGGGTTGCCCATCTTCATAGCTTCGAGAACGAGAACTTCGTCGCCTGCCGCTACTGCGTCACCAACGTGTTTATTGATACGCAGGACTTTGCCCGGCATCGGAGCTTCTACGACTTCACCTGCGCCGGCGGGTGCTGCTGCCGGTGCGGGAGCTGCTGCCGGAGCTGCCGCCGGTGCGGGAGCTGCTGCCGGTGCGGGAGCTGCCGCCGGTGCTGCTGCTGCGGGTGCTGCTGCTGCGCCGCCGTCTTTAACTACTACATCGTAATCCTGGCCGTTAACTGTTACGGTAAATTTTCTCATTGTTCTTCCTCCTAATTTTGTACTTTCAACTTTCAATTAGAACTGCTGGTTTCCGGAAACACCTGCAATGCGGGCGCCTGTGGTCCAGCCAGGTCTTGCTGCCGGGCGGATAGAAACGATTTCACCGCCGCCCATAGCAACGATTGCTGCTGCAATGGCTGCTACAACAGCACCATTATCAGCGGCTCTCGAAGCTGCCGCCGGCGCCGCTTTTTTAGCCGCTGCCGCCGGTGCTGCGGACTGATTGAGAGATGAACGTACTTGGCAGATCATGATCAGGGCAATGACTGCCAGAACGGCAGCTGCTACCGCGATATACATAACTGTATCGTTATTCATCCAAACCCATCCTTTCAAATATTATCAATGTGTAAACGTATATTACAGCGGAATGTTTCCGTGTTTCTTAGCCGGATGTACTTCATGTTTGGAAGCAAGCATCTTCAGAGCATTGATAACTACCGGACGAGAGTTTCTCGGATCAATAACTGCGTCTACATAGCCGCGCTCTGCAGCTTTGTAAGGAGTTGCAAATTCATCAACATACTCCTGTGTACGCTGTTCTTTCTGCGGATCCTTCTTGAAAATGATATTTGCTGCGCCGGCAGGTCCCATAACGGCGATTTCTGCGGTTGGCCATGCAAATACCTGGTCAGCCCCCTGTTCACGGGAGCACATGGCGATGTAAGAACCGCCGTATGCTTTACGGAGAATCAGGGTAATCTTCGGTACGGTTGCTTCGCAGTATGCGAACAGCATCTTAGCACCGTGACGGATTACTCCTGCATATTCCTGCTGCTTGCCGGGCAGGAAGCCGGGAACGTCGACAATGTTCAGAACCGGAATATTGAAGCAGTCGCAGAAACGAATAAAGCGGGCAGCTTTATCAGAAGCATTATAGTCAAGGCAGCCTGCCATGAAGTTCGGCTGGTTGGCAATAATGCCGACAGTCTGTCCATCCATACGGCAGAAGCAGGTAATGATGTTCTTAGCCCATTCCTTAGCTACGTCGTAGTACTCGCCGTTATCAACGATGGATTTGATGACATCGTACATATCGTACGGTGCATTGGAGTTCTCCGGCATAATGGTATCCAGACTTGCATCTGTACGGGTCGGATCATCTCCGGTTTCAACAATCGGCGCGTCTTCCATGTTGTTGCTCGGCAGGAAAGAAAGCAGGTAACGAATCTGTTTAATGCAGTCTTCGTCATTTTCAGCTGCAAACTGGGCCACACCGGATGTACGGTTATGGGTCATAGCGCCGCCGAGAGCTTCAGCGGTAATCTTTTCGCCGGTTACGGATTCAACTACTGCCGGTCCTGTCAGAAACATCTGAGAGGTGCCTTTTACCATGTAGATGAAGTCGGTCAGTGCCGGAGAATATACGGCGCCGCCTGCAGACGGTCCCATAATTGCGGAAATCTGAGGAATAACGCCGGATGCAATGGTATTGCACCAGAAAATCTTGCCATAGCCGGAAAGAGCATCTACTGCTTCCTGGATACGGGCTCCGCCGGAATCATTCAGGCCTACGCAAGGAGCACCGACTTTAAGAGCCAGTTCGTTTACGTGAACAATTTTCGCAGCGTGCATTTCACCAAGGGAGCCGCCTTCTACCGTGAAGTCCTGGGCAAATGCGAATACGAGTCTTCCGTCTACAGTACCATAACCGGTAACGACACCTTCGCCGGGGAGATCTTTCTTCTCCTGGCCGAAGTTGTAGCAACGGGACTTAACAAGCGCATTGACTTCTACAAAAGAGCCTTCATCAAACAGAAGAGCAAGTCTTTCGCGGGCTGTCAGTTTGCCTTTTGCATGCTGTTTTTCAACTTTCTTTTCCCCACCCATAGCCTCTACGTGTGCGAGGTTATTGTGAAGAAGTTCAATTCTTTCTGCAACAGTTGCCATTCTTACACCTCCAAAAATATTGGTCCCTTACCGGGACGTCCCTATTATAGCATAGGGACCGATCCTTATGCTATTAGAAAGACGGGCCGCCGGGGCGTTCGGTCAGTTCCAGCAGAAGGCCGGTAGCTTTCGGGTGCATAAATGCGATGTGGCAGCCGCCAGCACCAACTCTCCAATGCTTGTCAAGCTTTGCGTCTTCCGGAAGTGCAGCAAGCGCTTCGACAATGTTGTCTACGCGGAGAGCTACATGCTGGAAACCGTTCTTGCCGCCGTTCTTCGCGATATAGCGGGCAATCGGGCCGTCCGGAGTTGTGGAACCCAGGAATTCCAGTTCGCATGCTTCGCTCTGTGCGGACGGTTTGAAGAAGCTTGTCGTTACATGCTGTTCTTCTACCGTTTCATCCGGAAGGGATGGTTCAAGGTTCAGCAGATCTTTCATCTGCTTCTTGATCAACGCCAGATCATTAACAGCTACGCCGACATGGTCTACACATAATACTTTGAATGCCATAATAATTCCTCCTTTGAATTATTTAAATATATTTCCCACGATAGAATCAACGACTGTGAAAGGATCATTTTCTCTTTCATAGACTTGTTCTACGTAGTCAGCAAATTTACCCGTCTGTACGATATCTTCCATAACATGACGGGAAATGCGGTCGTGAATCATCTCTACCATCTCAGTGCGGGCGCGTTCACGTCTGCGTTCTTCCAGCAAGCCGGATTCTTCAAGATATTTACGATGAGAATTAAGAGATTTGACAACGTCCGCGACGCCTTCGTCCTTGTTTGCAATCGTCCTTTCAATAGGAGGACGCCAGTTTTGGGCTTCACCCAAATCAAGCATCATTTCGATTTCAACATTCAGACGGTCCGCGCCGTCACGATCACATTTATTAATGCAGAATACATCCCCAATTTCAAGGATGCCTGCCTTAATAGCCTGAATATCGTCACCCAGTCCGGGTACGAGCACAACGAGTGTTGTATCCGCATTCTTGACGATATCTACTTCTGACTGCCCTACGCCTACTGTTTCGATGAAAATGACATCGAGACCGAAAGCATCCATCAGTTTTACCGCATCGGTAGTCTTTCTGGACAAACCGCCAAGACTGCCGCGGGTACCCATACTGCGGATATATACACCTTCGTCCAGTGTGAGGTCATTCATTCTGATACGGTCGCCAAGAATAGCACCGCCGGAGAATGGAGAAGTCGGATCGATAGCCACAATACCGACTTTCTTACCCTGTTTTCTGTACTGTTTAATCAGCGCGTCTGAAAGTGTGCTCTTACCCGCACCAGGTGCACCAGTGATGCCGATGACCTGTGCACGACCGGTATGGTGGTAGATTTCTTTCATGATATCTTCCCAGCCATCACGTTCGTCTTCAACGATGGTTATTGCTCTCGCTAAGGCACGTCTGGAACCGTCCCAAAAATTTTTCATTGAGAATTCCATGGATACACCGCCTTTTTAAGAGTAAATAATAGCGGCATGGGGCCACAGCAAATGCAGCCCCGTGCAACTATCGAGCTTCTATTGGATAGAAGAGAATGTCAATTATACGTTAGCTTTGATAAAGTCGATAATTTCCTTGGTTGGTGTGCCAGGTGTAAAGATAGCTTTTACGCCGGCCTTTTTCAAACCAGGGATGTCACCGGCAGGGATTACGCCGCCGCCGATAACGAGAACATCTTCCATTCCTTTAGCTTTCAGTGCATCTACTACTTCCGGGAACAGGGTGTTGTGAGCGCCGGACAAAAGGCTCAGTGCTACAACATTAACGTCTTCCGCATCTGCCGCTTCAACGATCTGAGCGACAGTCTGGCGAAGACCTGTGTAAATAACTTCCATACCTGCATCGCGAAGTGCGCGGGCAACTACTTTTGCACCGCGATCATGTCCATCAAGACCCGGTTTAGCAACGAGTACTCTGATACGTTTTTCTGCCATAGTTATATACCTCCAGAATTTTAGTTAGGATTAAAGTGTGTTATGTGCTTTGTATTCGCCGAATACTTTGCGGAGAACACCGCAAATTTCGCCGAGAGAGCAGTAAGCACGTACGCAGTCAAGGATAACAGGCATCAGGTTGACGGATTCGTCAGCAGCTGCAACTTCCAGCTTGGCCAGTTCTTCCTTAACCTTTGCGTTATCACGTTCTGCCTTAACTTTAGCCAGTTTGTTCTTCTGGAATTCGCCGGCGGATGCGTCAACCTTCAGGAGGCCTTCAACCGGAGCTTCTTCCATAGTGAACTTGTTGACGCCGACAATTGTTCTTTCGCCGGATTCAACAGCCATCTGCCAAGCATAAGCAGAATCCTGGATTTCTTTCTGGATATAACCTTTATCGATAGCTTCAACAGCGCCGCCCATTTCATCAATCTTGCGGATGTATTCTTTAGCTTCCGCTTCGATGGCGTTGGTCATAGCTTCTACATAATAGGAGCCGCCCAGCGGATCGACTACGTCAGCCAGACCGGATTCATAAGCAACGATCTGCTGTGTACGCAGAGCGATGGTTACGGATTCAGTGGTCGGCAGAGCAAGAGCTTCATCGCGGGAATTGGTATGCAGGGACTGTGTTCCGCCCATAACTGCCGCTGCTGTCTGGAGAGCAACACGAACGATGTTGTTGTTCGGCTGCTGAGCTGTCAGCATGGAGCCGGCTGTCTGGGTATGGAAACGCAGTTTCATGGACTTCGGGTTCTGAGCATGGAAACGTTCTTTCAGAATCGTAGCCCAGAGACGACGGGATGCACGGAATTTAGCAACTTCTTCAAGTACGTTGTTGTGAGCGTTCCAGAAGAAGGACAGACGGCCTGCAAAGTCGTCGATCTTCATGCCTGCTTTCAGAGCTGCTTCGATGTAAGCAATACCATCAGCAATGGTGAAAGCGATTTCCTGAGCAGCGGTGGAACCTGCTTCACGGATATGGTAGCCGGAGATAGAAATGGTGTTCCACTTCGGTACATTCTTGGAGCAGTATTCAAAAATGTTAGTAATCAGACGCATAGACGGTTTAACCGGGAAAATATAGGTTCCGCGGGCTGCGTATTCTTTCAGAATATCATTCTGGATGGTGCCGCGGAGCTGATCAGCCGGTACGCCCTGCTTTTCAGCGACTGCGATGTACATAGCCAGCAGTACGGATGCCGGTGCGTTGATGGTCATGGATGTAGAAACCTTGCCCAAATCAATATGGTCGAAAAGGATTTCCATATCTTTCAGGGTATCAATGGCTACACCTACCTTGCCGATTTCACCGATAGCCATTTTGTCATCAGAGTCATAGCCGATCTGGGTCGGAAGGTCAAATGCGCAGGACAGGCCGGAACCGCCGTTTTCAATCAGGTAACGATAACGCTTGTTGGATTCTTCAGCGGTAGCGAAGCCTGCATACATACGCATGGTCCAGAGACGGCCGCGGTACATGGTCGGCTGTACGCCGCGGGTGTATGGATATTCGCCCGGGATGCCGAGGTCCCTTTCATAATCAAAACCTTCGATATCGAGAGGTGTATACACCTTATTGTGTTTTAAACCAACTCTTTCCGGAGTCTTTGCGTAAGATTTAGCGCAAGCAGCTTCGTATGCTTCGAGTTTGGCTTTCAGGGATTCGTTTGCCATAAGTTCATCTTCCTCCTAAAAAATAAGTAAAATTGGGAAAGGTCTCATCCTTGGCAGAAATGTCAGATTGCGGCTTTTAGGCTCTTCTCATCTGTATTTCGCAGACAATCGCTTTCATTGGTATGGATCCGCAAAGCCTCTTGCTGTGATGCCGCATTATGTCTTGTCACCACAGCGGAGGAACTCTTGCGAGATCCATGTATGATTCTGCTCTCAGCAGTTATCACCATAGACAATTATATAACAATCATGCTTTTTGTAAAGAATATATTATGGGAAAATTATTTTTTAAAAAGCATGGAGCCTGTTTCAGCAAGGCTGGTATGGAACTTGAATGCTTCAGAGAGAATATGCGGGGTCTGGCTGTTGCCGTTGAGCGCACATGCTCTTTCAAAGTAATCCATCAGCTGGTCACGGAAAGTCGGGTGGGCGACATTATTAATGATTACCTTTGCTCTTTCCTTCGGTGACAGGCCGCGGACATCTGCCACACCCTGTTCAGAAATGAATACATGGGTGTCATGTTCGGTGTGATCAACATGAGAACACATCGGAACAACGGCAGAGATAGCGCCTCCCTTAGCCACACTGTGGCAGAAGAAGCAGGACAGAGCACCGTTGCGGGCAAAGTCTCCGGAACCGCCGATACCGTTCATCAACTTGGTACCGGTTACATGCGTGGAGTTTACATGACCGTAAATATCCATTTCCAAAGCGGTATTCATAGCCACTACACCGATGCGGCGGGCTACTTCGCCGTTATTGGAAATTTCCTGCGGACGGAGGATGATCTTCTTGCTGTATTTTTCAATATTGGCATGGAAGCGTTTCAGTCCATCCGGGGACGGGGACAGGGATGTCCCGGAAATCATATCGATCTTGCCTTCATCAATCAGGTCGAACATGCCGTCCTGGATAACTTCCGTATACACAGACAGATTCTTGAAATCGGAATGGACAAGGCCGTTTATTACCGCGTTTGCCACATTGCCTACGCCGGACTGGAGAGGAAGCAGGTTTTCCGGAAGTCTTCCATGTTTTACTTCATTCTTCAGGAAATCAACCAGATTGTTGCCCATTTTTTCAGCGTCGTCATCAAGCGGAGCCAGGGCGCGGGTAACATCGGGCAGATCACAGGGAACAATAGCAACAATCTTTGCCGGATCTACCGGAATGTAGGTCTTGCCGATACGGTCACCGGCTTTAACGATCGGAATCGGCACACGGTGGGGCGGATTCGCCACTTCATAAATATCAGCCATGCCGTCCAGCGCTACCGGCTGGGTGGTATTCACTTCGATGATGACTTTTTTACCCTGGGATACGAATACAGGAGAATTGCCGATGGCGGTCGTGGGTACGATACCGATTTCACCGTCTCTGTTAACGATCTTGCAGGCTTCAATGACCGCAAAATCCGGACCGGTTACATGTTCTCCCTTGACATTGGTGAAGAAACCTTCACGGATCTGCTGCGCCACATGGCTGAGATGCAGGTCGAAATAGTTGATCTGGCCGGCATTGATTGCTTTTCTCAGATTGGCGTTTGTCTGATAGGGCATACGGTTTCTGATACCGTTTACTGCCACCAGTTCGGTATCGATCTGGGAACCTGTGGAAGCACCCGTCCAGACATCTACCTGGAACGGTGTCTGCTTCATACGTTCAGCCAGTTCATGCATCGTGATTTTCGGATAGCCGCACGGTGTGAATCCGCTGATCCCCAGGATATCCCCCGGCTGGATCATGGCTGCTGCCGCTTTGCCGTCGCATACTTTGTCCAGCAGTTCTTTAGGCTCGATACGGCTAAGGAATTCACTGTCATTGATGTCGATCATTACTATCATCCTCCCAAAATAAATAAAATATAAAAGCCCGCGGTGACGATTCGTTATTTTTCTCAGTCCGCAGAACCTTTAGCCCGGTAGTCCCCTCCAAACTTCATCAAAACAGTTCGGAATGAAGGCGCTGTAAAGCAACCCTCCCTGGCTCATCACCTTGTTTATTATAGCATACTTTTACGGATAAAGTTCCATAAAGAGCGTTTATCCTTTCTCAAAATTCCCTAACAGGGATTATAAATTTTTCCTATTGGACAAATACATTTTTATATGTACTTGGATCCGCATAATTGATTTACCCTGCCGCGCCCCGTCTTTCTTCTGAAACACAAAGTGCAGACAACGCCCAGAAGCAGCAGGAAACCGGGCAGCTGAAAAGCGCATAATCCCCAATCCCGTCTATAGCTGCCGACAAAACAAGAAGCATGCCCGATAATCCAAAAAGTTTCATAGTCCCTTTCCCTCTGCGCCAAATCCGCCATGACACCACCCCTTGCCCGAAGAAGAAAAGGAAGTACAAAATGCCGCCGGGAATGCCCACTTCCGCAGGGATATGGATGTACATATCATGGGCGTGGAAAATAACGACATCCGCATCCTCTATAAAAAAGTTGTACTCCGGATAAGCCAGCCAGTAATTCCCCCAGCCGACCCCAAGCAGAGGATGTTCCTCAATCACGGCTATCGTACTTTCCCACAAAGCCAGGCGAAGTGAAAGCGATGTATCCTCGCCGGAAAAAAGAGAAATAAAGCGCTCCGCCACCTGTCCATGGTAAAAAAATAAAATAAGAGGCACCGCCAGAAACACCAGACCGAACCGCTTATCATAAAAGACCGCAAGGCCTAAAACTATCCCCGCCAGACTGATCCATGCCCCCCGGGAATAGGTCAGTGCCAGGCATACGGAAAGAACAAAAAGAAATCCGGCAAACAGTATTTTTCTCTTATTATTTTTTTCCCCCAGAGCAAAAGGCGCAAACACACTGATAAGCATCAAAAGGTAGGCGCCGAAAAGATTCGGATTCCCCAAGGTGGAAAACATGCGCCGCCGCAGAAGAGGAAACCTCTCGGGATCCACCCATCCTTCGGCATTCAGGTCTCTCGCCATGCATCCCGCATCGGCATACTGTATAAATCCCCAGATGACAACGCAGACGGCACCCGCCAAAAAGACATAAAGCGCTTTCCTCTTTTCTTCCTCTCCCGCAAAGTATGTAGAGATAAGCACATAAAGAAACGCATACGCCAAGGGCAGAAAGCACCAGTTAAAAATAGAAAAAAAGAAGTCTGCCGCACCGGAAACAGATAAAAACGAGCAGACTAAAAAGCCCCCGCCAAACCATCCCCACTTGCCGCCATAATTGATTTTCCGTTTCGTAAGGAATATGTCCCCCACAGAAAGCAATGCCGCCGGAACAAGAGTGAGATAAAAGAGCCAGGAGCTTAGAGGAAGGAGAAATATCGTCAGGTAAAGACAGATGAGAATATTCCGTTCGTTGCAAATCCGTCTCCCCATAATCTCCCCTCCTCATATTTCACTATATTTATTAAATAATAAATAAAATATATAAAATACTTTACACCAAACACCAACTACCAGGTTATCTTAATACTTTGCCGGCTTCTATTCCCGCGATCCGCTTCCGCTGCCGTGCGTCCTTGCGGGATGATAGAGTCTCCACCCGAAAAGGATCGCGCAGATGCGGAGAAGAAGAACCGCGCCAAATCCGCCCCATGACGCATATACAATCCCCGTGAGCGGATACAGGACGCAGATAACAATACCCCCGAGCACCGAAGCCATGGCATACACATCTTCATACAATACCACAGGAACTTTCTGCGCCAGCACGTCACGAAGAATACCGCCCCCCACCGCTGTAATGAGCCCGAGCAGAACGGGAAGCACATACCGGTAGCCGGGATAACTGTGGATCGCCGTTATCACACCGGTCACCGTGAACGCAGCAAGCCCTGCCGTATCGGAAACGCGATAAGCAAAAAGGACAAGTTTCCGTCCCCGATGGGGTCCCCGGAAATACCGGAAACCGATACACACCGCTGCCGCCGTCACGAGCGCGAGTACAATCCCATCCGGTCCGCGCAGGGCAAAAGGTGGAAATATGCCCGCCAGCACATCGCGGAGGATACCGCCTCCCACTGCCGTCACCACAGACAAGAGCGCAATGCCGAAAACATCCATCCCCCTTGCCAGTCCTACAGTCGCCCCGGAAAATGCAAACGCCACAGTCCCCAGTATTTCAAAAACCGTCCACGTTAAAGACATAACATACCTTTCGTATTACATCTGCAGCACGGAAGCAATCAGGCGGATCGTCGTTCCCGTATAAAACTGCGCCAGCGGATTAATAATCCGTCCTATCATGCCGCTGAAAACCAGGAACAGTAAAAGAAGGAAACTGTAACGGTAACTGAAATTGTGGAATGCAAAAGCCAATTTGCCGGGAAGCACCATTTCCAAAATTTTGGAGCCGTCCAGCGGCGGCACAGGAATCAGATTAAAAAACGCGAACCACACATTATACAGCATAATCCAATAAAGAAATAAATACCCCGGCTGCCCCGCCGTTAAAAGCCCGAGCTTCATCATCAGCAGCATAATGCACTCCGCCAGAAAACAAATAAGCAGATTCATCCCCGGCCCGGCAAAAGAAACCTTCATCACGCCGCTTCTGAAATTCTTATAATAATTCGGATTGATCTCCACCGGTTTTGCCCAGCCGAAACCGCAGATCACAAGAAGCATAAGCCCCACCATATCCAAGTGAACCAGAGGATTCGCCGTAAGCCGCCCCTGCATGGACGGCGTGGGATCCCCCAGACTGTCCGATACATACGCATGGGCATATTCATGAAGCGCCATGGCAATCAAAAGCGCCGGCGCACGGTAAATCAAAGTACTCCAATCAAGAAAATCAGACATAAGACTCCTTTATGAAATCAATTTCAACAAACTGCTGTTTTAAATATCTGCCGCGGTCTTATTTCAAAACGGCCCTTCGGCCGACTGAAATTCAATGTGATTATTATAACCTGATTTCAAAATAGTATACAAGGCGGACTGACCGCTTCATTTTCTCCCTTGCTGCACAAAAATGGCAGCAGACACAAAAAAAGAGACCCGCACAGGCCTCTTCTGTCTTCCTATCTGCCTCCAAAAACTCTCTGAAACAGTGTAAGGTGGCGGCGTTTAGATTTTTCCGCCCATTCAGCAGAATCCAATTCCGCCTGTTCCATCCGATACTCGCGATATGCGCGGTACACATCCATATCCAAAAGCACCACGCCCACCTGGCAGTAGGGATAAGCACGCTGAAGAGCGCATTCATCAGAAGCCGCCGGAAACTCGATTCCCTTTTCTTCCAGTTCCATAAGAGCCATACCGAGAGCTTCCCGCGCTTTCCGCGCAGCCTCCGCCATAGATTCCGCTTTCACGGCACACCCTGTCAAATCAGGAAACACCGCGCGGAATTCATTCTTTTTTCTATCCAAGGTAAAAATGGCCGGATAAAAATACTTCATCAGATTCCTCTTTTCACCCACCTGCACCATTGCGTAAACATTTTCTTATTATTTTGTTTTATTGTAATACATTTTATTGCCTGCTGCCAATAGCAAATCTTAAAAAAATTGATTATTTTCTCCAAATTTTACTAAAAGTCTAAAATATTTCATCAAAAATCTAAAAAACTTTGTGTGCAAAACAGGAATTTCTCTTCTATTCCTTATAAAAAAGCCGCATGTAAAAACGCGCCCGCCGAAGCATGACGCGTTTCGTGTAAAAATCAAATCAGAATTTGTAACGGGCCCCAACCATCCATGCACGTCCCGGCTGTGGAGCAGCCCCCAAACCGTTATATTCAGAATAGGCATTTTCATAAGACTCATTCGTCAGATTCGTTACAGACAAGTATAAGTTTATATTTTTCCTTAATTCATAGTTCATATTCCAATCCAGTACAAGGAATTGATTATCAGTATAAGCAGTTGTATCCATTCCCGTATACCAATTGACCAATAATCCGGAATAGAATTTATTGTTCTCATAAGACAAATTCATCGTAAAATGGTTTGCCGGACGAAGCTTGTTGATTTGCGTGTTTACATTACCCAATGCATCAAGCCCTACATCTGTGTATTGAACACCATCCTTCGCACGGTAAGTATCTTTAAAATGCGTATAAGCAAGCCCTAAATTCCAATGGTCATTAAACTTGTGATCCACGGTAATATTAAAAGACTGTTTATCTTCTTTTGCATTTACATAACGTGTCAGTCTATGTCCCGGAATGGAAGGATCATCAACAGAATACTGGGTAATCGCATTAGACATCTTTGTCCAGTCATAATGAATTGTGACCTCGGTATTTGGGCCAATTCCCTTTCTCAAACCAATTGTCCAGACATCGCCTTTCTCATCTTTCAAAGCTCCGCCGCCATAAGCATCGGTAGCATAGTCTTTTCCTTTGATTGGGCGATAAATCTTCGTCCATCCTGCATAAGCACTGAAATCATCAGAAAACATGTATTCCGTATTGATTACAGGAGTAAATGTGCTGACATCTCCACGATGTTTAGAATCAACATAAACGACATTGCCGGAACCATCTTTTACGATTTTCCCTGAAGAATCACGCTTAGCCTGACGTGTCCCGCTAAATGAATTATAGTGGGAATAGCGCAGTGCAGGAGTAACATCCCACTTATCATTGACATGAATCTTATCCTGCACATACCCCGTCAAAGTATTTCTTCTATACTCTGTATTTTCTACAGGACCGTAGTCATTCAGCAATTTCATAACAGACTTGTCATAAGTAACAGAACCTAAAACATCATGTCTGCCAAAGGACTTGCCTAACTGCAGCTGAATACCATGATTTTTCTCCGCTTCTTTATCTGTCAGATCATCCCATCCGGCACGACGATAATTTTTGATAAAATTTGACCATGCAGCGCTACCAGGA
>OJOH01000656.1_pt1 | contig 20381 bp, 13 predicted proteins | sample 1598201 | NCBI WGS metagenome assembly OJOH01 (sample SAMN03922462, study PRJEB24848) | human gut metagenome | isolation source: stool sample | host: Homo sapiens | place: Germany | collected 2009-11 | reverse complement strand
GGGGGAGACGACACGATTCTGTGTGTGATCCGTACGTCCGATGACGCGGTGCACATCATGAAAAAGCTTCGGAAAATTGTAGAACAGTAATAAAAATGCTTCGGAAAAGTAGAAGGAGAATGTATGTTACAAAATCTACATGTGAAGAACCTCGCTCTTATTACAGAAACAGAGGTAGAATTTAAAGAAGGACTTAATATTTTGACAGGAGAGACCGGTGCCGGTAAATCCATCATCATTGGTTCGGTTGCACTGGCACTCGGAGAGAAGGTTCCAAAGGAACTGCTCCGGGATAACGAAGAGACCGCACTTGTGGAGCTGGTCTTTTCGGTTGAAAACCCAAAGGTTCTGGATGCGATCCGGCAACTTGGCATAGAAACAGAGGATGAAACAGTAATATTAAGTCGTAAGATAACTTCCGGAAGGGCAATTGCGCGGATCAATGGAGAAGCAGTGTCTGCTTCCCGGTTAAAAGAGGTGGCGTCCCTGCTCATCGATATTCACGGACAGCATGAGCACCAGTCCCTTCTTTCCAAAAAGAAACATCTGGAAATCCTCGATGCCTATGCAAAAGACGCGCTGGGAGAAAAAAAGGAGCGCCTTGCCGCCTGTTATCAGGAATACCGGAAACTGAAAAAAGAGTGGGAGTCCTCGTCTTTGGATACCGAGGAGCGCGCCAGAGAGTTATCGTTTCTTGCGTATGAAGTAAAGGAAATCGAAGAGGCACAGCTTTCCGTCGGGGAGGATACCCGGCTGGAAGAACAGTATCGCAGATTTGCAAACGCAAAAAAGATCATGGATGCCATATCGGCTGCCGGTGCAGCTACTGGGGGAGACGGCGGTACCGGAGAGAATGCATCGGAACTTATCAGCCGTGCCCTGCGGGAAGTCAGTTCGGTTTCGGCATATGAGGAGCGCATTGCGCAGATGGAACAGATGCTTACCGATATTGATAATCTGCTGAGCGATTTCAATCATGAGATTTCTTCCTACCTGTCGGGGGAGGAATTTGATGACGAAGTCTTTTATCAGACCGAAAAGAGGCTTGATGAGATCAATCACCTGAAATCCAAGTATGGAAATACGATGGAAGAGATTCTGCAGTCAGCGGAAGAAAAAACAAAGCGTATTGCCGTATTACAGGATTATGATAAATACTTAAATGATCTTTTAACTTCCATGAACCGGAAGAAAGAAGAATTGGACGGGCTGTGTGCAGAGGTTTCCGGAATCCGGAAGAAAGCGGCAAAGGGATTGACGAAAGCGATTGCACAGGCACTTGAAGATCTGAATTTTTTAGATGTGCAGTTTACGATGGAATTCCGGAAGACGGAGTACAGTGCCGGAGGCTGGGATGAGGCAGAATTTATGATCTCCACCAATCCGGGAGAACCGTTAAAGCCTCTGGGAAAGGTCGCTTCCGGCGGAGAACTTTCCCGTATTGCCTTAGCGGTCAAGACCGTCATGGCGGATACGGATGAGATTCCGACGTTGATCTTTGATGAGATTGACAGTGGAATCAGCGGGCGTACGGCACAGATGGTATCGCAGAAGATGAAACTGCTGGCAAAGACGCACCAGATCATCTGCATCACTCATCTGCCGCAGATTGCTGCCATGGCAGATGCCCATTTCCTGATTGAAAAATCGGTGGAGCATGCGTCCACGGTTTCCCGGATTCATCCGCTGCGGGAAGAGGAAAGTATCGAGGAACTGGCGCGGATGCTTGGCGGCGTGGAGATCACGGATACGGTTTTACAAAACGCACGCGAGATGAAACGTCTGGCAGAAAAATACGAATAGATAAAACCAAAGTCCGCATACTAAAGGTATCCGAGAAGATAGGAGAACCTTTGGCATGCGGTCTTTTTATATGCGTATATTCAAAAATATTATCTGTATTTATGTTCTGGCGCTGTGCTGCTTTGCCTATGCCACCATGATACATGCCATTCCCGATCATGTATACGTGCAGGAGGGGCAGAAACTGGAACTGGACAAAAAAATTCCGGTCACACTGGCAATGTCCACAAAACCGCAATCCGTTATGGCACAGATCGGGGAGCGGACGTTTCAGGCAATGAAGCAGGAACGGGTAGTGGAAACGTGCAGCCAGCTGAAGCAGGGGGAATATACACTGACCTGCTATCTGTTTGGCATCCTTCCCATGAAAGAGGTGCAGGTTTCCGTGGTGAACGGAAAATCTTTATACGTGAGCGGACAGGTGGTGGGCATTTACGGGGCTGCCCAGGGAGTACTGGTGCTGGGATCCGGACCGGTGGAAACTGTGGACGGAAGCAGCCGGCAGCCGGCAGAACACATTGTATTTCCGGGGGATTATATTACTGCTGTAAATGGAAAAGCGGTCACGAAAAAAGAAGAACTGATGGAGCGGATCAATCAGTACGGGGAACAACCGGTGGTGCTGACCCTGTGGCGCGGAGCCGAGCAGATTCAGGTATCGGTGGAGCCGGTTGAGGCAGCAGAACACAAAGGCTATCGTCTGGGACTCTGGGTGAAAGATGACATGGCAGGGATCGGCACGCTGACCTATTTTGATCAGGACGGAAACTTCGGGGCACTGGGACACGGAATCGGAAACGGACAGACCAAAGACCTGCTCCGTCTGTCAGACGGCCGGCTGTACAAAGCACAGGTGCTCGGTATCAAAAAAGGTGTCCGGGGAACACCGGGAGAGCTGGAGGGAGTTGTCTATTATGGGAAAGACAACCAGATCGGAGAAGTGTCCAGCAATACACAAATCGGTATCTATGGCACGTTGACGAAAAACTTCCGGGAAGAAAAGAAAAACGAAAGTCTGTTGTGTCCGGTCGGTTACAAACAGGAGATTCAGACAAAGGATGCGGTAATTCTGTCGGATGCGTCCGGGGAACTGCAGTCATATCGCATCGTAATTGATGATCTTGATTATACACCGGGAGATAAAAATAAGGGAATTCGTTTTCATGTGGAGGATGAGAATCTGCTGAAGCTGACCGGCGGAATCGTGCAGGGACTGTCCGGAAGCCCGATCCTGCAGGACGGAAAACTGATCGGTGCCGTGACCCATGTGCTTGTTAACGATCCAACGAAAGGATATGGCATTTTTGTGGAGGAAATGACGGCAAATAAAATAGGACAAAAGACCTAGATGTGAAATTTGCACAAAAAAAGAAACGGTAAAATGCAATAAAGTTATATTTTATACATGAAAAAGGATTGCAATAGAGAACAAAAAAGGTTATAATAATCATTAATTGCTCGAAATTATTCGAAAATAATAAATGTTTAACGTAGTGGGAGTATTACATGGATAAGTTGGTAGGGTTTGCCCGGAAGAAGCGACTGGGCGATCTGCTTGTGGATGCAGGAGTCATTTCGCAGGATCAGCTGGTAAAAGCGTTACAGGTCCAGAAAACAGAAAAACAGGGAGAGCGTCTCGGAGTGGTACTGATAGATCTGGGGTTTACAGATGAAAAACAGATCGTAGAGGCACTGAAGGCACAGCTGAAAATACAGAGTATCGATCTGTCAACACTGCGCATTCCGGAGGAAATCATCCGGCTTTTGGACGAGGCAGTGCTGCGGAAGTATAATCTGATCCCGTTTAAGTTCAATGAGAAAAATCCCAATCTTTTGTGTGTGGCAATGAGTGATCCGCTGGATATCCGGGCGATGGATGATGTTTCCATCATTACCGGGTGTCAGGTGGAGCGTTTTGCTGCAACCCCGAGTGATATTGCGGCAGCCATCGACCGTTACTATGGAAATGCAGAAGCCCTGCGTGTGGCAGAACAGTATACAAGGGAAAAGCAGGAACAGGCAAAAGCCAGGGCAGCCTTAGACCCCGGGAGTGGAAACGATGAGAACAATGTCCAGCAGGCACCGATTGTCAAACTGTTAGGACAGATCATCGAGCAGGCAGTCCACAAGAGAGCCAGCGATATCCATATCGAGCCGATGGAAAACCAGGTGCGGATCCGGTTCCGTGTGGATGGCGTGCTGCACGAAGCCATGCGGCACGACATCAGCCTGCATGCCGCACTGATCGCAAGAATTAAAATTGTCAGCGGACTTGACATTTCCGAAAAGCGCCGCCCGCAGGACGGCCGTGCGACCAGCATTGTGGACCGGCAGGAATACGACATCCGTGTGTCCGTGCTTCCGACCGTCTACGGGGAAAAGGTCGTTATGCGTCTCGCACAGAAAAAAGCACTGACATTGGACAAGCGGGATCTGGGATTCCCGGAGGAAGAATTAAAAAAATTTGATCATATCCTAAGCCATCCGAACGGGCTTATTCTCGTCACGGGACCGACCGGAAGCGGTAAGTCCACGACATTATATACCGCATTAAATGAATTAAACGTAGAAGGTGTCAATATCATCACGGTAGAAGATCCGGTTGAGGCGAACTTAAACGGGGTCAACCAGGTACAGGTAAACGAAAAGGCGGGACTTACCTTTTCCTCGGCACTGCGTTCCATCCTGCGTCAGGATCCGGACATCATCATGATCGGGGAGATCCGTGACCAGGAGACCGCAGAGATTGCGGTAAAGGCGTCCATCACCGGACATCTGGTGGTCAGCACCTTACATACAAACAGTTCGGCAAATACCATCACCCGTCTGGCAGATATGGGAGTGGAAAACTACCTGATTGCGGATTCCGTGGTCGGGGTAATCGCCCAGCGTCTGGTGCGCCGGGTCTGTCCGGCATGCGGAATTGTCCGGGAGGCAACCGCAGGGGAGAAAAAGATACTCGGCATAAAGGATCCCGCCAGACGGATCAATGTCCGCACACCGGGGCACAAAGAGTGTGTCCGCTGCGGTGGAACCGGATACTATGGAAGAATCGGTATTTATGAGATCATGCCGGTCACGGCAGACCTGCGGCAGGCGATCAACCGTGGGGAGAATGCGGACGTGCTCGAGGAGATCGCATTAACACATGGTATGAAAACACTCCGCATGAGTGCCATTGATTACGCACTGCGTGGAATCACCACCGTCGAGGAAGTGCAGCGTGTGGCATACGATGACGAAGAGGATTAAATAAAACAGGGAAGGGAAGGCAGCAAAACAGATGGAATTGTCAATGTATACGCTTCTTTCGATAGCAAAAGCGCATCATGCGTCCGACTTACATATTACCGTGGGGGTACGGCCGAAGTGCAGGATCAGCGGAACACTTTATGAAATGGACGGATTTGAGAGACTGACACCGGCGATGACCAAAGAACTGGTGGAATCCATGTTTAACGAAAAACAGAAAAAAACCATGGAAGCCACAGGGGAAGTGGACTTTGCCTACACGGATACGCGTGTGGGACGGTTCCGTGTCAACGCTTTCCACCAGAGAGGTTCCTATGCGGCTGTACTGCGTATCGTGGCAAGCGATATCCCGACACCGGAGGATCTCGGGGTGCCGGAAGCTGTCCTTGGGCTGACAAAGAAAAAGCGTGGGCTTGTCCTTGTCACGGGACCGACCGGAAGCGGTAAATCCACCACACTGGCATCTTTGATCGATGTCATCAATAAAGAACGGAACGAACATATCATTACACTCGAAGATCCGATCGAGTATTTACATAAGCATAACCGGTCCATCGTAAACCAAAGGGAGATCGGGCTGGATACCGATTCCTATGGAAATGCGCTCCGTGCGGCACTCCGTGAGGATCCGGACATCATCCTTGTGGGGGAGATGCGTGACTTTGATACGATTTCCACTGCCATCACGGCAGCAGAAACCGGACATCTGGTATTCTCCACCCTGCATACCATCGGTGCGGCACCTACCATTGAGCGTATTGTCGATGTGTTCCCGCCGCACCAGCAGAACCAGATCCGCTCGCAGCTGGCATCGGTTCTTGAGGCGGTAATTTCCCAGCAGCTTCTGCCGACGATCGACGGGAAATCCCGTGTGGCGGCATTTGAAGTCATGCTCGGTACCCCGGCGATCAAAAACCTGATCCGGGAGGATAAGGCACACCAGATTCCATCCATCATGCAGACAAGCAAGAAGATTGGCATGCAGACGATGGATGATTCCTTATTCGGCCTGTACCTGAAACACAAAATTGATGCGGCAAATGCCGTAGAGTATGCACAGGATACAGGAAACATGCAGCAGAAGCTGTTTTAAAAAGGAGTTAAGACATGGCAAGTTATAAATACGAAGTGGTCGGGGCCGATGGAAAACCAAAAACCGGCACCATCGAGGCCGTGAACATGGAAGTCGCTTCGGCAGAACTCAAATCCGGCGGCAACACCATCGTTTCCATCGCAAGAGCCAACGCATTTAACAAAGATCTCGAAATCCATATCGGAAAAGCCGTCAGCGTCCGCGAAATGAGCGTATTCTGCCGTCAGTTTGAGAGCGTATTAAATGCCGGTGTGACCGTCGTTGAGGCACTCGACATGCTATCCGAGCAGACCGAGAACAAACAGTTTGCCAACGCAATCGCAGAAGTGCGGGATTCCGTACAGCGCGGGGAGACCCTCGCCGTTGCGATGGCGGAGCACCCGAAGATTTTTCCAAACCTCATGGTGCAGATGGTTGCAGCCGGGGAATCCTCCGGTGGCCTGGATAAAGCATTCAGCCGTGTGGGAAGTCAGTTTGAAAAAGAAGCCCACCTGAAGGGGCTGATCATCAAGTCGGCGATTTATCCGGTCATCCTGATTCTTGTTATTATCGTTGTTGTAGCCATCATGATGATTAAGATTGTGCCTACCTTTACTTCCCAGTTTGACGAAGTGGGCGGAAAACTGCCGGGCATCACGCTTGCAGTCATGGCAGTCAGCGATTTCTTTGTGCACAGCTGGTATTTTATTGTTGCCATCATCGCAGGGATTGCCATATTTATCCATGCGTGGAAAAAGACAGAGGGCGGGGCACATATATTAGGAAAATTTATTCTAAAGGTACCGCTGGTCGGTCCGCTCAGCATCAAGACGGCATCCTCGCGCATGACGCGAACCCTGTCCACACTGATGGGCTCCGGTGTCCAGCTGGTGGATGCACTCGGGCTTGTGACCGAGATGATGGGGAATGCCGTGGTTAAGCAGGCATTAAAAGATGCGACCGAAGAAGTCAGCCGTGGAATCCCGCTCTCGAAGCCACTGGCAGATTCCGGGGTCTTCCCACCGATGGTCTACCACATGATAGAGATCGGCGAGGAAACCGGTAATATGGAAGACATGCTCGACAAAGTCGCAGCATATTATGATGAAGAGGTGGAGTCGGCAACCGAGGCACTGCTTGCCGCGATGGAACCGCTCATCATCATCGTGATGGCACTCGTCGTAGTGCCGATCGTCCTTGCGATCATGATGCCGATGTACAGTCTGTACGACAGCATCGGAGCCTGACCGCAGGCAGAAGAAGGGTTGTTACATGTCTGCCATGAGACATGTGATGATAGATACATAAAAAACATATTTAGTAAAAGGAGAACAAAGGGTATGAAGAAGATTATGGAACTGCTTCAGAACATGAAAGCAAAGAATGAAAAGAAGGATAACAAAGGTTTCTCTCTCGTAGAGTTGATTATCGTTATCGCAATTATGGCAATTTTGGTAGGTATTGTTGGTACACAGGTAATTCCGTATATTAATAAGTCTAAGGTTGCAAAGGATCAGCAGGTATTAAATAGTATTTCTACAGCAGCAGTTGCAGCATATTCAGAAAATGCAGCAACAGGATCTTTTACGATTGATGTATTTTCTACAACAGCACCATCTGATGCAACACAGGCAACAATTCAATCAGATATTAAAACAACATCAGGATTTAACAATTTAGGAGAGTTTACAGCTGCACTTGGTGCTGATGGAAAAGCCGATATTGAATCTGTAACTGTAGAATTTGATGCATCTACTCATAAAGCAGTTACAAAGGCTAATTATAAGAGTGGTTCTACTGTTAAATATAAAATTAAAGATGTAGAAGCAACATTATAATATGAATAGCAGTAGGGGAATACAATATTATGTTAACACAACTTACGGTTTTTCTTTATATTGTTATATTTTTATACGGAATCGTCATCGGCAGTTTCTTAAATGTGCTGATCTTCCGTATCCCGAAAAAAGAGAATATCGTGCAGTCCTCGCACTGTATGAACTGCGGGCGTAAGCTGGGCTGGCGGGACATGGTTCCTGTATTTTCCTACATAATTCTTCGGGGCAGATGCCGGCAATGTGGTGCTAGGATTTCCATACAGTACCCATTAATCGAGGCTTTAAATGGTGTGCTGTATGTGGTCGTTTTCATGGCGGGCGGTTTCACGTTCAGCAGTGTACTGTATTGCCTCATGACATCTGCCCTGATTGTCATTGCGGTCATCGATGAGAGAACCTATCAGATACCGGTTTCCCAGAACCTGTTTCTGGGACTGCTCGGTATCATCATGACCGTGTATGATTTCCGGCATATCCTGTCCCATATCATCGGGGCAGTCATTGTCAGCCTGTTTTTGTATGGCCTGTATTATTTCTCCTCCGGCAAAGCAATCGGTGGGGGAGACATCAAACTCATGGCATATGCAGGCCTGCTTTTAGGCGCAAAAAACATTATTTTTGCATTTATTCTTGCATGCATTCTTGGCTCCGTCATCCATACCATCCGTATGAAAGTAAGCAAGCGAAACAACCTGCTTGCACTCGGTCCGTACCTTTCGGCAGGCATATTCATCGCCGCACTCTGGGGCAGCCGTTTCTGGACCTGGTATCTCGGCATGATGGGCATTTATTAGATAAAATCTGGTATAATCCGCCAAAAAAGTAATGTTTAGAGAAAACATAAAGTTATTTGTTTTCCGTGGCGAATTTTGAACATCCTTCTTATTCGCCATCTAAATTTTTATGCCATAACGTTACGATGGAAAATGTAGAAAAATAATTAGGATTTGTGATTTTTCTCAAGGGTTAGAGCCTGTTAGAATTTTGTCAACACCCAGCGATTCCCGTACACGGATGTACGGGAAAGGACGACATGAGCCCGGATGGCGAATGGAGTCCGGTCGCGTCCGGCACGCAAAACCTTTCGCCAAAATTCTTACAGTCTCTTCCCGAAGAGAACATGAACAAAGCATAATTATTTTTGTACATTTTCCAATGAAAACCTTTCGGAAAATATATTAAGGAGAAAATGAAAATGGTCAAAAGAGTAGTAAGTATTGAGGCCGGTGTATGGTGGACAAAAGTCGCACTGGCCGATTACCGCAAGAAAAATCCGCCGGTACATAAAGCGTTTGCGTTCCGCACCCCGGAACATGCGGTGGAAGATGGCTATATCCGCGACAAAGAAGCGTTTGCATCGGCATTAAAGGCCGAACTAAGCAGACACGATATCCATGAGAAGGAAGTGGTATTTACCCTTTCCTCCTCTAAGGTCGTTACCCGCGAGGTCATGATCCCGTTTGTCAAGGACAATAAGATCATGGGAATCATCGAGGCACAGATCCGTGATTACTTCCCGATGGATGTGAGCAATTACACCATCAGCTACAGCAAGATGGACGTGGAGGAAGAAGACGGAAAGAAGATGCTTAAGCTGCTTCTCGTTGCAATTCCGGATAACCTTTTAAACAACTATGTGACCTTTGCCGAGCTGGCAGGGCTTAAGGTGGAGACGTTTGATTATATCGGAAACGGAACGGTACAGCTTTTGTGTGACAGTTTTCTGGAAAATGCCGTGGTCGTGCAGCTGGAAGAACAGGCAACGGTTATCAGTATTCTGGAAAATAAAAAACTGGTCTTTCAGCGTGTGACACCGTATGGCTATGGAGCTACGATCACAGCGGTGATCGACCATCCGGTGCTTGGCATTGACGATGAGGAGAAAGCACTTGATTTCCTTTTAGACCACAATGTGATATACAACCGTCCGACGATTCCGGAGATGGGAAACCAGGAGGAGATGAAGCGTCAGCAGGCTCTGGCAGAAGAGGCATATGAGGATCTGGCGGAGTCCCTGCGGTATCATCTGCGCATTGCAAACACGGCGGTTGAGTATTATCAGAACCAGGTCAAACAGGAATTTGTCGGGAATGTCTATCTGGTTGGCGATGGTTCCCGTTTTGCAGGCATGCACAAACTGTTTGCACAGGAACTTCCGCTTCCGCTGCAGGAAATTGATTTCACGAAGGTCATCGATTTACGGAGCGGAAAAAACAAGGCGGCTGAGGGGACGGTAACACCGGATGCGGCATCTTCCGGGACGAGACCGAAGGCGGCAACGGCTGTCGGTTTCCTTTCGGTCATCGGTGCGGCGGTTCATCCGATTGATGCCAGGCCAAAGGACATGCTTGTGGCAGATTCCAAAAAGAACGACCTGCACACGGCATATGTGATTCTGGCGGGGGCAGTGCTGGTAAGTGTCCTGCTGATTCTCGGTTCCGGTGTGCGTCAGCTGCTGGCTTATCGTGAGCACCGCAACCTGACCAAACGGATCAATGATCTTTCCTATGTGCAGGAGACGTATGACGATTACGCGCGGGTACAGGCGGAGGAACAGGTGTATGAGAAACTGGATCTTGCCACCATCACGAAAAATGAGCAGCTGTATCCGCTGATTGCGCAGCTGGAAAATGAACTTCCGACAACCATCCATGTAAAAAGTATCCAGACGGACGGTTCGCTGGTAACGCTGAATATGGAGGCAGACCGGAAAGTTACGGTCGGACAGATGCTGTTGAATTTTGCGGATGTGACGCTGCTTGAAAATCTTTCGATTCCGTCCATGTCGGAGGAGTCCGATGAAGACAGCGGCACGGTGAAGTGGACGTATACGTTAAATGCTTATTATACCAGCGCATTTCTCGGGGAGGACGGGCATCTCATAAAAGAAGCGGTTCCGTCTGCGGATGCAGATGCCGATACAGACAGCATGGAAGGAGAGGAGCAGACCAATGAATAGAATTAAAATTTCAGATTCCGACAAGCGGCTGCTGCTCATTTTCTGTGCGATTGTCATAGTGGCATGTTCGTATTTCTTTATTTTCAGTAAGGGAATGAGCAAGGCAGCGAAGATTGAAGAACAGAATACGGCCGACCAGGCAAAAGTGCAGCAGATGGAACAGATGGAGGCAGGACTTCCGAAGGTAAAAGAAAATATTCAGCTGATGGTAAAAAAGCAGAAGACGATTATCAGTACGTATCCTTCTGCAATGACAACCGAGAAGGCTATTGAGTCGTTACAGGCGTATGAGGATAACAGCAGCGATTTCCATATTACGGACATTACGTTTACCATGAACCAGCCGCTTGCTGTGGATGTGCAGACCGATGGCACGGACACGGCTGCAGGAACGGATGCTTCTTCCACTACCGCACCGGATGCAGAGGCATCTTCTGCATCCGAAAGCCAGAGTGAGGAGAGCACACAGGGGGCAGATGCAGCAGAACAGGAAACGACAGGACCAGAGCAAAAAGAGGTCCGGGGATATTATGCCTCTATCGGTATCCGTTATGAGGCAGGCTATGCCGGATTAAAGGAAATGATCGCTTATGTCAACAATTTTAAGGATCGTACAACGATTTCACAGTTTACGGCAAATTATGATGATTCCACCGGAAAATTAAACGGGGAGATGACCCTGAATATGTACTATCTGGAGAACACCGGAAAAGAGTATGTTCCACCGGTATTTCCGAATATGTCAAAAGGTGTGATGAGTATTTTTGGCAGAAGCACATCGCTTGAAACCGCACCGTAAAACGGATGGGAAGGAGGTCCGCAGATGAAGAGACAACCGAATAACAATGGTGGATTTTCCCTGCTGGAAGTCATCCTTGCCATGGCAATTCTTGCCATTATTTCCATTCCGCTGCTGTCTTATTTTACGCAGTCCATGAAGTACAATGCGATGATGGCGGACAAACAGCATGCAACCAATCTGGCGCAGGAAGTGCTGGAGGATTTAAAAAACCAAAAAGAGCTGGCTGTGGTGACGACAGGGGCAGGCTTTCGTGTTCCCTATCTGGAAGGAAAGGGCTACACCCTGCTCAGTGAGACTCCGGCGGCTGCCCCGGCACCGGCATTTCAGGCGGAGAATGTGTACTACGCGGCGGCAGGCACTTCTGGCAGCACGTATGATGTCGAGGTTTCTGTCAGTACGGCTGCAGCTGAAAATGACACCAATATCCCACAGATCGAAGGGATTGATGACACAAAGGATGTCGTGGCACTGGAACATAACCAGCTGCAGGAAGCAATGACGTATTTTTCGGAAAAAAATATGACATATGCCGCTGCACATCCGGGAACGCTTCCGCTTGGGGATAGCGAACTGCAGGCGAAGATGAAGCGGAAATTTTCGGTTACGGCAGACAGTACGCATGTCCGGGTGACATGCAGCTATACATGTGGGGAAACAGGCGATGAGGTATTGGGCATAGATCCTTCGGAAGTATACGAATGTAATGAGTTTGCAGAGGAAGACATCCGTGACGTGGAACATATTTACCTTATGTACCATGTGGCGCAGGACAGCGATACGATGGAGGTTACATACGCTGCCGGTGTGAACCCTAAGCTGGTGTTTGTATGCCAGAATATTGCGGATGTCAACAGCATCAGACCGGATTATAAGATGACGGTATTGCCGCAGGGATGCCCGATGCCGTCTGTGGCATCAAACCTTGGCAACAAGTCGTATCCGGATGACCCGGCTGCGGTGACCAACAAGGGAGCAGTTTATCAGGACAGCTTTAAGCTGCCGGCTGGATCGGTTGCCCCTCTGGTGGCAAGCAGCGGGGGAGTGCGAAAGGTCGATCTGACGGTCAGTGTATATAAGAAAGGCAGGGGCGGAAACCACCCGGATAAGGAAAAGTACCGTTATATTACGGTCAGCACGTCGAAAGGAGAGTAGCGATGAAAAGAAACCGGTTCAAACAGGATAACCGTGGCGCCTCCCTGCTTGCCGTACTGGTTCTGATGGTTGTGGTAAGCCTGATTGCCGTGGTGATCACGAAGATTACGATTGTCAATATTGAGATGAAGGAAGTGGAACGCGGCACGAAGAAAAATTTCTACAGTGCGGATGAACTGATGGATAATCTGCGTGCCGGTGCAAGGGAACTTGCAGAGCAGTCACTGGAGAAAGCGTATGCGGATGTCCTTGAAAATTACCTGACGTATTCTGCTTCCGGCGGGGATGTGCAGAAAGTATTTGCCACCAGATATATGGACGGGCTGCAGAAGCAGTTTGCAGAAAACCACACAGATCCGGCAGTTGGTGCATCGGATACTATGGACGCTTCCGGCAACGTGGCGTACCGGGTTTCCGGCTATGATACGGATACGGTAAAAAGCTGCATCAAAGAAGCCGCAGACCAGGGATGTTATATTCCTGCCGCGGATCCAAAATATGAGGTGGATTACGGTGCAGGGACGTTTACGTTAAAGGGTGTGCAGATCCGGTATAAGGATGCACAGGATTATGAGACAACGATCAAAACCGACCTTGTGTTTTCCACTCCGAAGATGAATTTCTCCGGCAGTGGGCAGGTGCAGGAGTTTATGCGTTACGCGCTGATAGCTGACAGACAGATCAACATCGGGGCACAGAATGTGACGGTGGATGGCAATGTGTATGCCGGGGCAGACGGAATTTATGCGTCCACAGGCGGAAACGGTACGATCAAGGGGAAGACGGTTCTTACACGCGGGGATATCGTGACGGAGAGCGGATCAGACCTGACGGTCGGGGACGGCAGTTCCTCGATCTGGGCGGAAAATATAAGGACATCGTCTGCCGGGACAAACGGTGCTTCCTCTATCCATATGAACGGAAATATGTATGTGGCGGATGATCTGGAACTGGCTGGCAGGGGGAGTTCCGTGACTTTGCAGGGCAATTATTACGGTTATAATTTTCAGAAAAATTATGGCGTACAGGATCCGGATTCCGCGAAAAAGGCAGAGTTTAGCAGTGCCATGATGGTCAATGGAAAAAGCAGCCATCTGGATATCAAAGGGCTGAATTACCTGCTTTTGGCAGGGCGGACGTTTATTTCGCGAAAGCTCGATGCCAGTAACGAGGATATTCTGATGGGCGAGTCCATCTCAGCGCGGACGAACCAGCTGGCATATTATGTTCCACTGGAATATGTGTCGGGAGATGGAAAAAGTCTGGATCAAAAGAAGTATGCGGCATATACCGGAATCAGTGAAAGTACGCTGAAAGGATATTTAAACAGCAGCCGGCAGGTGGTTCCCTATTATTTTCCGGGTGGGGTCTATTATTACCTGAATTTTAATTCGGAGAAGTCTGCGAATGACTTTTTTTCCGAGTATTATGCGAACAATCAGGGGAAAACGGCACAGTATGCCAATATCTATCTGGATGAGGATGCATTGATTGTGGATTCCAATACGATTATGACGTTTTCCGGGGACATTTTAAAACGGGCGGCTTCTGCAGATATGCTGGAGGTTGGAACGTATACGATTGCGCCGGACAACTGGAAAGACAGCAGTGGGTTATACTGGAAGTACTGTTCGAAGCTTGCCGTGCGCTATAAGTCGCTGGAACTGGGACTGACGGATCAGGGGCAGGGAGTGACCGAAGACAATGTCCGTCTGACATCTACGGATGCCAGTGGGCATGAAGTGATTGACAAAACGGTAAATCCGCTGTTTGACTATCTGATTGACCGGAGTGCATTTACCACAGAGGTGGAGAAACACAAGGCATCCCCGACGGCTTCGGAAACGGTGTATTCTCCGGCTGCGGATGTATACCTGATTGAAAATGCCGGAACTTATGCACTTCCAGCTACGGTTACAAAGGGAATTGTCATTGCAACCGGGGATGTCAGGGTGTCCGGTCAGTTTGAGGGAATGATTATTTCCGGTGGGGTGATCTCTTTTGATTCCAACGCTTCGGTACGGGGAAACAAGCTTTTGGTTTCCCAGCTGTTTACCGAGGACCAGAAACGGGATACTCCGCTGTTTTCCCAGTTTTTCAAAGGCTGTTCTTCCCTTGCGGCATCAAATATTTCCGGAAACCTTGATCTGGATTCTTATTTGAACTATGATAATTGGAAGAAGAACGGGTAAGGGGTGTGCCAATGAAGAAACGAAAACTTTTGGGGCAGAATGGAATTACGCTCGTTGAAATCATTATCGTTATTGCGATTATTGGCATTCTTGCAAGCACGTCTGTCATGATGATCGGGCATCTGCACTATGCCAATACGCAGAAGGTGGTAAGGACGCTGGATTCTTCGCTGGATGCGCTTCAGGTTAGGACGATGAGCAAAGCCGGCAGTTCTTATCTGTATATTTACAAGCTGGACAATGGATATTATACGCGTGTCCTGTCCGATAATCTGGGCAGTTTTGACGATACAAAGCTGACATCTGACGGGACGAAGCTGTGTAATAATACAATTAAAATCCGTAAGGACAGCAGCACCGGGGAGGAACTGACAGAACCGGGTGCCGGTGGGACATTTATTAAGATTGCCTATAAGAAAACGGCATTTTATGACGATTGTACAAATGTGAATGCCATTTATATTGATGGTGTCCCGGCATACACAATCCGGCTGGTGAAAGATACCGGCAGGCATTTTACGGAGCAGTAACTTTTTAAAGGGGGTGGCAGTGTGCCGAACGATCATAGGGGAATTACGCTTGTGGAACTGATTATCGCGATTGCAATTTCAACGGTTATTTTAGGCGCTGCAACGCTTTTCCTTGGAATGGCGCACAAAAATTATAACCACGCGTCTGCGCAGATTGATCTGCAGTCGGAGTCACAGATTCTGATGGAGCAGATCGGCATGTGGGTGATGGAAGGAAACCGGGTGGAGGAACTTGACCCATCCGTGTCCGGTGTCCGTGGGATCGCCATTTATACGATTCCGAACACCCCGTCGGTAACCAATCCGGCAGGTGCCGCAGCCCCGGAGGCTGCAAGCAAGCGGGTGATCTGGATCTCTGCAGGTGGAAAGAAATTATATACAAAGAAAATGGCTGTGGCAGATCCAAAAACCGATACAACGGTGATTTCTGCAGCTACGGATGAGGTGCAGGAAAATCTGATCGGCGAATATGTTACGGCATTTACCGGCACAGTAAATGCTTCCACGGAAAAGGCATCCGTTGCGGTTTCTTTTGATATGCAATATCTGGAACAGAAGTATACGATACAAAATGAATTCAAGCTGAGAAATGTACTCAGGTAAGGAAGGGGCGTTCGTATTGAAGATGGTAAGATGGCATCGGCAGAAAAAAAATAATGGAAGCAGGAATAAAAGAATTGCATCCGCAGTCTGCATGCTGGGGGTGCTTGTTGTCTGTCTTGGAGTTGTCGGGTACCGGAATAAATTAAAGGCGGATGAAAAACTTCCGGTGATGACAAGAGGAGTCGTTGACCAGATAGAGCAGATTCCGGAGTCGAAGCGCAACATTTACGATGCGAATGCCGCAGCGGCAAAGCTTGGAACAAAGGAAAACCCGTTTCTGATTCTTGAAATTGTGCCTTATGAGGAATACGCAGAGTTTGGATACCAGATCAGTGGATGTGAACCGGTAAATGTGGAAGAGATGCGTTATGGGGATGGGGATCTTACAACGGTTACATCCATAACCGGTGCAAAATACGAACAGAAAAAGGCTTATTTTTTCCCGGATGAGCCGGAAGGGGACATTTCAAAATATTCTGGAAATATGCGTGTCTGTGATGATGGCATGAAAGATGCAGAATATACCGGATACTATGAGCGCGTCAAAGATGGGGAAGGAACGTTTGTCCAAAAAATTGTAAAAGGGGAAGACGGAAATGAAAGCTTATCGTTTGTCAGACAGGATCATGGAAATATTATCTGGCATACAGTAAATGATTTCGAAAAATCGGATTATAAAGATCAGACATTTGATGAAAGGACGGATCGTGAACTTACCAATGAGGGCGACCGGATTTATACAAAAAGAAAAAGTACCGGTGATAAATCAAAGGATAATATCAATGTAACAGAGAATTACTATCTATATAAAAACAATGATTATTTTTTAAAGGACAGTATCGGCTGTAAAACACAGGAGGAAGCAGACAATTATTCGGTGATTATTAAAACGATTACACCGGAAGAGCTGAATGCACAGCCGAAATGGGCAGATTATGCGGATCTGTATGTGGTTTCCCCAAAGGTACATTCCGGGGGTGATAATATCAGAGAGATCTGGAAAAAACACAACAGGTACGGAAAGCATTCGTCTGTTTCTTCGTATACGAATGGATTTAATGGATCGAAAGATATCAGCTGGGATGTTGTCAAGAAAATGTATAAGAAGATCAATCAGGAGGAGAACTATGCCCCGATTTTTATGGATTCCGGGGTGTATATAGCTACACAGGGATCTTTAAGTGGGGGAAAATCGGTTACGTTTCATATTTTGGACTGGAATATGAATCCAACCATTTAGACTTATACCGATACGGGCTATAACAATAATATGTATAATGGAGTTGAGACTGGTGTGTTTACTGCACAGACGGGCGATGCGCAGACATACTGGTCTATGTTTACATTTCTTCCGTCCGATGTGGATGGACGTGTGATCGGCGAGAACTGGTACCATTACTGGACGAAGCAGGATAAATGGGAGAAGTATATGACTGCCGGAAATATTTCTACCGATGAAAATCAGGGATATTTAAATGGCAGACTGTTTGTGTTTAAAGGGGATACAACTTCCACACAGGCATTTGGCACGGGGACGGTTCCGGCATCGGATCCGAATTCTAAGTTTACGGATTTTAAGGAATTTACGGGAAATGATCCCAAAGCGACACCGGCAGATGCAGTCCGTTATATTCTCGGATATAAAACATCAAAGGATCATGTGGATGGAGAACTGCGGATATTGGATATTGAGCCATGCTATGACCGAAAGAACGGATACTCTCTGAAAAAGAGTTATATCCAGCTTATGATTCCGAATTTTATCGGGGATATTAAGATTACCCATATGACTACGGCAGAGTTTATTGGTTCCACGGAGGATCTAAACAGCAAGTACAACATGATTTATCTTGGGCTGGATCAGGGCGCTTACAATCTGGTAGAAAAGGATGTAACCTATAAAGATGCAGATGGCAACGTGAAATGGATCAAAGAGAATCAGACGGTGTGGAATGATACTTCCATGAATGGAAAAATTTATTTCCATACCGGAGATAAAATGACCAGTGCAGAGTATAGCAGGTCAGACGGCATAAGCCGTTCGGTCAAGTTTCTGTGGGCTGGAAGCGGAAATAATGTTATAGAGGATACGACACTCCGTTTCCCGGGAAATGACATTACAAAGATTAAGAAAGCGGAACTGGAGAACTTTTTACATGCCGGTTATCCGGTTGTTGCGGTTGATGATCTCTATTGCCTGTCCGATAAAATAGATGCCGGTTCAAACCTTGCAGATCTGGTAAGGGAGAGTAAGAGGGAAAAGAAAACCATTTACCAGACGTCAGATAGCAATGGGCTGATTGCAAAGGTAAAAGAGGTCTGTCCGAAAATTACGTTTACAAAACTGCCAAATGAATATCAGGGAACGACTTCGTCTGGGGGGAAAAATGATACGTCTGTTTCCGTAGATGACAGTCAGGCAAATTATCTGGATGTGGACGGTTTTGGCAGATCAAAACTTGATTTTGGTTTTCAGGTGACGGATGTGCCATCCGCACAGTATCAGTGTAAAGTTTATATTGACCAGAATCAGGATGGTAAATTTGAAGAGGGGCTGGCAGATGTGGATGGCTCCGGGGATGCGGATGATTCGGATGATACAGGGGAAGTTTATTATGAGGGAGATGTTTTTACGGCAGGAGACGGGGAACAGAACATTACACCGGTAAAACTTTCCAAACTGTACTTCGGGCTGATCCAGTGGAAGATTGTTGTATACCGCAAGGATAATCCGGACATTCATTTTACACGTACCGGCTGCTCGGTTGCAAAAAACCAGACCGGACAGAAACGGGAGATTAAGGTGCTTCAGATTATGCCGGATACGGATACTAATAATAAGGGGTATCTGAATCTGGAAGAAAATACGCTGTTTACGAAATATTATAATGCATTGAATGATTATAAAATTTCCGTGGTAACGACTACGGTTTCTGATTTTCAGAAGAATTATTTCGGGGAGAAATTTGTGTATGATTATTCCAGGGATATTTCAGCCCAAAAAGGAAACGAAAATCCAGTTAAAATGTCGAAAAAACAAAAGGAACTGTATCATACATACAATATGTTTATTCTGGGATTTGGCGATACGTTCCATAAGGTGAATATGTCGAATAAAAAAGGTGCGATTGATTTCCTGAAATATTTTATCGCCTCTGGAAAAAGTGTTTTGTTTACGCATGATTTTACTTCTATGCATAATGTGAACAGTGGGGATTTCGGATATTCTGCCAATACATATCTGCGTGATGTCATGGGAATGAACCGGTATAAAGCTGTGAGTGGGAAACTGACCGAGAGCGAACGAAAGGAACTGCTGGCTTATCAGGCGAAACATAAGTATGATACAATGACCCAGACAACCGTTGGCAGTGACGGTACACTTTCTACAACGGCACTTGGTAATACCCAGGGATTTACTTACTATGCCATGAAACGTCTGGGATGGGAAAAGAAAAATACGGATCAGATCATCCCATACCGGTATATGATCAGAAGTTATAAAAAAGATGAATATATCTGTGGCGTGAATAACAATAACGTGAAATTGACAGGATTTAACAATAATAATGACCTGACAACGCGTGCAACGAAGACAAATACGGGACAGATTACGGAATATCCGTTTAAAATTGACGAAACACTTAAAATTGCATCAACGCATGGGCAGTGGTATCAGCTGGACATGGAAGATCCGGAAGTTACGGTCTGGTACTGTCTTTCGGATAATGAGAACGGAGATCCATGTGCATGGGCGGGTACGGCTTCAAACGGAGATGGAACCGGTGCCACCTATGGGGCTTCCCCGAATGATGCCGCCAATAATTACTATATTTACAGTAAGGGAAATGTTTTTTATTCCGGAGTAGGTCATTCTACGGTAGATGGAGATATGGAGGCAAAACTTTTCATTAATACGATGATTGCCGCATACCGTACCACATATGAGCCACCAATGGTCGAGATCCTGAATGAAGAGGCGGAGCTTTTAAAAGAGGAGTCCGGAAATGGAAGTGATCCGAATCTGGTGTATAAGATGAACTGGATGAAAGAATATGGAAATAACCTTGACGGCACTAAGGAAAAAATTCGCTTCAGCCCGGTCGAACTGAATACCGTCAGAACGAAGCTGACCTGTTCGATCCAATACAAAGATGGAACTTACGTAGATAAAATTT
>OJOH01000646.1_pt1 | contig 20618 bp, 21 predicted proteins | sample 1598201 | NCBI WGS metagenome assembly OJOH01 (sample SAMN03922462, study PRJEB24848) | human gut metagenome | isolation source: stool sample | host: Homo sapiens | place: Germany | collected 2009-11 | reverse complement strand
TACGAGATTGCCTCTTGTCTCGTGGGCTCGGAGATGTGTATAAGAGACAGGGTGCCCAGGCCCCCAGAGGTCAGGAAGGTGCGGGGGGCGCGCATCTAGAAGTGCTGAGCCGTCCACATTTGATGCTGGCCCAGGTCGGTGGCCACCACTGTGAAGCGCTCCGCCAGCTGGGGCGCCACCTTGTGCCACATCAGACAGGTCTCCGGGTGCCCGTGGAGGAGGAGGAGCGGCTCCCCCTGCCCCATCCTGACCCCGTGGATTTCCACACCGTTGGCCTGGATGTTGAATTCCTCTCCCTGCATCCGCATCGGTCTCTTCACCCTTTCCTCTATATTGAGCACTCTGCCCAATTTTAAGTTTCTTCTGCCCCCTATTTTAGCAGATGTCCCCACGTTGGACTATTTTGCTTTTTTCATAGACCTATGGCCTCCATGCATACCGGCCCTTCAAACAAAGCAGCGGGCCCCGGACCATTTGGTCCGGGGCCCGCTCTCTGTTCTTTGATCAGCCCAAAACACTCTTGGTGCGGGCCACCTTGCGGTCCTCCATCTTGGAGACCACCACTGCGCAGGCCGCATCGCCCGTGATGTTGATGGTGGTCCGGCCCATGTCGAAGAGGCGGTCGATGCCCGCCACCAGAGCGATGCCCTCGATGGGGATATTGACGCTCTGGAGCACCATGGTCAGCATGACCATCCCCGCGCCGGGAACTCCGGCGGTGCCGATGGAGGCCAAGGTGGCGGTGAGTACAATAGTCACCATATTGCCCAGCGTCAGGTCCACGCCGAAGCAGCTGGCGATGAACACGGAGCACACCCCCTGGTAGATGGCGGTGCCGTCCATGTTGATGGTAGCTCCCAGGGGCAGGACGAAGGAGGACACCTCCCGCCGTGCCCCCAGCCGCTCGGTACACTCCATATTGAAGGGCAGCGCCCCCACCGAGGAGGCGGAGGAAAACGCCATCATCATGGCCGGGGCCATCCCCTTGAAGAACTGGACGGGCGAAATACCGGCCAGCACCTTGACTGTGGAGGAGTAGACCACCACAGCGTGGATGATATACCCGCCATAGGCCACCAGAAGCACCGTGAGCAGACTGCTCAGGATCTTCGGCCCATTCTCTGCCACCACCGGGCAGATCAGGCAGGCCACGCCAATGGGAGACAGGCGGATGATGACATCCATGATCTTGATGAACACCTCATTGAGGCTGTCGATGATCTGCGCCGTGGCAAGTCCCTTCTCCCCGGCCAGCAGCACGCCGAAGCCCAGGAACAGGGAGATCACGATGACCTGGAGCATCGTGGCGCTGGCCAGCGGCTGTACGGCGTTGGAGGGGAAGATGGATACGATGGTATCCATAAAGGACTGCCCTGCCGGGGCCTCATAGCTCAGCCCGCTGGTCTCCAGCAGGGGGAACCAGTGCATCCCCTTGGCCACGCTGGCCAGGATCAGGGCCAGGATCACCGCGAAGGCGGTGGTGCACATATAATATACGATGGTCTTCAGTCCAATGGAGCCCACCTTACTGATGTCCTTCATGGAGATCACCCCGGCGGCGATGGAGAACAGCACAATGGGGACCACCACAAACTTCAGCAGATTCAGGAAAATGTCTCCCCAGGGCTTGATGTACGCCTTGGCAAAGTCTTTCCCCTCAATGCCGCCCACACTGATATTCGTCAGCGCCATACCGGCGGCGATGCCCACCAGCAGACCGACAAAGATCCAAAATGCCAGTGGAAGCTTCCTCTTACTTTCCATATCACACACTCCTTCCAAAAGCGGAAACGCACGTTTCTTCTTTTACACTTGCAAACAGTGGCGTTTCCACTCTTGTTATCAGTATACACATCTCCCAGGATTTTCTCAACTCATATTTTATTATTTCTTATTTTTTCTCCTTTTTCACAATTTTTCTCCCGCTTTTTCTATGCCACACACAGCGTCATCTCCTTCCCCTCCCAAAACGCAGCGCATCTTCCCTCTTTATTTCCTGCAATATCAGCTTTTCTCCCCTTCGGATTTCCCCGGAAATTTCTTGTGGGCCTCGACGTTGTTCGGCTTTTTATATTCCAAAATATGGTAAACTATAAGCATCGGATCTGTTCGACCGGCACAATAGATATTAAGGAGGTCTTTCTCATGCAGCTGCTTCGGAAAAAGGGGAACTTCGACAGTACCCGGATCTTATTTCTCCCAGTAGACGCCATTGCGCCCAACCCGGACCAGCCCCGCCGCGTCTTCGCTCAACAGGAGCTGGACGAGCTGGCCCACTCCATCCAGGCCCTCGGTCTGCTCCAGCCCCTCACCGTCCGGCGCTCCGCCCAGGGCGGCTGGGAGCTGGTGGCCGGAGAGCGCCGGCTCAGGGCCGCCCGGCTGGCCGGCCTTCAGGAGGTTCCCTGCCTCTCCCTCCAGATCGACAGCCAGCGCGCCTCTCTGCTGGCCCTGGTGGAGAACTTACAGCGGAAGGACCTGGACTTTTGGGAGGAGGCACTGGCCCTGGAGAAGCTGATCTCCACCTACCACCTCTCTCAGGAGGAGGCCGCCCGGCGCATCGGGAAGAGCCAGTCGGCGGTGGCCAACAAGCTTCGCCTGCTGAAGCTGCCCACCGCCGTCCTGGAAACCCTGCGGGACGGTGGGGCCACGGAGCGACACGCCCGGGCCCTGCTCCCCCTGGAGGACCCCGCTTTGCAGACACGGGCCGCCCAGGCTGTCCTGGAGGGCAGACTGACAGTGTCCCAAACAGAGGCACTGGTCCAAGAGCTCCTCCGCCCCCGGGCGGCGGCCCCAGCGCCCCGCCACCGGCGGACCTTTGTGGTCAAAGATGTCCGCCTGTTTCTCAACACCCTGGACCGTGGAATGGCTCTCATGCGCTCCGCCGGAGTGGACGCCCGGTGTCAGCGGGAGGACCATGAGGATGCGATCTGCCTTACCATCCGTATCCCCCGGGGCGTCTCCCACTAATGTTTCACGTGAAACACTTCCATCCTTCCTTGGGCGGGCCGGGCTGCGGCCCGCCTTTTTCCTGCGGCTGTTCCACGTGAAACAATGCACTCCTCTCTGTTTCCCGGAACAAGGCCGAAAAAAAGAGGTAAAAGAGTTGCAACCCCTGCGGCAGGTTGATATAATAAAGGTCTAGTATCACACCTCATCCCACTCCGGCGTCTGGATCGTCCTCCGCCGCGGCAGGATCAGGCGGCGAACTGGATTTTCCCTGTTCAGGAGGTATTCTATGGCGAATATCATTGCCGTCGTCAACCAGAAGGGCGGCGTGGGCAAGACCACGACGACGGTGAACATCACAGCCGCCCTCCGCGCCCTGGGAAAGCGTGTGCTTCTGTGCGACTTTGACGCGCAGGCCAACGCCACATCCGGCATGGGCGTGGACAAGAACACCGCCTCCCCCAATGTATACGATGTGCTGATCAACGGCGCGGAGCCCCAAAAAGCGGTGGTCTCCACAAAATACGGGGATGTGCTCCCCTCCAACAAGACTCTGGCCGGGGCCAGCATCGAAATGATCGCCATCCCCGACCGGGAGCACCTGCTGAAGAACGCCCTGGAGCAGCTGGCTCCCAGCTACGACTATATCTTCATCGACTGCCCCCCCTCCCTGGAGATGCTCACCGTCAACGCCTTGTGCGCCGCCGGCTCCCTGCTGGTCCCGGTGCAGTGCGAGTACTACGCCCTGGAGGGCCTCAGCGACCTGCTGGCCACAGTGCGGCTGGTCAAGCGGGGACTCAACCCCAAGCTGTCCATCGAGGGGGTGCTGCTGACCATGTTCGACAGCCGCACCAATCTGTCCCTCCAGGTGGCGGAAGAGGTCAAGCGCCACTTCCCCGGCCAGGTCTACGCCACGGTGATTCCCCGCAACGTCCGTCTGTCCGAAGCGCCCAGCCACGGAATGCCCGTGCTGGACTACGACCCCTACTCCCGCGGGGCCGAGGCCTATCGGATGCTGGCCGAAGAGATCTCCGCGCAGCATGAATGAGCCCGGAGGGACGGAGGCGGCGCTCTCCCCTCCCCCTTCTGACTCCACACGTTTGGAAAAGGAGTGTACTATGGCGAAACGAAAAACAGAGATGGGTCTGGGCCGGGGGCTCAACGCCCTGCTGGGCGACCCGGACCTGACCGCCGGAGGCGAGGGCTCCGTCTCCCTCCCCATCTCCCAGGTGGGGCCAGGCCTGAACCAGCCCCGCAAGCGCTTTGAGCCGGAGGCCCTCGCCGATCTGGCCGACTCGATCCGCCTCCACGGCATCATCCAGCCCCTCACCGTCCGCCGTCTGGCCTCCGGCTACTACCAGATCATCGCCGGGGAGCGCCGCTGGCGGGCCGCCAAGCAGGCCGGTCTGGATGAGGTCCCCGCTGTCATCATCGAGGCGGATGACCGAAAGGTCATGGAGCTAGGTCTGATCGAGAACCTCCAGCGGGAGGACCTGAACCCCGCCGAGGAGGCCCGGGGCTTCCAGACTCTGATGGAGGAATACGGCCTCACCCAGGAGCAGGTAGCGGAGCGGATGGGAAAATCCCGCCCGGCCATTGCCAATACCCTGCGTCTGCTGGCTCTTCCGGAGGATCTGCTCACTCTGGTGGAGGAGGGGACCCTCTCCGCCGGCCACGCCCGGGCCATCCTGGGCGCGCCCACCGCAGACCTCCAGCGGGAGGCCGCCAAGCAGGTGGTATCCCGCGGCCTCTCTGTCCGGCAGACCGAGCAACTGGTGAAGTTCCTCCAAAAACAGCCCGCAGAAAAGCAGAAGGGCAGTTCCACCGACGAGATCGCTCTCTACCTGGGCGAATTGGAGAAGTCCCTCTCCGGCCAGCTGGGACGGAAGGTCACCATCTCCCACCATGGCAAGAAGGGCCGGGTCCAGCTGGAGTATTACAACAACGAGGACCTGGAAGCCCTGCTGTCCCTGCTGAATACCCTGCACGGAGAGGAGGGAAATGATCTGTGAGCGATCCCAAACATCCCTCCCCTGCCCCCAAAGGCCAGCCGGAGGAGAAAGCTGCAGAAAAGCCCCCCGCCTATGTCCCCCCTCCTACCCAGGAGAAACGGCAGCGCTCTGTGGTCCACTACATCGCCATCCTCTTTGCCGCCGCTTTTCTGCTGATGCTGATGACCTACCTCATGGACCGGCGGCAGAATGAGGAGGTGGTGGACAGCCTTAACCAGTCGGTATCCGGTCTGCGGGAGTCCCTCTCCAATATGCAGTCCGTCCAGGACATCTATGAGGAAAACCAGGCCCTGCTTCAGGAGATCGACCGTCTGGAGGACCAGGTGGACGAGCTGGAGCGCCAGGACAGCGCTCAAACCACAGCGCTGGAGCAGACCCGGCAGGCTATGGACTGGTTCTGGCAGATCGACGAGGCCTACGTTCTGGGCCGCTACTCCCTGTGCCGGGAACTGATCCAGTCCCTTGAGGACAGCGGTCTGGCGGAAAGCCTCCCCCAGGAGAGCGTCACCGACAACGGCCGCTTCTCCCCGGCCCTCCGCTATCAGGAGATCCGGAAGGCCCTGTACTGAGGCCGCCTGTTTCACGTGAAACAGACGGTACAAACGCCGCCTCTCCCCTCCCCCATGCCTCTCCAACCCATCCCACAGCTATGATCCGTTATCATATCTATTATATTTAAAGGAGTGTTCCGCTATGCTGGACATCAAATTCATCCGGGAGAACCCCGAAGTTGTTAAGGAGAACATCAAAAAGAAGTTCCAGGAGCAGAAGCTGCCCCTGGTGGATGAGGTCATCGCCCTGGACAGCGAGAACCGCGCGGTTATGGCCGAGGCCCAGGAGCTCCGCTCCGCCCGCAACGCTCTGAGCAAGCAGGTGGGTATGCTCATGGGACAGGCCAAGAAGGACCCCTCCAAGCTGGCGGAGGCCGAGGCGGCCAAGGCCAAGGTGAAGGCCAACGCCGACCGCCTCTCTGAGCTGGAGACCAAGGAGGGTGAGCTGGCTCAGAAGATTCGCAAGATCATGCTCCAGATTCCTAATATCATTGACCCCTCCGTGCCCATCGGCCCGGATGACAGCTGCAATGTGGAGGTCCAGCGCTTCGGTGAGCCGGTGGTCCCCGACTTTGAGATCCCTTACCACACCCAGATCATGGAGTCCTTCAACGGCATCGACATGGACGCCGCCGGACGCGTGTCCGGCAACGGCTTCTACTACCTCATGGGGGACATCGCCCGCGTCCATGAGGGCGTGCTGGCCTACGCCCGGGACTTTATGATCAACAAGGGCTTCATCTTCTGCATCCCGCCCTTTATGATCCACGGCAACGTGGTGGAGGGGGTCATGTCCCAGACTGAGATGGACGCCATGATGTACAAGATCGAGGGTGAGGACCTTTATCTCATCGGCACCTCTGAGCACTCCATGATCGGCAAGTTCATCGACCAGATCATTCCGGAGGACAGCCTGCCCCAGACCCTCACCTCCTACTCCCCCTGCTTCCGCAAGGAGAAGGGCGCCCACGGCATCGAGGAGCGGGGCGTCTACCGCATCCACCAGTTCGAGAAGCAGGAGATGATCGTGGTCTGCAAGCCCGAGGACTCCATGAAGTGGTATGAGCAGATGTGGCAGTACTCTGTGGCGCTGTTCCGTTCTCTGGACATCCCGGTGCGCCAGTTGGAGTGCTGCTCCGGCGATCTGGCCGACCTGAAGGTGAAGTCCTGTGACATCGAGGCCTGGTCCCCCCGTCAGAAGAAGTACTTCGAGGTCTGCTCCTGCTCCAACCTGGGCGACGCCCAAGCCCGCCGACTGAAGATGCGCGTCAAAGGCAGCGACGGCAAGATGTATCTGCCTCACACCCTGAACAACACCGTGGTGGCCCCTCCCCGTATGCTCATCGCCTTCCTGGAGAACAACCTCCAGGCCGACGGCAGTGTGAAGATCCCCGCCGCTCTGCGTCCCTACGTGGGCGGTATGGAGGTCCTGCTCCCCAAGAAGTAAGCTCCAGGCGGCGGGGCGAGGCGGCGCCTGCCCCCCTCCCCTCCCCTGCTATGTTTCGGGGCTCCAGGTCTCATTTTATACAAAACAAAATTTTTCTACGCAATAATACAAATCGTTTTACCGCTCTCCAGCCAACTGCGGCTCTCCCGCACCAGCTCTGGGTCATTTTGCCCGCTCCAAAACGCTCCAAAACGGAAAACGCTCAAATTCCTTGAGCCCCAAGAGGTTTGAGATGCTGTTTTTTCTGGAAAGGAGGGACGGCCCATGTCCGTCCAAAAACGACGGGAGGAACTCACAGCGCTGAATCTGCTTTTCTGCTTCATGGTCCTGTGGAGCCACTGCTCCGGACATCCTATCACCGTGCTGGACCACAGCAGCTGGCAGTACGGCCTGATGATCTCCCTTCAGCGCCTCAGCTTCGTCTCAGTCTCCGGCTTTTTCTTTCTCAGCGGTGTAAAACTTACTCTGAACAGCGCCGGCTCCCCTCCTCCCCCGCTGAGGCGGTACTGGGCCAAGCGGGTGAAGGCCATCTTCCTGCCCTATCTGCTGGCAGTGGCCGTCTACTATGTCTACTTCGTGGGCCGCGGCTATTTCCCCTTCTCTCTGGGGGAGCTGGCGGGGTATGCGATCCGGGGCGACCTGTCCGCCCCCTTCTACTTTGTCATCGCCCTGGCCCAGTTCGTGCTGCTGGTCCCCCTGTTCCGGTGGCTGCCCCGCCGGTGGTCGCCATCGGTCCTGCTCCCCATCTCCCTGGGGATCACCTGGCTCAGCGCTCTGTACTGCAACGAGATCCTGGGCCTGCTGATCCCGGGTGCACACTTTGCCTACAACGACCGGCTGTTTACCACCTATCTGGTGTACTATGTGGGGGGCTGCTGCGCCGGACAGAACTATCCCCGCTTTCTGGAGCTGCTGGACCGGAACCGTCCCCTTCTGACTGCCTGCGCCCTGTTCTTCGCCGGGGCCGACCTGTTTTTCAGCTGGAAATTCTTTGTGAGCGGACAGAGCGTGCCCTTCCTGGAAATGATCCACACCCTGTACCAGCTCACCGCCATCCCCGCCCTGTTCGCCGTAGCGGTGCACCATCCAGTCACTCTGTCCCCCCTGGCCCGGCGGATGGACCGGGCCAGCTTTCTGGTCTATCTGTACCACTCCCTGGTCATCACCTGGTTCAACGACCTGGCCTGGCGGCTGGGGATCGGGCGGGTGTCTGTCCAGTTCCTGCTGCGGGTGGTCACCGTCTACTCCCTCACCTCTTTAGGCGCTATGTCCTGGCAGTGGGTGCTTTCTCAGGTGCGGCGTCCCCTCACCCTCAAACTTTAAAATTTAGAGGACCTTACCATGAAAAAATTTATGGATGAATTTAAGGCCTTTGCCATGCGGGGCAATGTGCTGGATATGGCCGTGGGCGTGGTCATCGGCGGCGCCTTCGGCAAGATCACCACCTCCCTGGTCAACGACATCATCATGCCTGTGGTCTCAGTGCTCACCAACGGAATCGACTTCTCCCAGTGGAAGCTGGTGCTCCAGGAGGCTGTGATCACCGCCGCCGGTGAGGTGCAGACCCCCGAGGTCGCCATCAACTTCGGCAACCTGATCGCTGTGGTGCTGGACTTTCTCATCATCGCCTTTGTCATTTTCTGTATGATTAAGGCCATCAACAGGCTCCACCGCAAGGCGGAGGAGCCCGCCCCGGAGCCTGCTCCCCCCGAGCCCAGCGCCGAGGAGAAGCTGCTGACCGAGATCCGCGACCTGCTGAAGGAGGCGCACGATGTCCAAGGAAAGACCTGACGAGACGCTCCAGGAGGAGAAGGGCTATATTCCCGCCTCCCCGGTGAAGCGTACCCTGGCCTGGATCGGCCTGGCCTATGCCCTGCTGTTTCTGGCCCTGACGACCTACTACTTCTATACCGGCTCTATGCTGGGCAATCTGGGACCCCTGCTGGCCGTCCCCGGCCTGATCGGACTGGGCGCCCTGTCTCTGGTCAGCTGGAGGAGCACCGGACGGCCCAAAAAGGGGGCGGCCTGGCTGCTGGCCCTGCTGTGCTGGGCCGCCGCCCTGGTCTCTCTGCCCATGGGGCTTGTGGGCCTGCTGTCCAATTTTGGCGTGGTCTTTACCGTGTGACTGCCTGGGAGGATAGGATATGGAACAACTGATTCGGAACGGCCTGGAGGCGATGGACCTCCTCTCCCAGACGCCCGCCCCCGCTCCAGCACAGCTGGCGGAGTATGGACGGCTGCTGCTGGAAAAAAATCAGGTGATGAACCTCACCGCCATCACAGAGCCGGAACGGGTGGCCCAGCTCCATATGCTGGACAGCGCCGCCCTGCTCAAGGGGGCGGACTTTCAGAACAAGACTCTCATCGATGTGGGCACTGGAGCCGGTTTCCCCGGCATCCCGTTAAAAATCCTGGTCCCATCCCTTCAGGTCACCCTACTGGACAGCCTGAACAAGCGGGTGGACTGGCTGGGTCAGGTGTGCGCCCAGCTTGCTCTTGAGAACATCCGGGCCATCCACGCCCGGGCCGAGGAGCAGGCCCTGGTCAAGGGCTTCCGGGACAGCTTCGACTTCGCCACCGCCCGGGCGGTGGCCGACCTGCGCCTGCTGTGCGAGCTGTGCCTGCCCTATGTCAAGGTGGGCGGGCTGTTCCTGGCCATGAAGTCCACCGACAGCGGCCAGGAGCTGGAGGACGCCGCCCACTGCATCAAGCTGTTGGGCGGCCGTGTGGAGGAGCCCTTTGACTACGTCATCCCCGGCGCCGGCGTCACCCACCGGGTCATTCCCATCCGAAAGGTGGCCCCCACCCTGAAGGGGTATCCCCGCCGGTGGGCCAAGATCCAGAAGGCTCCGCTGTAAGGACGCGTTCTGTCCCATATCCGGCCCACACTTCAAATTCAAACACAAAATACACAGAAAATTCACACCATATTACAAAAAAAACATTGACGAACCCAAGATTTGTGATAGACTTATTTTGGTGAGATAGGAGGAATTCCATGGGAATTGTCATTGCCGTCACCTCTGGAAAGGGTGGGACGGGCAAGACCTCAGTCACCGGCGGGGTCGCCTCCTGTCTGGCCCGGCTGGGTAAGCGGGTGCTGTGCATCGATATGGACATCGGCCTGCGGAATCTGGACATCTCCCTGGGCCTCAGCGACCGGGCACTGATGGACTTCTCCGACGTGGCCGAGGGGCGCTGTCCCCTGGCCCGTGCGGCAGTGACCCATCCGGACCTGCCCAACCTATCCCTGCTGACCGCCCCCATGTCCCTGTCCCCCGACGTAACAGCCGCCCGGATCCGGGCTCTGCTGCGCACCGCCCGGGACCGCTACGACTATATTATGATCGACTCCCCCGCCGGACTTGGCCCCGGCTTCCAGCTGGCCGTCTGCGGGGCGGATCGGGCTCTGGTGGTGGCTACCAACGACGCCTCCTCCCTGCGGGACGCCCAGCGGACGGTGGAGGAGCTGTACCGGATCCGTCAGGTCCATCTGGTCATGAACCGCATCCAGCCCAGGCTGCTCCGGCAGCTGCGCACCACCATCGACGACGCCATGGACGCCGCCGGACTCCCTCTCATCGGGGTCATTCCGGAGGACCGCCGGGTCATCCTGGCCGCCAATCTGGGGCGCCCCCTGATCCTGGAGGGCCGCCAGGGCGCCGCCAACGCCTGTTTGAATATCGCCAAACGCCTGGAGGGCTACCGGGTCCCTGTGATGCGGATCCGGTAACGCTCAACTGCATAAAAGGAGGTAAACGCCGCCATGAATATTGCTATCATGTGTCACAACCGCAAGCAGGAGCTGATGGTCCAGTTCTGCACCGCATACTGCGGACTGCTGTCCAAGCACACTCTATGCGCCACCAACGCCACTGGCCGGATGGTGGCGGAGGCTACCGGCCTGCCCGTCAATCTGTTCCTCTCCCACGAGCACGGGGGCATCGAGCAGATCGGCCAGCGCATCATTTACAACGAGATCGATATGGTCCTCTTCTTCAACTACCCCCAGGACACCGACATGGACGACAACGTCATGTATATCACCCGCCTGTGTGACCAGCACTCGGTTCCTATGGCCACCAACGTAGCCACGGCGGAAATGCTCATCCATGGTCTGGCCCGGGGCGACCTGGACTGGCGCATCGGCATGAACCCCAACCGGGTACCCTTTGCCCTGTAAGACCCGGTATTTTCCTTGACTTTTTCCCAAAAATGGGATAGCATAGCTTTGTTCACCGCCATGACGGCGCATGAGTAACCGGAGCACCGCCGGACAGAGAAGGGCCCCACGGCTGAAAGGGCTCCACGGCACAGGGACCGGCCAAGACAGCGCCAGCAGCGGGCCTGGAGACAGGCGCGGCCGCCCCGCCGCACCACGGGGACCAAAGGGAACGGCTCCGCCGTTCTGAAATTGGGTGGCACCACGAAGCGTTTTCAGACGCTCTCGTCCCAATCCCGGGACGAGAGCGTCTACTTTTTTCAGAGAAAAAAAGTAGACAAAAAAGCTTTATGCAAAGCTTCGCTCCGCCTCCGGAGATTTTACCCGCCGGATGGAAGCGCCCAGCCCCCAGGCAGATCTCCCCAGCGCTTCTTTGTTTCCTTTCTGTGCGAGCAGGAAGGAACGCCCTCCCCCGCCCCGCAGGGTGGGATCCTCCCAGAAAGAACTCCAAAGAAAGGATTTTGATACCCATGAGTAAAGTACAGCCCCGCACCCTGTCCGGCTTTATGGAGCTGCTCCCCGCCCGGCAGGCCCAGTTTGACCGCATGGTGGAAATTCTCCGCCGCACCTATGGCCTCTACGGCTTCACCCCCCTGGACACCCCCCTCATCGAGGCCAGCGAGGTCCTGCTGGCCAAGGGCGGCGGCGAGACGGAGAAGCAGATCTACCGCTTTATGAAGGGGGACACCGACCTGTCCCTCCGCTTCGACCTGACGGTGCCCCTGGCCAAGTATGTGGCCCAGAATTACGGTCACCTCACCTTCCCCTTCCGCCGCTTCCAGATCGGCAAGGTCTACCGGGGCGAGCGGGCCCAGCGGGGCCGCTTCCGGGAGTTCTATCAGGCGGAGATCCCCTCCATCATCTACCGCGCCTTCACCGCCCTGGGCTTGAAGCGCTTCCAGATCCGGGTGAACAACCGGAAGATCCTCAACGGCTTCTACTCCATGCTGGGCCTCACCGAGCAGTCCGGCGATGTGATGCGCACGGTGGACAAGCTGGACAAGATCGGTCCCAATAAGGTCCGGGAACTGCTGATCGAAGGCGGCGTGGACGCCGGCAAGGCGGAGGAGATCCTGAAATTCATCGCCATCACCGGCTCCAATCAGGAGGTCCTCATCGCCCTGGAGGGCTACCGGGGCCGCAGCGAGGTGTTTGACGCCGGTCTGGACGAGCTGAACACTGTGGTGAAGTATCTGGCCTCCTTCGGCGTGCCGGAGACCCATTTCGCCGTGGATCTGACCATCGCCCGAGGCCTGGACTACTACACCGGAACTGTGTATGAGACCACCATGCTGGACCATCCGGAGATCGGATCCATCTGTTCCGGCGGCCGTTACGACAACTTAGCGGAATATTATACCGAAAAACAACTCCCCGGCGTGGGAATTTCCATCGGTCTGACCCGCCTGTTCTTCGTTCTGGAGGACCAGGGCTATCTCAACGACGGCCTGAACACCGCCCCCGCCGATGTGCTCATCCTGCCCATGACCGATGACCTCTCCCCCGCCATCGCCCTGGCTACCCAGCTGCGGGAGGCCGGCATCCGCACCCAGATCCACGCCGAGCAAAAGAAGTTCAAGCAGAAGATCTCCTACGCCGATAAGCTGTCCATCCCCTACGCCGTATTCCTGGGGGAGGATGAGATCTCCGCCGGCGTGTGCGCCGTGAAGGACCTGTCCACCAGCGAGCAGGTGAAGCTCTCCCCCGCTGAGGCCATCGCCCACATCCAGACCGGGCTGGACAAGCGGAACCAGGGCGCGCCCATTTTGGACCGGGGGAAATAAGACCGCCAGTTACACCTATGGACACTCCCCTCCCCCGCCGGAAAACTATCAAACAATGGGCGGCATCTGGCAGCGCGGCTATTACGAGCACATCCTCCGCAATCAGCAGGACTTTGACGAGGCCGCTTGGGTATATTCAAAGCAATCCCGGTCGGCGAGTGGAGCGAGGGACCGGACCATGAAAAAAACAATTCGACGCATTCTTCTGGTACTCCTCATCCTCCTGTTGTTATGGATCTTCTTTCCCCGACCATTCCAGTGGATCCTTCCCCAACGGATGGTAAGGGCCCCAGGAGAAGGAGCAGAGATCCGTGCCGAGACAGAATTCACCGCTTCTCTCAGCTTTGGTATTGACCAAGAGGTCCTGGATGCCTTTTATGATCTCCACTGTGAGATGGAGAGCGTCCGGTTCCTGGCCGATCCCCTCTCCCTCCTGCCCATCCTCTGCCAGCCCCAGGAGCCAATCCAGGTGAAAATCGATTACTTCCAGGAGGGCTGTTCTTCCACCAGCAACTGTCGAACCACTCTGTTGTGGGACGGGGATACTCTTTGGGTAAACTGGCTGGGCGGTCACTACTTAGGCTACTGGCCCACCGATCCCGCCGAATTTGAGGCGGCCATCCAACGGCTAACTTTGGAATACGGCGGAACTGGAACCGTTACGTCGTAGGGGCGGCACACCCTGTTCTGTTTCTTCTTCTGGAGGTCTTAGCTATGGAAATGCCTCCCCTCCCCCGCCGGAAAACCATCCGCCTGCAAAATTACGACTATTTCCAAAGCGGGGCCTATTTTGTGACCATCTGTACAGCACATAGATCAGCCATTTTGGGAAACATCATTCCTCCAACGTCTCACTCCGTAGGGGCGGGTCCCAGACCCGCCCGGGTAGAATTGTCACTATTTGGTGAAATTGTGATGCAGACGTGGAATGATCTCCCCAACCACAATTCCGGTCTTTCTCTTGGCCCATTTATTATTATGCCTGACCATATCCACGGAATCCTAATCCTGGAGGGACGGGCGGGTCTGGGACCCGCCCCTACGGCAATTCCGGAACTGGTGCGGCAGCTAAAATCCTTCTCGTCCCGTAAAATAAATAGGATCTCAAACGTACCCAAACGCGCCATCTGGCAGCGCGGCTACTACGAGCACATCCTCCGCAATCAACAGGACTTCGACAAGGCCGCCGGGTATATCGCCGAAAACCCGGCTCGGCGGCTGGAACGGGAGGAATTTGAGTGAAGAAGAAAATCGCTGTCGGGGTAGCCTTGATTGCCTTTCTTCTGGCGGGCAGCAGGCTGTGGTACACCCGTCCCCAAACCTTCTGGGATGCCACAGGTATGGACCGGGACAAAATTACTGGCGCATCCTGCTACGCGATCGAAGGCCATGTCACTGCCGGACGAGCCCGCCAGCAGATCTGGATGCTGGATAACCTGATCCCCGGCCAGGAGAACTATGAGGCCCTGCTGGCGCTGCTGGAGGACACCACCTACTGCGCCAGTCTGCAAAATCTCCTGCCTCCCTCCTCGTCCCGCTCCGCCGATGACGTCACCGCCACAGCATCCTTTGCCCTGGGGGATGAACTGGTGCTGGTACACGCCGACTCCCCGGGCAAGGTATGGATCTCCCCCGCGCACAGCCGTACCCTGGCCTTTTCCGTCTCTGCCCAGGGGCTGAACGAGACCCTGGCAGACTTTATCCAGCAACATGGAGCAGCGGGCGATCCTTAGTATTTTCTAAAATAATTCACTATTTTCTCACTTACTAATACAAAATGGAGTTGATTTTATGGACAATCTGAAGAATTTCCGCCGCACCAACTACTGCGGCGACCTGCGTCTGAGTGACGCGGGCAAGACCGTCTCCCTGTGTGGCTGGGTCCAGCGTCAGCGGGACCTGGGCGGCCTGATCTTTGTGGATCTGCGGGACCGCACCGGCCTGGTGCAGCTGTCCTTCGATGACAGCACCGCAAAAGAGATCTTTGAAAAGGCCTCCGCCCTGCGCTCTGAGTACGTCGTAGCCGCCACCGGCCTGGTGCGGGAGCGCGAGAGCAAGACCAACAAGATCGCCACCGGCGACATCGAGGTCTATGTCAGCGAGCTGCGGCTGCTGGCCAAGGCCGAGACCCCTCCCTTTGAGATCGTGGAGAACTCCAAGGCCAACGATATGCTCCGCCTGAAGTACCGCTATCTGGACCTGCGCCGCCCGGATATGCAGCACGCCATCGCCACCCGCCACAAGGTGACCAAGGTGGCCCGGGACTACTTCGACGAGCAGGGCTTTTTGGAGATCGAGACCCCCATGCTGACCAAGTCCACCCCCGAGGGCGCCCGGGACTATCTGGTCCCCTCCCGGGTCCATCCGGGCAAGTTTTATGCCCTGCCCCAGTCCCCCCAGCAGTACAAGCAGCTGCTGATGCTGTCCGGCTTTGACCGCTATATGCAGATCGCCCGCTGCTTCCGGGACGAGGATCTGCGGGCCGACCGGCAGCCCGAGTTCACCCAGATCGACCTGGAGATGTCCTTCGTCAACGAGGATGACGTGATGGAGATCCAGGAGGGCTTCCTGAAGCGGGTGTTCAAGGAGGTGCTGGACGTGGACGTGCAGACCCCCTTCCTGCGGATGCCCTGGCGGGAGGCCATGGACCGCTTTGGCTCCGACAAGCCCGACCTGCGTTTCGGCTTTGAGATCAAGGACATCAGCGACATTGTGAAGGACTGCGGCTTCGGCGTGTTCTCCGGCCCTGTGGCTGAGGGCGGCTCCGTGCGGCTCATCAACGTGGACGGCCACGCCGCTGACTTCCCCCGGAAGAAGATCGACAAGCTGGCCGACTTCGTCAAGACCTATAAGGCCAAGGGCCTGGCCTGGACCCGCCTCCATGACGGCCAGGTGACCTCCTCCTATCAGAAGTTCCTCACCGAGGAGGAAAACCGCGCCATTCTGGAGCGGGCCAACGCCAAGGACGGCGATCTGGTGCTCATCGTGGGCGACGCCAAGGACGAAGTGGTCTTTGCCGCCCTGGGCGCTCTGCGGTGCGAGTGCGCCAAGCAGCTGGGCATCCTGGATCCCAGGGACTTCAAGTTCCTGTGGGTCACCGAGTTCCCCATGTTCGAGTTCTCCGAGGAGGAGAACCGCTATGTAGCTATGCACCACCCCTTCACCGCCCCCATGGACGAGGATCTGGACAAGCTGGAGACCGACAAGAAGAACTGCCGGGCCAAGGCCTATGACATCGTGCTCAACGGCACCGAGCTGGGCGGCGGCTCCATCCGGATCTCCGTCCCCGAGACCCAGGAGGCCATGTTCCGGGCCCTGGGCTTCACCGATGAGGACGCCCAGGAGCGCTTCGGCCACCTGATCAACGCCTTCAAGTTCGGCGCGCCTCCCCACGGCGGCCTGGCCTATGGTCTGGACCGGCTGTGTATGCTCATAGCCGGCGCAGAGTCCATCCGGGACGTCATCGCCTTCCCCAAGGTGCAGAACGCCTCTGAGCCTATGACCAGCTGCCCCGACTTCGTGGACGACAAGCAGCTGGATGAGTTAAGCTTGAACGTCACCCGCCGCGAAGAGACTTCTGACGAGGCGTAAATCTTTCCTGGTCAGCCATGCAGATCCTCGCCGAAATACGGCTGTCATGCAACCAAAAACAGGCACAGCAGGGAAACCTGCTGTGCCTGTTCTTGTATTTGACCCTGTGAGCTGATATAATAATGGAGGCAGACAGACCGATCAACACCGATCCAGGGAGGCAGTACAGATGGACCCCTTTATTTTCATAATTTTACTGTTTTCGACCGTCCTCATAGTTTTGATACTCCTCCTCCCCAACCTCAAGGGAAAATGGGCTGTATATCTGCCTGCCGCTGCCGCGACACTGTCATCATGGTTTATTGGATTGCTCCTGGACGCAAATATCGATTTTGGAATGGATCTGGCATTTCGGATCCTGTTCCCTGTATTGGCCATGGGGCTCTGTATTCTGAGGGCCATCATAAAACCAAAATGACGCGGCTTTCCCAGGCCCTTTCGTCTCCCCGTCTCCTCTTTTGTACGCTATTTCGAGAAAAAATCTTTAAAATCCGATAAAATCCGCAAAAAATTTGACATAGAAGCCGCAAAGTGATATACTGCATAAACTATAAGAGATCAAATTAAACTTTTGGCGTGGAGACTTCTTTCTCCACGCTGTTTTTCCGGGAGGAAACCATGAAAAAGCTTTTGATCGCTGTGCTCTGTTTGATGCTTACCGGCTGTGCCGCCCCTGTGCCCTCTGATCGTTCCGGCTCGGACCTCTCCGCATCCTCTGACACCCCGGCGCCCTCCCCCACCGTCTCCTCCTCCCACAGTGAGGAGAGCGATTCCTCTCAAGCCGCTCCGGAGACCGATCCGGACCCCGTGGAGCACTCTTCCGCCAGTCAGCAGGCCTCCGAGTCCTCTCTGGGCCCCCAAAACCAGGAGCAGATCATTCAGGAGCTGTTGTCCGCCATGACCCTGGAGGAAAAGGTCGGGCAGATGTTTTTTGTCCGCTGCCCTGAGACCGGCGGGGCCGAGCTGGCCGCCCAGTATAAGCTGGGGGGCTATCTGCTGTTCGGCCGGGATTTCAAGGACAAGACAGCCCAGCAGGTGCGGGATGACATCCAAAGCTATCAGGACGCCTCTGGCATCCCCCTGCTGATCGGGACCGATGAGGAGGGCGGCACGGTGGTGCGGGCCAGCAGCAATCCAGACCTCTTTCCCCAGCGGGAGCCCGCTCCCCAGACCCTGTTCGCCCAGGGTGGGATGGACCTGATCCTTCAGGACGCCCGCCAGAAAAGCATGACCCTTCTGGACCTGGGGGTCAATGTCAACTTCGCCCCGGTCGCAGACGTCTCCACTGATCCCGCGGATTTCATCTATGCCCGATCCTTCGGGCAGGACGCGCAGGCCACCGCCGGCTATGTGGCCCAGGTGGTGGGCGTCATGGAGGAGGAGCATATCGGTTCCGTTCTGAAGCATTTCCCGGGGTATGGGAACAATGTGGACACCCATACAGGGATCGCCCTGGACCAGCGCCCTTACGAGACCTTCCAGACCGCCGACTTTCTCCCCTTCCAGGCGGGCATCCAGGCCGGGGCGGATGCGGTCCTGGTCAGCCACAATATCGCCGCCAGCATGGATGAGAGCCTTCCCGCCTCCCTCTCCCCCACAGTCCACCAGATCCTCCGGGAGGCGCTGGGCTTCGATGGGGTCGTTCTGACGGACGACTTGGCCATGGATGCGGTGATGGAGTACGCTCAGAACGGCTCCGCCGCGGTGCTTGCCATCCAGGCTGGAAATGACATGGTGGTCACCACCGATTTCCAGACCCAGATCCCCCAGGTCATTCACGCCGTTCAGAGCGGCGTCATCGCGGAGAGCCAGATCGACCAGGCGGTCACCCGGGTTCTGAACTGGAAGTATGAGCTGGGCCTGCTGGGCAACTGACCACCCCCTTTGACATGAAATATGAGCTGACCCGTGGTCTTTTCCACAGGTCAGCTCTTTTTTGTGGATCAATTTTTCCGTATGCGGGACCGAACTGCCATAACAGCCCGCCGGATGGGCCAAAACGGCTTCTTCGGCGGGCTGTATGTACACACCGGCCGATTGAACTGTGGACGATTATCCCAGGACCAGCATCAGGATCGGGATGCTGATGAAACTGCACAGGGTAGACAGGGCGGCCCCGGTCGCCGCGTATTTTTCATCGGCCCCATAGGCCCCCGCCATCACAGTGACCTGGCTGACCACCGGCAGGGCGCTCTCCACAATGAACACGTCCATGGGCAGGCCGCTCATCCCAAACAGATGGCAGAACAGCCAGCAGACCACCGGAGCCACCCCCAGCCGCACCACGATCATGGTGGGCAGGCCCCGCATCAGGCGCAGGTTTTTCAGCCCCAGCTCATAGATGATATAGCCGCAGTAGATCAGCGCCAGTGGAGAGACGGATCCGCTGATGTATCCTGCCCATTTCATGATCGGGGCGGGCAGGCCCACATCCAAAGTCAGCAGGAGCAGGCTGAAAAAGACGGTCAGAATAGGCGGCTTGGCAAAGACACCCTTCAAAAAGGAGGAGAGGGTCACGCTCCCCCGACCCTTTGTTCCCGCCCGCTCGATAAGCAAAAAGCCCACAGACTGAACGAAGACTGTATTCGCCAGATAATAGAGCATCACATAGGGAACACAGGCGTCCCCGAACAGCTGGGTGGAGACGGGCAGGCCGATAAACAGAGTGTTGGAAAACGCGGTCATAGCCACAAAGACCCCCCACCGCTCCCGGGGCAGCCGGAGCAGGGTCGCCAGCGCCAGGGAGAGAAACAGGGTCATCAGGACCCCCAGCAGGGCGGCAGCCACCATGATGCCCGCCTCCAGCAGGCTGTCATGGTCCAGATTGTTCAGCAGTCCGGTCAGACAGTTGCAGGGGACCGCGATATTGACAATGTACTTACTGATAAACTTCTTCTCTGAGGCGTTCATCCAGCCCCGCGCCCCCATAAAATATCCCACTGACATAAGCATCAGCAGGACCAGGGAGGCAGACATGGCATTGAAAAAACCATCCAAAGAAAACCGCTCCTCTCTCCTTCAAATCGAAGCAAAGAGCCCCGAGGCCGTACGCCCCGGGGCCCTGTCCAGTCAATCCTGTCCCGTGGTGGAACCCGTCTGCGGCTTTCCGCCCCCTCCGCTTCTGGGACGGCGCCGGCGGGGACGGCTGCGCTTCTCTCCTGTCTCCGGCGCGGGCTTTCCGCAGGCCTTTTCCCGGCTCTCACCGCCCCTGGGCTGCTGCTCCGGCCGGGGCTTCCGCTGTTCGCCTCTGAATGGCTGCTGCTTCTCCTTGGGCTGGCCACCCTCCCGGGCCGGCCGCTCCCCCTCCTGGGGACGCCCGCCGCTCCGGCGGCTCCGGTTGGAACGGCGGCGGTCCCGACCCCGGCTGTTTCCGCCGGAGGGATGCTCCGCCCCCACGCCCTCATACTGAGGCGTCTCGCCGTTGAACACCGCCTCCAGTGCGGCTGCCAGCGGGGAGGCCGCCCCCTTCAGATCAGGGACCTCCTCCGGCTCCTCCGGCTTTCTCAGCTTGGCCAGCTCCTCCAGGGGGGGCTCCACATAGCCCTCTGGCCGCTTGCCCTTGCCATTGCGGATAACGCACAGTTCACAGTTGTGGTAGCACTTGGGGGTCTCCGGGGCAGACTCCAGCCGCACCTGCACCGTCTGCCGCAGCAGATTCACCGAGGACACCGTTCCCGCCCCGTCCGGAGTCTCTACGAAGGACTCCTGCTTGGGGGAGTGCTTCACCAGATCCTCATAGGCGTCCTGCTCATACTTCAGGCAGCACATGAGTCGCCCACAGGTACCGGAGATCTTGGTGGGGTTGAGGGACAGGTTCTGAGTCTTGGCCATTTTGATGGATACCGGCTGGAACTCGTCCAGGAACTGGGAGCAGCAGAAGGGCCGCCCACAGATGCCCAGGCCGCCCAGCATCTTGGCCTCGTCCCGGACGCCGATCTGCCGCAGCTCGATGCGGGCGTGGATGGCGCTGGCCAGATCCTTCACCAGGGCACGGAAATCCACCCGGCCCTCAGCGGTGAAGAAAAAGAGCACCTTATTTCCCTCGAAGCTGTACTCCGCCTCCAC